>ENA-UOWK01000442-UOWK01000442.1-bioreactor-metagenome-genome-assembly--contig:-NODE-442-length-23818-cov-37.610950_pt1 | contig 23818 bp, 30 predicted proteins | sample MGYA00238157_ERZ761612 | MGnify/ENA primary metagenome ERZ761612 (study PRJEB28901, sample SAMN06268035) | bioreactor metagenome | isolation source: Joint BioEnergy Institute, California, USA... | reverse complement strand
ATGAGCAACAGCTTAACCAATTCCGTCTTCGTATGGCGAAAGCAACTGGTCAATTGGGTAAATCGCACGAAGTGCAATTGACTCGCAAGACTATTGCTCGTATCAAGACCCTCCTTACCGAAAAACAGGGGAACGGACAATGAGTGAAAATACAGTCCGCACGTTAACAGGCAAAGTAGTAAGCGACAAGATGGAAAAATCTATCGTTGTTCTTATCGAACGCCGTGTTCAACACCCGTTGTATGGCAAATCAATCCGCCGTTCAACAAAATTACATGCTCATGATGAGAACAACACAGCTAAAGTTGGCGACGTTGTAACCATTAAAGAAAGCCGCCCAATGTCTAAAACTAAGTCATGGACTTTAGTTGAAGTTGTTGAAGCAGCTGCTGAGTAATTAACGTTCTTGTTGCATCATCGGTCAATTTCGAGTACTCTTTGAGCCTTTCGAAATTGTGACCGGTGATGCTCGGTTTTGGAGTAGGGCAATGATTCAGACCGAAACTATGCTCGACGTAGCAGACAACAGTGGTGCTCGCCGCGTACAATGTATTAAAGTACTTGGTGGTTCACACCGTCGTTATGCTTCTGTTGGCGACATTATTAAAGTTACTGTAAAAGAAGCAATTCCACGCGCACGTGTTAAAAAAGGTGACGTGATGAATGCTGTTGTAGTTCGTACAAAATTCGGTATCCGTCGTCCAGACGGTTCAGTGATTCGTTTCGACGATAACGCTGCTGTTATTTTGAACAACAACAAAGCGCCGATTGCAACTCGTATTTTCGGACCAGTGACTCGTGAACTTCGTACTGAACAGTTCATGAAAATTATTTCATTGGCTCCTGAAGTTCTATAAGAGGCAATCATGGCTAAGATTAAAAAAGGCGATCAAGTAATTGTGATCGCAGGTAAAGAAAAAGGCAAACAGGGTACTGTTCTGTCTGTTTCTAATGACCGCGTTAAGGTTGAAGGCCTTAACTTGGTGAAGAAGCATCAAAAGCCGAACCGTGTTACTGGCGCTGAAGGCGGCATCGTAACTCAAGAAGCTTCGCTTCACATTTCAAACGTGGCAATTTTTAATGCTACAACCCAAAAGGCTGACCGTGTTGGTTACCAAACGATTGACGGCGTGAAAACTCGCGTATTCAAATCTAATGGTGAATCAGTGGCGGTAGCGAAGTAATAGGTTGAAAAAGGCAATGGCCAGACTTAAAGCACGTTACAACGACGAACTTAAAGCTCAATTAAAAGAACAATTGGGAATTAAGAATGTGATGGAGATCCCTCGCATCACTAAAATCACTATCAACATGGGTGTTGGTGCAGCTTCTGCTGACAAGAAACTCCTTGATGGTGCTCTTTCTGATATGCAAGCTATCGCTGGTCAAAAACCAGTTCTTACGTTAGCTCGTAAATCTATCGCTGGTTTCAAAATCCGTGATGGTTGGCCGATTGGTTGTAAAGTTACTTTACGCGGCGAACGTATGTACGAATTCTTAGACCGTCTGATCTCGATTGCGATCCCTCGTATCCGTGACTTCCGTGGTTTCTCTGCGAAATCATTTGACGGTCGTGGTAACTACTCAATGGGTCTTAAGGAACAAATCATGTTCCCTGAAATCGATTTTGACAAGATTGACCGTATTCGTGGTATGGATATTACCATTACTACGACTGCTCGCACCGATGACGAAGGCCGTGCGCTTATGCGTGCATTCGGCTTCCCGTTCAAATAAGAGGTCGATATGGCTAAGAAAGGTATGATTAATCGCGAATTGAAACGCGAAGCTACTGTTGCTAAATACGCTGCAAAACGTGCTGAATTAAAAGCTGTTATTGCAAACGTAAATGCTTCAGACGAAGAACGTTTCGAAGCGATGATGAAATTACAAGCATTACCACGTAATGCATCTCCAGTACGTCTACGTAACCGTTGTGGTTTAACTGGTCGTCCTCATGGTTACTTCCGTAAGTTCGGTTTAAGCCGTAACATGGTACGCGATAAAGTAATGCAAGGTGATGTACCTGGCGTTGTTAAGGCAAGCTGGTAAGGAGCACTATAAATGAGTATGCAAGATACCGTTGCCGACATGCTAACACGTGTTCGTAACGCACAAATGGCAAAGAAACAAACTGTTTCTATGCCTAATTCTAAGTTGAAAGTTGCAATTGCTAACTTACTTCAACAAGAAGGTTATATTTCAAACGTAGAAGTTGCGGATGCTGAAGGCAAAGCAACTCTTACTTTGACTTTAAAGTATTTCGAAGGCAAACCAGTTATCGAAACTGTGAAACGCGTAAGCCGTCCAGGTCTACGTCAGTATCGCGGTAAAGATGCACTTCCAAGCGTTAAGCAAGGTTTAGGTATTGCAATTGTTTCTACAAGCAAAGGCATCATGACTGATCGCGCTGCACGTGCTGCAGGCGTTGGTGGTGAAGTTATTGCTTTTGTTTCTTAATAGGTGATTCCTCATGTCTCGTGTGGCTAAAGCCCCAGTAACTGTACCTAACGGTGTAACAGTTACTCAGAACGGCCGGCAGGTCGAAGTGAAAGGCAGCAAAGGTACATTGTCTTTCAACCTGCATGCGCTGGTCGAGCTAAAACAGGAAGACGGTACTCTAGTTATTGCTCCTAAAGCTGAATCTAAAGACGCTTGGATGCAAGCTGGTACTGCTCGCGCTGTGCTTAACAACCTTGTAAAAGGTGTAAGCGAAGGTTTCGAACGTAAGTTACAACTTATCGGTGTTGGTTATAAAGCTGCGGTTAAAGGTAACGTTGTTAACCTTAACCTTGGTTTCTCTCACCCGATCGACTATACGCTTCCTGAAGGTGTAACTGCTGAAACTCCAACTGCAACTGAAATCGTACTTAAATCTGCTGATAAAGCAGTTCTAGGTCAAGTCGCTGCAGATATCCGTGGTTACCGTCCACCAGAGCCTTATAAAGGTAAAGGTGTTCGTTATTCTGACGAAGTTGTACTTCGTAAAGAAGCTAAGAAGAAATAAGGCGCGAGGTTCTTATGAACGAAAAGAAACAATCCCGTTTGCGTCGTGCGAAAAGCACACGCTTGCACATCCGTGCATTGGGTGCGACTCGTTTGTGTGTAAACCGCACTCCGCGTCACATCTATGCTCAAGTTATCTCAGCAGATGGTGGCAAAGTATTAGCGCAAGCTTCTACTCTAGACGCTACTTTACGTGCGGGTACTACTGGTAACGTTGAAGCAGCTCAAAAAGTAGGTGCTTTAATCGCAGAACGCGCTAAAGCAGCTGGTGTTACTAAAGTTGCATTTGACCGTTCTGGTTTCAAATATCATGGTCGTATCAAAGCCTTGGCTGATGCTGCTCGTGAAAACGGCTTGGAGTTCTAATCATGGCTAAAGTTGAACAAAACGAAGGTCTTGTTGAAAAGCTGGTTGCCGTTGATCGTGTAGCCAAAGTTGTTAAGGGTGGTCGTATCTTCTCTTTCACAGCATTAACTGTTGTGGGTGATGGTAATGGTCGCGTAGGTTTTGGTCGTGGTAAAGCGCGTGAAGTTCCAGCTGCTATTTCTAAAGCACTTGAAGCTGCTCGTCGTAACATGATTACTGTTGACCTTGTTGATGGTACTGTTCAGCACCCTATCAATGCTCGTCACGGTGCAAGCCGCGTTTACATGCAACCTGCTTCTGAAGGTACTGGTGTAATTGCTGGTGGCGCGATGCGTGCAGTTTTAGAAGCTGTTGGCGTACGTAACGTATTAACTAAATGTTATGGCTCTACAAACGCTGCTAACGTAGTAAACGCGACTTTTAACGGTTTGCGTGATATGACTTCTCCTGAGAAAGTTGCTGCGAAACGTGGTTTAACAGTAGAACAAATTCAAGGGTAATCAATCATGAAAACGATTAAAGTTACCCAGACTAAATCTGCATCGCACCGCTTGAAAAATCACAAGCTGAGCCTGAAAGGTTTAGGTCTGCGTCGTATTGGTCATACTGTAGAAGTGCAAGATACGCCTTCTAACCGTGGTATGATCAACCAAGTCTACTATATGGTTAGTGTAGAGGAATAAGCCATGACTCTGCGTTTAAATACAATTGCACCTGCAGAAGGTGCTAAGCGTGACAACCTTCGTCTAGGCCGTGGTATCGGTTCTGGCGTTGGTAAGACCGGTGGCCGTGGTGTCAAAGGTCAAAACTCACGTAAGAGCGGTGGTACTCGTCCAGGTTTCGAAGGTGGTCAAACAGCACTTTACCGTCGTTTGCCTAAATTCGGCTTCACTAGCCAATTGGCTTTGAAAACTGCTGAAGTACGTTTATCTGAGCTTGCTAAAGTTGAAGGCGACATCGTGTCTCTTGAAACTTTAAAAGCTGCGAACGTTGTACGTAAAGACATGATTCGTGCTCGTATCGTACTTTCTGGTGAAATTACTCGTGCATTCACTGTTCAAGGTGTTGCAGTGACTAAAGGCGCTAAAGCTGCTGTTGAAGCTGCTGGCGGTAAAGTCGAGGAGTAATCCCCAGTGTCTATGACTCCTAGTTCTTCAGGTCATGTCAACATGATGAAAGGCCAACCATTTCATGTGAAATACCGTGAAATTATTCGTCGAATGATGTTTCTCATTGGTGCGTTGTTGGTGTTTCGACTAGGAGCGCATATTCCAGTACCAGGGATTAATAATGCCGCGCTAGAAAATCTGTTTAATGCAAACCAAGGCACGATCCTTGGTTTGTTTAACATGTTTTCGGGTGGTGCATTAGAGCGAATGTCGATTCTTGCTTTAGGGATCATGCCATACATCTCTGCATCGATTATCGTGCAGTTGATGTCTACTGTGGTTCCTCCGCTCGAAGCTTTGAAAAAAGAAGGCGAGCAGGGCAAACGTAAGATTAACCAATACACACGACAAGGCACGCTGTTCCTTGCACTTGTGCAAGCAATTGGTATGTGTGCTGGCCTGATCAGCCAGGGAATTACCCTGACCTCTGGTCTGGCTTTTTATGTTCCTGCGGTAACCTCTTTGGTTGCGGGGACCATGTTCTTGATGTGGCTGGGTGAACAGATTACCGAGCGTGGGGTGGGTAATGGTATTTCCATGATCATCTTCGCAGGTATCGTTGCAGGATTGCCGACTTTAGTTATGCAGTCTCTAACTTCAGTTGATAATGGCCAGTCTAGTCTAATTGGATTAGCAATTTTTGGTCTGTTATCGATTGCTGTACTTGCAGCGATTGTGTTTATCGAGAAGGCGCAACGTCGTATTCCGGTGAACTATGCTCAAAAGCAGCAGGGACGTCGTGTATTTACTGCACAGCAAACGCACTTGCCATTAAAAATTAATATGGCGGGTGTAATTCCGGCAATTTTTGCCAGCTCTTTACTTTTGTTCCCAGCGAGCTTAGGTCAGTGGGTTGGTAGTTCGGATCCAAGTGCAGGAATTATCAAGCGTAGTCTACAAGACTTGGCATTGGTGTTATCGCCTGGTCAGCCGTTGTATTTGGTGCTCTTTGGTGCGTTAATTATCTTTTTCTGTTACTTCTATACAGCACTGGTATTTAGTCCTAAAGAAGTGTCAGAGAACTTGAAACGCAGCGGAGCTTACGTGCCTGGTATTCGTCCAGGTGAGCAAACTGCTCGTTACTTAGATCATATTCTCAATCGTTTGACCTTTATTGGCGCGATATACATCACTGTCATCTGTTTAATGCCGATGATTCTGCAAAGCTCTTTTGGTATTCCATTTAGCTTGGGCGGAACATCGTTGCTGATCGTGGTAGTGGTGGTGATGGACTTTATGGCTCAGCTTCAAGCACATCTCACCTCGCACCAGTATGACAATCAAACGTTAATGAGAAAAACGACTGCTCATCCTAAGGGATAAGCGCACTTAGAGGTTTCATCATGAAAGTACAAGCTTCTGTAAAGAAAATTTGTGGTAGCTGTAAAGTTATCCGTCGTAATGGGGTTATCCGCGTAATTTGTAGCGCAGAACCTCGTCATAAGCAGCGTCAAGGTTAATCTGATCAAGACCTGTTGATTTCAGTAGGCGAATTGGGTTATTATCCGCCCCTCAAGATTTTTGTGGGGCGGTTGATTATCTCTACTGCCTTTTTGGAGAAAATTGAATGGCTCGTATTGCCGGTGTAAACATTCCGGATAACAAGCATGCTGTTATCTCTCTAACGTACATCTTTGGTATTGGTCGCCACACTGCTAAGTCAATCTTAGCTGCTGCGGGTATCCCAACTACTACTAAGATCCGTGAATTAGATGACGCTCAGCTTGATGCGATTCGTGCAGAAATTGCCAAGGTTCCGACCGAAGGTGATTTACGTCGCGAAATTTCCATGAACATTAAACGTTTAATGGATTTAGGCTGCTACCGCGGTCTTCGTCATCGTCGCAGCTTGCCTGTCCGTGGTCAACGCACCAAAACTAACGCACGTACCCGTAAAGGTCCGCGCAAACCAATTAAGAAATAAGATTTCTGGAAGCTAAAAGATGGCTAAAGATACTCGCACACGCAAGAAGGTCACTCGTACCGTCTCTGAAGGTGTTGCACACATTCACGCTTCTTTTAATAACACCATTGTGACTATTACCGATCGTCAAGGTAATGCACTGGCTTGGGCCACTTCAGGTGGACAAGGCTTCCGTGGATCACGTAAATCAACTCCGTTTGCTGCTCAGGTAGCTGCTGAAGTTGCTGGTAAAGCTGCTTTAGATTACGGTTTGAAAAACTTGGACGTCCTTGTGAAAGGTCCTGGTCCAGGTCGTGAGTCTGCGGTTCGTGCATTAGGTGCAGTGGGTTATAAAATTAACAGCATTACCGATGTGACTCCAATCCCTCACAACGGTTGCCGTCCACCTAAAAAACGTCGCGTGTAAGGAGAAACATTCATGGCTCGTTATATTGGTCCAAAATGCAAACTCTCTCGCCGCGAAGGGACAGACCTGCAATTAAAATCTGGCGTTAAACCATTTGACGTCAAAACTAAAAAACACGCTAAAGCTCCTGGTCAACATGGTGGAGCTCGTGGCGGTAAACAATCTGAGTACTCACTACAATTACGTGAAAAACAAAAAGTACGTCGTATGTACGGTGTTTTAGAGCGTCAATTTAGTAACTACTACAAAGAAGCTGCTCGTGTTAAAGGCGCAACTGGTGAAAACCTGTTGAAATTGCTTGAAAGCCGTCTTGATAACGTTGTTTATCGCATGGGTTTTGGTTCTACACGTGCAGAAGCTCGTCAGTTAGTATCTCACCGTTCAATCACTTTAAATGGCCGCCGCGTTAACATCGCGTCTATCCAAGTTAAAGCTGGTGACGTGATTGCAGTTCACGAAGGCGCTAAACAACAATTACGTATCAAAAACGCAATTGAATTAGCTGCTCAACGTGGCATTCCTTCTTGGATGGAAGTAGATCATTCTAAACTAGAAGGTACGTTCAAAGCTGCACCGGATCGTTCTGATTTACCTGCTGAAATCAACGAAAGCTTGATTGTAGAATTGTATTCTAAATAATCCTTGAGGTAGCAATATGACGCGTACTGCAAATGAGTTTCTAACTCCGCAAGCGATCAAGGTCGAAGCGGCAAGCGGGACCTCGGCAAAAGTTATTCTAGAACCCTTAGAGCGTGGCTTTGGTCATACTCTGGGCAATGCTTTACGTCGCATCCTTCTTTCTTCTTTACCTGGCGCTGCTGTGGTAGAAGTTGAGATTGAAGGTGTTGAGCACGAGTACAGTACTTTGGAAGGCTTGCAGCAGGACATCGTCGAGCTCTTGCTGAACCTAAAAGGATTGTCTATTAAGCTGTTCGATCAAAATGAAGCTTATTTAACATTAGAGAAACAAGGTCCAGGCGACGTAACTGCGGCTGACCTTCGTTTACCTCATAATGTTGAAGTGGTTAACCCTGAACACTTGATCGGCACATTAAGTGCATCAGGCAATCTTAAGATGCGCCTGAAAGTGGCTCAAGGCCGTGGCTACGAGACTTCTGACTCACGTTTCCCAGAAGGCGAGACTCGCCCAGTGGGTCGTTTACAGTTAGATGCATCTTACAGCCCGATCAAACGTGTGTCTTACACAGTGGAAAACGCTCGTGTAGAACAACGTACTGACCTTGATAAACTGGTCATTGATCTTGAAACCAACGGTACAGTTGATCCTGAAGAAGCAATCCGCAAAGCGGCAACAATCTTGCAACAACAAATTGCAATCTTTGTTGATCTTCAGAAAGATCAAGCTCCTGTGGCTCAAGAACCTCGTGAAGAAGTTGATCCAATTTTGCTTCGTCCAGTAGATGATCTAGAGCTAACTGTTCGTTCTGCTAACTGTTTGAAAGCAGAAAACATTTACTACATTGGTGATCTTGTACAGCGTACTGAGGTTGAGTTACTTAAAACTCCTAACCTTGGTAAAAAATCGCTTACTGAGATCAAAGATGTTCTGGCTTCCAAAGGCTTACAACTCGGCATGCGTTTAGAGAACTGGCCACCAGCTAGTCTCCGTATGGACGATCGTTTCGCCTATCGTAGCCGTTAATTAAGTAGGACTATCACCATGCGTCATCGTAATAGTGGTGTGAAATTAGGCCGTACAAGCAGTCATCGTAAAGCGATGTTCCAAAACATGGCTAACTCTTTGTTCGAGCACGAGTTGATCAAAACAACTGTGCCTAAAGCAAAAGAGTTACGTCGTGTTGCTGAGCCTTTAATCACTTTAGCTAAAAACGATACAGTAGCAAACCGTCGTTTGGCGTTTGCTCGTACTCGTTCAGCAGCAACTGTTGGTAAATTATTTACCGTTCTTGGCCCTCGTTACAAAGAGCGTAACGGCGGTTATCTACGTGTTCTTAAAGCGGGCTTCCGTGCAGGTGATGCTGCACCGATGGCTTACGTTGAGCTAGTAGATCGCGAAGTTAACTAATTTCGTGTAGAGCAGCAAACGTTGTTCGAAAAGGTCGGTTGAATAAACCGGCCTTTTTTATTGTCTTGCATTTACCCATTATCAGGCAGTTTAGAAATTTGTCCTGAAAAGATAAGAAAATAATCACTTTTATTCAAACTTGACATTGTGTATTGTCAATTTTGTGCTTTAATAAAAATATATGACAATGCTCAGGTAAAAGAAGAATATGGAAAAGCAAGTTGATATTTTAATTGTAGGCGCGGGGATCTCGGGAATTGGTCTGGCGGCCCATCTTTCTAAACATAGTCCTCAACGCTCATTCGAAATTATTGAACGTCGCGAAAGCTTTGGCGGTACGTGGGACCTGTTTAAATATCCTGGTATCCGTTCAGATTCGGACATGTCGACTTTTGGCTTCAACTTTAAGCCTTGGAAAAAAGAAAGTGTATTGGCTTCTGGCTCGGCAATTAAAAATTATCTTGCAGAAGTGGTTCAGGAATTTAACTTGAGCTCAAAAATTCATTTTCAACATCGCGTCGTTAGTGCCAATTATGATTCAGCGACACGTAAATGGTCAGTCGTAGCTGAAAACGCTCAGGGCAAAAAGCAGACCTGGATCGCTAACTTTGTTCTTGGCTGTACGGGTTACTACAATTATGATCAAGGCTTCCAGCCGGAATTCCCGCATCAGGAAGCATTCAAAGGTACATTTATTCACCCGCAGCATTGGCCTGAAAATCTGGACTATAGCGGAAAAAAAGTAGTGATTATTGGCAGTGGTGCGACAGCAATAACATTAGTTCCAGCCATGGTGAAAGGCGGTGCAGGGCATGTGACCATGTTACAACGCTCTCCCACCTATATCGCCTCAGTTCCTTCGATCGACATGATTTACTCAAAAATGCGTAAATTATTGCCAGAAGATGTGGCCTATAAGCTGACCCGTGCGCGTAATATCGGCATGCAGCGTGGTATCTATGCACTTGCACAAAAACAGCCAAAACTACTGAAAACCTTATTATTGAAATCTGTACAGTTTCAGTTGAAAGGGAAAGTGGATATGAAACACTTTACCCCGAATTATGAACCTTGGGATCAGCGCCTATGTGTAGTGCCAGATGGGGATTTATTCAAAATCCTGCGTGAAGGTCATGCATCTGTAGAAACAGATCATATCGAGAAATTTACTGAAACTGGGATTCAGCTGAAATCAGGTAAATATCTGGATGCGGATATTATTGTGTCTGCTACTGGTTTAAATATTCAGATTCTGGGTGGTATTCAGGCCACGATGGATGGCAAGCCTTTGGATACGTCGAAGCATATGCTGTATCAAGGGGTCATGCTCAGTGATGTGCCAAATATGGCGCTGATTATTGGTTATATCAATGCTTCCTGGACCTTGAAAGTGGATATTGCCGCAGAATATATCTGCCGTCTGCTCAATTATATGGATCAGCATGGTTATGATGAAGTGATTCCGGAAGGGGATGCTACCGAATTACTTGAAGATACGGTAATGGGAAGTCTGACCTCAGGCTATATTGCGCGTGCCGCAGATGTAATGCCGAAACAGGGTAAGCATGCGCCTTGGAAAGTATCCAATAATTATCTGGCGGACCGTAAAGAGCTGAAAACTGCATCTTTTGAAGATGGAGTATTGAAATTCAAATCGAAATCCAGTGCTGTGCCAGCCAAGCCAAGATTGGTGTCTTAAGTATAGACATAGATAAAAGGAGTACCTGATGTACTCCTTTTTCATATTTCAAATTAGAGTGATCTGGAAATCAGTTCCTTCATGATTTCATTGGTTCCTGCATAAATGCGGTTCGCGCGATTATCCAGGTACGCTCGTGCAATCGGATATTCCAGCATATAGCCATAACCGCCATGCAGTTGTAGGCATTCATCAACCACTTTGCTATACAGTTCAGAAATTTTGTATTTAGCAGCTGCGGCGGCATCAACTCCCAATTCATGGGTAAGCTGTAGTTGCATACAACGGTCCAGATAAGCCCGGCAGATTTCAATTTCGGTACGCAGTTCTGCCAGTTTAAAACGGGTATTTTGAAAAGCGCTGATCGGTTTGCCAAAGGCTTGACGTTCTTTGGTGTATTTTACCGTATGTGCGAATGCCGCTTCTGCCCCTGCCTGACATATGATGGCCACAATTAACCGTTCCCAAGCCAGTTCTTTCATCAGCATCATAAAACCCATGCCTTCCTGACCTAGCAGGTTTTCTTTAGGCACACGGACATTGTCAAAGAACAGTTCACAGGTATCCTGACCTTTCATGCCGATTTTATTTAAGGGTTTACCTTTACTAAATCCTGCACGATCTGCTTCGACCATAATCAAAGAAAGATTGGCAGAGCCTTTCTCGCTATGGCCCGTCTTACATACCACAATTGCCATATCACAAAGATAGCCATTGGTAATGAATATCTTGGAACCATTAATCACATACTCATCACCCTCTAATACAGCACTAGTGCGTACTGCCTGCAGGTCGGAGCCAGTTCCAGGTTCGGTCATCGCAATTGCCGTGACCACTTCACCTGTAGCCATTTTCGGGAGCCATTGCTGCTTTTGTGTTTCATTGCCAAAGTTCAGAATATAATTGGCCACGATATCGGAGTGCAGTGAAAATCCTGTCGCAGAGTCGCCTGCATAGGCCTGTTCCTCGATCAGGATCATACTGTATAAACGATCCACCCCTGAACCGCCATAAGCTTCAGGCATCGTGGCACAGAGAAGGCCAAGTTCACCGGCTTTATTCCAGAGCTCACGATCGATATGCTGTTGCTGTTCATATTTTTCTGTATGAGGAATCACTTCCTTTTCATAGAATTTACGGACCATCTCCCGAAAGGCTTCATGTTCATCATTGAAAAGCTGACGTGGCAGCATGCTGGCCAATGGACGGATCGCGCTCGAATGCATCTTATAATTCCCTTATTGTGATGTTTTATTTAACTTAAGATAGAGCAGATGAGGGAACAATGAGCTGAATGTTCAAATCTGGGGAATCTACTGATGCTTTTGGTCATTTGTATGAAATACCTCGAAATTCAGCAATGGCTTAAGGTAAACTACTCAGGTTTGTAACGAGTTGGGAAAATTCGATGACTGATGACATCACCTTAGAAGAGCGCAAAGTGATTTATCGCGCGCGTCGTGGCTTGAAAGAGATCGATGTATATTTTGATCCCTACGTGAAAAACTATTATCTCAATGCTGATCCCTTCGAAAAACAGATGTTTGCTGAGCTGGTTGCACAGGAAGATCCAGACCTGCTGGACTGGTTTATGGAAGTGTCTGAACCCCCACGCCCTGAATTAAAAGATTTTATCAAGAAGCTTAAATTTTACGTTCATGGATAATCGTTGTTTCAAGCTGAAACGCAGCAAGTGTGCGCTGGTGTTTCAGCTTTTTATTTTTGCTGTATTGATGTTCCTGCTGTATCAGTTATTGCCTATGGCAATTTGGCTGGTTTGTGGTGTCATCGGATTGGTCATCTACCAGTTGTTTTATCGTAAGACACCGCACATTGAGCAGTTTGAATATCTGGATGGACGTGAATGGTCGCTGACAGCAGCTGCGCAAGGCACACGGCGAGTGTTGATCAGTCACGTGATTGATCACCAAGCTTATATCGTGGTGTATTTCCAGCATGCAAAAGCACGTCCGTTGCTCATCTGGTGTGACCAGTTGCCTTTTAAACAATGGAAGTCTTTGAAAGTTTTGACAAAAATACTTTAATTGTCCGACAAATGATATTTCGAAATTTTAAATAAATTGATTAAAAATAAAGATTTATCCGCTAACCCCGCTTGAATTGTCAGACAAAAAATTATATTTCTCTGCAAAAACAATGAATTGTCTGACAATTTTTCAGCTGCTTTTTTTATAAGCAGGTACATTTAAGTCACCAACAGCGAACACAGGAGATCATGATGGAATTTCCAATGTGGATGTTTTTGATCGTTGCGATTGTGATGGCCCTAGTCATAGGACGGCTGGGAACGGTGCTGAAGGACAGATTTTCACCTAAATAACAGAATTAAGCTCGAGAACCTATTTTCTTCTCGGCTTGCCAAGTTGATAAGTAGCATGTGCTGAACCGTCGCAATGCTACTTTTTTTTGCCCAAAATTTGGGATTTTATCTACTACAGTCAATTGCAGCTGGGCAATTTAATGGCAAAGTGTCTGGTCTAAATTAGAGTAAATACTCTTTTATTCGTTATATGCTTCTGATATGTTTAGCAGAATAATGGACATAATCACAATTATAGAGGACAGGAAAATGTCGAGCGTCCGAAAAATATGCCAAGGTATGGCGACCATTGCAATAACAACAACAGTTCTAACAGGATGTTCTCAGGTCATTAAAACCGGTGCCAATGTGGCGCTGGGCTTCACTGAAAAGCATATTGTTCCACCAATCCTGGCGATGGATGATGCCGAGATGGTGTGTAATTCCGGGAATTCTTTAACACCAGCCATCATGTCGACTAAGGAAATGGGGGCTGATCCGACTCGTGTTGCGGTACTGATGTACTCCGCAGCGGGGATTTGTGCCGAGCAGAAAGCGCTGGATGCAGAGCTACGGTATCTGCGTGCTTCTAAAGTCAATCAGGTGACTGAAGCTCAGGATGCGCGGATTGAGCAGAAACGCTGGGCTGCACTGGCTGCACAACGTCAGTACACGGGTTATCAGTTATTCCAGACCCGTTATGAGAAAAAATATAAAAAAGCGCTGGGTGAAGGCTGTCCACGCATGAACAGTGATATTGAACAGACAGTTTATCTGCTGGGCATGCTGAGTGGCTTGCAAGCCATGACCAATGACATTAACTCGGGTGGGGCCGTACAAGTACCTAAAGATATTGCGGCTGTGGTTGAGCGTGGCATGACCTGTCTGGATAATACCAAATTCTGGGGCGCGCCAAATGCAACCCGTGCTGTGATCTGGACTTTATTGCCAGGGGCAGGTGATGGGAAACCTGATCCTTACCAAACTCTGAAACAGTCAGTACAAATCGGTGAGCAAAAAGGTGTACGTTTATCACATGCCTTATATGCTGTAGCGGCACAGGCCAGTGGGGATGATGCCAAAATTCGTGATGCGTTAAGAACCTTTGATCAGGCACGTAGTGATGAAAAGCCGGTCAATCCTCAGTTCAAGCTGATCGACAGTATGGCTGCCATTATGGTGAATGGTATTTCTGACCGTTACTGGACTGAAAATACCGGTATTCGTAGTGCAGATGATGGCATGCAGACCTTCTGGGATGAAACAGATAATTCTTCAGAACTGGATGATCTGTTTAGCGCTGACCTATAATTTAATGAAAAATTAAGTGAATGATGCTCATAGAGGTCATTTTCAATATGCTGAAAGGAGTTCAAGGAGCCGATGCAAGATCAACATCTTCGACGAAAAATTATTTTTCTGGCGGCTTTTGTCTCTCTTTCAGCGAGTTTGCAAATCTTTAACGATGCTTTCATCTACTGGCAGGAAAGCCTGCTCGGGGAATTCTGGCGGCTCTGGACTGCGCACTGGGTGCATGTCGGCTGGGCCCATTATTTTCTGAATATTCTTGCCTTTATCTGTCTACCTTTCATTTTCCCCCGTGCATCTGTGTGGCATTTCGTCTCGATTCTTTTGATTCTGCCGCCGTTGATCAGCCTGAGTTTTTATTTTTTCCTGCCAAATATTGAAGCATATGCAGGACTATCCGGGGTATTACATGGGGCCTATGTCGCAGTCGCCTGTGTGCATCTGCTTTATCAACGTGAACGTGGATTTGCCGTACTGGTGTTATTTTTAATCTTTGCCAAACTGATTTGGGAAAATACCATTGGAAATCAGGAAACTGCACAACTTATCGGCAGTCCGGTACTGGTCGAAGCGCATTTATTAGGGGTGATCTGGGGAGTGGTAGTCGCATTGCTCTATATCTTGGGCAATTATGTCCAGGATAGCTGAAACTGTTGGCAGAAAAGACAAAAAGAAAAGATAAATTGTCATTTTTATTCTGCTGATTTTCATGCAGAGTCAAAACAGAAAATAATGATACTGACCCTTGTAAAGGAATTTTCGGGGCAGACAGGAAGACCAGCGCTTAAAAGAATGTAAGGCGCGAAAACAAGAATAGGAAAATACATGCACAACGATAATCAAAACAGATCAGGATTAGGTCTGTTACGTTATATCTGGACAGAGTGGATCTCGACCTTTGTCGTGCTCATCTTGCTCTTACTGACCTTGGTGATTGGAACCGGGGAAATGATTCATGGTCAGTTGCTGCGTATGGGCGAGCGTCTATATGGTGATCCGGCGACAGGCATGCAGTATTCGTTTTTGCGTGCTGAACCGAAAGCGCCTCAATGTGATCGTAATATTAATGTCGATCAAAAAGTTCAGGAGCAGATGAAAGCGGATGCTGCCGATGAATATGCCGATTTCTTCGGTGTACGTTCTGAAGCGGATGTGCGTGCTGCAGTGATGCAGGCACAACAGGTTTGTGAAGAGTCTTACCAGTTCTATGACAAGGCGATAACGCATATTGAAGCGCATCCAAGTATTCGTGCCTATCGCAGTTTTGAAACTTCATTCTTTGGCATTTTCAAGTTCGGGACTGAAAACCGTGCCTTGCTGCTCATCATTATGGTGGTATTTGCTGCAATCAGCGCGACATTGAAAACCCATCATATTGGTCTACGTAGTCCAGCCACTCGTATCGACTTTAAAGTCTATTCTGTGGCGATGCTGATCGCGAACAGTTTCCTGGTCTATTCTTCCTATAGCCAATATATGTCGGTGCTGAATTCCGGGGTGCCAATGGGAGACATGAAGTATGTCTACTGGCTATGGATGATTCTCTTTGGGACATTGACCCTGATCAGTCTGTACCAAGTCATTAAGCCACCTCAGGCGACCCGAGAGGGAGGCAGTTTTGGACTGGCTTTCTTAAGCGTGCCACTGTATGCCTATATGGCCATCAGTACCGGGTTTAACTTTGTCTTCTTGATGGATTACCCGATGGGTCAGGGCATCTATCTGGGGCAACTGGTTGAGTTTTCGAGCATCTTCCTGAATCTGGCCTTATTTATCTGGGCCGGTATGTTGCTGAAACAAACCCGTGTCGTAGACATGTTCCTGAATATCCTGCGTCCATGGAATCTGGCACCAGAAACCTTGACCTGGTTAATCCTGCTGGCAGCTGCACTACCAACCGCTTATACCGGTGCATCCGGGATTTTCGTGATTGCTGCAGGTGCGATCATTTATAAGGAAGTGTGGAATGCCGGTGGTCGCCGTCAGTTTGCCTTGGCAGCAACAGCGATGTCCGGTTCACTCGGTGTGGTGCTTCGTCCATGTCTACTGATTGTTGTGGTTGCTTCACTGAACAAGGAAGTGACGACAGATATGCTGTATCACTACGGTGTCTATGTCTTCCTGCTCAGTTCAACATTGTTCCTGATCATTTCGCTATTCTTTGCTGAAAGCAAGTTCCGTATTGCTGCACCTGGTCTGGCTGCACCACAGTCTGCACGTGCCTTTGTAAATGTGATTCCTTATATCGTGATTTTCATCCTGATCTGGCTGTTCTACAAATATGCCTTGTCTACAGATCTGAATGAATTTACTGCACCTGTCATGATGCCAGTCATTCTGTTGATGATCGTGCTATTTGATAAGTTACGTCATGAGCCTGCACCATTACCACCAGTAGGGCATTGGGATGAAACCTTAACCACAACCTTAGGTTCAGGAAATACGCCTGCAATGGCGACTGCGGGTACAGCCATTAATGCTGAATATCGTGAAGCAGACCATGTTGAGCAGCAGGGCGGTGAGCTGGCTGTAGATCATGGTGTAAAACGTTCGACTGCTGTTGAAAGTTTACGTCATGTCGGCTTCTGGAAATCATTACACATTTCGACCAGTGAAACGGTTGGACACATTGGTGCGCTGGTGATTCTGATGGCACTATCTGTCAGTGTGGGCGGCCTGCTGGAACGTATGGAAATTATGGAAGCGTTCCCGACAGATATTAGCAGTACCATTCTGGTGATTTCCATGATTGTTGGCCTGATGGTGTTCGTTGGCATGATCATGGACCCATTCGGTGCGGTGATCCTGATTTCAGCAACCGTTGCACCAGTCGCCTATCAGTATGGAATTCATCCTGTGCATTTCTGGATGATTACCTTGATTGGTTTTGAGCTGGGTTATGTGACACCGCCAGTTGCCCTGAACCATCTGTTAGCAAGGCAATCCATTGGTGATGCTGAGGTGGCCGAGGCGGATGCAGAAGTTCGACATAAGTCCTTTTATTACCGTTATGAGCGCTGGATTTTACCGATGATCGTGTTACTGCCAGCGATGCTGATCATTGCCTATGTACCTTATGTATTTAAACTCTTCGGCTGGTATCAGTAATTTAAGCAAATAAAAAAAGCACCTTCGGGTGCTTTTTTTATTGTGGCCTTAACGCAGCCTAAGCTTATTTTGTAAAACAGGACTGCAAAGTAAAATCCCACAAAAAATCAGCCCTAATCCGAGCAGGCTATAGAGATCCGGAACTTCCTGCCAGAATAAATAGCCCCATAAGCCAGCGAAGAAAATCGCAATATAGTTCACTGGTCCAATCTGACCAGCAGGTGCCAGTTTATAAGCATTGGATAGAAATAACTGGCTGGTATTTGCCAATAAACCGGCTGCAATTAAATAACCGAGTTCAGTCAGGGTATAAGGACGCCAATGCCAGAACATTGGAATCATGGAAATCAGGGTGCCGATCAGACAGAAATAAAACACAATTCGTTCTGGTGGTTCAGTTTGGGTCAATGCGCGAACCGTGACAAAAGCCATGGCAGCCAGGAAGCTGGCACTCAAGCCAATCACAGACATTAGGTTAAATAAACCGGAATCAGGCTTAGCTACGCACAACACGCCAATAAAACCGATCGCAGCAGCCAGTAACATGCTTTGAGTGACTTTTTCTTTTAGAAACAGCCAAGCAATCAGTGGAATAAAAATCGGTGAGGAATAGGTGAAGACCATGGCATTGGAGAGCTTTAAATGTGCAATGGCATAGAAAAAGCCATACATCGCCGTCAGACCTGCGACAGAGCGCCAGGTGTGCATCCAGAGTTTTTCAGTTTTAAAAAAGCTAATGCCTTTATTGAAGATTAAAGGAAGAAAAATAAACAGGCCGACAAAATTCCGGAAAAATACCACAGTGGCATTGTCAACGGTGTGTGAGGCGAAGCGGATACAGACGCCCATGACTGAAAACAAAAAAGCGGAACAGGTCAGAAAGACAATTGCCTTAACCAGATGCGAGGGAGAGGCTACACTCATGAGGGAACTTAGCTAGAAAATCTGTGGATATTCTAGCTGAAAATCCCTAACTCATTCCGACTATTGTGCCAGTTGTGCTTCGAGTAACTTGATTTGTTCCTCTTTGAGTTTAATCAGCTCATCCGCATCACTATGCTGTTGCTTCAGGCTTTTTTCCTGCTCATTGAGCTGTTGCTGAATATCTTCCAGTTTGGCAATTTCTTCTTTCGCCAAAGTGGCATTCTCAGTGACTTCTTCTCTTATAATAGAGGCATCGACCAGAACATTTTCAGAAGTAGGCACAATTTCTTCCGGTTCAGGTTCTGCTTTAGGTGCGGCTTGTGTCACCGGTGCATGCATCAAGTCACCCTGATGTGCTGGTAATGTTTCATTTTGCGTGAGAAAAAACTGTGTAATTATTAAAACAGCAATAATCACAACAATTAATCCACTCACTATTCCCCATAAAAGTTTAGGATTTTGTCGATGATCTAGAGTCATTTAGGTTCCCGAAATTATTCTTTTGGCTGACGGGGTTTAAACTGAATCACACCAATTTCATCCGGAACGGCTGGTGACTCAGGTTCCTCGATATGGGTAGGACGGTTTTCTTCATACCCACATTCGATACATTCAATCCATTCAGCTTCACCAGAGGTCAGCATAACGATCCGATCCAACGCCTGACATTTAGGACATTTTGCGCCTGCAATGAAACGACGTTTGATAGCCATCATACTCACCCTGTGATTTACTTAAAAACGTAGTTTAAGCGTTTTTAGAGCGGTTCGTCCAACCTTGATGACGTAACAAAGCATCTATTTTTGGCTCGCGTCCGCGGAAATTGATAAATGCGTCAAGTGCTGTATCTTTTCCGCCAACTGCTAGAATTTTTTGTCTAAACTGCTTTCCGGTTTCAGTGTTAAAAATTCCTTCTTCTTCGAAGCGATCGAAGGCATCACTGGCCAAAACTTCTGCCCATTTATAAGAATAATAGCCCGCTGCATATCCACCCGCGAAGATATGACTGAAGCTGTGCTGGAACCGGTTATATGGTGTAGTGGGTAAAACGGCGTATTTTTCACGAATCTCGTTCAAGGTTGCCTGAATCTGTTCAGCATTCAATGCCGGATTGGCACGGTGAATGGTCAGGTCGAATAAAGCAAATTCCAGCTGACGCAAAGTTTGCATACCGGACTGGAAGAAACGGGCATCCAGTAAGGCTTTTAACAAGTCAGCAGGTAAGACTTCCTTGGTTTCGATATGTTCGCTGAGCAGGTTTAAACTGTCCTGATCCCAAGCCCAGAATTCCATAAACTGGCTTGGTAGTTCGACAGCATCCCAATCCACGCCATGTGTACCAGCCACGGCAATATTGTCCACTTCTGTCAGCATATGATGCAGACCATGACCAAACTCATGGAACAGAGTAATCACTTCATCATGAGTCAGTAGTGCAGGACGGTTACCGACTGGTGGAGTAAAGTTTGCCACCATATAGCAGATCGGTTTTTGCAGTCCTTCAGCAATTTGCATGCGTGAACGGAATCCACTCATCCAGGCACCGCCACGTTTACCCTGACGTGCATAGAGGTCAAAATAGAAACCGCCAATCACTTCGCCTTGATCTTCCAGTTCAAAATAACGCGCATCTGGATGCCAAACTGGCGCTTCACGTTCAACCACCTGAATGTCATATAAACGTTTCAGGATACTGAACAGGCCTTGCAAGATTTTTGGAGCCGGGAAGTAGGGTTTTAGCGATTCCTGAGACAGATTAAACTGCTGCATTTTCAGCTTTTCAGAATAGTAACTGCTGTCCCAAGGCTTTAATTCTGTGATGCCATCTTCAGCAGCAATGGCTTTCAGTTCAGCCACTTCCTGTTTAGCAGGCGCACGGGCATGTTCCGCCAGATCACGCAGGAATTCATCCACAGCTTCGACATTTGGCGCCATTTTGCTGGCCAGTGAATATTCGGCATAGTTATTAAAGCCTAATAGTGCTGCCATTTCCTGACGTAATTTCAGGATTTCTTCCATGATGGCTGTATTGTCAAATTCAGTCTGTTCGGACTGATCTGACGCGCGTGTGGTATAGGCTTTATAGAGTTCTTCACGCAGGCCACGATCTTCGGCATGAGTCATAATTGCCAGATAAGACGGGAAATCTAAAGTGGCAACCGGCTGATCCAGTTCACGTTGCTGGCCATACTGTTTTAAGAGTTCAATATTGCTTTCAGACAGGCCCGCTAATTCTTCTTCCTTAAGCGGTCTGAAATAAGCTTGAGTTGCATCCAGTACATGATTGGAGAAATCTGAGGAAAGTTGTGACAAACGTGCAGAAATTTCTGCATAGCGTTTTTTGGCTTCACCCTCTAGAGCCACACCTGACAATTTAAAGTCACGTAGCGCCAGTTTAATTGCACTTTGCTGGGCTTCCGGCAGTTCATTGAAGACCGGTGCATCCTGTACATGCTGATAGGTTTGATATAGCGCCGTATGCTGGCCCAACTGGGTATAGTAATCACTTAGACCCGGTAATAATGCCTGATAAACATCACGGGTTTCACTATTATTCATGACTGCGTTGAGATGCGACAAAACACCCCAGGACTCGCTCATATTATTTTCTAGCGTGTCGACCTGTTTCAGAACAGCAAGTTGTTCCTGGACAGTATCAGGTGTCTGGTTCAGTTCATTTAGAAATTGCAAACCTTGCTGAATGCAGTTTTCAATTTTTTGTTTAAGATCTGCCAGCGTAATCTGATCGAATTGTGGAACGGGTAAAGTTGCTTTTTCTAATGTCATGTCGTTTCTGCCGAAGTCATTTCCTGTGTTAAATCTAGATGTAGGGCTTATTGGCAGGGAAATCAAGCATACGACGGTATTATTTATTCGACTTCAGACTGGATCCTGATCTCTTCAATCTCATGCACAATGCTGCCTAAATTACTTGTTGTAAGCTTAAGCTGTAGTTCAACGGGTTTATTTTGATAAAGCAGAAACTCAGAAGCAGATAACTCCATAACCGGTAAATGTCTATATTCTGTGTCAAAGGCATAAGAGATATGATTTCGAACACCTTTGAATTTCCCAGCCTGAGTAGTAATCGAAATACTGTTAGTTTCGCCTGTCAGCTTCGTATAAAGATAGGGTGGATAGGTGGTCAGATTAATCCAAAGTGCTGAGATCATGACCGAAGGAAAGATAAAAAGACTATAAAATTTGGGGCACTTTCTGAAATTACGCCAATGATAAGGTGGAAACCATAAACCATGCTGTTTGAGTCTTATAAAATACAGCAATATTCCAATACATATGACACAGCTTATAATCAATGCAAAATAATTCGTAAGTGGCGTTGCTACAAAATTAAAATACTTGAGTGCAATAAAGTCACTGAGGATCAAAATCGTAAAAATTAGAATCGCATAGATATGTAAATGCTGTTTATTATTTGATGCAATAAGCATGATATTTTTTTAGTCGTTATTTAACTGAATTATAAAATAAAAAGAGCGCCGTAGCGCTCTTTTTATGATCATCAGAAATTATTCAGTCTTGGCTTTTGCATTCGACTTTTTCTTTTTGATCTTGGCTTTTTTCTTCACTTTATCTTTAGCCTTTGCTTCAGACTTTCCTGCAGATTTTTTAGCAGGCTTTTTGCTGTAGGAACTGGGCTTGGATTTGTCTTTTTTGCGTCGTATGGGCTGTTCTCCATCATCACTGGGCTGGGCTTTTTGCGCACGCTCATGATTATTGAAGACTTCCTCTTTTGCTTCCGGACGTGGTGCAGGTTTTTTTTCTGCGACACGTGGAGCACGGGCGCGAATTGGACGACCCGCATGAGTCAGTTGCTGGATCAATTCAAAGTCAATTTTGCGTTCTTCCAGATTGACTCCAGCGACCTTGATCTTGACTTCATCACCCAGACCAAAGATCTGGCCACGGTTCTGGCCGACCAGACTCTGGCTGCTTTGATCAAAGACAAAGAAGTCATCGCCCAACTGGCTCACATGTACCATACCATCGACATAGAGGTCTTTCAGCGTGACAAACAAACCAAATTCAGCCGTTGCACTGATAATGCCAACAAACTCTTCACCAAGATGTTGCTGCATATAGTGACATTTCAGCCAGGTCGTTACAGAGCGGGAGGCTTCATCAGCACGGCGTTCTGTCGCTGAGAAATGCTCACCGGCATCATCTAAAGATGCACCTGAAATTGGATATGGCTTTTTACTCAAATGAGCTTTGATAGCACGATGTAATAACAGATCCGGATAACGGCGAATTGGAGAGGTGAAGTGTGTATACGCTTCATAAGCCAGACCAAAGTGACCGGCATTGTCGGCACCGTAATAGGCCTGCATCATGGAGCGTAATAACACGGCATGAATACTTGGCGCATCAATCCGGTCTTTGGTCGCTTCAATCACCGCTTGATAGTCAGCTTGGGTTGGCTGTTCCGGGAATGGCAGACCCAGCAGTTTCACGAAATCACGAACTTTCTGGATACGTGAGAACTCAGGGGGTTGATGCACCCGGTACAGCATCGGTATTTCATTTTTCAATGCATATTCAGCTGCTGCAACGTTGGCTAGCAACATACATTCTTCAATCAGCTTATGCGCGTCATTGCGGGTACGTGGCAGAATTTCATTAATACCACCCAGCTCATCGAAAGTCATATAGGTTTCAATGGTTTCAAATTCCATTGCATTACGTTCAGCACGCAAGCCTTTTAGAATCTGATACAACTGAAACAGGGTATTTAGTGATTTACGTACACTACGATCTTCAGTGATTGCTGTGCTATCACCTTCAAAATACTTCGCGACCTGATCATAGGTCAGACGTGCCTTGGAATGCATGACTGAAGGATAGAATTCATAACCAGTGACTCGGCCAGCACGTGACAGTTTCAGGTCACAGACCATGCACAGGCGATCGACATTCGGATTTAATGAACACAGGCCATTAGAGAGTGCTTCAGGCAACATTGGTAAAACGAAGTGTGGGAAATACACGGATGTCCCGCGTTCTTGCGCTTCATCATCCAGTGGTTTGCCCGGACGTACATAATGACTCACATCAGCAATTGCCACGACCACACGATAGCCACCGCCCGGACGTTTTTCTGCATAGACCGCATCATCAAAGTCACGTGCATCTTCCCCGTCAATGGTGACAAGCGCTAAATCACGTAGATCGACACGGCCTTCACGGTCTTTGGCAGAAGGCTCTTTAAAACTTTCCGCTTCTTTCAAGACTTCTTCAGGGAATTCATATGGCAGGCCATATTCCAGAATCGTCTGTGGAATGATGATTTCGGTATCGGCTTTGTCTGCCATCGACTGCACAATATGGCCAGTCGCAAATTCTTCTTTGGTTGGGTAGGTATCAATTGCCACGCGGATTGAATCGCCGACTTTGACCTTGGCATGCTCGATCAGCTCTTTTTCTAGAGTAATAGGCTGATGTGCATTTGGATTGGCTGGCTGAACAAAGTATTCACCTTCATATTCAGACACTTTACCAATGATCTGTTTGACACGATGC
>ENA-UOWK01000441-UOWK01000441.1-bioreactor-metagenome-genome-assembly--contig:-NODE-441-length-23897-cov-15.286301_pt1 | contig 23897 bp, 21 predicted proteins | sample MGYA00238157_ERZ761612 | MGnify/ENA primary metagenome ERZ761612 (study PRJEB28901, sample SAMN06268035) | bioreactor metagenome | isolation source: Joint BioEnergy Institute, California, USA... | reverse complement strand
TAGCCGGGCTCTGATTAGCCTTCGCAGCGCTGCGAAGGGGTTGGCCGAGGGTCGTGTCTAGCAAACCCGGGCACTGATTCGAGGCGAGCATGAGGCGTCTGCTGGCCGAACGACGTCGTAACGCTCACGCTCAACTTCAAACGCCAGTACTGAACGGCAGCGCCGCTCGGCAGCTAGCTGCGAGGCTACCCCCTGGCAACGGCTACATCGCGCCCGCCGCTGCCGCGAAGCAACGTTAATCCAGTGTTCCGGTGTGGTTGGCCACCGCGCAACCGACTCGGGAATTTTTTTCCCTCAAGCCAGTATCCGCGCAAAAGCTTCCTAAAACACCCCGCATGCAGCGCCAATAAAGCAAAGCAACCCTATGAGCTTGCCCATATATTTTCTTCGAAGCGACTCACTCCGTTTCAACTTATATGGGCAAGTAATTGGCCTGTACAAAAACACTATGCAGGGTCAACAACCATCATGATTAAACAATTCGGGAACGACACCGCTTATCTACTCATTGACGTTCAAAAGGGCGTGAACGAACTGAGCCACTGGGGCGGCCCAACCGGCCGCCGCAATAATCCAGAAGCAGAGCAAAACATGGCTGCGGTTCTGGCCGAGTGGCGTAAAGCGGGCCTGACCGTGATCTACACCCAACACGACTCCCGCCAGAAAGTATCGCCCCTGAAGATCAGCCAGCCAGGGGGTGCCTTCATGGATGAACTGCTACCAAATCCAGGTGAGCTGATCATCTGGAAAGATGTGAACAGTTCCTTTATCGGTACGACCCTGGAACTGGAACTGCGTCGGCGCGGTATCAGCCGTTTGGTTGTGACAGGCTTCTTCACCAACTACTGCGTGGAAACCACCATCCGCATGGCCGGCAATATGGGTTTCGACACTTACCTTATGCATGACGGGTGCGCGACCACCAACCAGATCGGTATCGACGGCGTCGATCATGACCCGGAAACCATTCACAACCTGTCGATCACCAGCATGAATGGCGAATTCTGCACCCCGCTGGATCATCGTCAGGTACTGGGGCTGCTGAAAGAGGACAACCAGGCATTGAGCCGTATCCAGCGCAACGAGTAACGCGTCGAGCAGGCGCATACAACACCGGTATGCGCCTCAATTATCCGGGATTGGCAGGCGATGCGTGTCCTTGATTTCCCTCAGCGCAAGGCTGGAATGGATAGAGGAAATACCTGGCTGGGTGCGCAACACCTTTTCGACAAACTCGCCATACGCATCCAGATCTGCCGCGACAATCTGCAGTATGTAATCTGCACTTCCAGTCACCTTGTGGCATGACAACACATAAGGGTTACTGCGCATCACGGATTCAAATACATCCGCTGCCTTATCGGAATGCATGTTAAAACTGATTTGAACAAAGGCCGTCAGATTAAGCCCGACTGCCCGCCGATTGATGATGGCTTCATAACCGGTAATTACGCCTTCTTCCTCCAAACGCTTTCTGCGCCGCCAGGTCGGCGTAGTACTCAGCGAAAGTTGCTCACCTACCGCAATGCTGGACATGGAACCGTCTGCTTGTAGCAGGCGCAGCATTGATCTATCAGCGCTATCGAGCGAAACCCGATTCATATTTTTGCCCATCAATAGTTAATCATTCCTGCACACCCCCGTATCGCGCAAAAAATACCTTTCGTCAAGCCTCGTGATCGGCCCTCAGCCGTGAACTGGAGGATGGCGTCTTGCTGCCCCGCGGATCGCCGGCAATAACTTTCCCGACAGTGCTATTGAGCAGAAAAAACTTTGCTTTATGCCCATGTACGGCTCTGCACTTAGCAAAGTATTTCCGCGAAAGCTAAGCGAGCATAGGGCGTTGCAAATAACAACTAACGCTGTAAATCAGCACAAAAAACATGAGCTGCATTTTTTAGCCCGCCTATCAAAAACTCGACAACAAAGAGGCTGAGCATGGAAAACCTTTCCGTTCTGCACGATGAAGCAGTGCCCCCCGGCGAACCCCACCTGAAACGCGCACTAAAGAACCGCCACATTCAATTCATTTCCATTGGCGGCGCAATAGGAACCGGCTTGTTCATGGGCTCTGGAAAAGCCATAGCCTTGTCAGGCACATCGATCATTCTGGTTTACATGATCGTTGGCTTCTTCCTGTTCTTCATCATGCGCGCCATGGGTGAACTGCTGCTTACAGACCTACGGTTCAGGTCGTTCGCAGACGTGGTGGCTCACTACCTCGGGCTCAGAGCCGGGTACATGCTCAGTTGGTCATATTGGCTGAGTTGGAGCGTTGCCATCATTGCCGACGTGATTGTCGTCGCCGGGTTCTTCCAGTTCTGGTTTCCTGATGTGCCCATCTGGGCAACCGCCAGCTTCACGATGCTGCTGCTTCTGGCCCTTAACATGATGGCGGTCAAGCTTTTCGGCGAGGTTGAATTCTGGTTCGCGATCATCAAGATCGTTGCCATTGTTGCCCTCATCGTGACGGCGTTCATCCTGATTGGCATGTCGTATCAATCCCCGGAGGGCGTCACCGCCTCGCTAAATAACCTGTTCGAAAAAGGAACGATGCTTCCTCACGGGATCAGTGGCTTCCTGGCAGGCTTTCAGATCGCAATCTTCTCCTTCGCGGGCACCGAACTGATCGGCACAACCGCCGCGGAAGCAGAAAACCCGAAGCGCAACCTTCCCAAGGCGATAAACACCATTCCGTTCCGAATCCTGATTTTTTATGTGCTCGCCCTCGCCTGCATCATCAGCGTGACATCCTGGAGCCATGTCCCGGCTGACCGCAGCCCCTTCGTCGAGCTGTTTCTTTTCGCCGGCTTCCCAGCTGCTGCCGGGATAATCAACTTTGTAGTCCTGACCTCCGCTGCCTCGTCAGCGAACAGCGGGGTCTACGCCAGTTGCCGGATGTTGTTCGGGCTGGCCCGGCGTGACAGTGCGCCAAGCTTTTTCGCCAAACTGTCCCGCTCCGGGGTTCCGGTCATGGCCGTTGCGTTCTCCGGCATCGCCATGTTCTGCGGCTTATGCCTGCTGACCATCTTTCCTGACGTCATGGAGCTGTTCACTGTTGTCTCAACGGTGGCGACCATCCTCAACCTGTATATCTGGACGATGATCATGCTGGGCTACCTGGCCTACAGGAAAAAAGCGCCTGAACTCCATCAATCCAGCCTCTTCAAACTGCCTGGCGGACGTGTCACCTCGGTCGCCTGCCTCGGCTTCCTGCTTGCCGGTTTCTGGGTATTGTCACTTCAGGCAGACACGCGACTCGCGCTGTACGTGATGCCGTTCTGGTTCCTCTTTCTGTTCGTGTCCTATCGACCTAGAAAGGCCGCTTCGAACCCAGTGGCTTCGCGAATCACCCCGTAACGACAAGCCCCCGTCAGCGGGGGCTGTCTGGCAACTTCAACGCCGTGGGTACAAGCAGGGAGACCGCGCTTGTGAACGTGGCCGGGCGAATGCCCCGATACGGCGAAGCTGGGCTGCTGCTCGCTCCAGGCAGGCAACTGCCCGGGCAGCGTCACGCGCCAGCGGCGGGGCATGGCGTCATCTCGGACGTCGCCAGCCCCATCCAATGGCCCATGCTGAGCCCCGTAACGAGCCTCGATGACTTGCATGTGGCCAAAGCACAGTTGGTGGGCAGCCCCCTGCATCACAGCCCCTCAGAATGTCTGCATTGAAAAACCCGACAGGCCGCTGGCCGGTCGGGAAAGTCAGATGGCTTTTGTGAGGCTGCGTGTTCCGCTTACTTCACGGCTGCCTGCAAGTTGCACCACTGGGCGATGAACAGCGCGATGCTCTTGGTGATCAAGCGCAGCGACTCGATGTGCACCCTTTCGTCAAACCCGTGGATGTCCAGTGATTTAGGCCCATATACCAATGTCGGCATATCGCCGTAAATCACGAAAACGCGAGCGTCGAGGTAGCCGGGAGTCGTGAACGACTGCAGCTCGCTTTCGAACGCAATGCGGTGGCAATCGCGCAGGGTGTTTTCCGCGTCGGAGCCCTCTTCAAGCACGTAGCCCTCGGCGTAGAAGCCGGTAAATTCAACCTGGACAGGCATACCGCCGAGGCGAGGATCCGCTGCGGCCTCGGCCAGGCAAGCCTCGATTTCGGCCCGTGCTTGGTCCGCCGTGGTGCCGGGATAGATCGCGGCCCGCACCTCGAATTCGCACCATGGCGGTACCGTCGACGGCCAATCCCCGCCAACGATCTTGCCAATGTTGAAGTTGATGGGATGCTCGAGGTGTTCGAAGTGCCGGTGACACTGGTGCTGGCCATTCCATTTCGCTTCGATTTTACGCAGCGCTTGCATGGCAGCGTAGGCCGCATCGATCGCGTTGATCCCCGTTTCCATCTCGCGGTTATGGGTTGGCCGGCCCTGTACTTTGACTTTGAACCAGAGCACGCCGACGTTGGCGCGAACCAGCATGTTTTCTTCCGGCTCCGGAATGATCACTGCGTCTGCCTTGTAGCCACGTAGCAGAGCGGCCAGGGCACCATTGCCCGTGCATTCTTCCTCGACCACGGACTGGAAGTAGATCGGTGCACCGGGCGCGTAGCCTGCAGCCTTGATCGCATCGAATGCGAACAGGTTGGCCACCAGCCCGGCTTTCATGTCGGCAGAGCCACGGCCATACAGCCAACCGTCAACGATGGCCGGGTCCCAGGGCGAGCGCGTCCACCTCTCGACAGGGCCGGTCGGCACCACGTCGATATGCCCGTTGAGGATCAGCGAACGCCCGGTCTGCCGTTCTGGCCGATAGGTGCCCACCACGTTGAAAGCGTTCTCGTAAGAGACGGTAACAGGGCCGAAGCCCGGGTGGGACTTGATGTCCTCGACATCGATCTTCCATCGATCCATCGACAAGCCGCGCTTGTGCATCGCCTCGTACAGGAAGTCCTGGGCGGTGTGCTCCTGCTCGCGGAGCGAAGGGATACGCACTAGATCCTGGGTGAATCGCAACTGGGCTTCGAAGTTGTCATCGACTGCCTGGAGAACACGCTGGATGTGTTCAGGCGTCAGTTGGTTCTGGCCGAGATGACTGGTCATGGTCTGTTCCTAATCAGGGTTTTTATCAAGAATGGCGGGCTCAGGCTTAGGGTGCCGTCACGGCGCTGAGCGCCGACTCCTGGCGTCTTTTATGCAGCGCCAGGCCTATCACGCAAACCAGGGTGATGGTCGAAAGCACCGAGTAGAAAACTGCCAGCGGCAACCATTGGTTGGGATAGATGTGGGTAAGCCAGGTGCCGATCAGGGGCGTGAGCCCTCCTGCCAAGGCCCCGCAAAACTGGTAGGAGAGCGAGATGCCGGTGTAGCGAATGCGTGTTGCAAAGGCAGAGCTGATGAACCCCGCCATTGCTGAGTAAATCGCCGCCATGAACACCAACACGATCGCGATGCCGGCAATGATGCTCGCGCTGGTGCCTTTGCTGACCAGGATGAACATGGGATACGGCGCGGCCACCGAGGCTGCCGAGGCAAAGATCAGCAGCCGGGCCGTTCCTATGGTTTCGGCGAACCATGCGGCCAGGGGCTGAATGAAGAACTGGATGATCGCCACCACGAATAGGCAATCCAGGATCATTCGGCGATCGAGGCCCAGGGTCTGGGTGGCATACGACAGCATGAAGGTGTTGGTAAAGTAGATCCCGCCGATGGCAACCGTACACACGCCCATGCACAGCAGCAGGGTGCGCCAGGAAGTGCGAAAGACCTCCTTGGCGGGGATGTCGGTGGTTTGCTTGTCGGCCAGTACTTTGGCGAAGTCCGGTGACTCACTCACGCCAATGCGGATGAAATAGCCCACCAGCAACAGCACCGCGCTGATCAGGAAAGGGATTCGCCAGCCCCAGGCGAGGAAGTCGGCCTCATCCATGGAGGTGACCAGGCGGAAAGCCAATAGCGAGAGAATCAGCCCGGCAGGGCTACCCAGTTGCGCGAATGAGGCTGCGAAGGTACGGCGCTTGGCAGAGGCATGCTCACCCGCCATCAGTACCGCACCACCCCACTCCCCCCCTACGGCCAGGCCCTGGGCCAGACGCAAGACGATGAGCAGCACGGGGGCCAGCACACCGGCCTGCTCGTAGCTGGGCAGCAGGCCGATGCCCACCGTTGCCACCCCCATGATGACCAGCGTCGCCATCAGGGCCTTCTTGCGGCCCACACGGTCGCCAAGGTGACCGAATACGAACCCGCCCAACGGACGAGCGAAGAAGCCAACTGCGAAGGTACCGAAAGCGGCCATGGTGCTCAGGAATGCATCACCGGTCGGGAAAAAGACCTTCCCGAATACCAGGGCTGCAGCGGTTGCATAGATGTAAAAGTCGTACCACTCGATGGTCGTACCAATGAAAGCTGCGGTAGCGGCGCGGATCGGCTGTTTCGCAGCCGGCGCAGGGGATTTCCCGGTCATGGGTGAAGCACCTCTTAGAGTTGTCGGGAAATTTATGCGCCCCGCTCGACATTCGGTCAATTTCTCAATTCTTAATCAAGACATTAATCCACCTAATGTCTTGCGCCATGGGCGCAGCATGGGTTCTGCTAGAACCTCTCTCCTCGGAACGCCACGAAAACTGCCACATGAAAGAAAAAACTCAGCGCATAAGTGACCGTCTCGACTGGAATCTTCTCCGAACCTTCCTGGTGATCGCGCAGGAGAAAAGCATCAGCGGCGCCGCTGTGAAGCTGCATGTCACCCAGTCGGCGGTAAGCCAGGCCTTGCGCCGGCTGGAAGAGCAGTTCGGGCGAAGATTGATAGAACGTCATCACAGTCGTTTCTGCCTGACCCCTGCTGGCGAGGAGGTACTGGCGGCCGCCGACACCATCTATGGCAACGTCGCTCAACTGGCGAGTAGCGTCTCCGATGCCGACGAACAAACCGTGGGGCGAATCCATGTGCTGGTAGCCAGCCGGATTCACTCAGCCGTTTACGATGCGTTCTGGGCCACCTTTCATCGCGCGCACCCACGGGTCGAAGTTGAGCTTGAAGTGATGCCAAGCAGCGAGATTGTGAAAATAATCCAACAAAAGGGCGCCACAGCCGGAATTGCGCTGTGCAAGCAGATGCCCAAGCGCCTTGAACACAGCCTTTTTCTGCAACAAACGTACTCGTTGTTCTGTGGCCAATATCACTCGCTGTTCGGAAAGTCCGATCTCACCATGGACGACCTGCTGGGTGAGAACTTCGTGTCCTTTACCAGTGATGCGCTAGGCGACAGCCTGTCGCCGCTAACCATTTTTCGTGACCAGCGGGGCTTCTCCGGGACGGTGGTGGCCACGTCATCCCATCACGATGAGGTCAAGCGCCTTTTGGTGGCCGGGTTTGGTATCGGTTGTTTGCCCGAACACAGTGTTCAGCACGACCTGGATGAAGGGAAGTTGTGGCGACTGCCTCCGGAAGAAGGGGTGTGTTCGGCCAATCTCTATCTGCTGTGGCATGAGGATGCCCACCGAACTGCAGCGGAAAGAGTGTTCCTCGACGCGTTCAAGGCCCATATCGAGCAATACACGCCAGCTCAGCGTCTGCTCCCCAGCCTGCCGCCAGCGAGTCGGCAATAGCGGTTCGCAGCGACCGGTTCGGGTTGAGCCCGCGGAGCATCGAAGTGTGCCGTGCGGCCTTGCCAGCAGGCACTGGCAGCGATTGCCCACCATGACGCCAGGCTCAATGGCGGAGGCGCCATGCGCAGAGCATCCTGTGCTTGCCGGCATTTACGCAAATTCTTGCTAGCGATCAGAACCTGGGGAATATTTCTTTCCATGCATGCCCTGATCTGGCGGCCCTAAAGCAAAGCATTTCTCATGCAGAAGGCGGAAGATTTTCGAGACGAACACGGCCTCGAGAAAACCACGACGTGCTTACCATCTTCAGCTCCAATCATCGGCTCCACCACGGCTCCGAACTCAAAGACGGTTCCCTCAAGCCTTCCTTCGAGAACCCGCAACGGGCGGACACGGTCCTGGCCCGGGTCAGGAGCGAAGGGCTCGGCGATATCATTGCGCAGCAGCGTTACGACCGCTCGAACTATGTGGCGGCGCACAGTGAACGCTACGTTTCGTTCCTGGAAAATGCCTGGCAGGAGTGGGCTGCCACCGGCAAGACCCATGACGCATTGCCGCTGGTCTGGCCAGTTCGCGACCTGGCCATCGATCAGGAACCTGGCTTCATTGACGGCAAGCTTGGCTTCTACGCGATGGATGCCGGCGCCCCCATCACCCCCGGAACCTGGGAGGCGGTGCGCAGCAGCGCAGATGTCGCGCTGACGGGCGCCCAGCATGTGATCGACGGTGCCAAGGGTGCCTTCGCACTGTGCCGCCCACCAGGGCATCACGCGGCTCGCGAATACATGGGCGGCTACTGCTACCTGAACAACGCGGCCATTGCCGCTGAGCGCTGCCTAAGCCGCGGCGCCGAGCGGGTTGCGATCCTCGACGTGGATTTCCACCATGGCAACGGTACGCAGAACATCTTCTACGACCGCAGTGACGTGCTCTTCGTGTCGCTCCATGGCGACCCATCGGTTTCCTATCCCTACTTTGCGGGCTTCGCCCATGAGACCGGGGTCGGCGCAGGTGCAGGCTACAACGCGAACTACCCGCTGCCAGCCGGCACTCAATGGGACACCTACAGCATCGCCCTGGCAAACGCGCTGAAGCGCGTGCAGGCATACAAGCCGGATTTTCTGATCATTTCCCTGGGCGTGGACACCTTTGAGCATGATCCGATCAGCCACTTCCGCCTGACCAGCGACAACTTCATCCAGATGGGCGAAGCCATCGCCAGGGCTGCCATAGCGACCCTGTTCGTGATGGAAGGTGGCTACATGGTCGACGAAATCGGCATCAATGCCGTCAATACGCTGCAGGGGTACGACAGCCTGGTTCGCTAAGGGACAAGCCCCACACAATCCGCGTGGGGTGCAGGAGAACGGTCAGCTATTTTCGTGGCGACAGGTGGATGCCGGCGATCATACAGCGAACCGAGCCTCCGGCCATTTCGATGGTCGGCACGTCCAGCGCCACCAGCCTGGCAGACCGTTCGATTCGCTCGCGCTGCTCCCCGGTGAGGCTGGCAAGCGCTCTGCGCGATAGCGCCAGAATTCGCCCGTCACGGCCGGAAAGCTCGATGGCGTTGCCAGCAAACTCGCGGATCTGTTGGGGGGACAACTCGATTACCTCTCGGCCTGACTCGATCAAACGCACACGAACGTCCTTGGCCCGTGCCTGGCTGGTAAATGCCTCGAAACCAACCAGTGCGAACTCGGTCGCCACACACATCAAAACGTTGGTGTGGTAGATCGGCAAGCCGTTCTCATCCGCCGTGTCGAATACCATGGGTTCAAAGTTGAAATGCGTGCTGAAACGCTCCAGGACAATAGGGTCGGCTCGATTGGATCGAGCCGTGTAAGCCACCCGCGACAGGTGATCGAACACCATGGCGCCTGTTCCTTCGAGGAACAGTTCGTCTGGTTCGAGCCCCGAGTAGTCGATCACATCCTGAACGCGGTACTCCTGTTTGAGCATCTCGATGACATCGTGACGCCTCTCCCGACGTCGGCTCGGCGAATACATCGAGTAGATCGCGACATGCCCACCGGCGTGCGTCGAGAACCAGTTGTTCGGGAATACCGAATCCGGGGTGCCGTACTCGCCGAAGTCCTCGAAGAGGTGAACCCTTATGCCCTCTGCCTCCAGCCGCGCCACGGCCTGGGTAACCTCGTCATGAGCAGCTGTGGCCAGGGTTTGCGCGGCGATAGCGGGGCTGGCGCGCTGGAACGAGTTGTCCGCAGCCGTTGCTGGGTTTGGCGCAAAAGCGTGCGGCCTGACCATGACCACAGCCGCAGGCGCTTGAATGAGACAGGTTGAAAATGCCATCACAGATTACCGAGGTGGGAGCCAGTATGGGATCACGCAACGCGTCGGATACGCTTCCTGGCGCCGCTGCCGCGGGTATGGCTGAACAGGTCCTTGGGGTCGTCCTCGACCTGCGGGACGAGGTCGATTTTGCTGCCTGCCCGGCGCGCCTCGGCTTGTTGCAGCACATAGCGCAACACCGAATAGTCCTCGAGCGCGAAACCAACCGAGTCAAATACGGTGATTTGCTCCGGGCCCTGACGGCCCTCCTGCTGGCCAACCAGCACGCGCCACAGATCAACCACCGGGAAGTCAGCCTCAAGTTGCTGGATGTCGCCCTCGATACGGGTTTGCGGCTCGTACTCTACGAACACCCGTGCGTTGCGCAGCACATCGGCATGCAGTTCCGTTTTGCCAGGGCAATCCCCTCCCACAGCGTTCAAGTGCATGCCGGGTTCAAGCATGTCGGGCGTGATGATCGTTGCATAGGCTTTGTCAGCCGTAACGGTTGTAACGATGTCAGCGCCGCGGACTGCGTCAGCCACGCTCGACGCACGAATGATCTTCAGCTCGGGATACTCCTGAAGATTGCGGATCAGTTTCGCCGTTGCGAGAGGATCAACGTCGTAGGCAACGATTTCGTTAATACCGAGGTGCTTGTGAAACGCCAGCGCCTGGAATTCGCTTTGCGCGCCATTTCCGATCAATGCCATACGTTTCGAGTCAGGCCGGGCCAAGGCTTGCGCCGCCATCAGCGAGGTCGCTGCGGTGCGCAGCGCGGTCGCGATAGTCAGTTCGGAGAGCAGAATGGGGTAGCCGGTTTCGACGTTGGCCAGCACCCCGAAGGCCATGACGGTGTGGAGATTCTTGAAGGTATTGGCGGGATGACCGTTTACGTACTTGAAGGCGTATCGGCTGGTGTCTGCCACCGGCATCAATTCAATGACCCCGACATCCGAATGACTGGCGACACGGGCCGATTTGTCAAACTCGGGCCAGCGTTTGAAGTCGTCGCGAATCACACTGGCCAACTCGCCAAGAAATGGAACGACGCCGATGCCGTGAACCAAATCCGACATCGTTGGAACGTCGATAAAAAGAGTCATTGTGTTCCCCTTATGAAAGCGTGCCGTCATTAGCAGGCGAATGGCCCACGCAGAAGATGAAGCCTTAACGCCGGTAAATTCTGACCGGCTGGGGAGGCAACCTGAAGGCTACAGATTGTTCGAGTTGGCGCCTTTTTTGCGCAATCTGATCAATAAAAACGGCAATAAGTACGGTTGAAATGCTCATGGATAACGTCGACAGAGAACTCATTTCCCTCCTGCGTGACAACGCTCGAATTCCGGTCATGACCTTGGCGAGGAAACTCAAAGTTGCGCGCGCCACCGTACAGAACCGGCTCGCCAGGCTGGAGGCGCAAGGCGTCATCATGGGGTACACGCTGCGTCTGCAATCTGATGCGATCGAGCAAGGCGTCCGCGCGATTACCGGCATCGGAATCAGCGGTCACCATGCTGCAGAGGTCAGGCGAGCGCTGCGCGGGCATCCCAACGTCGTGGCGATTCACACGACCAACGGCCGCTGGGATCTGCTGGCAGAGCTGCGCGCCGAGTCGTTGGAGGCCTTCGACAAGGTGCTGAACAGCATCCGCTCGATACCCCATATCGAGCACACGGAAACCAGCATCCTGCTCTCCACGTACAAGATGTAACAGCCCCCAGAGCGGAGGCGCCAATGAAGCGCTTTATCAGGAAAAACGCCGAGGAGCGGGCGTTGATTAGCCGTTCGAAGCGCTGACGAAGGGGTCAGTGATGAACAGCGCCGAGGCGTGAGAGCTCACGCCCCGGCAGGGCCAGGAGGGGGTTCCGGCTAGCGGTTGACCAGCTTGGCCGGCAGGGCGATCACCAGCAGGCAGCTGAGGATCAGGCAACCGGCGAAGAACCACAGCGCCGCGTGGCTGGTGCCGGTCAGGTCGGTGACCAGGCCCATCAGCGAGTTGCTCACCAGGCCGGCGATATTGGCCAGCGAGCAGGCCAGCGCGAAACCGGTGGCCGCCGCCGTGCCCTTGAGAAAGGTCGCCGGCAGGCTGAAGAACACCGGCACGGCGCCGATGATCGCCGCCGAAGCGATGGCGAACAGGGTCACGGTCATCACCAGGTTGTGGCTGAACAGCGTACTGCTGGCCATGGCCGCGGCACCGACGATGAACGGCACGATGATGTGCCAGCGCCGCTCGCGATGACGATCCGAACTGGCGCCGATCAGCAGCATGCCGGCCAGCGCCGCCAGGCTGGGAATGGCGGTCAGCAGGCCGATATGGAAGGTGTCGACCACCCCGGTGTTGCGGATGAAGGTCGGCATCCAGAAGCCCATGGCGTAGGCGCTGAGCAGGATCGAGAAGTCGATGCCGCCGAGCATCCACACCTTGAGGTTGAAGAAGCCGTCGCGAAAGCTGTGCTTGCTGTCCTTGCCTTCGGCATCGTCGGCCGCCAGGTCACTGGCCAGTTGCGCCTTCTCCTCGGTACTCAGCCACTTGGCCTGATTGAAGTGGTTGGGCAGCGCCCAGAAGGTGAGGATGCCGAGCAGCACGCTGGGGATCGCCTCGAGCAGGAACAACCACTGCCAGCCACGCAGGCCGTTGACCTGATCGAAGTGGTTCATGATCCAGCCGGAGATGGGCCCGCCGATCACGCTGGACAGCGGCAGGCCGATCATGAACAGCGCGATGATGCGCCCGCGTCGGTAGGTCGGGTACCAGGTGGTCAGGTAGTACAGCACGCCCGGCAGGAAGCCGGCTTCGGCGGCGCCGAGCAGGAAGCGGATGATGTAGAACTCGGTGGTGGTGGTGACGAACATGGTGCACGCCGACAGCAGGCCCCAGGTGATCATGATGCGGGCGATCCACACCTTGGCGCCGACCTTCTGCAGTACCAGGTTGCTGGGCACCTCGAAGAGGATGTAACCGACGAAGAACAGCCCGGCACCGAGGCCGTAGGCCGCCTCGCTGAACTGCAGGTCGCTGAGCATCTGCAACTTGGCGAACCCGACGTTGATGCGATCCAGGTAAGCGGCGAGGTAGCAGAAGCACAGGAAGGGGATCAGTTTCCAGGTCACTTTGCGGTACAGCTCGTTGGAGCTGTCGGCAGCACTGCCCATGGCGGTGCTGGTAGCGGGTACGTAAGGCATTGCGTTGTCTCCTGGCGGTGACTTGTGGTTTTTGTTGAAGCCAGCAGTTGTCGACGCGTTGAGCGTCGCCAGCGGCGACTTCCCAAGGCAGCGTCAGTGCCATGCAATGCATGGCGATCGCCCTCTGTGGAGCGACCAATGGAGCAGGCAGCGTACCGCCAGCTCCTTATGGGTGAATCAGCGGGCGAGCCCCTGCAGATAGCTGAGGGTTTCCTGCAGGCTCACGACATCGCCGTACTTGCTGTCGATGTCGAACAGGTTGGCCTCGTGGGGTGCCTGGTGGCGATCCCCGACGCACTCGCGCACGACGATGGTGCGAAAACCATGCTGCACGCCGTCCACCGCACTGGCGCGAATGCAGCCGCTGGTCGAGCAGCCGGCCAGGATCAGGGTGTCGATGCCCTGGGCATGCAACTGCGCGGCCAGGCTGGTGCCGAAGAACACGCTGGCGTACTGCTTGGTCACCACCTGTTCTCCCGGCAGCGGGGCGACCGCGGCACAGAACTCGGCCAGCGGGTTGCCCTCGACCATGTCCTTCATCACCGGCGCCTTGCGCACCCACATGCCGCCGTCGGCACAATCGGCGGCCTGGTAGCGGATATTGCTGTGCACCAGGGTGATGCCCCGCTGGCGCGCCGCGTCCAGCAAGGCCACCGACTGCTCCACCGCGCTGACCACACCCGGCGCATACAGCGGCGCGCCCGGCGTGGTGTAGCCCTGCATGAAGTCGATCATCAGCAGTGCCGGCCGCGCACCGAAACCGATACGCTGGCCCCAAACGCCCTGGTAGTTGTCGCTAAGGCTCTGCCCGCTCATGGCGATCTCCTCAGTAGGCGCCGGACAACAGCGCGCCGGCGCCGGGCACGATCGGCTCCAGGTCCAATGCCTTGAGCATGCAATAGGTGGTGGCGATGGCCGCCGTGACCACCGGCTTGCCGGTCAGCGCCTCGACCTTGGCCACCCCCTGCAGCGACTGCATCTGCACGCAGGCCGACAGCACCACCACATCGACGCCCTCCAGGTTCATGCCGGCGACGATATCCGGCAGGTTGGCCGGGTCGTGGCGCGCCACCTGCAGATTGTCGGGGATCTCCAGGGCCCGCCAGTCGACCACCTCGAAACCTTCCTCGCGGATGTAGTCGACCACCAGTTCGGTGAGCGGCTTCATGTAGGGCGCGACGATGGCGATGCGCTTGGCCTTCATCACCTTGAGCGCCTCGACCAGCGCACCGGCACTGGTGACCACCGGCGAGTTGGCGTCGTTGTCGGCGGTCACCTGGCGCAGACGTTTTTCCGACTGGCGATGGTAGCCCAGGCCCATGGCCATGATCGCCACCAGGCAGGCATAGCCGAGCACGTCGACCTTGGCATCGGACAGTTCCAGCGCGCAGCGATCGGACTCGGCATCCATGGCCGCCAGCTCTTCCTTCTTCACCTGCTTCATGCGCATGCGCGCCGAGTGAAAGGTGAAGCGCTCCGGGCGGATGGCCTGGCGGGCGGTGAGCATCGCCGGGATCTCGGTTTCCATGGTGGTGTTGGAGCTCGGCACGATCTGGCCGATGCGATAGAGCCTGTTCATGGCAGCACCTCGTGGTGAATGGGTTGGCCGAGGAAATCGCCGAAGGCGGCGAAGAACCCAGCCAGGTCGTCCCAGGGAATCATGTGCCCGGCAGCGCTGACCCGAGCGATCTGCAAGTCCGCCTTGAGCTCGCGCAGCTCGGCCTCGTCGACCGCCTCGATCACCCCGCCGCGCCCGGCCACCATCAGCAGCGCTGGCTGCTGCACGGCGGGCAGGTACTGGTGGATGTCCACGCTGTGAAACTCTTCGAAGGCCTGCACGATGGCCGGCTCGTAACAGGTGTGCAGCCATTCGGCGCGCAACTGCAGTTGCTCGGGGGTCCAGCTCGGGCAGAAGGCTTTCATCGCCTCGGCGTCCATGCCCTGCTCCGCCTGGCGGATGGAGTCGACGTACCAGGGCAGCTTGCTCGGGTAAGCGCGGCGGCCCGGCCCGGACACGGGCGGGTCGATCAGCACCAGGCGCTGCAGCCCCGTGGCGCCCATTGCCGCAGCGCGGATGGCGAAGCGCGCACCCATCGAGTGGCCGAGCAGGCTGTAGCGCTGGAAACCCAGGGCGGCCGCGAAGGCGATGATATCCGCCGCGCAGGTGTCGGTGTCGTAGGCCAGTTGCGGCCCGCTGGAGGACAAGCCACGGCCGCGCACATCGAGGATGTAGGTATCGAACTGGCGGCCCAATACCTCGCCGACGAACCCCCAGGTGATCGCCGGGCTGGTGATGCCGGGCACCAGCAACAGCACCGGCCCCTTGCCGCCATAACGCAGGTAGTGCTGGCGAATGCCGTTGGCCTGCACGTTGCCGCCGCCAATCAGGGTGCTCATGCCGCTACCCCGCTTTTCAGCGGCTGGGCATACACGTCATAACCGTAGACCCAGGCCGGGTCTTCCTGGGTGCGCAGGAAGGTGTTGGCGTTGGACACCGCCTGCACCCGCGACGCACGCTCCTTGCGGTTGGCCTCGTAGAGTTCGAACGCGGTGCGGTAGTCCGTCAGCCCGGTCTCCTGCAGGCAGCGGGTGAGCATCGCCGCATCTTCGATGGCCATGCCGGCGCCCTGGGCCATGTGCGGCTTCATCGGGTGGCAGGCGTCGCCCAGCAGCACCAGCCGGCCACGGCTCCACAGCGGCAGTGGATTGCGGTTGCGCAGCGGCCACTTGGTGATGTCTTCGGTGCAGCGGATCAGCTTCTGCACCGTCGGGTGATAGCCCTCGAACGCCGCCAGCATTTCTTCCTGGCTGCTGTCCACGTAGTTGCCCTGGAAGTCCCAGGCCTCGTGGGGCACACCGGTGACGAAGTAGTACTCATCACGCTTGGCGGTGGTGTGATAGACCATCATGTGGCGGTCATCGGTCCACCACTTCACACAGGGCTCGAACACGTCGGCATGGCGTACCAGGCTCTCGCCACGGATCAACGCCCGGTGCGCGACCCAGCCGCTGTAGATCGGCGCTTCGGCGCCCAACAACTCTTCGCGGATCTTCGAATGAATGCCGTCGGCGCCGATCACGATATCGGCCGTGGCCTGGCTGCCATCGGTGAAGGTCAGGCGCACCTGGTCGCCCTCGTCGACGATGGTCTCCAGCTTCTTGCCGAATTGCACCGAGCCCGGCGCGATGCTGTTGATCTGCAAATCGTGCATGTCGCCGCGGTGCACGGTGACGTAGGCCGCGCCGTACTCGCGACGGGCGAATTCACCCAGGGGAATGCGCGACAGGTAGTCGCCGCTGATGCCGTCGCGGCTGTGCCAGAAATCCGGGTGCGAGCCCATCTGCTCCAGCGGCTGCTCCAGCCCCATGCGCCGGAAGATCTTCATCACGTTCGGGCCGACATGGATACCGGCCCCCAGGCGGGAGAACTCCGGCGACTGTTCGTAAACGGTCACTTCGAAGCCAGCCTGCTGCAGCAAGGTGGCGGCTGCGGCGCCACCTAGCCCGGCACCGACGATGGCAATTTTCTGTTGAGCGCCCATGGGCATCTCTCCTCTTCTTGGCTACGACACGGGAGTGACCCCGCAGGACAATTACAGTGTATGCACTATATTTTTGTAATGTGAAGAGGGCGCAAAAACTATTTTGTAAAATCCAAAAAAAGACTAAAAACCCTATAAATCCCATACAAAACGGCATTTGTGTAGATTGGTAACGCTTGAATAGAAAGATTGCCAAGCGCTTCCGCATAGGGTTTTATCTAAGCAAATAGAGCGAACACTCTATAAAAACGCACCAAAGCTCAGCAGCCCGATCCACGATGGTGCACACCCAGCGCAGAGCGACAGGAGACCTGCCATGCCGGTAAGCGATAGTGAACTGACCCAGATGTTCGAACAGGTGCTGACCCTCTCGCGGGTCGACGAGACCCAGAGCGTGGCCATTCTCAAGAGCCATTACTCGAACCCGCGCACCGTGCGTGCGGCGATGGACGCCGCGCAACGCCTGAAAGCCAAGGTGTATGCGGTCGAGCTGCCCTCCTTCAATCACCCGCGGGCGATGGGCAACGACATGACGGCCTACTGCGGCGACACCGCCCTGACCGGCAACCTGGCGGCGCAGCGCGCACTGGAAGCGGCCGACCTGGTGGTCGACACCATGATGCTGCTGCACTCGCCCGAGCAGGAGCAGATCCTCAAGACCGGCACGCGCATCCTGCTGGCCGTGGAGCCACCCGAGGTGCTGGCGCGCATGCTGCCGACCGAGGACGACAAGCGCCGTGTGCTGGCCAGCGAGGCACTGCTCAAGCAGGCGCGCAGCCTGCACGTGCGCTCGGCGGCGGGCAGCGACTTCCACGCCGAGCTGGGGCAGTACCCGGCAGTGACCGAATACGGTTTCGCCGACGAGCCGGGGCGCTGGGACCACTGGCCCAGCGGCTTTCTGTTCAGCTGGCCCAACGAGGAAACCGCCCAGGGCACCCTGGTGCTGGATGTCGGTGACATCGTGCTGCCGTTCAAGAACTACTGCCGCGAGCGCATCACCCTGGAGATCGACAAGGGCTTCATCACCGGCATCCATGGCGGCTTCGAAGCCGAGTACCTGCGCGACTACCTGAAGTACTTCAAGGACCCCGAGGTCTACGGCATTTCCCACATCGGCTGGGGCCTGCAGCCCCGCGCCCAATGGACCGCCATGGGCCTGCACGACCGCAACGACGGCATGTGCATGGACGCCCGCGCCTTCTATGGCAACTTCCTGTTTTCCACCGGGCCGAACACCGAAGTCGGTGGCACCCGCAAGACGCCATGCCATCTGGATATCCCGCTGCGTGGCTGCGACATCTACCTCGATGACCAGGCCGTGGTACTGGCTGGCGACGTGGTCTACCCGCCGCAATCCAAGGCCAGCTGACAGCGCCCCACGGCAGCCTCAGCTGCCGCTCCTGCATGCCCGCAAGCCGGCGCAGCGAACACCTCGCCGGCTTGCGCGGTTATACTCGGCGCCCTGCGCCTGGAAGCGAAATCTGCCCATGTCGATCGACGATTCGTCCGCCAACACCTATCAGGTCACCGAACAGATCGGCCACTTGCTGCGCAAGGCTTACCAGCGTCATACCGCGATCTTCCAGCAGAACGCCTGCGACGCCCAGCTCACCTCCATCCAGTTCGTCACCCTGTGCGCCCTGCGCGACCATGGCCCCAGCTCGCAAGCCGAACTGATCAAGGCCACGGCGGTGGATCAGGCCACCATTCGCGGCATCGTCGAGCGCCTCAAGGCCCGCGACCTGGTCGCCCTGTCGCCAGACCCCAGCGACAAGCGCAAGGTCATCGTCGAACTCACCGCCGCCGGCAGCGCGCTGCTCGCCGACATGATCCCCTGCGCCCAGCAGATCAGCGAGCTGACCATGGGCAGCCTCAACCCCGGCGAACGCGTGGCCATTCTCTACCTGCTGCGCAAGATGAACGACAGCGGCGAATAGGCTGCAGGGCGTCCACGCCCCTGCTGGTGAGACAATAGTGAGGCGGTGGTGTCCATTCGATTCTGCTGGGCTGAAGCGGATCGCCGCCCGCCCCACCCTACAGCCGCACACCTTCGGGTAGCTGCACAGCAATCCCTGTGGGAGCGGGCCATGCCCGCGATTCGTGCACATGGCGCACTCCCACAATAGCGAGCCCGCCGCTACCCCCTGCCTTGCAGCCACTGCACGCAAATCTCCCAAGGCAGCTCCCAGCATATAGCTGACGCCCTCCCCCCGATTTCCCCGCAACCACCCTCCTGGCCCATTCCTTGCGTAGCACAAAGCACTTTTCATGAAGTAAGCACTTAACGAACAAAAAGCCGATTTCCTGAGTATTGCGGTAACGCCGGGATCGGGCACACAAGGCAGCAAGGCATCCATGGAAAAGACCCTGAACCTGCAGGTGAATGGCCAGGCGGTGCAGCTCAGCGCTGAACCGCAGACCCCACTGCTGTACATCCTGCGCAACGATCTGGCCCTCAATGGCCCCAAGTACGGCTGCGGCCTCGGTGAATGCGGCGCCTGTACGGTCATCGTCGATGGCCGCGCTACCCGTTCGTGCGTATTCCCCGTCGGCGGCGCCGTAGGCCGCAGCGTTACCACGCTGGAAGGCCTCGGCAGTCGGCAATGCCCTGATCCGGTGCAACAAGCCTTCATCACCGAGCAGGCAGCGCAATGCGGTTACTGCCTCAACGGCATGATCATGACCATCAAGGCCCTGCTGCTGCGCGACCCCAACCCCAGTGACGACCAGCTGCGCCGCGAGCTGTCCGCCAACCTGTGCCGCTGCGGCACCCACGTCGAAATCATGCGCGCCGCCCTGCGCGCCGCCGGCCGCCCGGCCGCCCCGCACGGAGACACCCCATGCAGCTGACCCTCGAGCAATGGCTGGCCCAGCCCGACGTACTGCTGGTCGTCGACACCATCCAGCCACCGTCCGGCCCCATGCCCAAGGGCCAGAGCGCCACGCTCAAGCCCAAGGAGCTGGGCCTGTTCCTGGCCATCACCGGGGCCGGCAAGGTGTACGCCTTCAACGGCCACGTGGACCTGGGCACGGGTATTCGCACCTCCCTGGCGCAGATCGTCGCCGAAGAGCTGTACCTGCAACTGGACCAGGTCGAGATGGTGCTGGGCGATACCGAGCGCGCGCCCAACCAGGGCGCCACCATCGCCAGCGCGACCATCCAGATCAGCGCCGTGCCCTTGCGCAACGCCGCCGCCGAAGCGCGCCGTCATCTACTCAACCTTGCCAGCGAACGCTGGCAGACGCCGGGCGAACAACTGAGCCTGGAGGACGGTGTGTTCAGCCATCCCGATGGCCGCCAGCTCGGCTTCGGTGAGTTGGTCACCGGCGGGCATGTTCGCCTGCAAATCAGTGGTACGGCGCCGCTCAAACCAGCCAGCGAATACCGCCTGGTCGGCCAGGGCGCGGCGCGGGTGGATATCCCGGCCAAGGCCACCGGCGAGCTGACCTACGTGCACGACATGCGCCTGCCCGGCATGCTCCACGGCCGCGTCATTCGCCCGCCCTATGCCGGTTACGACAGCGGCGATTTCGTCGGCAACAGCCTGCTCTCGGTGGATGAGAGCTCCATCGCCGAGCTTCCCGGTATCGTCGCCGTGGTGGTGATCCGCGACTTCGTCGGCGTGGTCGCCGAGCGCGAGGAGCAGGCCATCCGCGCCGCCCAGCAACTGCGCATCGAATGGAAACCCTGGCAGCAGAAGTTGCCCGACCTGCGTGATGTCGCCCAGGCGATTCGCGACAACCCGCGCATCGCCCGCACCGTGCTCGACAAGGGCGACGTCGAACAGGCCTTGAAGGATGCCGACCAACGCCTGACCCGCACCTACCTGTGGCCCTACCAGCTGCATGCGTCCATCGGCCCGTCCTGCGCCCTGGCCGACTACAACGAGCAGCATTCGCGGGTCTGGTCCGGCACGCAGAATCCGCACCTGCTGCGCGCCGACCTGGCCTGGCTGCTGGAGTGCGACGAGCGCCAGATCGAGATCATTCGCATGGAGGCCTCGGGCTGCTACGGCCGCAACTGCGCCGACGACGTCTGTGCCGATGCGCTGCTGCTGTCGCGCGCCGTGGGCAAGCCGGTGCGCGTGCAGCTGACCCGCGAACAGGAACACGTGTGGGAGCCCAAGGGCACCGCGCAGCTGATGGAAGTGGACGGCGGCCTGAACGCCGATGGCAGCATCAGCGCCTATGACTTCCAGACCAGCTACCCGTCCAACGGCGCGCCGACCCTGGCCCTGCTGCTGACCGGTCGGGTCGAGCCGCTGCCGATGATGTTCGAGATGGGCGACCGCACCTCGATCCCGCCCTACGACTACCAACACATGCGCGTGACCATCAACGACATGGCGCCGCTGGTGCGCGCGTCGTGGATGCGCGGCGTGTCGGCGCTACCCAACAGCTTCGCCCATGAGTCGTATATCGATGAGCTGGCCTTCGCGGCTGGCGTCGACCCCGTGCAATACCGCCTGCAGCACCTCGAAGATCCTCGCGCCAAGGAGTTGATCGAAGCCACCGCCAAGCGCGCCGACTGGCAACCCCACACCCAGCCGCAGCAGACACCCGCCGAGGGCGACGTGCTGCGCGGTCGCGGCTTCGCCTACGCGCGCTACATCCACAGCAAGTTTCCCGGCTTCGGCGCGGCCTGGGCGGCCTGGGTCGCCGACGTGGCAGTGGACAAGCGCACCGGCGAAGTGGCGGTGACCCGCGTGGTGATCGGCCACGACGCCGGCATGATGATCAACCCCGACGGCGTGCGCCACCAGATCCACGGCAACGTGGTGCAGTCCACCAGCCGGGTGCTCAAGGAGCAGGTGCAGTTCGAGGAGTCCAAGGTCGCCAGCAGCGAATGGGGCACCTACCCGATCCTCACCTTCCCGGAAGTGCCGGCCATCGACGTGATGATGATGCCGCGCCAGAGCGAGCCGCCCATGGGCAGTGGCGAGTCGGCCTCGGTACCCAGCGCCGCAGCCATCGCCAATGCGATCTATGACGCCACCGGCCTGCGCTTTCGCGAACTGCCGATCACCGCCGAACGGGTGCGCGCCGCCCTCAACGGCGGCTCCCCAGGTGAAGACGCAGCGGCCACGGCAACCGGCAAGAAACGCAGCAAATGGTGGCTGGGCGGCCTGGCCGGTGTATTCGGCACCGCCCTGGGCCTGCTCGCCACGGCCATGCCCTGGCGCGCCGAAATCGCCCCGGTGGCACCGGCCGCGCCGGGCACCTGGTCCACGGCAACCCTGGAGCGCGGCCGCCTGCTGGCAGCGGCCGGTGATTGCGCGGTGTGCCACACGGCCCCGGGCGGCGCCACCAACGCCGGCGGCCTGGCCATGGAGACGCCGTTCGGCACCCTGTACAGCACCAACATCACCCCGGATCGGGAAACCGGTATCGGCAGCTGGTCGTTCGGCGCCTTCGAGCGCGCGATGCGCGAAGGCATCAGCCGCGACGGTCGCCACCTTTACCCGGCCTTTCCCTACACCGCCTTTCGCACTATCAGCGACACCGACATGCAGGCGCTCTACGCCTACCTGATGTCCCAGGAACCGGTGCAGCAGTCCGCCCCCGCCAACCAGATGAGCTTCCCGTTCAATATCCGCCCCCTGATGGCCGGCTGGAACGCGTTGTTCCTTGGTCGCGGCGAATACCAGGCCGACACCCGCCGCACCGAGCAGTGGAACCGCGGCGCCTACCTGGTCAACGGCCTGGGCCACTGCGCCGCCTGCCACTCGCCGCGCAACCTGCTGGGTGCGGAGAAAACCGGCAAATCCTTCCTGGCCGGCGGCGTGGTCGACGGCTGGGAGGCGCCGGCCCTGAATGCCTTGAGCAGCAGTGGCGTACCCTGGACGGAGGCCGAGCTGAGCGAGTACCTGAGCAGCGGTTTCTCCAGCCAGCATGGCGTGGCAGCCGGGCCCATGGGGCCGGTGGTCAGCGAACTGGCCATGCTGCCGAAGGGTGACGTGGAGGCCATCGCCCACTATCTGGTGTCACTGGATACCGGCGCCAGCGCAAGCAGCGCAGCGGTCGCCGCCAGCAGCGTCGACACCCTGTCCCTCAATCGTGGCCAACGGATCTTCGAAGGTGCCTGCCAGGCCTGTCACAGCGACGGCAAGGGGCCGCAGCTGTTCGGCGTCAGCCCGTCGATGGCGGTCAACAGCAACGTCCACAGCGCCGTCCCCGACAACCTGCTGAACGTCATCCTGCATGGCATCGACAAACCGGCCACGCCTGATCTGGGCTACATGCCGGCATTCAAGGACAACCTCAGCGACCGCCAGGTGGCGGACCTGGCCGGCTACCTGCGCCAGCGTTTCGCCGGCGAGCAACCGGCCTGGAAGAACCTGCCCGAGAAGGTCGCCCATGTGCGCGCCAACCCGGGCAGCCACTGACGACGCGAAGGCGAGCTAGGCGCCCTCGCCCGCTCGCGCCAACCCGCGCAGTACCAGGTCGCTGATGAACTCCAGCCAGTGCTGCTTCTCCTTCGGCGAGGCCAGCGCATCGTCGAGAAAGCAGCTCAGGGTGTGCAGGTTCGAGTTATAGAAGTAGCAGAGCGAGGCGATCATCAGATACACGTGGCGGATATCGATGTCCTCACGAAACAGCCCCTGCTGCTGCCCCGCCTCGACGATCGGTTCGAGCATGCCCACCGCCGTTCCGGAGAGCGCCCGCAGGTTGCTCGACTTGCGCGCATGGGCGCCTTGCAACAGGTTCTCCGTGCCCAGGATGGTGATGAACTCCGGGTGCTTGAGGTAGTAGTTCCAGGTAAAGGCCACCAGGTCGCGGATCGCCTGCCGCGGATCCGTCAGGTCGAAGCGCTGGCGTGCCTCAGCGCGGTTGAACTGGGCGTAGATATGCTCCAGCACGCTGACGAACAGCTCGTCCTTGCTGCCGAAGTAGTAATAGATCATCCGCTCGTTGCACTGCGCCTGGCTGGCGATCTGCTCGGTGCGCGCGCCGGCATAGCCCTGGCGGCTGAACACCTTGACCGCGGCTTTGAGAATGGCCGTGCGGGTGCGGTCTGCCTGAGCAGCTCGGGTACCAGCCCCAGGCTTTTGCATGATCAATTCCACTGACAGAGACGAGGGCGAAGTATGGAGCATCGACCGCCCGATACCAATTGCTCGCCACCGGCAGAGGCCTGCTGGCAACTGATCCGCGCTCGATCTCCAGCCAACTGCGCCATGCCGTCGTCGAGCAGCGCCTGGAACGATGCAATGCGATGTCAGCGTGGCGGCCTGCCCCCTACCCATCTTGCAGCACGTGCCACCATTGCCCCGCCGACAACGCCCAGGTCGCTAGCGCTCAGCGCCCTCGTCCAGGGTTTC
>ENA-UOWK01000439-UOWK01000439.1-bioreactor-metagenome-genome-assembly--contig:-NODE-439-length-24023-cov-33.268233_pt1 | contig 24023 bp, 19 predicted proteins | sample MGYA00238157_ERZ761612 | MGnify/ENA primary metagenome ERZ761612 (study PRJEB28901, sample SAMN06268035) | bioreactor metagenome | isolation source: Joint BioEnergy Institute, California, USA... | reverse complement strand
TTAACCGTAACTTCCGTAACGAAGGTGTTTCTACTCGTCATAACCCTGAATTCACTATGATCGAATTCTACCAGGCGTATGCAGATTACAAAGACCTGATGGAATTGACTGAGCAAATGCTGGAAAAACTGGCAATTGATATTCTGGGTACCACTGATGTGCCTTATGGCGATGAAGTCTTTAGCTTCAAAGGACCATTTAAAAAGATCTCAATGTTTGACGCCATTCTTGAGCACAATCCACAGTTCACTCCAGAAAATGTCAATGACCGTGAGTTCCTGGCGAAATTCATTCAGGAAGAACTGAAAGAACAGGTAAAACCAGGTTTTGGTCTGGGTAAACTGCAAACAATCGTATTTGAAGAAACGGTAGAAACTCAACTACGTCAGCCTACATTCGTGACTGAATATCCAGCGGAAACTTCTCCACTAGCTCGCCGTAATGATCAAAATCCGCATATTACAGACCGTTTTGAATTCTTTATCGGTGGTCGTGAACTGGCAAATGGCTTCTCGGAATTAAATGACCCGATTGATCAGGCTGAACGCTTCCAGGCGCAGGTTGCTGAGAAAGATGCGGGTGATGATGAAGCAATGCACTATGATGCTGACTTCATTGAAGCTCTGGAATATGGTCTGCCTCCTACAGCAGGTGAAGGGATCGGTATTGACCGTCTGGTGATGATCTTTGCGAATGCACCAAGTATCCGTGATGTAATCTTATTCCCGCATATGCGTCATAAACACTAATGACTTATTCGAAAAAAGGCAGTTTTTAAAACTGCCTTTTTTATGTGTTCAGTATTTATTTTAAATAAAATTAAAACCCAGCATTATTTAATTCTATTTTTTACATTTGTAATTTCATTTTTGTATTTCTATCTCATTTCTCGAAGCGATTTATTATTTTAAAAGTCAATTAAATCTAGGGTTTCATATTATACTGATACAGTTTCGCCATTGAATATTGTTTTTGAAATATCTATGGTTAGGCAAAAATAAACTTGAGAATATTGATCCCATGTTTCTAAAAAAACCATTATTAAGTGTACTTCTTACGACACTTTCACTTCCTGTTTTTGCTCAAGGGCTGGTTCTGAATGATGCAAATCTTCGTACTGACTTGAACTGGTTAAACCAGCAAGGGGTGATCCAGATCAGTACCTCGACCTGGCCGCTCAGTGGTGATGAAATTCAACGTGCTCTATCCAATGCACAAGTGAGTAACAAAGTACAACAACGTGTTATTGATTCAGTTCTGGCAAAATTAACAGCAGACAATCAGCAGCTCAAAGTAGGCTTATTTGCGGAAAGTGATCCAAAAGATATTCCTCAAGCCTTTGGCGATCAGCAAAAGGCACAATTTCAGGCAGCTTTAGAGTTTAATGCAGGTGGCGAAAACTGGGATGCCAAACTCCGGGTTAATGCCGAAAAAGATCGACAAATTGAGAATGATCAGGATGTGAATCTGGAAGGATCTTATCTAGCAGGGAAACTCTGGAATCAATGGCTGATTGCCGGCCAAATTCCGACCTATTGGGGTCCGGGACATGATGGCAGCTTGATTCGCGGCGATGCTAGCCGCCCAGTATATGGATTTATGGCACAACGTGCAGAACAAACAGCTTTTGAAACTAAATGGCTGTCCTGGATTGGACCGTGGCAATATCAGGCTTTTGCAGGACAATTGGATGATTATACTGCCGTTCCAGATGCCAAACTTATTGGTCTTCGTGTAACAGCACAACCTTTATCTTACCTGGAGCTAGGTGCTTCTCGTGCGATTCAATGGGGTGGGGAAGGACGTCCTGAAAGCTTAAGTTCATTATGGGATGCTTTTGTCGGGAATAAAGATAATGGTGGTACGGGTAAACCTGACCCATCAAACCAGATTGCTGGTTTCGATGCACGCCTGAATCTGTTTCCTTTGACACAGGTACCTATGGGCTTCTATGGGCAATATGTAGGTGAAGATGAAGCGGGTGGTCTGCCTGCGAAGAAAATGTATCTGGCTGGAATAGACTATTCTTCGACTGTAAGAAATATGCCATATCAACTTTATACAGAATGGGCAGATACACGTACTAACGGCAAGGTGCGAGGTATTTCTTATAACCATACCAATTATACTGATGGTTTTTATCAGCATGGTTATCCGCTGGCACATGCTTTAGGTGGTGATGCACAGATGGTTTCAGTAGGTGGTGATATCCGTTTTGATCCGATGAACCGTTTATCTGGGCGGGTATTGTTTGCTGAAGTCAATCAGTCTGACCGTAGACCTGAAAATAATGCTGCTTTTGCTTTTGATGATGAAATTAAAGCACTAGATGTCACCTGGTCGCATTATATTCGTCCAGAAATGCCACTTAAAATTAATGCCTGGATAAGTGACTCAGATGTAAATGGTCAGGATGGCGGTGCCTCTATTGGAATTGAAATTCCATTAGAAAAAGGCTTGTTCAAATATTAATATTCAAGACACAATAAAATCCTGCTCATCTGGCAGGATTTTTTATATTTTCAAAAATTACAGACAAAAAAAACGCAATGATTGGGGTTGTCATTGCGTAGAAAAAGGAAGTTTCTTTCAAAACTAAATCAAGATTAACTGTGGAGAGAGTTAAATTTGATTCCTTACTGTATGTAAGTATAGTAGGACTCATTCTCATGTGACTCATCAGTATTCATGTTAATAGATGTTAAGTAAGGTTAAAACTATGAAGAATCTGTGTGGAAACTTGCCTTATTTTTGCGCATTTTGGCCTTAAATAAAAAAAGCCCTTTATGAAGGGCTTTTTTAAATATTGTCTAGCTTAGAAATGGAAAACACCTAAGCCTGTTTTCACTTCATCTAAAGTGGCCTGTGTAATATCACGGCATTTATCTGTACCCGTTTTCAAAATATCCATGATGTAATCCGGATCTTTGGCCAGTTCCATCCGACGTTCACGAATTGGACCGATCAGCTCTTTCAGAATACCTTCCAGACGTTTTTTCACCGTACCATCACCTAAACCACCACGGCGATAATGTGCTTTCAGTTCTTCCAGTTCTTCTTTATTGGTGTCGAATGCATCCAGGTAAGTAAATACCACATTGCCTTCAACCTGGCCTGGATCTTCGATGCGCAGGTGATTCGGATCGGTATACATCGCATTGACAGCTTTTTTGATGTCTTTATCAGAAGCATCCAACACAATGGTATTGCCTAGAGATTTAGACATTTTTGCTTTGCCGTCAAAACCTGGTAAGCGTCCCACATTAGAAAGCAGCGCCTTACATTCAGGCAGTAATTCACGGCCAATCTGACGGTTAAGGCGACGTACGATCTCATTGGTCTGTTCGATCATTGGAATCTGGTCTTCGCCCACCGGAACTACAGTTGCTTTAAAGGCTGTGATATCTGCTGCTTGAGCCACTGGATAGCATAAGAAACCTGCAGGAATATCACGCTCAAAACCACGCATCTGAATTTCTGATTTAATGGTCGGGTTGCGCTCTAGACGTGAAACTGTCACAAAGTTCAGATAGAGCATGGTCAGTTCGTTTAAGGCTGGCAGGCAAGACTGAACACAGATTGTAGTTTTAGTTGGATCAATGCCGACAGCCAGATAATCTGTTGCTACTTCAATAATATTGCGACGTACTTTTTCAAAGTTATCTGCATTATCTGTCAGGGCTTGAGCATCAGCGAGTAACAAATGTTGATGGTGAGAATCTTGTAAACCTACGCGAGAGCGTAATGAACCGACAAAATGGCCAAGGTGAAGCTGTCCGGTAGGACGGTCGCCAGTCAAGATTACTGGACGATTATCTTGATTACTCATTATCTATTCCAAAAAGTAGTCTGTACTACATCTATATTTTAACGAATGGCCACATTGTACGGCATTCTGTTTTTGAATGTCAGCCAGAAAAAAAGCCGTAGTAAAAAATCTTATTAATTAAACAAGTGAATACAATATTTTTTAAATATTTTCATTAAAATATGTCTAAAGATGATAAGGATAACAAAAATGGCGAGCAGCTTATTAATATTATTGGATGATATTGCGACTGTTTTAGACGATGTTGCCGTGATGAGCAAGATGGCTGCAAAAAAGACGGCAGGTGTCTTGGGGGATGACTTGGCATTAAATGCCCAGCAAGTCAGCGGTGTACGGGCAGAACGTGAACTTCCTGTGGTGTGGGGAGTAGCCAAAGGTTCTTTTATTAATAAGCTGATTCTTGTTCCTTTGGCTTTACTTATTAGTGTGGTTGCGCCTTGGTTAATCAATCCTTTACTGATGATTGGCGGTTTATTTCTCTGTTATGAAGGCGTAGAAAAAGTCCTGCATAGCTTAAAGCATAAGAAAGCCAAGACTGAAGAAGATGCTGAGGCTGAATTCACTACGATCGAAACCGATTTAGCCACATTTGAAAAAGAGAAAATTAAGGGTGCGATCCGAACTGACTTTATTTTGTCTGCGGAAATTGTAGTGATTTCTTTGGGCACCGTGGCAGCCGCAGCTTTTACCACCAAGGTCATCGTACTGGCAGGAATTGCCATATTAATGACAGTCGGGGTGTACGGCTTCGTTGCCATGATTGTTAAAATTGATGATCTAGGTTTGTACCTGACTAAGCAGGCATCCAGCTTCAAACAAAGTATAGGCCGTGGATTGCTGGCTTTTGCCCCTAAATTGATGAAAACCCTGACGATTGTAGGTACGATTGCAATGTTCCTGGTCGGTGGCGGGATTATTGCCCATACCATTCCATGGTTTCATCATTTTACTGAAGATTCGGTTGAGTATGTAGAGCATATTCCTAGCCTAGGAAGTATCGTAGGGGCTGTTACGCCTACACTGATTAATCTGGTGATTGGTTTTGTGGCAGGGTTAATTGTATTTATCTTGATTGGCTTTATTCAAAAAATCAGATCGAAATCAAAGCAGGCATAAATCAGGCCCGTTAAAATAAGCTGACTTTAAACTATAAGGAATCTCACTATGCGCTGGAAAGGACGTCGTGTTAGTAGCAATGTAGAAGACCGTCGTGGCGGTGGTGCCAAAGCCGGTGGAATCAGTATTCTCGGGTTGATTATTGCTTTCGTGGCCTGGAAGTTTTTTGGCGTTGATCCACAGCAAGCCTATCAAACCACCAAGCAGGTCACGCAAGGGGTTTCTAGTGCAGAAACACGGGGTCTGGAAAATCCAACGCCAGAACAGCAAGAAGCGATCGATTTTGTAGGAACTGTCCTTGCCGATACAGAAGATACCTGGTCTCAAGTATTTCAGCAGCAGCTGAACCAGCAATATACTCCGCCTAAACTGGTTCTATTTAGTGGGGTAGTAAATTCTGGTTGTGGTACAGCGCAATCGGCCATGGGACCTTTCTACTGTCCGGCAGACCAGAAAGTTTATATTGATACGGCATTCTTTAAAGATATGCGTACTCAGATGGGAATCAGCGGGGAACAGAACTCAACCGAGTTATCTCGCAATGATCAGGCAGGCGATTTTGCTCAAGCCTATGTGGTAGCGCATGAGGTGGGTCATCATATCCAGACCATTTTAGGTATTTCTTCACAGGTACAGCAGGCACGTCAACAAGCCACTCAAGCGCAGGGTAATCAGCTTTCTGTACGTCAAGAACTACAGGCGGATTGTCTGGCTGGGGTATGGGCTTATCATAACCATGAGCGTACGCAGTTCCTGGAGCAGGGTGATGTACAGGAAGCCATGGATGCGGCACACAAGATCGGTGATGACTATCTGCAGAAAAAGGCCCAAGGCCATGTCGTACCAGACAGCTTTACGCATGGTACCAGTGCACAGCGGGTAAAATGGTTTAATACCGGTTTGAAATCGGGACAAATGTCTGCTTGCGATACTTTTAATCAAAATATCTAAAATTAAAGATCAAAAAAGGGGAGCAAATGCTCCCCTAATGATTGAATAGTTATTTTTCCAGAAAACGACGGAAGTTTTTCAAAATCTTGATACTGACAAATAAGGCAGCCAAGGCAAATAGCGAAATCGCAAAGAGAATATATTTTAAATTGCTGATGTCATTATTATAAAATTGCTTCAATTCATTTTTGGAATAGCTAAGTTTAGTGATCTGACCAGTTCGACTATCTTGGAACTGAATATTTTCAATATAAAAATAATTTCTCACTTTTACTAAATTAACATTTTGAATCTGCCGGGTATGTGACTGGTTATAGTCATCAGTACATAGGGCCGCATAATGCTCACAGCTGATTTTTGCTACATAACCATTTCCCGCAATCAGGATAAACAGCGCATTGTCTGGACGTTGATTATTAGACACCAGTACATATTGCGCTTTGGCACTGCTTTTTAAAGGAATGCTCACGGCTTGCTGATAATATTGATCTGCTTTCAGGATTTCCTGAACTTTGGCAACACAGGTAAACATCAAGGAGAGTGTGACCAGAAAAATGACAGCAGCGAGACACAGACGGAATATAGTTTTGACAGTTTGATGCATGGAAGAAAATTTCTAAATAGAAAGGAGGAGTGAGCAATAAAGTGCTTTAAGGCTGTATGTTAAATCATCAGTTGTGAATATTGAAAAGAAACTTAACTTAATTCGAAAAAAAATGGGACTAAACTTGATCCGCTAAAATATACTGTTTTTTTAAATTTATATTTCAAGTAAATCTTTCAGCTCACGGCTGCAAATTGCCAAATCTTAGGAAACCTAATGGGAAGTTTCTTTTTTTTACAACTGTTGACGGTGGTCTTTGCTCTGTCAATTGCCACTACCATGTTCAACAAACGTGTTCTAAGTTTTCCTCAAGCCATTGGTGTGCCGATTGTTTCCGCTATTTTTGTATTTATCCTGCAATGGTGCGCCAGCCTGTTACAGGGTAATCCATTTTTTAGCATCAATATTGATAATATTGAGAAAGCAGTTCGCCATGTCGATTTTTATGACTTCCTGATTAATGGGGTGATCTGTTTCATTCTGACTTCATCCGCATTGAAGTTTAAGGTTTCAGATTTACGCAATCACTGGCGGCCGATTGGTATTCTGGCCAGTCTGGCATTGGTTTTCTGTGCAGTTTTCTTTGGTATTGCGCTGTACGGTTATCAGTTTCTGATTGGCAACCATGTCGATATATTAGTCCTGCTATTACTCGGTGCTGCGCTCGGAGCAACGGATCCCATTGGGATTAAAGGTGTACTCAGTTCGGTACGCGCACCCCATCATTTGATCGTGAAGCTGGAAGGTGAGTCGCTGTTTAATGATGCCATGTGTATTGCATTATTTATGACCTTATTGAATGTACTGCAAGGTGAAAACTTTACCGTACTCGCCGTCCTGCAAACATTGCTTTATGAAATTGTCGTGGCAGTCTTGATCGGGATCGGTTTTGGTCTGGCGATTCTACGTATTCTGCGCGGTAAGCATGAAATGGAATCACTGATATTAACTACTGCACTGTTGGCTTGTGGTTCATATCTGGTTGCTTTATTGGCGCATGCTTCTGCGCCAATTGCCTGTGTGATCGGTGGTTTGATTGTCGGGAATAAATGGAAAGAAATTCTGGCTGATGCAGATATCGGTGATGTAAACCATTTCTGGCATACGGTAGAGGGGATTATCAATTCCTTCCTGTTCACCTTGATTGGTCTGGAACTGTTCATTATTGATCTAAGCACCAGTCTGGTTCTAGGCGGGATTGTCGCTTTCATAATTCTGCATTTGGCACGCTTCCTGGCCAACCATCTGTCTTTTGCATTATTCCCTAGAATGCGTAAAAAAAGTTATAACGGCAGTTTAACCATTCTGTCCTGGGGCGGTGTACGTGGCGGGATTTCCTTAGCCCTGATTCTGGCAGTGGCCAATATTCCGCAACTGGAAGCGTATAGCAGTATTCTGATTGGATATACTTTTATTGTGGTGCTTCTTTCCGGAGTAGTTTGTGGTCTAGGTTTGCCAGCCGTAATGAATGCTTTCTATTACAACCCGAATGAAGAAACTCAAGGTTTTAAGGGCTGGTATCAGCGGATGTGCCACAAGATGAATCGTCGCGGTTTTCAGTATATTGTGGGGGAGGATGCGAATGGAAATGAAACCATCACCATCTTCCAGCCTGAAATGCTGATTGATAAGAAAGATGCCGATGGTGTAGCAACCGTGCATCATCCTGACAAAGTACAGGAAGTGAAACGTTTAGAGAATCCGGAGAATTTCTAATTGTTAGAATTTTCTATCAAGATTGAAAGCCTATGACATCAAGTGCAAGCCAGGAAATGGCACAAATGATTCTGAGTGTGGTCAGCCAGATTCCTTATGCGAAAGTAGCGACCTATGGACAGATCGCTAAGCTGGCTGGCTTGCCCAAACATGCACGTCTGGTAGGTAGGGTTTTAAGTCAGCTTGATACAGAAACCGATTTGCCTTGGCATCGTGTCCTGAACGCTCAAGGTAAGATCAGTCTCAATAAACTGGATGAATATGGACATAATATTCAACAGCAAAAGTTAGGCGCAGAAGGAATTCTATGTGCTGGAAATCGGGTCAGCTTAAAGCAGTATCAATGGGATGGATTTGTTTGAAAGAGAAATCCCCACTTGATTGAAGTGGGGATTTTTTTATTACTTACGGATGACCATTACAGGAACATTGGCCTGTCCCAAGATGCTTTGCGCAACACTACCCAGGAACAGTTTCTTGAAGCCAGTACGGCCATGTGAGCCAATCACAATCAGATCAGTATTCAAGGATTCTGCTGCTTTGACAATTTCACTATAAATCACCTGACCTTCGAGTAGCTGGGTCTCTGCATCAATACCTGCCGCAGCAAATTTCGCTTTTGCTTCATCAAGTGTCTTCAGAATTGCAGTACGGGCACGTTCAACCAGGTCATTGGTTTGAGCTGCTGTAATGTATTCAGCAGCGATATAGGGATCAAGTGCCAGCACCTGAACCACTGTCACTTTACTGTTAAATGCTTTGGCAATTTCGACAGCTTTATCGACTGCAGCGTAGGAAGTTTCTGAACCGTCAACGGGTACTAAAATATGTTCAAATGACATTAGAATTCTCCTTATCGGAAATAAGTTTTATAAAAATATGACGCGTTAAAATCGTATACGAATTGTTGTTTATACTTTGATCATAACGCGTATTTTATAAAAATAAAACCAAGTAAATACCTCAGTATTATGTTTAACAAAGCAATAATTTTTAATGGTTGGTATATTTTATAAGTTTTTGATTTATATTTATATTTTGAGATTAAAATAATATGATTTTAGAATATTAATGAACTAACTTAAAAAAGCCATCTGATTTTAATACTGCGTTATTACCTGTAATTTTAGATTCAAAAAATCCCTGTTATATAAAACTATAGGAACAGGTTTAAAATTGAGATTTTAATAATGAAAAATCTATCAAACTGCATAAAGATAGACTGCTATTTCTAATAGTAACCTTCTATCAGCATAATTTTAGTGTTCTAAAACTTCCCTTTCCAAGGGTGGGTTAATACCGTTATTTTCTTTTTTAAATTGAGCACGATCTGTAATGGATTTCTCACATTCATTATAGTGATCAATTGCAAAGTTTTTAATTAAGGCGGAACGTCCAGACTGATCTTGGGGTATTTCATATTTAAACGCTTTTTCAGTAAGTTTTATACCAATCAGAGCATGGAGATCATTCGCTGTACCGTAGTGCTGTTTTATTTGCTGAATCATCCATTTCTGTGGTGCACCTTTCAGTCTAAAGAGCATGACTTCTTGAGCCAAACTTTTCACATCATCACATCCTGAAAATCTGCTGCTTGGATGAATAACAGTTGCATTGGCTAAACTTATAAAACTCAATAGGAGCAGGCTTAGGTATATTTTGAATTTCGTCATCTTCAGTTTTGCTTTAATCCAGAGATACTATTGGCCATATTTGGAAAAGTATTATAGCGATAGGAAAAGGTCCTAGATTCACTTTTTATTTTGTTTCTTCAGCAAGTTATTCTTAAAATTAAATATTATATGATACGACTTCGATTTAGATTTGGCTTTAAAAGTTGGTACCAATTTTTGTAGATTCTGTTATGGGATTTCGAATTAAATCATGATTTGTACAAAGTTTAAGAGTTTATGATTAATTTGCATAAAGACTGAACATTTGTGGTTTAAAATGCTTGACGATACAACCTGAAATTACGATAATGCGCACACAGTTTACGGCTATGTAGCTCAGTTGGTTAGAGCACCGCACTCATAATGCGGGGGTCACAGGTTCAAGTCCCGTCATAGCCACCATTTTTAAAGACCAAGCTCTCAGCTTGGTCTCTTTTTTTGTGCCATAAAAATATCAATAAAAAATTAAGAGAAAGTTCTTCTAAATATCTGTCTGTTTAAATTTTTGAATCTTCTTTTAATTTCTTAACCCTATTTATTGCTTAAAGATAAAAAAATGCCCAAGCATTTACTTGGGCATTATGGCTGATCTGGTTTAGTTAAAACTTAGATACCTGCTTTCCAACCATTAACGATCGGATAGCGACGTTCACGACCATAAGAACGCGAGCTGATACGTGGACCAATCGCACCCTGACGACGTTTGTATTCGTTAATATCAACCAGACGAATCACTTTTTTCACGACTTCAGCTTCAAAGCCTTTGGCAATGATGTCATCCTGGCTCAGATCTTCTTCAATATAAGCATAAAGAATCGCATCAAGCACTTCATAAGCCGGTAATGAATCCTGATCGACCTGATCTGGACGAAGTTCTGCAGATGGTGGACGGGTAATCACACGCTCAGGAATCACAGGAGTTTCTGCGATGCTGTTACGGTATTTCGCCAGTTCAAACACAATGGTTTTATAAACATCTTTTAATACCGCGAAGCCGCCGACCATATCGCCATATAGCGTACAGTAGCCAACGGCAAGTTCAGATTTATTACCGGTTGCCAGAACCAGATTGCCGAACTTGTTAGAAAGCGCCATTAATAGCGTACCGCGTGCACGTGCTTGCAGGTTTTCTTCAGTGGCATCTACAGGGGCATTGCCAAAGAATGGATACAGGGTTTGCAAGAAGCCACTTACAATCGGGTTAATCTCGGCAATACCGAAAGTTACACCCATAGTTTTTGCCTGTTCAGTGGCATCTTCTACACTGATCTGAGCAGTATAGGTATAAGGCATCATCACTGCTTGGACTTTGTCAGGGCCAATCGCATCTGCTGCGATGGCAAGAGTCAGGGCAGAGTCAATACCACCAGACAGACCCAGAATCACGCCTGGGAAACCTGAACGCTGTACATAGTCACGAGTTGCCATCACCAGACTTTGATATATCTCAGCCATGGTTTCCAGCGCTGGAGTAATCGTGCCTTTGCTGAACTCTAATTTTTCTGCATCATATTCAGCGATATACAGGCCTTTTTCAAAGCTAGGTGCTTGCAGAGCCACTTCGCCTGATTTATTGAGTACAAAGCTGGTGCCGTCAAAGATCAGATCATCTTGGCCACCTACCTGGTTACAGTACACCAGATTGATATTCAACTGTTTGACCAGCGCAGCCATGGTATCGATACGGTGTTGCGGTTTGCCAACTTCATATGGAGAAGCATTCAGAACCAGTGCAGTATCAATATTCAATTGAGCCAGCTGTTGAACCGTAGATAATGACCAGACATCTTCACAGATCAGAACACCAAACTTGTGTCCCAGATATTCGAAGACCAGATGCTGATGTCCTTCACCAAAATAGCGTTTCTCATCAAATACACCATAGTTTGGCAATGTCTGTTTATTATAAACCCCTAAAACTTCGCCATCTTTCATGACGGCTGCTGAGTTATAACGTTCACCATCTTCAGTCTGATTGACAAAACCAAAGACCATGACGATATCTTTTACTTCAGTCAGTTTCTCAAACGCCAGTTTTGTACGTTTAGCCAGACTTGGACGAATTAATAAATCTTCAGCCGGATAACCTAAAGTTGAAAGTTCAGGGAAAATAATAAGATCAGCATTATCTTTTTTGGCCTGATTTGCCAAATCTATCATTGTCTGCGTATTTGCATCTAAATTGCCCACATGTGGAGAGAATTGAGCAATCGCAATTTTAAAACTTTTCATTCCAATTAAGTCCTATTCCTATAGGTGAATACACTAAATCACTGATTTTTAAAATTCTAATTATCCAGCTGAGTGCAGTTTGATACGAACAAAATGCCAAATGGCCAAAATTAAAAAAGTCATGACCGCATGATCATTAAATCTTGATTTGCGAGCTAAAAATATCATACTTGGCTTATTTTATCGAAATTTGAGGCAGATGCTAGAGCTGTTTCAGGAGAATTGAAACAGATACACAAAGTTATGATCAGAAATGACTTATTATGGTGCTTTTTTATTCTGGTAAATGCACAAAAATACTCAATTGGATTTAAATAAGTTTATTTTCCAAAAATAGAAATCAACAGAATACTTGAGTGAAAAATATTCAATATCATCTGCTTAACTGATTTTTTAAAATAATATTGGGAATTTTTTTTAGAAAAATATCGCGTGCAATATCTCCCTGTTGTTCAATGTTATAGTCTAAAAAGGATTTGTTGGGATTAAATTGATATTTGTAAGGATTATATTTTCCCATACTTAAAAAATAAGCGGCTTGTAAAAAAGCGCCCTTAAACAACACATTAATATTCTGCTGATATTGATAAATATGCGCCATTTCATGAATGAAAAGCGCCTGATAAGAACGGCTTTCTTTAGAATAATCGTCCCGATAATTCAGGTTGCGGACGTGAATATAACCACTTGGTGCCATAATCACATGCTTGGATTGCCAGGGCAGGAAAGGGTGATTCATGACACGGACTGCTGAATAGTCAATCAGGTCAGCAAAGACTTGCTGGCAAAGCTTGATTTCCCCTGAAGTTAAGTTCCGGCTTTTAAACTGATCAAAACGAATCATTCTCAGGATGAAGGGAAGCAGGTAAAACAGCATTAAAACTCAATCCTTAACGATATAAGAGTAATTTCTAGAAATTTGCAGAAATTGAAAATTCTTCAGGTTTACTATTTTAAGTTTTTCACATCTTGGTTGTGTTGGTTTTTGTCAGTCATAAAAAAACCACCCAGAAGGGTGGTTTTTACGTCTTTCAACGCTAACCGAATTAACGGTTGATGTCGCGTTGAACTTCGCCAGTGTAAAGCTGACGAGGACGACCGATCTTGTAAGGACCGCTGTGCATTTCTAACCAGTGGCTGATCCAACCAACTGTACGTGCAAGCGCGAAAATTACAGTAAACATTTCTGTCGGGATACCAATCGCTTTAAGGATGATACCTGAGTAGAAGTCTACGTTAGGGTAAAGGTTACGTTTGATGAAGTATTCGTCAGAAAGCGCGATACGTTCAAGTTCCATAGCAAGAGCAAGCTGTGGATCGTTGATGCCAAGAGCACCAAGAACTTCGTCACAAGTTTCTTTCATTACTTTCGCACGTGGATCGAAGTTTTTGTACACACGGTGACCGAAGCCCATGAGTTTAACTTCTTTAGTTTTCACTTTTTCCATGAAGCCAGCAACGTTTTCTACAGTGCCGATTTCATCAAGCATCTTAAGAACAGCTTCGTTCGCGCCGCCGTGAGCAGGGCCCCAAAGTGCAGAGATACCCGCAGCGATACATGCATATGGGTTCGCGCCAGTAGAACCAGCTAAACGTACTGTAGACGTAGAAGCATTTTGTTCGTGGTCAGCGTGAAGTGTGAAGATACGGTCCATTGCTTTCGCAAGGATTGGATCTACTTTGTAGTCACGGTCTGCAGGAGTTGCAAACATCATGTACAGGAAGTTTTCAGCGTAAGTCAAATCGTTACGTGGGTAAACGAATGGTTGACCAACAGTGTATTTGTAGCTCCAAGCTGCCAAAGTAGGAATCTTAGCGATTAAACGAATCGCAGTGATTTCACGATGGTTAACATCTTCGATGTCCAGATTGTTGTGATAGAACGCAGACAACGCACCAACAACACCAACCATGATTGCCATAGGGTGAGCATCACGACGGAAACCGTTATAGAAGCGGCTTACTTGATCGTGAACCATAGTGTGGTTACGAACTTTAGCGTCGAATTCTTCTTTTTGCTCAGCTGTTGGAAGCTCGCCATTAAGAAGTAAGTAGCAAGTTTCTAGGTAATCAGCTTTAGTTGCTAACTGGTCAATTGGGTAGCCACGGTGTAAAAGAACACCTTTATTACCATCGATGAAAGTGATTTTAGACTCGCATGCAGCTGTTGCCATAAAACCAGGATCAAAAGTAAAGTGACCTGCAGCCAACACATCTTTAACGTCGATTACATCTGGGCCCAATGTGCCGCTGTAAATTGGTAATTCAATTTCTTTGCCATCAAGCTGTAAAACGGCTTTCTTGCCAGTTGCTTCAGACATTCAATAGATCTCCTGTCCTGGTGAATGTATATCCGAGTTGCCTATCAATCTTTTAATGCACAAAACGGACGGATCAAAAATTTGCTATAAGATTAGTGGCTACTGAAATTTTGTCAATTATACTTATGGATGAAAAATGACATTCTCACAGTGGTTTAGTCATTTATCTTGGTATAAAAAGTTTAATAAAATCACAGTACCAAACCTCTATAATAAGTCAAATTGAACAGAAGGTGCAGAAAAAAATATAGTCTTTGCCGTATTTGTAAGCGTTTTTTCCTAGCAAAAAATAAAGGAGAAATTGAGAAAATATTCTAAGACTGCAACTTAAAATTATATAAATCTCGTAACTTACATCGATTTCCTTAAGTTTTTACTTCAAACTTGAATTATAAATAAAAGCAATAAATTTTCTTTTTGGCTCTGTTTAATCGGCTAAAAAATAGCTCGTAAATTTGCTTCACTTTGTTTAATACAACTTAAACAAAAATAAATAAGTGTTTTTTTGAATATAAAATGTCTAAAAACATCAAAAAAACTATGATCTACAAAGAGATAAGTAGGTTTTAGTATAAAAATTCTAAATTGAGATGCCTTTATATAAATAGTCATTATTTATTTGTGAAATATATCCTTATGATTTTACTTGGGATTAATAAGGACTTAGGATCGAAATTATATTTTTGCTGTTCATCTTTAGTCTAAATCTACTTAGTCGAAGCTTGGCTAGATAACAGACTAAATTAATCAAGTTAATTATTAAAAAACAAATATCTAGAATGAGAATATGAAGATAAAGTAAGTGGGGGAGAACTTAAAGTTGTTGTTAATGATTCTTATTTAAAGGTTTTTTGTTCAAAAAGCCAAATACAGTTGTTTGTATTTTAATAGTTCACGTTTTATAATTCAGTGTCGTTTTATGTTTAGGCATGTATTTGCCTGATAATGCCAGCTTTCCTTCGAATTAATTCCAACAAACTCCGGATGGAGTTTTTAACTACAGGATGCCCGCTGTGAAAAGCAACAGACCTGTCAATTTGTCCATGGGTCAAGTTTTAGAAGTAAACTTAAAATCACCCGTGGCTATTGCATCAATTCTACACCGTCTTTCAGGTGTCATCGTATTTTTACTCGTACCGGTCCTTTTGTGGCTGTTGGATAAATCATTGTCTTCAGCAGAAGGTTTTGCTGAAGTGCAGGAAATCTTTAACGGTTTCTTTGTCCGCTTTATCGTATGGGTATTTGTAGCCGGCTTAATTTATCATTTGTTCACTGGTATTAAGCACTTACTTGCAGATATCGGCGTTGCAGAAGAACTGCAAAGCGGTCGTACTGCAGCTACTATTTCATTAATCTTGTCTGCAATCGGTATTGTTGCAGCATTTGTATGGATCGTACTCTAATGAAAAGTGCTACTGGTTTAACAGGTTCAGGTTCTCGTGATTGGTTTGTCCAACGCATCAGTGCTGTAGTTCTAGCTGTTTATACCGTTGTGGTGTTTGGTTGGATCCTACTGAATGGTGGCTTCAACTACGAGCAATGGTACGGCTTTATGATGACAGTTCCAATGAAGATCATGTCTTTGTTGGCAGTCTTATCTCTTGTTGCGCATGCATGGATCGGTATGTGGCAGGTATTCACTGACTATGTGACTACTCGTCAAATGGGTCCATCAGCATCAGGTTTACGCCTTGTACTGACTTCAGCAGTGATTATTGCTGTATTTGCATATGCGATCTGGGCAATCCAGATTTTTTGGGCGAATTGATAGGAAACAATCATGGGCGCTATAACCCCTAAAGAAGATTACACAAATATTCCACACGAAACTTTCGATGCAGTTATCGTTGGTGGTGGTGGTTCTGGTATGCGCGCTTCTTACCAACTTGCTCAAGCAGGTTTGAAAGTTGCGGTACTGACTAAAGTATTCCCAACACGTTCTCACACTGTAGCAGCGCAGGGTGGTATCGGTGCATCTCTTGGTAACATGCAAGAAGATAACTGGCACTACCACTTCTACGACACAGTTAAAGGTTCTGACTGGTTAGGTGACCAAGACGCGATCGAGTTCATGACTCGCGAAGCACCGCAAGTGGTATACGAATTAGAACATTTAGGTATGCCATTTGACCGTAACGCAGACGGTACGATTTACCAACGTCCATTTGGTGGTCACTCTGCAAACTACGGTGAAAAAGCAGTTCCACGTGCATGTGCTGCAGCCGACCGTACAGGTCACGCGCTTCTTCATACGCTTTATCAAAGCAACGTGAAAATGGGTACTCAGTTCTTCGTTGAATGGATCGCGCTTGACCTGATCCGTAACGAAGCTGGTGATGTACTGGGTGTGACAGCAATCGATCAGGAAACTGGTAAAATTGCCGTATTCCAGGCGAAAGCTACATTGTTCGCTACAGGTGGTGCTGGTCGTGTTTACCGTGCATCTACTAACGCATATATCAACACTGGTGACGGTCTTGGTATGGCAGCTCGTGCAGGTATTCCATTACAAGATATGGAATTCTGGCAATTCCACCCTACAGGTGTTGCGGGCGCAGGCGTACTGTTAACTGAAGGTTGTCGTGGTGAAGGTGCAATCCTTCGTAACAAAGACGGCGAACCGTTCATGGAACGTTATGCACCGACTCTGAAAGACTTGGCTCCTCGTGACTTCGTATCACGTTCTATGGACCAGGAAATCAAAGAAGGTCGTGGTTGTGGTCCTAAAGGTGATTATATCCTTCTTGATATGACTCACTTGGGTGCTGACACCATCATGAAACGTCTGCCATCTGTATTCGAGATTGGTAAGAAATTCGCGAACGTTGACATTACTAAAGAGCCAATTCCTGTAGTACCTACAATCCATTACCAAATGGGTGGTATTCCTACAAATATTCATGGTCAGGTAGTTGTTCCTGAGTCTCCAGAATCTGAAGCTCTAGTAACGAACTACGACAAGAATACTGATACCTATTCTACTAACCAAGAAGGTCGCAACTTCACGAAACCAGTGAAAGGCTTCTATGCGATCGGTGAATGTTCATGTGTATCTGTACACGGTGCAAACCGTTTAGGTACAAACTCACTGCTTGATTTGGTTGTATTTGGTAAGGCTGCTGGCCAGCACATCATCGACTACGTGACTAAACACCACGGTGATGAGTATGAACCGCTTCCTACAACTGTGCTTGAAAACACAATTAAGCGTGTTCGTAAGCTGGATGAATCAACAACTGGTGAGAATGCTCAAGAAGTTGCTGATGCAATCCGTGACATCGTTCAAGACCACGCGGGTGTATTCCGTACAACTGCGCTGCTTGAAGAAGGTGTAAAACAAATTCTTGCAATTGAGCCGCGTGTTCGCAACATTCACTTGAAAGACAAATCTAAAGTATTCAACACTGCACGTATTGAAGCTCTAGAAGTTGAAAACCTGTATGAAGTTGCTAAAGCGACCTTGATTTCAGCTGCTGCACGTAAAGAATGTCGTGGTGCTCACACTGTGGTAGATTTCGAATTACCACCAGATCACCCAGAGTATCCATATGGCCGTCGTGACGACGAGTGGATGAAACACACCTTGTGGTTCTCTGCTGATAACCGTCTTGAGTACAAGCCAGTGCGTTACAAACCACTTTCGGTTGATGCAATTCCACCGAAACCACGTACATTCTAATCAGGAGATTAAAGATGAGTAGAGGTACTCGTACATTTCATATCTACCGCTACGATCCTGATAAGGATAAAGCACCGTATATGCAAACTTTTAAGCTTGAACTGACTGATAAGCACCGTATGTTGCTTGATGCGCTTCTTGCATTAAAAGTACAGGACGAATCTTTGACATTCCGTCGTTCATGCCGTGAAGGGATCTGTGGTTCTGATGGTGTGAACATTAATGGTAAAAACGGTTTGGCGTGTCTTTGGAACCTGAACGATTTACCAAATGAAATCACGATTCGTCCACTACCTGGTCTTCCAGTAATCAAAGACCTTGTAGTTGACATGAACCAGTTCTACGACCAGTACAACAAGATTCATCCGTTCTTGATCAACAACCAGCCTGCACCTCCTAAAGAGCGTCTGCAGTCTCCTGAAGAACGTGAACACTTGAACGGTCTGTATGAATGTATTCTTTGTGCATGTTGTTCAACTTCATGCCCATCATTCTGGTGGAATCCGGACAAGTTCTTGGGTCCTTCAGCATTGTTGAATGCATACCGTTTCATCATCGATTCGCGTGATACAGGTACTCAAGAGCGTCTGGCTCGTCTTGACGATCCGTTCTCTCTGTTCCGTTGTAAAGGTATCATGAACTGTGTATCTGTATGTCCTAAAGGCTTGAACCCTACTAAAGCAATCGGTCACATCCGTAACATGCTTCTAGATATGGCTGGCTAATTTAGACTGCAATAAACAGTTTTTCAAAAAGCACACCACTTGGTGTGCTTTTTGCTTTATAGGGCTCCATAAACGAACAGTGGTCGTGAAAACTGCTGTTATTGGTGCTGTATCTCATATGATCAAATCGGGTGATGAATCATTGCAGAACATTTTGGTCGGATTTATGCACTATTATGATGTTGTTTGAGGTATTTATGATTTTTAGATGTAATTCTGGACTGAAAAAGGTTTTCAATAATGTTATTATATAACGCAAAGTTGCAAAGGGAGTGGATTGGAAGATTTACTCTCTTTTTGTTTATCAAAAAGATGTAGGACTTTAGTCTACGCTGAATGTGTTTTTCATTTAAAGCTCCCTATGTTAGAGTAATTTCTGACGGAAGTATTTGACTAAAAAACATGCGTTCCTCGTCAAAAAAATCAATTGATTAGTCGAGATCGTGATAGCATTTAGCACAAGACTATATTTAAAAAATGTGTGGGCCGATGTACATTTTTTAAACACGGAAAAAGTAGAGACTGGTATATAAATGTAAGTCAAAGTCGCTTTAGAAAAAATATAGTTTAAATCTTTGTTTTTTCTAAGTCGATTTGCAAAAAATTGCTCGGTCACGATCGGGTATTCAATGAGTGATGATGCCGCTGAGGGGCGTTATTGTTCATTAAACATATCAAGAATTTTCTTGGTGTGGTGATAACGCCTCATGGCTTATGCCTTATGGGGGACTAATGTTGAATTATCAATTTGACATTACTAATCCTGGGTTTTGCTTAAAAAGCATCCTGAAAATGTTTTTGCAATAGGAAATGGGTCCACAAATGCAAGAAGTTGCTGACGCTCTGCGTCTTGACACTGAACTTTCCGCTGATAGTGCAGCGTATATTGAAGAACTTTATGAGCAGTACTTGACTGCTCCAGACTCAGTGGGTGCTGACTGGAGAGCGTACTTCGATAAATTCCCAAAAGGTGATCAACCACACAGCAATGTACGTGAGCAATTCCTACTTTTAGGTCGCAATTCAAGCCGTATTCAGCCTGTTATCCAATCGACAGTAAGTTCAGAGCATGAACGTCGTCAAATTGGCGTTTTACAGCTGATTGCTGCGTACCGTAACCGTGGCCACCAAAAAGCAAAATTGGATCCATTAGGTCTGGCTAAACGTGAAGTTGTGCCAGATCTTGATCTTTCTGCGCACGGTTTAACTCAGTCTGATCTGGACACTATATTCAATACCGGTAACCTTGCGATTGGTAAGGAAGCAGCGACTTTGGGCGAAATGGTCCAAGCGATGGAAGCGACTTACTGTAGCTCTATCGGTGCTGAATACATGCACATCGTGGATACCAAAGAAAAACGCTGGATCCAGCAACGTCTTGAAAGCGCACGTGGTCAATATGGCCTGAGTGCTGATCAGAAAAAACATGTTCTTGAACGTTTAACTGCGGCTGAAGGTCTGGAAAAATACCTCGGTAATAAATTCGTGGGTGCAAAACGTTTTGGTGTTGAAGGTGGTGAGTCTTTCATTCCTATGGTGAATGAATTGATCCAGCGTGCCGGTTCTGTAGGCTGTAAAGAAGTCGTGATCGGTATGCCACACCGTGGTCGTCTGAACCTTCTGGTTAACATCATGGGTAAAAACCCGGCTGACCTGTTTGGTGAGTTCGAAGGTAAATCACTACATAAAAAAGGTTCTGGTGACGTTAAGTATCACCAAGGTTTCTCTTCTAACGTAATGACTCCAGGTGGTGAAGTTCACTTGGCATTGGCGTTTAACCCATCTCACCTTGAAATCGTTGGACCTGTAGTTGAAGGTTCTGTACGTGCACGTCAAGTCCGTCGTAAAGACATTGGTGGCGATGACGTATTGCCAGTAATTGTTCACGGTGATGCTGCATTTGCAGGTCAGGGCGTAAACCAAGAAACCTTCCAGATGTCACAGACTCGTGGTTACACAGTAGGTGGTACAGTTCATATCGTAGTGAACAACCAGGTTGGTTTCACCACATCTGATCCACGTGATGCACGTTCTACAGAATACTGTACTGACATCGCAAAAATGATTCAGGCACCGATCTTCCATGTAAATGGTGATGATCCTGAAGCTGTATTGTTTGTTGCTCAGCTTGCACATGACTTCCGTCATACTTTCCGTAAAGACGTTGTGATCGATATGTTCTGTTACCGTCGTCGTGGTCATAACGAAGCGGACGAACCAGCTGCAACTCAGCCAATGATGTACCAAGTGATCAACAAAAAAGCGACAACTCGTACGCTTTATGCTGACAAACTGGTTCAAGAAGGTGTGCTTGATCGCGCAACTGCAGATCAAATGGTTGAACAATACCGTTCTGATCTTGAAGCAGGTAAACATGTTGCCAATGCACTGGTTCTAGAACCGAACAAGAAAATGTTCGTAGACTGGACACCGTACCTGGGTCATGAATACACAGACGAGTGGGATACTACTTGTGATCTAGAACGTCTTAAAGAGCTTGGCCGCAAAATGCGTGAGCTTCCAGAAGGCTTCGTGATGCAGCGTCAGGTTTCTAAAGTGATTGACGACCGTCTGAAAATGCAAACTGGTGAAATGCCGCTGAACTGGGGTGCTGCTGAAACTCTAGCCTATGCATCACTGCTAGATGATGGTTATCTGGTCCGTTTAACTGGTGAAGACGTGGGTCGTGGTACATTCTCACACCGTCATGCAAAACTGCATAACCAGGTAGATGGCTCAACTTATATTCCACTTTGCCATATCAAAGAGAACCAACCGCGTGTTGCGATCTATGACTCTTTATTGTCTGAAATGGCAGTACTGGCATTTGAATACGGTTACGCGACTACTCTTCCTAAGAGCCTGATCATCTGGGAAGCTCAGTTCGGTGACTTTGCAAACTGTGCACAGGTGGTGATCGACCAGTTCATCTCATCTGGTGAAACCAAATGGGAACGTGTATGTGGTCTGACTATGCTTCTGCCACACGGTTTCGAAGGCCAAGGTCCTGAGCACTCATCTGCACGTCTGGAACGTTTCTTGCAACTATGTGCTGAAGACAACATGCAAGTGATGACTCCAACTACACCTGCACAGATCTTCCACGCGTTACGTCGTCAGGCAATCCGCCCGATCCGTAAACCAATGATCATCATGTCACCTAAATCATTGCTTCGTCACAAATTGGCGGTGTCTAACCTGGAAGAACTGGCTAACGGTACATTCCAGACTGTGATCGACGAAGTAGACAACATCAGCAAAGCAGACGTAACCCGTCTGGTATTGTGTGGTGGTAAGGTTTACTACGATCTGGTTGAAAAACGTCGTGAAAAAGAATTGAACAACACTGCAATTGTACGTATTGAACAATTGTATCCGTACCCAGAAGCACGTCTTGCAGAAGTTCTTGCTCAGTATCCAAACGTGAAAGAACTGGTTTGGGCACAAGAAGAACCGAAAAACCAAGGTGCTTGGTTGTTCATCGCGCCTCGTTTATATGACGATGTGATGAAAGCGGGCAAACAAATCCGTATTAGTTACGCAGGCCGTGAAGCTTCAGCTGCACCGGCGTGTGGTTCACCATACTTGCATGCAAAACAACAAGCTCAGCTCGTTAACGACGCTCTAGCGATCGATGCTGAATAATCCAGGAGATTCTAAATAATGGCAACCGAAATTAAAGCACCGGTATTTCCAGAGTCAGTTGCGGACGGTACGATCGCAACTTGGCACAAACAACCAGGTGAAGCAGTATCACGTGATGAAGTGATCTGTGATATTGAAACTGATAAAGTTGTTTTAGAAGTTGTTGCTCCTGCAGACGGTACAATTGCATCAATCGTTAAAAATGAAGGCGATACAGTGCTTTCTGCTGAAGTGATTGCACAGTTTGAAGAGGGTGCCGTATCTGGCGCAACTCAAACTCAAGCAGTTCAATCTGAAACTGAAGCATCAGTAGAGCAAGCTGCTGCAAAAACTGAAGCGGGTAATGCACCGATCGTTGAGCGTCAACAGGTTCAAGACCAAGCTCCAGCAGTACGTAAAGCATTGACTGAATCTGGTATCAATGCTGCTGACGTATCTGGTACAGGTCGTGGCGGTCGCATTACTAAAGAAGATGTTGCGAACCATCAGTCTAAACCTGCAGCGCCTGCTGCTGCACCGTTAAGCGTTGCGGTTGGCGAACGTATTGAAAAACGCGTTCCAATGACTCGTCTGCGTAAACGTGTTGCTGAACGTCTGCTTGCTGCAACTCAAGAAACAGCAATGTTGACTACGTTCAACGAAGTAAACATGAAACCAATCATGGAAATGCGTAACCAGTACAAAGAAGCGTTTGAAAAACGTCATGGTGCACGTCTAGGCTTCATGTCATTCTTCGTTAAAGCTGCGACTGAAGCACTGAAACGCTATCCAGCAGTGAATGCGTCTATCGATGGCGATGATATCGTTTACCATGGTTACTATGACATCGGTGTAGCAGTTTCTTCTGACCGTGGTCTAGTGGTTCCTGTACTTCGTGATACAGACCGTATGAACTATGCTGAAGTTGAAAATGGTATCCGTGCATACGCTGGTAAAGCGCGTGAAGGTAAACTTGCGATTGAAGACATGACTGGTGGTACTTTCACAATTACCAACGGTGGTACTTTCGGTTCATTGCTTTCAACTCCAATCTTGAACACTCCACAAACTGCGATTCTGGGTATGCATAAAATCCAGGAACGTCCTATGGCAGTGAATGGTCAGGTTGAAATCTTGCCAATGATGTACCTAGCGCTTTCTTATGACCACCGTCTAATCGATGGTAAAGAAGCTGTAGGTTTCCTTGTAACAATCAAAGAATTGTTAGAAGAACCAGCTCGTCTGATCCTTGATCTTTAATTCTAAAGAATAAATCCATGGGCTTAGGGTGATCCTCTAGGCCCATTTTTGGAGAGAATAATGTCTCAACAATTCGATTTAGTTGTAATCGGTGGTGGCCCAGGTGGCTACGAAGCTGCAATTCGTGCTGCACAGCTTGGTTTTAAAGTTGCGTGTATCGAAAAACGTATTCATAAAGGTAAACCTTCTTTAGGCGGTACTTGCTTAAACGTCGGTTGTATTCCTTCTAAAGCACTTTTAGATTCTTCTCACCGTTATGAAGATACTGTTAAACATTTAGATGACCACGGTAT
>ENA-UOWK01000438-UOWK01000438.1-bioreactor-metagenome-genome-assembly--contig:-NODE-438-length-24059-cov-17.878187_pt1 | contig 24059 bp, 22 predicted proteins | sample MGYA00238157_ERZ761612 | MGnify/ENA primary metagenome ERZ761612 (study PRJEB28901, sample SAMN06268035) | bioreactor metagenome | isolation source: Joint BioEnergy Institute, California, USA... | reverse complement strand
GGAGGGCTTCATGCCGCTTTATCCCGGTTCGAGTCGGTCATAGACGGGGCGCAGGCACCTGGTCGAGCAGTTGCAGCAGAACCTGGTCGACCGTCAGCCCTTCGATGTCCAGTTCCGGCGACAGCCGTACGCGATGGCGCAGCACGGCCAGGGCGCAGCCCTTGATGTCGTCGGGCAGCACGAAGTCACCGCCGCGCAACAGGGCGCGGGCACGGGCGCCGCGCACCAGGGCGATCGACGCGCGCGGGCCGGCACCGATGGCCAGGCCAGGCCAGCTGCGGGTGGCACGGGCCAGGCGCACGGCGTAGTCGAGCACCTGGTCGTCGAGCGGCAGGTCGCTGGCGATCTTCTGCATGATCAGCACGTCCTTGGCCTGCAGCAGGGTGCGCAGCGGGGTGACGTCGAGCATGTCGGCCTTCGGCGAGCGGGTGACCTGGCGCACCATGTTCAGCTCTTCGTGCTGCTCGGGGTAATCCATGTGCAGCTTGAGCATGAAACGGTCGAGCTCGGCTTCCGGCAGCGGGTAGGTGCCTTCCTGCTCGATGGGGTTCTGGGTGGCCAGCACCATGAACGGCAGCGGCACGGCCAGCGGGCGGCCTTCCAGTGTCACCTGGCGTTCCTGCATGACTTCCAGCAGGGCGGCCTGGGTCTTGGCCGGCGCGCGGTTGATCTCGTCGGCGAGCAGCAGGTTGGTGAAGATCGGCCCCTTGCGCAGCTTGAACTGCTCGCTCTGCAGGTCGTACACCGCGTGGCCGGTGATGTCGCTGGGCATCAGGTCCGGGGTGAACTGGATGCGCGCGAACTCGCCGCCGAAGCAGCGCGCCAGGGCGCGCACCAGCAGGGTCTTGCCGAGGCCGGGCACGCCTTCGAGCAGCACGTGGCCGCCGGCGATCAGCGCGGTGAGCACGTCGTCGATCACCGCCGTCTGGCCGATCACCGCCTTCTGCAATTCCTGGCGCAGGCCCTGGGCCAACTGGCTGGCACGCTGGCGCTGCTGGGCGATGTTGCTGGCCGCCGGGGCGGCAGTGGTGCTGGCAGGCTCGTTGATCGGCGTGCTCGGCTGGTCGGGTGTATGTTCGCTCATAACGCATTCCTGAGTGTTTGCAGGTGGGCGACCTGGCGGGTGAAGTCGCTGGCGGACAGGCGTTTCTGGCCCAGTGGGCGCATGGCCTGGCTGATGACTGTTGAAGGCTGACGGCTGAGACGGCCGAGGATCTGCCACTGATCGGCCACGGCGAGGCGTTCGAAACCGGGGTGGCGACGGCGCGCGCGGCGCAGGATGTCCTGCTGCAGGTTGCTCAGCAGGCGCTGCTGGCCGCCATGGCGCAGCAGGAAATCGGCGCCGGCGCGCAGGTGTTCCTGCAGTTGCCGGCGGCTCGCCGGTTGTGGCTGCAGCAGCGGCCCATGACGCTGGCCAACGTGCCACAGGGCCAGCACCAGGAGCAGGCCGAGGGCCAGCAGCGCCGGTGTGAAATGCCGCTGCAAGAGGCTCAGCAGGCCATCGCGGTCGGCGTTGTAGACCAGGGTCACGGCGCTGTCCTGGCTGAGGTACCAGAGCAGCCAGGCGTTGTCGTAATTGCCCAGGTTGGCGTTCTGCCAGATCCAGGCGTCGGTGACGATGCTGATCAGCCCGTCACCGTGGTAGATCTGCAGCAGGTGGGTGGCTTCACCGCTGTTGGCCCAGACGTGGGCCAGGTTGTTGGCATCGTAGAGGTGGAAGTCGGGATCGAAACCGATATAGGCCGGTGCCTGCTCGTTTTCCAGGTACAGCTTGGTCAGCTCCGGGTAGGCATCGGCCGGCTCTTCGGTGCTGTCTTCGCTGGCCGCTTCGGGTGCCTGTTCGTCGGCAGCGCCGTCGCTTGGCTCCTCGGCTTCGTCCTCGTCGAGTTGCTCGACCGGGTACTGCTGCACGTTCAGCGTGTCGAGCAGCCCGTCGCCGCTCTGGCCTTTTTCTTCATCCCACATGCGCTCGGCGATGAACAGCAGGTGGCCGCCACGGGCCGTCCATTCCAGCAGGCGCTGGTTCTGCCGGGGCGTCAGCTTGCTGCGGTTGGCGAGCAGCAGCAAGGTATGGCCGCGGCTCGGCAGGCTGTCGAGGCCGCTGAGGTTGTCGGCGCGGGTCACCTCCAGGCCCTGCTTGCGCAGGAAGGTTTCGGCAGCCAGGTAGGGATTGGCGAGTGCTTCCGGCGACGGCCCGTGGCTGACCACCTCCTCATAGGATTCGGCGCGTTGCAGCAGGTAGCTGCCAAGCAGGCCGAGGGCCAGCACCAGCAAGGCGCCAAGGCCGAAGCGCAAGGTGCGGCTCATCGACGGCCCCCCTGTTCGACCAGGCGTCGCCAGTCATTGCAGAGCAGCGGGCACAGCTCGGCCGGTGGCAGGCGATGGCCATAGGCGAGGTTCTGCCAGTGGCGGGTCAGGGTCTGGCTGAAATTGCTCAGCTCGGGGTCGTCGAGGCCGTCGACCAGCGGCAGCACTTCGGCTTCGGTGTGGGAGCTCTTCAGGGCCAGCCTGTGGTCGTGGATCAGGCGGCTGAGCAGGGCACGGTAGAGCAGGCCCAGGGCGGCACGCGGATCTTCGGGCCAGAGCCGTTCGGCGCTGCTGGCCACGTCGTCCGGCAGGCTTTCCGGCACCACGTCGAGGCCGAACAGCTGATCCGGGGATTCGCTCCTGTGCGGCAGCTTGAACCGCGTGCGGCCGACGAAGGTGCCCAGCCATTCACGGTAACGCCACAGCAGCAGGGCGATGAGGCCGATCACCAGCGCCCACAGGGCCGCCTCGAAGAACAGCGCCAGGCCTTTCAGGGCGCCCCAGTTGTCGATCATGTCGAGGAGTTTCTGCAGGTTCTCGGGCGGCTCGGGCTGTTCTTGCTTGGCCTCTTCACCGAAGCGCCAGCGGGTCACCGTTTCACGGTTCTCGAAAGGCGGCGCATCGAGAATCTCCAGCGCCGCCTCCCGGGAGGCCTGGCTGGTCAGCGGCTGGGCCAGCATGCGCGCGGCGTCCGGGCCGTTGGGGTCTTCGCTGGGCAGCGGGCAACTGGCCGGCGTATCGGCGAAGGCAGGCGTTGGCGCCTGCACCAACAGCACGCCGAGGCCAAGCAGCAGCGCGTAGGCCACCCCGGTCAGGCGCTGGCGCAGGCGTCGGAAGGTCAGCTCGATGTCCCAGCCTTCCAGGGCGGTACGCCGGTTGAGGTACAGGCTGAAGCCGCCGGCCACGTAGATCGGCCCCCACAGAATCAGCAGCAGCGCGTAGCCGAGGTTGGACAGGTGCTCCAGCCACAGCCAGTCGCTGGTGTCGCCATTGATCAGGCTCTGCCAGTCCCACTCGGTGGAAACCTGGGTCGGGATGAGCAGGTAGACCAGGCTGCCGAGGCCGATCCACAGGGCGGTTTCCAGGTGCATGCCGACCACCGTCAGCCAGGTCGCCGTACCCGAGTCACGTTGCCCCAGCACGTTCAGGCGCTGGGTGCGCGCCTTGCCCTTGAGGCCCTCGAGCTGCAGCACCGGCAGGTCGAAGCTGCGCGTCGGGCTCAGGCGGCGCCAGGTCAGGCTGGCCAGCAACTGTGGCTTGAGCAGACCGGGAAAGGCCTTGAGGGCCTGCTTGAAAGTCGGCGTATCGCCGAACAGCGAGCGTGACAGGATGTACAGCGGCAGCCGTTCGTAGGCCGGCTTCAGCCACCAGAACACCAACATCGCCCAGGACGGGTATCGCCACAGCAGGGCACACAGCAGGGCGAAGAGTGGCAGGGTCACCGCTGCCCAGCTGGCCATCAGCAGGCGGCGGTGCTGGCGGGCCATCAATACGCCAAGGTCGATGGCTTCCCAGGGGGTGCGCGGGCGAATCGCCACGCTGGCGTCAGTCAGGCGCATGGTGCCTCCTGCCAGCCAGGCACAGATAGGCCAGCACCAGCGCCCACAGGCCGGCACCCACCCAGTATTTCACCGTGGGCGTGGAGAAGGTCATGGACGACCAGTAGGCTTCGATGAAGGCGGCGATCAGCAGAAACAGCGCGGCGCCACCGAGCAGCCGCACGGCGCGGATCGCCGCCAGACGCAACGCTTCGCCACGTGGCAGACGGCCGGGGGCCAGCAGCGCCCAGCCAAGCTTGAGGCCCGCGGCGCCGGCCAGGGCGATGGCGGTCAGCTCGAAGGCACCATGGCCGATCACGAACGACCAGAAGGTTTCGCTGTAACCGAGCTGCGTCAGGTAGCCGGCCACCGCGCCGATCATCAGGCCGTTGAACAGCAGGAAGAACAGGCTGCCGACGCCGAACAGCAGACCACTGGCGAAGGTCTGAAAGGCGATGCCGATGTTGTTCATGATGTAGAAGCCGAACATCATCCAGTCGTCCCCCGAATCGCGCTCGCCAAAGCGGCCCAGGCGCGTGGTGTCGGGGTCGTACATGCTCTCCATCTCGCTGACGCGGGCCGGATCCATGACGCTGTAGACCAGGTCCGGAAACAGGTAGACGAGGGTGCCCATCAGCGCCAGGCTGCCGAAGAACAGCAGGCTGGCGATGCTCACCAGGCGCCACTCTTCACGCACCAGGCGCGGAAAGCCGGCCAGCACGAAGCCGATCAGCTGCGGGCCGATGGCGCTGCGGTGCCGATAGAACTGCTGATGGCCGCGCAGGGCCAGGTGCTGCAGCTCCTCGATCAGGTGGTTGCTGTAGCCGCGCGCCCTGGCCAGTGCCAGGTGCTGGCACAGGCGGCGGTACTCGGCCGCGAAGGTGCGGCTCTTTTCCGCGTCGCGGCCGCCGGCTTCGAGGCGCGTGAGCTGCTCGGCGAAGGCCTGCCACTGGGGCTGATGACGGTTTTCGAAAAGGCTCTGTTTCATGTCGGGCCCAACAAGCCGCGGGCGATACCGTTGATGCGCTGTTCCGCCTGGCTGGCATCGACCTGCAGCGGCTCGGCGAGAATGCCCGCCAGCTCGGCGCGGCGCGCGGTCGACAGGCCTTCGCCACGCTCGGCGAAGGCGAGAACCGCGCGTTGCTCGGCGAAGTCCAGCACGAAGGGCGCCGCCAGCGCTTCGGCCTCGGGCAGGTTGGGCCGTTCGATGGGGTGCTCGCGGTAGACCACCAGGGTGCCGGCGGCAATGTCGCCGAGGCGTTTGAAGGCGCGATTGCTCAGGCAACTGATGATGCCCAGGGTGTAGGCGAACGGCAGCAGGTCGACGAAGCGCAGCAGGTTGCGGGTAATGGATGCCGGCCAGCCGATTGGCGTGCCGTCGTCATGCACCACGCGCAGGCCGAGCAGCTGCTTGCCCGGTGAGCGGCCCTGGTTGAACATCTCGAACAGCACCATGTACCACCAGGTGACCAGAAACAGCGCAATGGTCGCCAGGCCCATGCCCAGCTGGCCGAAAATACCGAGTACCAGGTAGACGACGGCAAGGATGGCGCCGCGAATCAGCAGGTCGATGGTGAAGGCCAGGGCGCGCGGCACCAGCCCGGCAGGACGCAGCGCGAGGTCGATCCCTTCCGGGGTTTCCACCTGATAGCGCGTGTCCAGCAGCGCCTGCTGGGGTCGAGGAGAAGGTGGGGCAGAGGAAGGTGGCATCGTCACGTCGTAGGGAGCAAAGCCCGATGCTAGCCAGCAGCGGAGCAGTAAGCAACCAGGCCGCGTCAACGCGGCCGGTGCCAGGTGTGCTTAGCGAGCGACGGGCAGCACGCCGAAAATGGTGCGGTACAGCACGCCCATGGCCATCACGAACAGCGGAATGCTCCAGATCAGGCCGATGCCCAGCGGGATGGCACTGACGATGACGATCAGGCCGAGCAGCAGGAACAGGCCGAAGACCTTGAACCAGTGCTGGGTAATGGCCTTGCGCGAGGCTTCCATGGCCTGCCAGGGGGACAGGCCACGCTCGACGATCAGCGGGATCGCCAGCATGTAGGCCACCGCCAGGTAGATGCCCGGGATCAGCAGCAGGATCATGCCGAGGTAGATCAGCACCATCATCAGCACGGCGGCGATCAGCAGCGGCACCAGGCTGCCGAAGTGGCTGAAGATTTCGTTGAAGCTGAATGGCTGGCCAGCGGCGCGGCGAATACCGACCATGTTCAGGCCGGCGAAGAACGGGTAGCTGACCGCGGAAGCGATGATGGTGGTCAGCAGCTGACCGATGATGATCAGTACCAGGCTGTCGCTGAACAGGCTGAAGATGCCCAGCACGGCCCCGACCACGAACGAGGCGACCAGGATCGCCACGTAGAAGATCAGGAAGCCGCCGATGATGATGCCTTTGGTGCCCTTGGTCAGTTGCCAGGCTTCGCTGAGCAGGCCGCCGATGGTGAAATCGTAACCGCGGCTCAGGGCCTGTTCGACACTCGGTGCCTGATCGCCAGTGGGCGCATCCTGCAATTGGCTGACGGGAACGGCATAGGGATTGGTAGCGTCACTCATGATTCATCCTTGGCGAGCGGAATAAGATTGTTTCCTGATATTAAAGGTGTTGCAAATAGTGAACAAGGGGCGGCTCACCGACTTTGTCTGCAGCCGTGAACGCCATCAAGCTTTTTCCCTGCCCTGATGGTTTGTGGTCAGGGGGCAACGAACCTAGACTGCGACGCTCATTCGCTACAGGAGTCTACCGTGCCTTCCAGTCTGTTCTGGTACGACTACGAAACCACCGGCATCGACCCGCGCCGGGATCGGCCCCTGCAGGTTGCCGGTATCCGCACCGATGAGCAGCTCAATGAGATCGACGCGCCGCTCAACCTCTACTGCCAGCCCAGCGACGATATCCTGCCCCATCCCGCGGCCTGCATGATCACCGGCATTGGCCCGGATCGTCTGGCGCGCGAAGGCCTGGGCGAGGCCGAGTTCATGACCCGCGTGCATGCCGAGCTGGCGAGGCCGGGTACCTGTGGTGTCGGCTACAACAGCCTGCGTTTCGATGACGAGGTGACGCGCTACAGCCTGTACCGCAATTTCTTCGACCCCTATGCCCGCGAGTGGCAGGGCGGCAACAGCCGCTGGGACCTGATCGATATGGTGCGCACCGCCTATGCGTTGCGCCCCGAAGGCATCCAATGGCCGCAGGACGAGCAGGGTGTCAGCCTCAAGCTCGAGCGGCTCACCGCGGCCAACGGCATCGAGCATGGCCAGGCGCATGACGCGCTCTCCGATGTGCGTGCGACCATCGCCCTGGCGCGCCTGATCCGCGAGCGCCAGCCCAAGCTCTATGACTACCTCTACGGGCTGCGCAGCAAGCAGCAGGTGCTCGACCAGATCCGCCTGTTGCAGCCCCTGGTGCATGTCTCCGGGCGGTTTTCCGGCGCGCGTCAGTACCTGGCGATCGTGTTGCCGCTGGCCTGGCATCCGCGCAACCGCAATGCCCTGATCGTCTGCGACCTGCATCTCGATGCGGCGCCGTTGCTGAACGAGGACGCCGACACCTTGCGCCGTCGCCTCTATACCCGTCGTGACGAACTCGGCGGCGAACAACCGGTGCCGCTCAAGCTCATTCATATCAACCGCTGTCCGGTGGTCGCACCGCTGGGTGTATTGCGTGCCGAAGATTGCCAGCGCCTGCAGTTGGACAAGGCCGAGTTCCAGGCCCGTGCCCAGCGTCTGATCGATACCCAGCAACAATGGCGAGACAAATTGCCGCAGGTGTATGCGGAAGAAAGTTTCACCGCGGTAATGGATCCAGAACAGCAGTTGTATGACGGTTTTATCGGTGACCGAGATCGGCGACTCTGTGAGCAGGTACGCAACAGCGACCCGGCACAGTTGGCGGCGCAGGCGTGGCCGTTCGATGATGCGCGTTTGCCCGAGTTGCTGTTTCGTTACCGGGCGCGCAACTTCCCGACGACCTTGAGCAGCGAAGAACAATTGCGCTGGCAGACCTTCTGCCGTCAACGACTCACCGTGAGCGAGTTTGGCGCGCCAACTACGCTGGCGAGTTTCGAGGCGGACATGGCCACTTATCTGACCGAGGCGTCAGATAGCCAGCGGCGCACATTGCAGGCCTGGATCGAGCACAGCCATCAATTGCGTCAGCGCTATGGATTACAAAAGGAAGGGAGATAATCGCGCGCCTCACCTGTTGAACCAACGGCGGTGGCCAATGGAATCTTTCTATTCAGGTGATTTGAATAGACGCCCATAAAAAACGCCAGCAATGCTGGCGTTCTTCATGGACTCACCGCCCCGGACTGGTATCAGCCCAGCAGGGTGGCCCAGCTTTCGACGACGTCGCCGCCCCACTTGGCTTTCCACTCTTTCAGCGTCTTGTGGTTGCCGCCTTTGGTTTCGATGACTTCACCGGTATTCGGGTTTTTGTACTGCTTAACTTTGCGCGCGCGTTTGCTGCCGGTAGTGGCTGCTTTACCAGCCGTGCGCGGTGCCTTGCCAACTTTGGCTTCTGGATCGAGCAGGGCGATAATGTCGCGCAGCGACTTCTGATATTCACCCATCAGCGTGCGCAGCTTGCCTTCGAATTCCAGTTCCTTTTTCAGCTTGTCGTCTTGCGACAGGCTTTTCAGGCGCTCTTGCATTTCTTTGATGTTTTCTTCAAGGCTGCGGTATTCGGTGATCAGCGACATAGGTGTACCTTTATACAATGCAAGGGAGGGTTGGCCACGTGTTGCTTATAGTAGACAGCGGCCGGTTTTAAGTAAACCGCTTTGTAGTAAACAGACGTATTTGAAGAGCAGAAGTTGCACCCGCCTTGCATAATTGAACGGGTTTAATTGCTACTTAAAAACAAGGGTATTTAACCGGTTACAGTGCCAGGCGGTGACGCTGTTAAGCCAATTGCCGGCACCTTGTTTCAGGCCGTTGGCCGCGCCCGCCGCGCCGTCGATGGGGCGGCGTCACGAGATACTGCAGTTTTTCGTTAGTGTGGCTAAAATGCGCGCCTTCGCTAATTCTCTGGAGTTGTTCATGCGCACTTTTCGGCTGGTAATCGCCTGCCCTGACCGTACCGGCATCGTCGCCAAGGTCAGTAACTTCCTGGCGACCTACAACGGCTGGATCACCGAAGCGAGCCACCATTCGGACACGCAGAGCGGCTGGTTTTTCATGCGCCATGAGATCCGTGCCGATTCGTTGCCCTTCGACCTGGACGGCTTCAACCAGGCGTTCTCGCCGATCGCCCGGGAATTCTCCATGGAGTGGCGGATCACCGACTCGGCGCAGAAGAAGCGCGTGGTGCTGATGGCCAGCCGCGAATCCCACTGCCTGGCCGACCTGCTGCACCGCTGGCACAGCAATGAGCTGGACTGCGACATTCCCTGCGTGATTTCCAACCATGACGATCTGCGCAGCATGGTCGAGTGGCACGGCATCCCGTTCATCCACGTGCCGGTGGATGCGCAAGACAAGCAGCCAGCGTTCGACGAGGTCGCGCGCCTGGTCGAAGAGCATCGCGCCGACGTCATCGTGCTGGCGCGCTACATGCAGATCCTGCCGCCGAAGTTGTGCCAGGACTATGCGCAGCGGGTGATCAACATCCACCACAGCTTCCTGCCGTCCTTCGTCGGTGCCAAGCCCTACCACCAGGCCTCGCTGCGCGGCGTGAAGCTGATTGGCGCGACCTCCCACTACGTGACCGAAGAGCTGGATGCCGGCCCGATCATCGAGCAGGACGTGGTGCGTGTCAGCCATCGCGAGACCATCGAAGAGATGGTTCGCCTCGGCAAGGACGTGGAAAAGATGGTGCTTTCCCGTGGTCTGCGCTATCACTTGGAAGATCGCGTGCTGGTGCACAACAACAAGACGGTGGTCTTCGACTGAGTAGCGCCGAACCCTGGGGCATTCCATGAATGATGACGACACGCCAGCGCCTGGCGCCGCCAAACCGCCACCTACGGTCGGCGAAGGCTGCGTGCGTCGTTACGACCCCGAGGCATTGAGCGAAGAGGACGGTACCGATTTCGACGGTGCCGAAGCCTTGTGGCAGCGTACGCAGCGTGAGCGCCACAACACCGAGCAATGAAAGGGCGCCTGTGGCGCCCTTTTGTTACTCCGGTTGCAACTGCCGACGCTGTCGATCAGATGCTTGAGGTGCGCGGCCTGCTGCTCCGAGTCCGCGCTGTTGCCTCAGCAGGCCCTTGTCACTGAACCGCAGATTTCTTGGCAGGCCGCCTTGCGCCCCGTAATCAGTGGAAGCAATCTTGTTGGGCGTCGCCAGGTGGCGAGTGGGCGCTGCTGGCGTTCAAGTCGAGGCTCAATCGTTAGCGCGGTGAAGCTTCAATTCAGGAGGCGGTGGTATGGCGTTGAATCAGCAATTCGTTCTGGGCGCTGGTGGTGGGGGCGAGGCGGTCAGCCAGTCACTGCGTCTGGCCAACCGCCACGGCCTGATCGCCGGGGCCACCGGTACCGGCAAGACGGTCACCCTGCAGCGTCTGATCGAGAACTTCAGCGATGCCGGCGTCGCGGTGTTCGCGGCGGACGTGAAAGGTGATTTGTGCGGGTTGGGTGCAGCCGGTGCGCCCCAGGGCAAGGTGGCTGAGCGCATCGCCAGCATGCCGTGGCTGGCACACAGCCCGACGGCCTACCCGGTCTGTCTGTGGGATGTGCATGGGCAGAGTGGCCATCCGCTGCGTACCACGCTGAGCGAAATGGGCCCGCTGCTGCTCGGCGCGTTGCTGGAGTTGACCGACAGCCAGCAGGCCGCGCTCTATGCAGCATTCAAGGTGGCTGATCGTGAAGGCCTGCTGCTGCTCGACCTCAAGGATCTGAAAGCACTGCTGACTCACCTGAAGGAACAGCCGCAGGTGCTGGGCGCCGATAGCGCGTTGTTCACCAATGCCTCCGCCCAGGCGCTGCTAAGGCGCCTGGCCAGCCTGGAGCAGCAGGGCGGCGAGGCCCTGTTCGGTGAACCGGCGTTGCAGCTCGAAGACCTCCTGCAGCCGGATCGCGATGGCCGCGGGCGCATTCACCTGCTCGACGCCAGCCGCCTGGTGCACGAGGCGCCCAAGGTCTATGCGACCTTCCTGCTCTGGCTGCTGGCCGAGTTGTTCGAGCAGTTGCCCGAACGCGGCGATGCCGACAAGCCGGTGCTGGCGCTGTTCTTCGATGAGGCGCACCTGCTGTTCGCCGATACCCCCAAGGCGCTGCAGGCGCGCCTGGAGCAGGTGGTACGGTTGATTCGCTCCAAGGGGGTTGGGGTGTATTTCGTCACCCAGTCGCCGGGCGATCTGCCGGACGACATCCTGGCCCAGCTCGGCTTGCGCATTCAGCATGGGCTGCGCGCGTTCACCACCCGCGAGCAGAAGGCGCTGCGTGCGGTCGCCGACGGCTTCAGAGCCAACCCGGCGTTCGATTGCCTGGCGGTGCTCACCGAGCTGGGAATCGGCGAGGCGCTGGTCGGTACGCTGGAAGACAAGGGCACGCCGGCCATGGTGCAGCGCGTTGCCATTGCCCCGCCACAGTCGCGCATCGGGCCATTGTCCGACGCCGAGCGCGCCGGGTTGATCCGCCAATCGCCATTGGCAGGCCGGTATGACAAACCGTTCGATCGCGAATCGGCCTACGAGATTCTCACCGCCCGCGCGACCCAGGCGAGCGAGCAGGTGCAGGCCGGCAAGCAGGCGCCGTCGACGGCCAGCGTGGCGGGTGAGTATCTCGGCGGCCTGGCCAGTCAGGCCGTGAAGAGTGCCATGCGCCAGGTCGCCAATCAGCTCGGGCGGCAATTGGTGCGCGGCGTACTGGGCTCGTTGTTGGGCGGCAAGTCTGCTTCCAGGCGGCGCTGAGCCCGATCATGCCGGGCTCGTGGCCCTGTGGCCGTCGCGCCGTCAGGCGCTTTCGGCTCTGGCCTCGGCCTTGCTGGACAGATCTTTTTCGATTTTTTCGATTTCTTTGTCGAAGGCCTGGTCGAGCAGGCTGGCCTTCTTGCGCCAAGGCTTGCGTTCCGGATCCGGTTGGGCGGCGTACGTGATCACTTCACCGCCGTATACATCCTGGTAACGCTGCGCCTGGCGCTCGAGTTCGGCGCGCAGTTCGTCTTTCGTCACGATTAGTGTCCATGGTTTCTGATAGAGAAGATGTGCAACGCGTAAGACCAGGCGGCCTTACTGATACGGTCGCTACATCTTTTTGAAGCGTATGCCCCTTGTATGGTTCAGTTATTCGCCAGTGCGGCCGAACCCGGGGCAGGTGGGTGATTATCATCAACCGGCGCGGAAAGTCCAGCGCCGCGGCCCGCCACCGAGAGCCGAATGGTTCAGCTCAGTGGCCGGTATTGCAGGCTTAGCGTCAGGCTGTGGCGCTGGTTGGTGTGCAGCAGAACCAGGCCGGGTTTGCCGGGCAGATGATGGGCGTTGACCGGATGGCTGACCGGCTCGAAGCAGAAGAAGGCTTTGCCTTCGGGGCAGAACAGCAGGTAGATGCCTTGCTCGCTAACCAGCTCCAGGCTGTAGCCAGCATCCGGCTGAACGATTCGCGCCTGGCCATTCCAGCCGACAAAGGCATTGTCGGTGTGATGCGGCGGCAGCTCTTGTTCCTGGCTGAAATTCCAGTGCGGCGGCACGGCGCTCAACTCGGTCGGCAGGCTGTGCCGGTCACACTGCCAGACCTGCTCGGCGCCGGCCTGCAGGCGGGTGTGCGGGGTACGCGGGAAATAGGGATGCAGGCCCAGGCCATGCCACATCGGCGCCTCTGCGTTATGGGTAACCTGCAGGTGGATGTGCAGGCGGCCTTCGTTCAGTTCGATTCGTTGCTCGGCGGTGTAGGCGAACGGCACCTGGCTGGCCAGGCGCAGCAGTGCCGAGCGTTCACTGTGCTCGACGACTTCCCAGGCTTGCTGCCAGGCGCTGCCGTGAATCGGCAGAGGCGAGTTCTGCGCGTTTGCTTGAAGCGCCAGCCAGCCCTCGGGGTTGTCGAAACCGCCCTTGGTGATGCGGTTCGACCAGGGCACCAGCGGGTAGCAGCCGAGCTGGCGTGGCGTAGCGGCCTCGAGCGCCTGCTGGTCGGCAGGGCGCAACAGCGACTGGCCGGTGGCAACGACCGTCCAGTTGGCGATGGCGCCGCCAACGCCGGGTGCCAGGGTAAGCTGGGTAATACCGTCGTGCAGGTGTAGAGTGTTGGACGACATGGGGCAGTACCTGTGCAGTTATCGAGCCGTTAGGCGGAGATAAACGAAGAACGTGTCATCATACAACTCTCTGAGATATGATGCGCCTTGGCCATCAAGACGATAGCGATCTCTATGGAAACTCAGAACACGCAGCCACGTGCGCGGCGCAAGCACCGCAGCCTGGCACAGGAACTGGTCGCGGAGTTGTCCCAACGCATTCGCGACGGGGTGATCAAGCGTGGTGACAAGTTGCCGACCGAGTCGGCGATCATGGAAGAGCAGGGCGTCAGCCGCACCGTGGTGCGTGAAGCGCTGTCGCGCTTGCAGGCGTCTGGCCTGGTGGAAACCCGCCACGGTATCGGCACTTTCGTGCTCGATACACCGAACCCGGGCGGCTTCCGCATCGACCCGGCGACCATCGTCACCCTGCGTGAGGTGCTGGCTGTTCTCGAGCTGCGCATCAGCCTGGAAGTGGAATCGGCCGGCCTGGCTGCCCAGCGTCGTACGCCCGAGCAACTGGCCGCCATGCGCCAGGCGCTGGATGCACTGAATGAGGGTGCGGCCCACGAAAGTGACGCCGTATCGTCGGATTTCCAGTTTCACCTGCAGATCGCCCACGCCACCGGCAACCGCTACTTCACCGACATCATGAGCCACCTGGGCACCAGCATCATTCCGCGCACCCGGCTCAACTCGGCGCGGATCGCCCATGACGACCATGCGCACTACATGGCGCGCCTGGAACGCGAGCACGAGCAGATCTTCGAAGCCATCGCCCGCCAGGATTCGGATGCGGCGCGCGCCGCCATGCGCCTGCACCTGACCAACAGCCGCGAGCGCCTGCGTCAGGCCCACGAGTCGGCCGAAGTGGCTGCCAAGCAAGCTTAAAACCTGCAAGCCAATAGGCCAGACCAGAATCTGTTTACGATCTTGCGAGCTAGAGCCCTGCAAGGCAGAAACAGGCGAGGACGCGGAGTTTACTGTTGTAAATGAGCATCCGAGCCTGTTTCTAACGCGGCAGGGCCGACGCGCAGCTGATCGTAAGACGCGCAGCTGAGCGTAAATGGATGCTCAGGCGTCCTTGCGATAGGTCAGCAACACAATCCCCGCCAGCACGATCGCGCCGCCGATCATCTGCATGCCGCTCAATACCTGATCCAGCAGCAGCCAGCCGAACAGCAGCGTGGCGATGGGCTCCATGTTCATCACCGGCGCGTTCTTGGCCATGTTCAGGCGCGGTACGCTGACGAACAGCATGCAGAAGGCGATGCCGTAGAGCAGCACCAGGGCGCCCAGGGCCGTCCAGCCGGTGCTGTTGGCCGGCAGGTTCATGCCGCCGGGAATCAGGTCGGCGCTGCCGGCCAGCGCCATGCTGCTGAACACGATCATCAACGTCAGCATGCTGCGCACCGAGCCGCGCAGGTTCGACAGCTTGTGATCGGTGATCCACAGCGCGCAGGCGAAGACGCACGCCGCCACGAACGACACGCTGACGCCCAGCACCCAGTCGGGGCCGGCAGGTTCGCTGGCGCTCAGGCGCGCTGGCAGATCCAGGGCGAAGACCAGGCCGAGCAGGATCAGCCCCATCAGCATCACCGTACGCCGCGTGGGTGCCGAGCCGCCCAGTGCCCAGGTGAGCAGGGCCAGCAGGATCGGAAAGGTATTGCCGATCAGCAGCGCCAGCGCCACCGGAATGCGTGCGACGGCGGTGTACAGGCAAATGCTCTGGGTGGCGATCAGCAGGCCCAGCAGCAGTTGCCAGCGCCAGGCGCCCGGCGGCATCTGCAGCGCCTGGCGTTGCCAGAGCACGATGCCGAGCAGCACCAGCATGGTCACGCCCGAGCGGCAGAGAATGGCCAGTAGCAGGCCGGTGTCGTTGTCGAAGGCGATGCGCGCGGCAATGTGGTTGCCGGCGAACGAGCAGGCCAGCAACGCCAGGATCAGTACCGCGATGTGGCGGGGAAACAGGGCAGGGGCAGTCATGAGCAATTTCCGTATCGAGTTGAGCCTGAAGCGCCTGACGGTTGTACCGTTCTCTCTGCGCTAAAAAAAACGGCGGATCGCGTTATGCACGCGACCCGCCGCGGGTGGAGCAGTATCAGAGTACGACGCTAGGCAGCCACAGCGAGATGGCCGGAACGTAGGTGACCAGCATCAGCACGGCGAACAGCGCCGCGTAGAAGGGCAGCAGTGCCTTGACGGTGGCTTCGATGCTCACTTTGCCGATTGCCGCCCCGACGAACAACACCGCGCCAACCGGCGGGGTGATCAGGCCGATACCCAGGTTGACCAGCATGATCATGCCGAAGTGTACCGGGTCGACGCCGAACGAGGTCACCACCGGCAGCAGGATCGGGGTGAGGATCAGGATCAGTGGTGCCATGTCCATCAGGGTGCCCAGGACCAGCAGCATGAAGTTGACGCACATCAGGATCACGTAGCGGTTGTCCGAGAAGGTCAGGAACGCGGTGGTGATCTTCGACGGGATCTGCATCAGGGTCATGATGTAACCGAAGGCGGCGGCGAAGGCGATCAGGATCATCACGATCGACAGCGTGCGCACGGTGCGGTGCATCATCTTCGGCAGCTCATGCCACTTGTAGTCGCGGTAGATGAACATGGTCACGAAGAACGCCCAGATCACCGCCACGGCCGCGGATTCGGTGGCGGTGAACACCCCCGAGAGAATACCGCCGAGGATGATGCCCATGGTCATCAGGCCCCACAGGGCGTCGACACAGATCTTGATCGCCTGGCGCAGCGGGATCACTTCGCCTTTCGGGTAGTTGCGCTTCTTGGCGAACCACAGGCACAGGGCGGCCATGGTGGCGCTCATCAGCAGGCCCGGGCCGATGCCGGCCATGAACAGCGCGGCGATGGACACCGTGCCGCCAGCGGCCAGGGAGTAGATCACCGAGTTGTGGCTGGGCGGGGTGAGCAGCGCCTGCACCGAACCGGAGACGGTCACGGCGGTGGCGAATTCACGCGGGTAGCCCTTCTTCTCCATTTCCGGGATCAGCACCGAGCCCACCGACGCGGTGTCGGCCAGGGAGGAGCCGGAGATGGCGCCGAAGAAGGTCGACGCGGTGATATTGACCAGCGACAGGCCACCGCGCACGAACCCCACCAGGACGCCCGCGAAGGCTACCAGGCGGCGAGCCATGCCGCCCTCGGCCATGATCGCGCCGGCCAGCACGAAGAACGGAATGGCCAGCAGGGAGAACTTGTTCACGCCACCGGCGATCTGGATCATCACCGCGTGCAGCGGGATATCGATGTACCAGGCGCCGATCAGCGCGGACATGCCCAGGGCGTAGGCGACAGGTACGCGCAGCAGGATCAGGACGATGAAGCTGCCTACGAGAATGGCGGCGTCCATTACACGGCCTCCTTGGAGTCTTCGACCGCTTCGAAATCAACCGCGCGACGTTTGTGTTGATCGCCGTAAAGCAGTTGTTCGATGACGAACATCAGGGTGATGAAGCCGCCGACGGGAATCGGCATGTAGCTGATGCCGACACGCACGCTTGGCAGGGTGCTGAGGAACTGGTTCCAGGTGGCTACGCAGAGCTTGTAGCCCCAGATCAGCATGAACAGTGCGATGGCCCCCATGGCCAGGCGCACGAAAAGGGTGATCAGCGGCTGCGCGCCGTTGGGCAGGCGATCGGTCAGTGAGGTCACGGCCATGTGAGCCCCGGCGCGGTAGCTGGCCGCGGCGCCGATGAAGGTGAACACCACCATCAGCAGAATGGAGATGGGTTCGGGCCAGCCGAGGCCCTGGCCCAGCACGTAGCGGCTGAACACGCCCCAGGGAATGATCGTGGCCATGATCACGATCGCCAGGCCGGCGACGGTGATGCAGGCGCGGTAGATGACGTCGTTGACGCCCAGTACCAGGTTTTTCATGAGACTTCACCGGATGGCATGGAGCCGGCGGATGCCGGCTCCATGCGCTTGCGCGAGATTTTTATCAGGTCATTGAAAAACGTCAGCGAGGCAGCCGATGCGAGGCAAAAACAGCCGAAAAAGCGGAGTGTACGAGTAGTACATGAGCATTTTGAGGTTGTTTTTAACGAAGCAGCGGCAACGCAGCTAGCTTTTCAATACCTGTTACTTGACGGCTTCGATGCGCTTGATGAGATCGGCGTATTGAGCGCCGTACTTCTCGCGAACCGGAGCGGTCGCTTCGTAGAACGGCTTGGTGTCGATTTCGATGAATTCGACGCCTTCGGCCTTCAGTTTCTCGTCGCTGGCCTTTTCCTTGGCGGTCCACAGTTCACGCTCTTCGAGCTGCGCTTCCTTGGCCAGTTTCTTGACCAGGGTCTGCTGCTCGGGGGTCAGCTTTTCCCAGGTTGCCTTGGACATCAGCAGCGGCTCGGGCAGGATCAGGTGGTGGGTCTGGGTGTAGTACTTGGCGACGCGGAAGTGGTTGTGCTCGAGCAGGGTCGGCGAGTTGTTCTCGGCGCCGTCGATCACGCCGCTTTGCAGGGCGCTGAAGATTTCACCGGTGTCCATGGCGATGCCGTTGGCGCCCATGGCGTTGAGGGTGTCGATGAACAGCGGGTTGCCGATCACGCGGATCTTCATGCCCTTGAGGTCTTCGAGCTTGCGCACCGGCTTCTTGGTGTAGAGGCTGCGGCTGCCGGCTTCCATCCACGCCAGGCCGACCATGTTGAAGTCGGAGTTGGTGATGGCGTCGAGGATTTCCTGGCCGATCTCACCGTCGACCACCTTGCGCATGTGGTCGATGTCGCGGAACACGAACGGCATGTTGAATACGTTGGTGGCTGGAACCACGGGGCCAACCGAACCGAGGCTGACGCGGGTCAGCTGCACGGCGCCGATCTGGGTCTGCTCGATCACTTCCTTCTCGGAACCCAGTACGCCACCGGCGAACATCCGCGATTTGATCTCGCCGTTGGTGGCGGTATCGAGTTTCTTGCCGAGGTTTTCCATCGCCACCACGGTCGGGTAACCGGCCGGGTGGATCTCGGCGATCTTCAGGGTCATGTCGGCCTGGACCAGGCTGGACAGGCCCATGGCCAGGGGAAGTGCAGCAATCAGTAACTTGCGCTTGAAATTCATGGGTGAATCTCCGTTTTGTTGTTGTTGGTGTGCAGCGTTGTGATGTGCCTGGCGTCCCCGTGCAGCGGAGCGCCTGCTATCGGTATCAAGGGTTGAACGGTGTTTCGGCGATGCCGCTGACCCCCGCTTGCAGGGCGAACACGCCGCCGGCCAGGGGCTGATCGTCGAGGTTGCCGCCGGGTCGGATCGAGGTCACGAACAGGGTGTCCAGATTCGGCCCGCCGAAGGCGCACATGGTCGGCTTGTGCACCGGCACCTGCAGCGAGCGATCAAGGCGCCCGGCCGGGGTGAAGCGGTGAATCAGGCCGGCATCGTTGCCGCAGATCCAGTAGCAGCCATCGGCGTCCACGGCGGCGCCATCGGGGCGGCCAGGGTAGCCGTTCATGTCCACGAACAGGCGGCGGTTGTGCGGGGTGCCGCTGTCGATGTCGTAATCGAAGGCCCAGATGGCCTGCACCGAAGGGTGCGAGTCGGACAGGTACATGACGCGGCCATCCGGGCTGAAAGCCAGGCCATTGGGCACGATCAGGTCGTCCAGCAGCACGGGCAGGGTGCTCTGGCCGGCGCCGTCATAGCGATACAGCGCACCGACCTTGGCGCCTGCGGCCATGTCCATCAGCATGCTGCCGGCCCAGAAGCGCCCCTGACGGTCGCAGCGCCCGTCGTTGAAGCGCATCTGCTCGCGGGCATGGCTGACCGCAACCAGGCGTTCGCCGCTCAGGCGCCCATCATTGCCGGCGGTCAGCTGGAAGATGCCGCTCTGCATGCCGGCGACCCAGCTGCCATCAGCGCGCTGGGCGATACAGGCGAGCATTTCGTCGGCTTCCCAGCTTTGCGTGCTGGCGTCCGCCAGGTTCCAGCGATACAGCCGCCTGTTGGGAATGTCGGCCCAGTACAAGGCCTCATCCCGCGGGCTCCATACCGGGCTTTCGCCCACGGCGTTGCGGGCGTCGAAAATCAGTTCGGCTTGCTTGGGCATGTCCGACCTCTTGTTATTGTTATCGAGGGGAGGGCGCGGTCTCAGTCGTCGCCGAACGGGCCGGCTGCCGTGAAGGCGCCACCGTGATAGAGGGCGTTCGGGTCGTCTGCCGCCACCGGGGGCTGGGCCTCGACCTTGTCGCGGAAGACTTCGGAGGTGTCCTTGGGCTCGAAGCCCAGGTGGGCGGCCTTGCTGTTGTCCCACCAGACGGTCTTGTTCGCCGAGGCGCCGTAGACCACGGTGTGGCCGACGTTCGGCGTGGTGAGGCCGCGCTCGATCAGTTGCATCAGGTCGTCATAGCTCAGCCAGGTGCTCATCATGCGGCGGTTCAGCGGCTCGGTGAACGAGGAGCCGATGCGAAGGCTGACGGTCTCGATGCCGTAGCGGTCGAAATAGAAGCTGGCCATGTCCTCGCCGTAGGACTTCGACAATCCGTAGTAACCATCCGGACGGCGCGGGGCGTCGGCATCGATGGTGTCGGTCTGTTTGTGAAAACCGATGACATGGTTGGAGCTGGCGAAGATGATGCGTTTGACGCCGTGGCGACGCGCCGCTTCATAGATATGAAAGACGCCGCAGATGTTCGGGCCGAGGATTTCCTCGAACGGACGCTCCACCGATACGCCACCGAAGTGCAGGATGGCGTCGACGCCTTCAACCAGTTGGTGAACGGCCTGCTTGTCGGCCAGATCGCAGATCTGCACCTCGATGTGCGGGCCTTCGGCCGGCGCCATTTCGGCGATGTCGGAAAGGCGCAGCACCTTGGTCAGTGGCTGCAGGCGCTCGCGCAGCACTTTGCCCAATCCGCCTGCCGCGCCAGTGAGCAGCAGGCGATGGAAGGGCGGTTGCGCATTGGAAGTGGTAGTCATGGCGGAAGCAGTCTCTGGTTGTTTTTATGGAGAGCTTGTTATCGGTTGTCGTATGACGTGAGGGGATTATCAACAGCCTCCGATTGTGCTGTCAACGCGACGTCCAAAAAAACCTCGGCAATCCGTCTGGTAGGCTGGAACGCTTGTCCGCTGCGCATTTGCTCAGGTTTTTGGTGGCGCTGGTCAATCACAAAATGACTGGTCGGTCACTGCCGTTTGCCGAGCTTTGCTGGCGGCGTGAATGGCCTTTTTGAGCGCGCCGGGTGTAAAAGGTCGAGTAGGGTATGGTTTTAGTTATTGTCGTACGATAACGTATCTCTACAGCCAGCGGCTGCCCATTTCCACATGCGCTACAGGTACTCGAAGAATGACCCCACAAGAATTAAAATCCGTCCTCTCCTCCGGTCTGCTGTCCTTCCCGCTGACCGATTTCGATGCCCAAGGCGAATTCAACCCTGAAGGCTACGTACGCCGCCTCGAGTGGCTGGCCCCGTACGGCGCCACCGCCCTGTTTGCCGCTGGCGGTACCGGTGAATTCTTCTCCCTGGCCGCTGACGAGTATTCGTCGGTGATCAAGACCGCCGTCGACACCTGCGCAGGCAGCGTGCCGATTCTGGCTGGCGTGGGCGGCTCCACCCGCCAGGCCATCCAGTATGCCCAGGAAGCCGAGCGCCTGGGCGCCAAGGGCCTGCTGCTGCTGCCGCATTACCTGACCGAAGCCTCGCAGGAAGGCGTTGCTGCCCACGTCGAGCAGGTCTGCAAATCGGTGAAGATCGGTGTGGTGGTCTACAACCGCAACGTCTGCCGCCTGAACGCGAGCCTGCTCGAGCAACTGGCCGAGCGTTGCCCGAACCTGATCGGCTACAAGGATGGCCTGGGTGACATCGAACTGATGGTGTCGATCCGCCGTCGCCTGGGCGAGCGCCTGACCTACCTGGGCGGCCTGCCGACCGCCGAAGTCTACGCCGCGGCCTACAAGGCCCTGGGCGTGCCGGTGTACTCCTCGGCGGTGTTCAACTTCATCCCGAAAACCGCGATGGACTTCTACCACGCCATTGCCCGTGAAGATCACGCCACCGTTGGCAAGATCATCGACGACTTCTTCCTGCCGTACCTGGACATCCGTAACCGCAAGGCCGGTTATGCGGTCAGCATCGTCAAGGCTGGGGCGAAGATTTCCGGTTACGACGCCGGCCCGGTTCGCGCCCCGCTGACCGAGCTGCTGCCGGAAGAGTACGAGAAGCTGGCCGCGTTGATTGACGCCCAGGGCGCTCAGTAAGCGCCACGCTGTACCTCGAAAGCCCAGGCACGTTGCCTGGGCTTTTTGTAGGTGGGCTGCAGTAGTTCGCGGCTGTGCTATCCGCTGTCGTCAGACAAGCTGCCCGGTTGCATCGGCCCTGGTTGCCAGCCGAGCCGCTGGTTAAGATGCGCCATCCTCCACCTGACCGGCGGCCCTGGCATGGCAAACAAATCCTCGCGCGCATCCCTGGCGGGCGCTCCTGCGAGCAAGGGCGCGAGCGTGACCTTGATCGACGTGGCCAAGGTGGCGGGCGTGTCGCCGATCACCGTGTCGCGCGCGTTGCACCGGCCCGAAGTGGTCAGTGAGGCGGCCCGCAAGAAAGTGCTCGAGGCGGTGCGGGTGACCGGCTATGTACCCAACATGCTGGCGGGCGGCCTGGCCTCCAACAAGAGCCGCCTGATCGCCATCTTCGTGCCGACCATCGCCCACTCGATCTTCGCCGAAACCGTGCAATCACTGATGGATCACCTGACCGCCGCCGGCTACCAGAGCATGATCGGCCTGACCGGCTATTCTGCCGAGCAGGAAGAGCGCCTGCTCAGCGCGGTGCTCGGCCGGCGCCCTGACGGCATCGTGCTGACCGGCACGCTGCACACCGAGCAGAGCCGGCTGCGCCTGCAGGCAGCGGGCATTCCGGTGGTCGAGGCCTGGGACCTGGGTGCAGCGCCCATCGACATGCAGGTGGGCTTTTCCCATGAGCAGGTTGGCCAGGCCATCGCCAAGCACCTCTACGGCAAGGGTTACCGGCGCTTCGCCATCGTCTCGGTCGACGACTCGCGGGCGCTCAAGCGTAGCCGCAGTGTGGCAACCCAGCTGCAGGCACTCGGTATCGAAACGGTGCCGATGATGGTTCTCGCCGCGCCTGCCACCGTGCAAAGCGGCAGGGAAGGGCTGTGCCGGTTGCTGGCTGACGGTCATCGGCCGCAGGTGGTGGTGTGCAGTTCCGATACGGTGGCCCAGGGCATTCTTGCCGAGGCCGCCAGCCGCGGCCTGGAGATTCCCGGGCAGCTGGCCGTGATGGGCTTTGGCGACCTCACCAGTGCGGCCCATCTGCACCCGGCGCTGTCCACGGTGAATGTCGATGGCGGGCGTATGGGCGAGCTGACGGCCAATGCCTTGTTGCAACGTCTGCGTGACGGCGGCGAGTACGAACCGGTGCGCATCGATACCGGCTTCAGCCTGGTCGACCGACAGACCACCTGAACGCAATCGCCCTATCGTCAGACAACTGATGACAGCCCCATAAAGCGCTTGAATGATTGCGCAATCATAGTAAAGTCAGGCCACGATCACTGGCGCGCTGCCGGCCCTGCGAGGCCGCTGGGTGAGATGACTGGCGCAACCACCGTTGCCAGCGACCAGGCAACGGCAGCCGACCAGGGCAATGAACATCAGCAGCGCAGCCGAGCGGTATCGAGCCCCGGCTGCTCGGCAGGCTCCACCGCGAACCTGCCGCTACAACAATAAAAGGATTGGCCCATGACCCTCATTCCACATCAAGATTCACCCCGTTACATCCGCCTGCACCCCGACGACAACGTCGGGGTGGTGGTCAACGAGCAGGGTGTTGCCGCGGGCGGTCAGTTCGCCGACGGCCTGCAGGCACTGGAAGGCATCCCGCAGAGCCACAAGGTGGCGCTGGTGGCGATTCCCGAAGGCGGCAACGTGGTGCGTTATGGGGAAGTGATCGGCTATGCCCTGAACCCGATTGCCGCCGGCACCTGGGTGACCGAAGCGCTGCTGCGCATGCCCGAGCCGCCGCTGCTGGACAACCTGCCCAAGGCGACCATCAAGGTGCCGGCACCCGAGCCGCTGGACGGCTACACCTTCGAGGGCTTCCGCAACCCGGACGGTACCGTCGGCACCCGTAACATCCTCGGCGTGACCACCACGGTGCAGTGCGTGGTCGGCGTGCTCGACCACTGTGTGGAGCGTGTGCGCAAGGAAATCCTGCCCAGGTATCCGAACGTCGACGACGTGGTGCCGCTGTCGCACAGCTACGGCTGCGGCGTGGCGATCAACGCGCCGGATGCCGTGGTGCCGATCCGCACCCTCTACAACATCAGCCGCAACCCCAACCTCGGTGGCCAGGCGCTGGTGATCAGCCTGGGCTGTGAAAAGCTGCAGGCCAACCAGCTGATGGATGGCGACTCGCTGACCAACGGCATGGACGAGGAGCAGTGGCTGTTCCGCCTGCAGGATTCCAGCACCGGCTTCACCGGCATGGTCGAAGAAATCATGGCGATGATCGAGACGCGCCTGAAGGTACTCGATCAGCGTCGTCGCGAAACCGTACCGGCCAGCGAACTGGTAGTGGGCATGCAGTGCGGCGGCAGTGACGCCTTCTCGGGCATCACCGCCAACCCTGCATTGGGGGTGGCGGCTGACCTGTTGGTGCGCGCCGGCGCCACCGTGATGTTCTCCGAGAACACCGAAGTGCGAGATGGCATTCACCTGCTGACGCCACGTGCCGCCAGCGTGGACGTTGCCGATGCACTGATCCGCGAGATGGACTGGTACGACCGTTACCTGGAACGTGGCATGGCCGATCGCAGCGCCAACACCACGCCGGGCAACAAGAAAGGCGGCCTGAACAACATCGTCGAAAAGGCCATGGGCTCCATCGCCAAGTCCGGCAACAGCCCGATCGTCGGGGTGGTCGCGCCGGGCGAGCGGATTCGCGGCAAAGGCCTGTGGTTCTGCGCCACGCCGGCCAGCGACTTCATCTGCGGCACCCTGCAGCTGGCGGCCGGCATGAACCTGCACATCTTCACCACCGGCCGCGGCACGCCCTACGGCCTGT
>ENA-UOWK01000437-UOWK01000437.1-bioreactor-metagenome-genome-assembly--contig:-NODE-437-length-24083-cov-110.053396_pt1 | contig 24083 bp, 21 predicted proteins | sample MGYA00238157_ERZ761612 | MGnify/ENA primary metagenome ERZ761612 (study PRJEB28901, sample SAMN06268035) | bioreactor metagenome | isolation source: Joint BioEnergy Institute, California, USA... | reverse complement strand
CCGGGCGCCAGCTTTACGTTGCTTAGCGACAGAAAGATAGTCCTTGCGGGCTCTTCTTGCTCCTCATCCTGATGACTGTGCTGGATCGCTCGTTAAGCATCGTGAACGATAAAGCCGGGGTGAAAGGGTAAAGTTAAAAAATGCCCGGTTTAATCAAACGTTTGATTAAACCGGGCAAGTGCCGTTTCTTTCTGGCCATGTGCAGCGGAATCCGTAACTTTTGGCCGGATTTTGTCCGCCTTCTTTCGCTTTGATTTAAAACCGCAACAGGTTAAAACCGTTCACTTATAACTTAAATTTTGACACAAGGGAATGGAGATGCTCCGCAATTTCTACCAGTTTATGTGCACTTTCAGCCACTTCCTCCATAGAACTTCCGATTTGCTCGGTTGCTGCGGACGTTTCCTCAACCCCTGCTGCTGATTGTTCAGTGATCGCGGCAATTTCCTGTATAGAACCATTCATTTTTTCGGATGAGCTGGAAATCCCTGATAAATTGGTAGCTATTTTTCGAATATGGGCAACCATGTCTGAAATCCGTTCATTGATCTGCGTAAAGGTTTCCTTCGTTACGCGAACGGTTTCTGTGCCTTGCTGTACTTCCTCATAGCTTTCATGCAAAGAATCCGTTACTTCTTTCACATCTTTTTGGGTTCCTGCAACAATCCCGCTGATTTCAGTAATGGAACTTGCAACTTGTTCAGCCAGCTTCCGGACTTCTTCTGCGACAACGGCAAATCCTCTTCCGCTTTCTCCTGCCCGCGCCGCTTCAATTGCGGCGTTTAAAGCAAGCAAATTTGTTTGATCGGAAATCTCCTTAATGACCGTTACCAGTTTGGAAATTTTTTCCGAATGCTCATTCAAAGACTGAAGCTTCCCTGTAACTGATTGGATGACCTGATCAATTTTTTCCATTTGGCCCGAAGAGCGGTCCATTAATTCATTCCCTTTGTACGCCAATGCCATAATTTCATTTGTGGATTGATAAACCTCATCCGCCTGTGCATTCGCCTCCTGCACATTGGATGTGAACTGCTTCATATTTTCAGACAGCTTCCCGGATTGATCTGCCTGTTCTTCAGCTCCGGATGCCAGTTCTTCCATCGTTGCGGTGATTTGCTGCGACCCTGTTTTTACTTCATTTGCCGCTTGCGCAAGCTCCTCGCTGGAATTTGACAACAGCCCTGAAGAATCTGCAATCTCATGGATCAGGCTCTTCAGTTCATCTTGCATATGGTTAATGCCGTCCGCCAACTTGCGCATCTCATCTTTCGTCTTGACCTTGATGTGCCCGGCCGTTAAATCATGGCCCGATATTTTCCCGATATGATCCGTTACCATTCCAAGCGGGGCGGCAATACTTTTTGTAAACAGCCATATGATGAACAGCCCGGCCAGAAGCGTAATGCCCGTGACGATTAAAAGAAAGTGAAGGATTTGTTCGGCCGGATGGTTAAAATCTGACATATAGGCGCCCGCACAAACCGTCCATCCCCAATAAGGATCCTTTTTTGCATACACCACTTTTTTGCCGACTTTTTGTTTATCATTCGGGTAGCTGTACGAAAAATAGGTAAATCCGCCTGTTTCCCCGGCTTCAAGAACTTTATTTGCATAATGATTCCCGTCGGCATCTTTTTCATTTGAGATATTTTTTCCTTCTATAAACGGATGCGCCACTTCCGTTCCTGTATCATCCAAAATAAACATGTATCCGTTTTTTCCCAAATCAATGCTTTTATTAACCGGACGTGTGCCATCCTTTTTCTTTTCACCGAGAATGGCAATTTTTACTTTTTCTTGTGCGTCACTTAAAGAAATTTTCCCACTTTTCACTTCCTCATCCAGTACAGCTATCAACCGGATTGTTTCATTGACATTATTTTTTAGATTGGTTTTTCCCAGTTCATTTAAACTGGCGGCACTGCGGTTATAGCTTAAGAAACCTAAAATAAGCATTGGCACCACCAAAAGAACAATGGAAATGGCCATAAGCTTTTGCCGGATGGAGTGAAAGTCTTTCAATTTGGCGATCTTCATTTTGCTATCCCTCTTTTTTCAGAATCATTCTTAGACCTCGCGTTTGTTCAAGAATATTCGGTTTTCTACCTTGTTTTATCGGATAAAGTTTGAAATCCTTTACTTTTATAATTTTCTGACCACTATTCCGAACCCGCCTGTTGCGTGTTTTCCAAAAACTGGATTTGGCACCGCCGCAATCATTTATCATGGATTTTTTAAAAAATGGCTCCGGTACCTTGCATTAATCAATACTGTGTGTTTTTTTCTTGTTAAAACCAGTACTGAATATTAAACAGTACTGGCCGGTGTCCAAGGGGAAGGATGTGAAGAAAGTTTGAATGTCCAGTTTAAGAAAGGCGTTTTGGACCTCTGTGTGCTCGTTTTATTAGATAAACAGGACCGCTACGGATATGAACTTGTCCAAAAAATTTCGGAGCAAATTGACATTTCCGAAGGCTCTATCTATCCCCTGCTGAGGCGGTTAACAAAAGAAGGTTACTCTACAACGTATTTAAAAGAATCTTCGGAGGGTCCGCCGCGCAAATATTACAAACTGACAGACAGCGGGAGGACTTTTCTCCACGAGCTGCTCCTGGAATGGAAGGCATTCTCTGATGGGGTGAATCAACTGATAAAAGAAGGTGTGAATTATGAATAGAAAACAATTTTTATCCAAATTGGAATCTTCGTTGAAAAGCCTCCCTGCCAATGAACGCCAGGATATTTTGCAGGACTTTGAAGAACACTTCGCCATTGGCTTGCAAGAGGGAAAAACAGAAGAACAAATCTCAGCTTCCCTTGGCTCCCCGCACCAGATTGCAAAAGACATGGTTGCGGCCTACCATCTGGAAAGAGCGGAGTCAAAGGCAACGTTAGGAAATATGTTGCGCGCAGTATGGGCCACGATTGGATTAGGATTTTTCAACCTGGCCATTGTGCTGGGGCCGTTTATTGCGCTGGCTGGCATTATTTTTTCCGGCTGGATTACAGGAATTGCCTTTATCGCTTCCCCTTTCCTGTTTCTCATGAACGCCGTCCTCTATCCGGAAACATTCGGGCTTTTTTACTTATTTGTTTCCATTGCCGCTTGCGGGACCGGACTTTTTATCGCCATCGGCATGTACTTTGCAACCCGTACATTAATGCAGGGCTTTATCCGCTATTTAAGATGGAATGTAAATCTGATCAAAGGGGGGTTGAAAAATGGATAAAATAAAGAAATTGTCACTTTTGGCGTTGGTGCTGTTACTTGTGGGGATTGTTGGAAGCCTCCTTACATTCAGGCCCGTCCTCCGGCAAGAAGCCAAGTCGGAAGAAAAAGTGGTCCACGAAAAGTTCAGCCGGATTAAGATCGCAACCGATAATACTAGAGTTGAGATTTTACCGGCGGCAGGTTCGGCAGCAAAAATCACAGTATCAGGCAGGGCCGAAAAAGGTTCAACCTATCACTTGTCTACTGATGTAAAAAATGCTGTGCTTTCTATCGGAATAAAATATAAGCAACGAAATTTCATCAGCTTCTTCCCTTCATCCTTGTCTTTAAAAGTGTATGTGCCGGAAAAGTGGTATGAATCGTTACAAGTAAAAAATAACGACGGTCGTGTCCGTGCGGGGGATTTACGGGCAAGAGATATACGTATAAAGACGGAGAATGGAAAAATTGAACTGAACCATATCAGCGGAGATACGATTACGGCAGAGGCAAACGACGGATCAAGCACCCTTGAAAATGTGAAAGCCTCTCTTGTCAAAGTAAAATCAGAGAACGGAAAAATAGTTTTAAAGAATTTGGATAGCCGGGTTTCCGGTAAAGCTGGTGACGGAAGTATCCTTTTTACCACCCGTCACTTGAATCACCCGGTTGAATTGCGAGCAAATAACGGCAATATCAAAATACAAACGGGGGAAAAACCGGCAAATGCTACAATTCGTGCAAGTGCTGAAGATGGAAGAGTTGACATTTTTGGCAGCTCTGACGGAAATAGGGTATTTGGCAGCGGAAAACCCTTGATCCAGCTTTTCACTGCGGATGGAAATATCGCGGTTGAAAAAACAAAATAAATTTTTAAAGGTGGCGGGACGTTCGTGATGTCCCGCTCTTTCTATAGTGTTTTTGCATTTATTAAATCCTGGCGCAAGCTATCCGAGTTGTGATTCAATATTTGACAGCAATTCCAAGACCTGGTTGGAAGCTTCTTCTAACTGCTTTAACGCATTTTCTCCAGCCTTCATCTCTCCCCTTTTAAAACTTTCCACTGCCTGCCTTGCAGAATGATGGACTTCTTTATGCGGTTTTTCCAATTGTTTAAATGCAGCTATTTTCCTGATACCTTCCGGCAAATTTCCGTAATACCATTGGCCTAACCGGCAAGTTTCGTGGGAAGTCAACTCGTTTTCATCAATATTCCCCAGGCCCAGCAGCATATTATATACTTTCCACTTCCAAAGCAGGTGATCCGTTTTCGTGATTCTTACAATATCTTTTGAGCTAAACTTAATGTTAATCGTAAAAAAGTTTTTCCTAAAGTGATCCATTTTTTCGCTTAAATCAAATACTAATTTTGCGGTTTTTTGCGCAATTTCCTGGGACTGCTGACTGTGATTTCTTATCGTACTATTTAAATTTGCAATTTCGTTCATTGTTGCGGATTGTTCTTCACTCATTGAGGCAATTTGTGTAATTGACTCATTGATAGTTTCCATCATTTCTATAATTTCCATCATTTCTTTACCGGCAAGTTCGGCATGGCCGACACTTTCCTTTACAATTTTGCCTGTTTGCTGTATTTCTTGGATGACCTCATGGGCCACTTTTTGCAGCGCTTCCATGTTCGATGTAATACTGGAGATTTGAACTTTCGTATGTTCTGACAGCTCCCGGATTTCTGAGGCAACAACGGCAAAGCCAAGCCCGTTTTCTCCCGCCCTTGCAGCTTCAATGCTGGCATTTAAAGCAAGAAGATTGATTTGGTCAGCTATCCCCCTGATCACATTTATAACATCTTTCGTATGATGAATTTCTTTATCCAGCAGCTCCACTTTTTCAAACACGTTTTCATATACTTGCCCGACCATTTGAATATCTCCAAGCGCATGGTCTACTACTTTTTTGCTTGTGAACACAGACTGGACTGCCTGGTCGGTCCCCTCCGCAACTTTGGTTGCATATTGGGCAACTTCCTGAATGGATGCGCTCATTTCTTCCGTTGCCGCCGAAACATTATCCGTCTCTTCCATTTGCCTGTTCATCGATTCAATTAATTGTTTGGTTTCATTAATTTTCGTGGTCTCATTCAGCATATCTGACATACCAAACAAAAAAGTTCTGAACGTTTCTTCCATATAGACTTCCACAATTAATTGCTGGTCAAAAGCAGCTAACTTCTGAACAGCAAGAACAAACCTTGTCATTTTGTCAGGCGTTTGATGTAAATGCTCCATGAGTATAGATCCCATCGATTGAATCAAAAAATGGTGGGCTGCAATAAAGTTATCAGCCGTTAAATTAATCCTGCTATGGACTTTGCCAATTTTAATTCTTGTAAGCAAATAGGTTTGATCCACTTCTGCTTGAAAGAACTGTTCCACATATATTTTTAAAGTTTCATATAGCCTGTCGAGGGTGGAATATCGCATAATGAGTTGATGAAATTGCTCAATTGAAGTGAGCCTCTCATAAAAAAGTTGAACCATCTTTTCCTTATAAGGCTCTATAATCGCTGCCGCTTCCCGAACATTTTGTAATGTTTCCTGATCCACACCGAGGTAATTTAATTTTTCCCGTGCCCTTCCTCCAATTTCCGTTATATCCGTATCATCGCAATAATGCATGTACTGGTCCCACGATTTTAACTTTTTTAAAAAGATCCCCATAACACTCTCCCTCTTTCCATTGATTTCCACATTATTACTATTTTCACAGGGAAAAAGTCACAAGTCAAGCGTTTCCATTCAATATTCTGTCTATATTTGGCGAATAGAAATGAATTTAAAGTCCTATTGTATGCCAAAAATATGACGCAAGGTTCACTAAAAAAGTAGAAACTCTGTATATTACTCGAAGGGGTAGATGAGCAAAAAAATGGGAGGGCACTCTGACATCTAAATGTACACTTTGAAATGAAAATGTAGAGAGAGCATTCGCTTTTTGAAGTTTTCTGGCAGGTAGCGTACAATGATTTGTAGGGAAACTTATCTAACATAAATAAGGAGAGCGGATTTCATGTTAGAAGATTGGTTAAAGTCATCCCGTCATACGGTCGTCTTTACCGGAGCAGGGATGTCAACCGAAAGCGGACTACCGGATTTTCGTTCAAGACATAATGGACTGTGGAAAAAGAAAGATCCAAGTCAAATTGCCACTACGAAAGCCCTGAATGAAAATGTCGAAGCATTTGTCGAGTTTTATCGGGAACGCGTATTAGGTGTAAAAGAATTTGGACCGCATCAAGGTCATTATATTTTAGCCAAATGGGAACAGCAAGGGTTCATTCGCTCAATTATTACTCAAAACGTGGACGGCTTTCATCAGGAAGCGGGCAGTAAGCGGGTCGCTGAATTGCATGGGACCCTTCAAAAAGTCCATTGCCAAACGTGTGGAAGAGAATATAGTAGTGAAAACTATGTCAATAACGATTTCTACTGTGAATGCGGCGGGGTGCTACGACCAAATATCGTATTATTTGGTGAAGCGCTGCCACAAGAAGCTTTTCAATTTGCTCTGGAGGAAGCAGAGAAAGCAGACCTTTTTATCGTCTTAGGTTCCTCTTTATCCGTTACACCTGCCAACCAATTTCCTTTAATCGCCAAAGAGAACGGTGCAAAATTAGTGATTGTGAACATGGAACCGACCCAATTTGATCGGTATGCCGATCAAGTGATTCATGATAAAAAGATCGGTCAATTACTTATAGAACTGGATAAAAAGATATCATCCCCAATTAAAAAAGTGTGAAAATTTGCTAGGTAAATATTTAGTAATTAGAATTATATGTTTGAAGGTATTGCTAAAAGTGGAATTGTAATTGCCTGTTTTCGGATTGTTATGGCCATACTCCCCCCTCCCCACATTTGCAGGCGTTTCAATTTCCAGTATTCCGTTTCAGCTTCGACACCCAGTCAATCAGCCGTATACTTTGAAATATTTGCCGGAATGCCTTTTTATGAGCGCATATTTCACAAATGTTCAAGATGACATTCGTACGCCAGCCGCATAGATAAATTCCCTTTGGAAACGATTGATCGTATAAGAGCGATACGCTGGCGTACAGTATTCTTTCTTAAAGATCTCAAATAAATTTTTTAAAAAAAGTTTGATCATTTTTTACTTCTGTATTCCACAATCGTGTAGTTAATAGAACAAGTATTCATCAATTTAAGACGACTATACCTAGATCTTCTCATTAGCATGCTTCGCCAAAAATTGATAAAGTTTTAATCCAAGTTTAGCATTTTTAGTAGCCAGTGAAATTGATCTCTTTTTCCCAAAATCTATAATCGGCAAAGCGAAAAGTTGTTGATGGTCGATATGTTTGGCACTTATTTCAGGAACAATTGTGATGCCCATTCCAGCCATTACGGCTCCAAAAATAAAATCACCAAAAGCTACTTCACTAATGATATTAGGCTTGTAACCCAGCGAATCCATTTGTTCTTTAATCCGCCTTCTTGTATCACAAGGAGCTTGGTGAACAATGAGGGGTTCTTTGCATAGATCAACAAGCTGAACCGTTTTTCGTGATCGAAAACGGTGGTCTATGGGAAACACCGCATAATAAGGCTCCGTAAACAATTCCCAACTCCACAACGTTTCCTTTGTACTCAGGGTATCGATTAAGACAACGTCAAGTCTTCCTTCCTCTAATGATTGTACAAGTTCATCTGAAGTGTTTTGAATCATTAATGTTGTTGGCTGATCCAAAGAACGTAACTCCTTAATTCTCGAGGGTAAATAATAACTGGCCAAACTAGGTAGACTTCCTATCGCTATTGGTGCCGTCCGGGAAAACTGTCGTAATTCTTGACGAATCGAAGCTAGCTCATCTATGACTGGTAAAATCCGGGTGCGGAAATGTTGACCAGCCTCCGTTAGTTCAATGCCGGTTGACGTTCTATGAAACAACACGACGCCAAGTTCATTTTCCAAATTTCGTATATGCTTGCTCAATGCTGGTTGAGAGATGTTGTTGGATTTTGCGGCTTTAGATAAACTTTTTTGTTTCGCAGCCTCCACAAAACTTTGCAGCCACTCCGTATTCATTCACTTCACCTTATTCCGTTATAACTATTTGTTATATCCATCTAACACAATGATTATTCCTTTTATCCTGTCTTGTAGTAATCTTGCACATATAGGGACCCATTCATTATAACATATTGGTTTATCCTATACGAAGAAATATCCAAATAGTTAAATATTTAACAAGTATATAATAGAAGATTTGAGGAGGGGTAACATGAGGAGGGTATTTCTTCTTACCATAGGGATGTTTACGCTTGGGTTTGATGCCTATGTAATGGCTGGTTTGTTACCCGATATCGGGGCAACATTTAAAATCATCGATTCGCAGACGGGACAGGCTGTGACCATCTTCACACTTTGCTTTGCGCTCGCCGCTCCGATTTTCGCAACATTATTGGCCGGAAAACCAACACGTAGCATATTGGTACTGGCACTTGCGGTGTTCTCATTAGGCAATGCTGGCAGTGCACTGGCACCGAATTTTCTCTTTCTGCTTATTGCTCGTGCCATTGCAGGGATCGGAGCTGGTCTTTATTCTCCGCTTGCCACGGCAGCCGCTTCATCTCTTGTTTCCGATAAGAAGCGCGGACGTGCCTTAGGTATGACATTAGGCGGTATGAGCATGGGGACGGTCGTGGGGGTTCCACTCGGATTGATAGTTGCTGCGCATGCAGGTTGGGATGGGACGTTATGGCTCATTACGATACTTGGTCTCATTGCTATGATTGGGATTGTCATCTGGTTTCCAAACATTCCAGCTTCGCCCCCACCGTCATTACGGCAACGTCTTGCAATGCTGGCCAATGGAAGAGTAACAGCAACGGTTGGCATTACTTTTGTGACAGGCATTGCAAGTTTGGGGCTTTATACGTATATCGCTCCAATCTTGCAGAACTTGGATGGAATCCATTCTGTTACACCATATCTTTGGGCCTGGGGCATTGGTGGTGTTGTCGGCAGCTTATTCATTGGTACTCTTATTGATCGAATAGGACGCCCAGGCTGGATTATGGGCGGTATACTAATTCTATTAGCATTAGCCATGTTCAGTCTGCCGTTAAGTCTGGGAATTCCGATTCTAATGTTTCTACCCTTCTTTATTTGGGGTGCAATGGGATGGGCTTCACTAGCCCCTCAACAGCATGTATTACTCGAGTTACAGCCTAAACACGGACCCGCTGTTGTCGCTTTAAACAGTTCCGCCAATTATTTAGGGAGCTCAGTAGGGTCTGCGCTTGGAGGGGTTGTTATGGTAGCTGGATTGACACCCTTCCAACTTCCATTTGCAGCCGGCTGTCTTGTGCTAGTGGCTTTACTAGGACAATTGGTGATGTTATCAACAAAAAGAAAGGGATAGAAAAATTGAATTTTGGTTGAAAAAGACCATCTCGAAAACGAAAAAGGATGGTCTTTTTTTCCTCCCTTTTAGAAAGGATCAACCGCGCAACCTTCCTTATAAAATGATCTCCCTCTTATGCGTAAATGACCTTGTTCTTGGATCCAGTTTATGATGAATGCCAATGCAATGTTATGCACCGACAGTTTTAAAAAACTTTTTCAATTCCCCTCCCCATCTGCATCGAGGATCGAAATTACACTGGTCAAAAAGAAAACTGAACCCGTTTTGGATTCAGTTTGAATTTGGTTTTCAATTGAATTTTGCCTGCCAAATCGGACTGTTTTCCTGTTGAATCCGGGACTGGCTATATATAGCCTATTGAATAAGCAAAAGTTACAGATTAGAGAAGGATTTCGGCTGCAATTTTTGAATATAATGTGTAAGAAAAACTGTTGGCGGCTTGCCTTTGGTCATAAAAGCATTTTTGGGGGTGCTAATTTGTTAAATAACGCAGTAAACAGATTAATACTTGTTGATACCATTAATACGCTAGGTACCGCAATAACATGGACCGGTCTTCCCATTTTTGCCCTCAATCTAACAGGCTCATTCCTTTATGCCGGAAGTTTGTACCTTACAGAAACGATTGCGGGAATAATATCTACCATTGTAAGCGGACATTTTATAGACAAAGTATCTTCTAAAAAGATGATATTTACTTCCTTTTTTCTTAATTGCTTTGTTATGATAACATTATTTTCATTACTATCATTTAAACATTTTATTATTTTTTTATTCCCTTTGATGATCTTATCCCAATCACTTGGGCATTTTGCTAATCTGTGTCTTGAAGTATGGTTTAGAGATTTGACAATTAAAGATCCAAACATAGGATTAGCAAGGGCAATAAGCAAGAAAAACACGTTTACTACAACTTGTAAGACTGTAGGTTTTACTATCGGGCCGCTCATTTTTGGTATTTTAAGTTCGTACGCCATTCTCATAGACTCTGCTTCTTTTCTCGTGTGCGCGTTTTTAATCATGAGGTTTGATGAAAAAATTCAAATCGAACACTCGCATGATACTGCATGGTTTTCCTTAGCATATTTGAAAAGAACTTTAAAAGATAGAATACTGCGGATTTACTTTTTCTCACATTTACTAGGTGGCATGATTGGTCCCGTAATGACGAGCCTTTCAGTGTATATTTTGGAAGGACATTTTAAAGTAGCTGACTTTGAAATATCGATTTTTTGGCTCGTTGGTGGTATTTTTGTGATTTTATCCAACATGATATTATCAAGATCCAGTCTTTTATTCGCTTCAAAGGTATTTTTGTATTTTCTAACTGTCTTTTTGGTATGTGGGGGCATTGTTATGATGGGAGCCTCCTTAAACTGGATATTCTTTATAGTTGGATTTGCCATTATGACAATGGGAAACCCCGTAATAAATAATTTGCTCTCCGCTGAAACCTTTAAAGCAATCCCCCCATATGAAAAAGGGAAAGTAATGGGCGTGATGGAGGCATCAGCAGATCTGGGCACCCTTTCTTTTATGATCATTTCTTGGGGATTAATAGAAACCTTTGGGATATTTATAACTTGTATGATAATCGCCATTATGGCCATCTTACGGATTACCTTGTTTTATTCTTCATTTAAGATAAATCCAGATATCCCGATAGAGAATATAACAAAAAACCTTTAGGAGAATATGTCAAACTCTTTGGAGAAAACCACCAAAAACGCTGCCGGTAACATGGTTATCGGCAGAAAACACTAAAATGACGATATTATGACCGAATCACAATGGGGTTCGGTCATTTCTGAAACCAAACTTTAACAGTAGAACCCGTTTTGGCAGACTTAATTAACTTGGTTATGGCCAATTGGTATCCTTTTGAAAAATAAGACAACACAGACACCATGATTTAAAGGAATTTATGAACTTGGACCTGATTGAGAGCCCCTTAATGAATCGTGATGTGCGATTTAAAAATGGTATGATGATCGGTTTGATTGACCCCCTCAACATAAAGCTCGTGCTCGTCCATTTTGGAAATATCTTTGTATAGTGTAATGGAATCTCCCGGCAAGGCTTCTTGATTGAAATTGATCTCTATTGTATGAATGGGGTGCCTTTTGTGAAAATCCGGAAGAAAGCAATCCATAATGTAATCGACATATTTGGAGTTATTGAGATGGCCATTAAAATCGATATCACTGTATCCAATGACTTTTTGATAAGCGGGTTCTAATCCGCCAAAATCTTTAAACTTCCCAAATTTCCCTTCAATAGCGCGTTCCGTACGGTTTTCAGGGTAGTGGATGTTAATTGATTCTGTTCGTTTAATTTTCCGATCGTTTAAACCCATGACGACCCATTTTGATGCCGCTTTTATGATGACCGCTCCGGTGTGATCTTTGACAAGAAAGTCGCGGTCAAAATCAATCTTGCTTGGTTGAAGCGGCCAAGTTTCAATCGTGATGTTTTCATCCCAAGTAGGATGGCGCAGGATATCCACGCGAATGCGGGTTAAAATCCATGCCACCTTATACTTCTTCTCCAATGTTTCAATACCATAACCAAGATCCTCGGCAGCGAGACTGGCAATGTCTTGAAACAAGCTGAACAATGCACTTAGCTTTAACTTCTTTGTAAAGTCAACATCCCTAAGTTCTATATGATACTGTCCTTTATATAGAGATGATCCGTTCGCCATATTGAAAACTCCCTTAAAATAAGCTGCCCTTATTTTACCATATTCGTTCGAAAACGAGCAGAGACAGCGCTTTACCGTATGTGGAAAATTTTTCTCGATAGGTTATACCGGCTACTTCAAGTCACTCCTTTTGTACCCTTTCGGCTGCGAAAGGTCTCTAAATTTATTTGATCCTGCAAATCCATTAAAAATTATATCCCTTTATCTTTTTCCATTTTCTAATTTTAGTTCTAAACGTTTTAAATGGCGCTACTGTATTGATATGAATCCACTTCCAAATTGGCCAATTGGATGGTGTTGAAGACGCCCACTGTCTGCCGCCTTGCTCAAATAATTCTTGGTCATTATAGCTTTCAACCAATTGAATGATTTTATGAACATCCTGATTAAACAGTTCAATTAACGTTTCAATCGAATCATTTGCATATTTATCATAAAAGCTCTGATAAAGCCCCCCTAGGTTATTCCATTTATAATCTGGCGCAGGTGTTATTACATTTTTTCCCTCTTTGTTATCTTGTTCCCATGATAATATTAAATTGGCTCTTCGCTCTTTGGTATGGGGAAAAATAAAATCATAGTCGGTTTGACATGGAGCCTCTGCGGGCATGATTACGAAGCCAAGCCGCCAATTAATAAGGAAAATTGGCTTTCGCACAACAGGCTATCATGCCCGCCACTCCATGTAAAACCTCCGAAGCTACTTCTTCTTCCCACATGATTTAGCGAGGAGGCATTAAATTTAACCATCCCAGTTGGTAAGCAATCATCTGGGATGGCGTTCTATCCACTCCGTTTACAAATACATCTTTATTAAGATTATTAATAGAACGGAATTCATCAATAAATAACTTTGCACTCTTAGTAATTTCATCAATCAAGGATTTTTTACTCTCATATTTTGGCAATCGTAACACCCCTTACCGAGTTTTGAGTGTTCATGCTTTTATTTTTGCTTTAAACCCTTGTAGAACAAGGGGTGAGAATAGATTTCGGTGTTTCAACTTTTAGATAAAATTTCTTTTGCAACTGGAAATTCACCTATTTTGTCATACTTCTGAAGCAATTGTTTTGAGATTTCAATTGGATATTCTTCTTTTTCATTTTGAGTAACACCTAGTACATTATATAATCCAGAATGAAATTCTTCTAAATTTGGAACTTTACCTTCTTGCATATACTCTTTTTGAACTTTGAGAAGGAAAAATGAAATCTCAGCTCGCTCTTCACCACTTAAATCTTTTTTTACAGCAATGAAATCAATATCTAATAATAAATTAGGAGATATTTTTTGATTTTCAATAATTTTTATTAAAAGGCCTTCTAAAAGTTCAACCTTAGAATTTAAGTTATAAACTTCTTTATCTAATCTTTCTACCTGGTTCTCCAAATTTTCAATCACTTGCGAGGTATTTTTAGCATCCATACTTATTCTCCTATCTTTTTTTAAACGAGACTAAAGATTTGAATCACTTTTACAATGGCTTTAGCACCAAATCTTGCAGCTGTAGCTCCAAGTGGTCCCTTCATAGCATCGTATTAAAGTTTCTTTTAGTTTACCTTATCTAAAGCTTCTAATTTACGTAGAGCTGGTTTTACATAACTATGCATAACGCTTCCTACTTTTTTCACAGCTGTTTTACCAAAATATTTACCTACTAGATTAGTAATAGGAGTAGTACTATCAATTGCCCATCTTAAAGCCTTCTTATTTATGTAAGTTGGTTCTGATTGAGTAGACATCTGACCGTTAATAGATTGAATACCAGGATCTACTGCAAGAGATGAAGCTTGAGCTTGAGTTGCCTGACTTTGTTGTACTACAGGAGATGTGGTTTCACTCGGTTTCTCAGCAGCAAATGCTGCGGATCCTGAAAAGATACTTGAAGTACCACAACAAATTCTACCATAAAATAATATTATTGGTACATATTTTTTGATATTTTAGATATATATTACTATTTATTCCCCTGTAAAAAAGTCCTTCCCCGCCAAAATCCCCCTTTCCTCTTACTCCCCCAAGGCTCCAACCGCATTTTGATGACCGCTGGCAATGTTAAAAAGTTGGTTCCCAAAACGCCTGATTTTTACCAGAAATTAGGTTGCTGAGTTGTGCAGCATAGTCTGGAAATGTCAAAAAGTTCTTCCCTGATTAGAGAAAAAATATTGGAGAAATGACGGAACTGAGCTGGCTGGGAACCACATGAAAAAGGACTGAGAATCGCCCAATTCCATACAGTGGAGCTTCTAACGCTATAGGATTAGAGAACGGCGGAGCCCATGCGGGACAAAGGATTGGGGCCGCTGTACAAAAGAAAAACTGGACCCGTTTTGGATCGAGCCCGAGTTTGTCTTTCTATTGAATTAGGGTTGAAAATGACCCGGAAAACAACCATATTTGCCTGCTGAATTGGCCTGGTCTCCTGCCGGTCAGGTACCAACTATTTAACAGCGGGTACCAACTTTTTTGCAGGGGACGGACTTTTTAACAGGGAGATACAAGGCCTCATCCAAAGAAGCCGGGCCAATAAAATCACCTTGTTTTACCTTGTATTATCCCTTCAATCAATCATTTGATTAAACAAAAAGCCCAGGAAAACCAGTCATTCTGGCTTCCCCGGGCTTTTTTGTTTATTCGACTGTGACCGATTTGGCCAAATTTCTCGGCTTGTCGACGTCGCAGCCGCGGTGCAGTGCTGCGTAATACGCAAGCAACTGCAATGGTACAACTGAGATAAGAGGTGTCAATAATTCGTGTACATGAGGAATGACGAAACGGTCGCCTTCCTCATTCAGGCCTTTCATCGAGATCACGCAAGGGTTGGCCCCGCGGGTGACAACTTCCTTGACATTGCCGCGGATGCTCCAGTTGACGTCTTTTTGCGTAGCAAGCGCGACAACCGGTGTACCGTCCTCAATCAGGGCAATTGTGCCGTGTTTGAGTTCGCCCCCTGCAAAACCTTCCGCTTGAATATAAGAGATCTCCTTCAGCTTCAGTGCGCCTTCAAGGCAGACAAAGTAGTCCATCGAACGGCCGATGAAGAAGCAATTGCGGGTGACCGTCAAGTAGTCATAAGCCATTTGTTCAATTTCTTCTTTTGTTCCGCACAGCACTTCCATCGCATTTGCCACAAGGCCGAGTTCATGTACCAGGTCGAAGTCTTCGCTGAAACCACGCGATTTTGCCGCTACATCAGCAAGGATTGCAAGGACGGCAATTTGCGCCGTATATGCCTTTGTCGAAGCAACCGCAATCTCCGGTCCTGCATGGAGCAGCAGGGTATAATCCGCTTCACGGGACAATGTTGATCCCGGCACATTGGTAATCGTCAGCGCCTTGTAACCCAATTCTTTCACTTTTACAAGCACGGCACGGCTGTCGGCTGTCTCCCCGCTTTGTGAAATAAAAAGGAACAACGGTTTTTCTGACAGAAGCGGCATATTGTAAACAAATTCACTTGATACATGGACCTCAACCGGAATTTTCGCCAGCTTTTCAATCAGCTGCTTGCCAACAAGGCCGGCATGGTAGCTCGTGCCGCATGCGATGATATAGAGCCGGTCAGCCTCGGTTACGGCATCGATAATTTGGCTGTCAACAGACAATTTGCCGCTGATGTCCTGGTAAGCCTGGATAATTTTCCGCATCACGAGTGGCTGCTCATCGATTTCTTTCAGCATATAATGCGGGTACGTACCCTTCTCTATATCGCTTGCATCGATTTCTGCTTTATACGGTTGGCGGGTGATCGTTTCACCGGCAAGATTTTGGATTGTGACTTGCCCGCGGGTAAGAATGACCATTTCTCCATCTGCCAGTTCGATAAACTGGTCGGTCACTTGCAGCATCGCCATCGCATCGCTCGCCACCACATTAAAGCCGTTGCCGACGCCTATCAAAAGCGGGCTTTTATTTTTTGCCGCATAAATCGTATTGCCGTCTTTTTCATCCAAGAGGGCAAGGGCATAAGAACCCTTTAAAAGCGTCAGCGTTTTCCGGAACGCTTCCGCCGTTTCAAGGCCTTCTGAAGCAAATTTTTCTACCAGTTGCACGATAATTTCCGTATCTGTATCACTTTTTAAAGGAACATCCGTAAGATACTCTTTTTGCAAAAGCGTGTAGTTTTCGATCACGCCGTTATGCACAAGCGTAAAACGGCCGGATGCACTTTGGTGCGGGTGGGCATTTTCCCTGCTCGGTACCCCGTGGGTTGCCCAGCGTGTATGGCCGATGCCGGTCGTCGCCGCAATACGCATATCCACGATCCGGCGCAAATCTTCAATCCGTCCCTTTTCTTTAAAAACATGCACGCCGGCTTCATTTCGGAGAGCGATCCCTGCAGAATCGTAGCCTCTATATTCCAGCTTCTCCAAGCCTTTTAACAAAATTTCCTTCGCATCTTCAGTACCGATATAACCAACAATACCACACATTTGTTCTTCCTCCCTGGATCACAAGGGGGCAAGAACTACCGGGAGCAGTCCTGCCCCCTTATCTCTTGAAATTTTTTGTAAACCTGCTGATCCGTTTTCTCTTCCCACATGCTTTTCCCTTTGTCCAGCGGGTCGCCCCGCCGATTTGTGGAAAAACATACGGCTGTGTGTGGCAGCCGGGAGGCATCCGCCGAAATCTCGATACTCCTCCTCCTCGTCAACTGGACCTATCCGTCCCAGACCCAGTTCTGGCGCTTTTAAAAAATCGCAAACGATCCTCCTTTTCTGTAAAGTGAAGAGAAAACAACAACATTATCATAGCGTATGCATGATACTTCGTCAACATATTTTTCCATTCTCAACATAAAATATGCATAAGAGGGTTGTTGCGTTCCCCCTTATGCACCGAAAAAATCAATCGTTGAAATTATTCTCTTAAACCCATTTCCGCTTCCACTGCCCCGGCAATCCGGGAAACAAACCGGCTGCAGTCTTCCGCCGTCTGTGCTTCCACCATGACACGCACAAGCGGCTCTGTTCCGGAAGGGCGGACAAGAACACGCCCATTTCCGGCCATTTCCCTTTCCACCTCATCAATCACCGATTTTATTTTTTCGTTTTCTAAAACATGGTATTTATCGGTTACCTTTACATTCACGAGTTTCTGCGGGTACTTTTTCATTTCCGCAGCCAGTTCGGAAAGCGGCTTGTTCGCGATCTTCATGATGTTGATCAGCTGCAGCCCGGTTAAAAGGCCGTCACCGGTCGTGTTATGGTCAAGGAAAATAATATGGCCCGACTGCTCGCCGCCCAAATTAAAGCCGTTTGCTTTCATTTCTTCGACAACGTACCGGTCGCCGACAGCCGTTTGAACACTGTTGATGCCAAGCGCTTCAAGGCCCTTATGGAAACCGAGATTGCTCATTACAGTAGAAACGACGGTATTTTTCTTTAAAAGCCCTTCTTGTTTTAAGTATTTGGCACAAATATACATAATCTGGTCCCCGTCTATGATCTGGCCTTTTTCATCAACAGCGATCAACCGGTCGCCGTCGCCGTCAAATGCAAGCCCGACATTCGCGCCTTTTTCCTGGACGAAAGCAGCAAGCGCTTCCGGATGCGTGGACCCGACCCCGTCATTGATATTCAGACCGTTCGGGGATGCCCCCATTGTCGAGACATCTGCATCAAGATCGGCAAAAAGATATGTCGCCAGCGAAGAAGTCGAACCGTTGGCACAGTCAAGCGCCACATGAATACCGGTAAATTCTTCATCCACTGTCTGTTTTAAGAACTGCAAGTATTTCTGGCTACCTTCAAAGTAGTCGCTGACAATGCCGAGATCTTTCCCGACCGGCCGCGGCAGGTCATCCGTGTCTTGATTGAGCAGTTCTTCGATTTCCGCTTCCTCGTCATCCGACAGTTTAAAACCGTCGGGGCCGAAAAACTTAATGCCGTTATCTTCCACCGGGTTATGCGAGGCCGAAATCATGACGCCGGCCTGCGCCCCCAATGCTTTTGTCAAATAAGCAACCCCCGGCGTGGTAATCACACCAAGCCGCATTGCTTCCGCCCCGATGGACAGAAGCCCGGCAACAAGCGCCCCCTCAAGCATCTGCCCGGAAATGCGCGTATCGCGGCCAATCAGAACTTTCGGCCGCTCATTCGCATGCTTGGTCAAAACATATCCGCCGAAACGTCCCAGTTTAAAAGCAAGTTCAGGTGTGAGTTCAGAATTTGCTATGCCTCTTACTCCGTCTGTACCAAAAAATTTCGTCATCAGGTTTCGCTCCTTCTTTTCCGCATATCAGTTCTGTTATTCTGTCTTTTGTGCTGCGTCACTTATGCGTATTTTCGCCTTTTCACCGGAAAGCCTCCACGTTACATTTTTCGGGCCCGATACAATATAGCTAACGTCATGGTCCCCCTCCTTCAGACCGGACAGATTGATCGAAACGTTAAAATCAGAGGCGGAAATCTTGTCCAAATCGCTCTTTTTCCCGTCTGCAATAATATCAATCGTTCCGCTCTTCGGAGAAAGGAAATCCATTTGATAGCCGGCAGCCAGCCCTTTTTCCTTAATTGGAATATTGCTCAGTGTTTTCTCATCCTCATCCTTTTTTTCTTCCACTTTGATGGTCGCTGTGACCATTTCCGGATCCACCTTATTGATACCGTCCGGAAGAGTAATTGGAACATCAATGGTCGTATCTTTCGTAATTTTGCTGATGTCAATGTTAACCGGCAGCGTCTCAATCCCGGCAAGGCGGGCACTGGTACCGTAGATGGTCACCTTTTTCGGATTTGTCGTGATGCTTGTTATTGTCAAATTGTCGCGATTACTACCAACCGGGTTAATGGAAATCGGGACGGTTTTGCTCGGATTGGTCACATTCACCGAGACATTCACTTTATCCGGGTTGACCGAGACATCCAGTTTATTTAAATTCCGGTCGAGGACATTTACTGTCGCGGCCCTCGTAAAACTTTCCGTAATCGGCTTGCTGATTTCCACTGTCGCTTTTACATAGCTGATCCTGTCAATGACGTTTTTCGCCCCGGTAATTTTCACTGTACTTGGCTCCACAGCAGGCACAGATGCTTCATACCCGGTTGCCAGCAAAGCTTTGTCGTATTCTGCCTCAACGTTGAAAATTTTGGATACTTTTTCTTGTACCGATACGGTAGCATACGTACGGTTGAGTTTGTATTTCAGTTTATCGGAAAGATCTTTTACTTTCAATTTGGCTTTTTGCTTGCCGATTTGTGCATTGCTTAAATCCATGTAAACGGTGAAATCCCTAGCGGCTTTCACCTGCTGGACGATGACTTTCGGGCCGGTTACAGTCACGTCCACCGTTTTCGGTGCGCCTGATACAACAAGGTTTTTATTATCATAAATCAGCTGGACCGGCATATTTTCAATTACGCCACTGCTGTTTTTTGTGGCGGAACCGATAATTTTATTGCCTTCGCCGTTTTCCACCGCAACTGAAATATAAAGCAGGATGGCTAAAACAAGCGCCAGCACCCTCATAAACCAACGATTGTCCATCAGTTTATCCATGTTTTCTCACCCTCCAGTTCCATTTCGACAAGGAAGGCTCCTTTGTTTTCTGGGTATAGTTCAGTTCGGCTTCCAGCATTTCCTGCAATTGCTCCAGGCTTAAATCCCTGTGAAGCTCGCCATTCTTCGTGACCGTTATCCCGCCCGTCTCTTCGGATACAACCACCGTCAAACAGTCTGTTACCTCACTGATCCCGACCGCGGCCCTGTGCCTTGTCCCCAGTTCCTTCGAAATAAACGGGCTCTCGGAAAGTGGCAAATAGCAGGCTGCTGCCGCCACTTTCCGCTTCTGGATAATCACGGCGCCATCATGAAGCGGGGTGTTCGGAATAAAGATATTAATCAGAAGTTCAGCCGACACAACAGAATCAAGCGGAATACCGGTTTCGATATAATCGCCTAATCCTGTTCCGCGCTCAATCGAGATCAGGGCGCCGATTCTGCGTTTCGCCATATAGCTGGTCGCCTTGACGATCGCTTCAACGAGGTGGGCCTGCTCATCTTCTTCCTGGCCGTTCGTTCTTGAAAAGAATTTTCCCCTGCCGAGTTGCTCAAGGGCCCGCCGCAACTCCGGCTGGAAGATAATAATCACGACCAGAAATCCGTATGTAAGTGCCTGATCCATCATCCATGCCAGCGCCTGCAGCCCGAGCAAGCTGCTGAGACTCCTGACGATGATGATCACAAAAATGCCTTTCAAAAGCTGGACCGCTTTTGTTCCGCGGATCACCATTAATAATTTATAGATGACATACCAGACGACCAATATATCCACAATTTTGGAGAGATAGCTCCAGATGGGGAAATCAGCAATATGCATGACCCTGCCTCCATTAATTCATCAATCTTCATATCCTCTGTCTTCAACTGTTCTATTATATCATTTCCCACGGCGAAATAGCAGCTTTTGTATATCTGGAAAAAGAAACGGGAACCGGATCCGGCCCCGCTCCAATATATTTATATTCATTTCAAATGCTTCCATGCATCCTGTCCTGTATCTTTTATTTTATACCAAATCCATTCAAAAACTTCATTAATTTCTTCCACATTTCCGGTAACGTCCCCCGCGGAGGCCATATATTCATTTCCCCGGACCACCGTCACATTCCCTTCCACTTTCCCTTCAATCCGGAGATCGCCGTTTGTTACCGTAATGTCCTCTTTAATCACTTTTCCCTTCGGCACAATTGCGGTATGCCCCTGGACAATGATGTCTTTGTTTTTCGTTACGGAAAACTCGTCCGGGTTATGCCACTCGGAAAACATCGCGCCTGCCATTAAAATGAAGAACAAGCCGGCGGAGGCGAGAAACGGATGCATTTTCAACCAGCGGCCCGCCCCGACCCGCTTTTTCTCCCTTGGAAGATTTTTCATAACGCGGCCTGTAAAACCGGGAGGCGCCTGGACATTCGGAAGGCTTTGCACGTAAAAGATGCTTTTTTGCAGCTCATAAAAATGCTGTCGGCACGCGCGGCATGTTTCCAAATGGTACTCGAGCATTTTTTTATGGTCTTCCGGAATGTCTTCATCTAAGTATTCATGCATATACAGTACAATTCTCTCAGAACATGCCTCCATATTTTTCCCTCCTCACAGCCTGCCCAATTGCTTTCGCAGCGCTTCACGCCCGCGGTGGATTCTTGTTTTTACCGTTCCCAGCGGAATGTCCAGCATTTCGCTGATTTCATTTAAAGATAATTCTTCAATATACTTTAAAACGATAATAATTCGGTATTTTTCCGGCAATTTTAAAATTTCCCGCTGGATCATTTCCTGCATCTCAAGTGTCTCCACCTGCATATCCGGCAGCTTTTCCTCCGCCGGTACGGTTGAATAAAGGGTCAGCCCTTCCGTCCCGGAAATTTCCGCATCCAGATAAAAATCAGGTTTCTTCTTGCGGATCCGGTCAATACACAAATTAGTAGCAATCCGGTACAACCACGATGAAAATTTCCGTTCCTGCTTAAAACTTTTAATATGGATATAGGCACGGATAAATGTTTCCTGCGCCAGATCCTCCGCTTCGGTGCGGCTCCCGATCATGCGGAAACAGATTTGGAATACTTTATCTTTATATAATTCAACGATATCATTAAAAGCATTTTGATCACCCTTCATGACCTGCTTAATTTTTCGGTTTACAGTTGCTTCCATTTTCCCCCTCCGCCCTGTGCGGTACGTTATTTTTACGGTTTTCTCCTGAAAAGGTTTCAAAAAAAAGTAAAAAAATGTTCAAGTCTATTGTAGCAAAGTTATGGAAAAAATGTTTAAATCTTTAGTAAAATGGATATAAAATATTACAAATTTGAATACGAACGGGGAGTCAGGGATGAACCAGAAAAGCCGAGCCTTAATGTTGGAAATTGAGGAAAAAAGACGTGAAATGATTCAGCTCGCTTCGACCACTGCATACTGGGATGACCAGGTCTTACAGGCAAGCAGGCATCTGGACCAGCTCATCAATCAATTTAACAAATTGAAAAGCAGTAAACTTCAGGGATAAGTGAACAGAACACCCATGGAATAGATTTAAATAAAAAAACGGCAAAACATCATTTGCCGTTTTTTTATTTGCAGTGCCGGATACCGGCCGGCAGGGGCTATTTTTAAAGAAGTTTTTTTCCAAACAATGTTTCAATCAGGCGGACAGCTTTTTCTGCCGTTTGATTGCGGCTGTCAAGGATCGGGTTTACTTCAACAACCTCGGCTGAAACAACGGCATCTGCATCGTGCAGCATCTCCATGGCGAGCCTGCTTTCGCGGAAATGAATCCCGCCGTATACAGGCGTTCCCACACCCGGGGCTTCTTGCGGATCGAGCGCATCTAAATCGAACGACAAATGAATGCCATCCGTTCTTTCTTTTAAATAGTTAATACTTTCTGTCATGACACTCTCCATCCCGAACCGGTCAATTTCAGCCATCGTGTAGATTTTTATGCCCAGATTACGGATGAAATCCTTTTCCCCTTCGTCCAAATCCCGCTGCCCGATCAGGACAACATGCTCCGCTTTCAGTTTTGGAATATAGCCGTAAACGCCCGTTAAAGAAGCATGCCCGTGCCCGAGGCTGGCGGCAAGCGGCATGCCGTGGACATTTCCGGAAGGGCTTGTCTCAGGAATGTTCATATCCGCATGCGCGTCAAACCAAATGACGCCGAGATTTCTGTAATGTTTGCTGATGCCGGCAATTGTGCCAATGGCAATACTGTGGTCGCCACCAAAAATAAGCGGAAACCGGTTGCTTTTTACAATTTCATCTGTATGCTCTGCAATGGACTGGCTTGCTTTTGAAATCGATTTCAAATTTCTCGCATTGGCTTCGTCATCAGGGAGCTGCTCCGCCCTGCCGATTTCAATATTGCCCAAATCGGTAACCGCGCAGCCGAGTTTCTCGAGCCCTTCTTTCACACCTGCATACCGGATCGCCTGCGGGCCCAGATCCACCCCTTTATATCGCTGCCCTAAATCCATTGGAACACCCATTATTGTAATATGTTTCTCCATCTGACTGCCCCCTTCCCTTCTCTCTATCTATCATTGTAAAATTGTTTTCCAATTGGCTCAACTGTACAAAATTCTGTATAATTATACAGAAGAAATGGGAATTGGTTAAAATATCCTCCTTCAGACGGGGGGCGAACATTCTTGTTCACTGATTTTTTAGCTTTGCAGTTGGGGGCTTCTAAGGTGATTGCACCACTAGATTAAACATCAACCACCCATTAACAGACAATGAAGTGTACATGATGTTAAAACAATTTACAGATAAATAAAAAACGCTCAAAATCCTCTTATAAAAAAGGGTTTTGAGCGTTTCTCTTTGAAGCGGAAGACGGGACTCGAACCCGCGACCCACACCTTGGGAAGGTGTTGTTCTACCACTAAACTACTTCCGCATATTTATAGAATACCACACACTTTAAAAAAAGAAAAGAGTGAGCCATGCAGGATTCGAACCTGCGACCCTCTGATTAAAAGTCAGATGCTCTACCAACTGAGCTAATGGCTCGTAAAAATCTATATATCAAATGGCTACGCCAATTCAATAGCAAAAGGCTGGGCCAGCTGGATTCGAACCAACGCATGACGGAGTCAAAGTCCGTTGCCTTACCGCTTGGCTATGGCCCAATTATCTATAGTATGAACCCTCTCACCAAAAAAATGCACCAAAGTGCATGTCCAAAAAAAAGGATGGTGGAGGGGGACGGATTCGAACCGCCGAACCCTGAGGGAGCGGATTTACAGTCCGC
>ENA-UOWK01000433-UOWK01000433.1-bioreactor-metagenome-genome-assembly--contig:-NODE-433-length-24167-cov-29.953426_pt1 | contig 24167 bp, 25 predicted proteins | sample MGYA00238157_ERZ761612 | MGnify/ENA primary metagenome ERZ761612 (study PRJEB28901, sample SAMN06268035) | bioreactor metagenome | isolation source: Joint BioEnergy Institute, California, USA... | reverse complement strand
TCACCAAACGAGAAGTTACCCAGCATTTCAAAGAATGTGTGGTGACGAGCTGTGTAGCCAACGTTATCTAAGTCGTTGTGTTTACCACCTGCACGTACACATTTTTGTGAAGATGTTGCACGAACGTAGTCACGTTTTTCCAGACCCAGGAAGCAGTCTTTAAACTGGTTCATACCAGCATTGGTAAACAATAATGTTGGGTCGTTGGCAGGAACCAGAGAACTCGACGCGACACGTGTATGCCCTTGCGATTCAAAGTAGCTTAAAAAAGCTTCGCGAATTTCAGCTGATGTCATAAAACGAGTACTCACAACCAAGTCACTCCATAATTTCCGATTTGGCTAAAAACATCACAGTCTGACAAGAAGGTTGGTTCTCTGCTGCAATGCGGGGCTTAAATATTTAAAAACGCCAAATTATAACGGAAAATGCCTGTTCAACCAATGATTTTCATATTTATAGATCATAAAACTATAAGGAATGAATATTAGAAAAATCAGAAAAATGCCCTGCAAAATCAAAAGCTATTGTCATTACAGCAATTTATCTTAATTCTCGCTGATAGAAAGACTGGATTACTTCAAGCAAAGCATGAATTTTTCGATGAAATATTGGACATTCTGTGTAATTTTTAGTGGATTTAGCTGAATAGTTATCAGTCAGCTGGATAATTCCATTAATATAGGCGCACAAAGTTTTATGCCGCAGTAGGGAACGTCGATGCAACGTATCGCAATTAATGGTTTTGGACGAATCGGACGCAATGTGTTGCGTGCATGGTTTGAAAATCCGAAAGATTTTAATTTTGACATCGTTGCCATTAATGACGTTGCCGACGTTGAAACCTTATTGCATTTATTTAAATATGATTCTACTCATGGCCGTTTCCCGGGGCAGGTTGATCTGACTTATGAAGATGAGTATGCCTACCTGCATGTCACTTATCGCGATGCTTATCAGAAAGTTCAGGTGTTAAGACAGGCGAATCCGGTGGAAATGCCATGGCATGAACTGAATATTGATGTGGTATTGGAATGTACCGGCTTATTCCGTTCGCGTGAGGCTGCGACTCAGCATATTACTGCCGGGGCAAAACGGGTGATTATCGGCGCTGCACCGTTTGATACGGTGGATGCTGCAATTGTCTATGGCGTCAACCATCGTGATGTCAAAGAAAGTGACCAGATTATTTCCAGTGTCTCTTGTACTACGCAGGCATTGGTACCGCTAGTCAAAATCATTGATGATGCCTTTGGGATTGAGACTGCACTGATGACTGAAATTCATGCGGTGACTGCGGATCAGTCAGTACTGGATCATGCCCATCGTGATTTAAGACGTGCCCGTGCTTCCGGGCAAAATATTATTCCAACCACATCTTCGGCTTTGGGTGCTTTAAAACGCGTAATGCCGAAGATGGAGAACCGGATTGATGGTTATTCGATTCGCGTGCCAACCATTAATGTCGCAGCAATTGATCTGACTTTTATTTCTCAGTCACCCATTACTGATCATCAGTTAAATGAAGTATTAATTAACGCTGCACGTCAGGATTTTGCTGAAATCATGTCTGTGACAGATGAGCCTTTGGTCTCTAGCGATTTTAATCATTCGCCTTACTCATTGATTGTGGATCTGACCCAAACCCTGGTAGTGGGGCATCAGGCTAAAGTATTTGCCTGGTATGATAATGAATGGGGTTATGCCAACCGTTTGCTGGATCTCTGTGAATCCTTTTATACAGATTAAGCTATTTTGAAAGCATCCCAAATGGGGTGCTTTTTTATGCAAGATTAAAAAATTAGAAGAAAATGAATAAGAAGTTGAACGTAATTGATCGAAAAGCTCTGGATTTATGCCGAATATTTCTGTGATCTGGATATTTTTTCGTTAAGATAAAGATAATTAAATGGAATAAGAGCAAGCACATGATGTTGATCTGGGGATTTATTATATTACTGACCTTGGCTGTGATTTTTTTGATCTGGCTGCAATTTAATAATAATGAGAGTTCACAAAATGTGGAAGGCGTGCCAGTTGAGGAAAAAGTGGCACATCTGGAAGAAAATTTAAAAAAGACCTTGGAAATTATGCAGGATCTGGCGAAAAAGATGCATGTGCAGCAGGAAGTACTGGATCAGACTACAGCCAAACTGCAAAAAGTTGAGCTGCAAAATGCAGAACTGGTAAATCTGCTCGCTAAAGTAGTAGAACCAAAGTCATAAGACCTTTTCATGCTGGCTTAGCCTTATATAAAGGATTTAAACCAGTAAGGTTCTTAAAATAGCTGCCGAGGCCATGCTAATCAAAATGGTTGGCAGCATCCCAAAGCGTGATGCAGCGAATAGTGTCGACATTATAGCGATCAGATCAGCCGGATCATCTCGTAAAAAATATGGGGTGATCATCGAAATCAGTACACAGCCTGGAATCACTTCCAGAATTTTACGCTGACGTTTGCTCAAAGTTTTATTTTTGAGTAGGACATAGCCAAGTATCCGGGTGCAGTAAGTCGTTAGCGCCACCAATAAGATGGCGATAAAAGTGCTCATCTGGATCATGCTTCATCCTCCTGAATGAGCCAGAAGGCAGAGGCAATGCCTGCAAGCGCACCAATCAGCACATACCAGTTGCCCGGTAGATAGCTATAAGCCAGAGCAGCACAAATAAAACTGATTAGCCAAGGTCTGGCTTCAGTAAAGCCTTTCCACATACCTTTCAGTAAGACCAGCATAATGGCGGGGAAAGCCATATCAAAACCAAAACGGTTAATGTCTCCTAGCACGGGTCCAAGCAGGGCACCGAGTGTCGTAAAGCCGACCCAAGCCAGATAAAGAACAATACATAGCCCGGCATAATAAGGCAGACTAAAAGCATATCGATAACCAAACTGTGCCAGTCGACGCTGTGCATCTGTCAGGCTTAAGGCCCAGCTTTCATCGACCATAAAAAATAATGCCGGAAAGATTTTTCGATTTGGAAGATGTCTTAAATAAGGCACCAGACTGGCACCGAGCAGAATATAGCGGCTGTTAATGAGAAAAGTAATAAAGATTAAGGTAAGCAGATGCGGTGGATCAGTCCAGGCTTCTAAAACTGCAAACTCGGAACCGCCAGCAAAGTTCAGCCCGGTCAGCAAGGGAACCTCAAGCAGGCTAAAATCTTTTTGTGCTGCTGTTGCGCCCAAGACCAGCGCCAGAGGAATTACACCCAATAATAAAGGTATGCAGTCTTTCACACCACGCTGAAACTCACTCAGAGGAGTGGCATCAGAAGGCGTTATACGTGGCTGAAAGGGAGGCATGAGATGATCGGGTTTTATTCTAGAAGGAGAAAGAAAGTTTATAAGAAATACCGGAGTCTTTGCAGTCCCTTTAAACTCTACCAGAATGATGCTGTTTTCTTGGTCATTTAAGTCTCCACATTGGGTTTTTGTATAGGATTATTTTTAAGCATCTAGTACTGATATTTTATAAATTTTTACCCTTAGATAGATGAGGATTGAATCAAGAATAAGTTTTTCGTCATTGTTTTGGTTAGGGAAATATATTAGAAAATCAAGTTGATATGTTGGTTATTAAATTTTATTCAGCCTATTTTCTCTTAATAAGAAAGAGATGATTTGGTTTATCTATCTAAGTCCTTTGTTCAGTCAGAGAAAATTATCAAAATTGCGATGCACAGCCTAAACGATCGTGCTAGACTAGGAGAAATCGGGTGTGCTCCCGATTTTTTTATGCGGATTCGTTCCGCGCTGACAAGAATTTAGGTTTACAACATGCCCATTTCAGAGACATGGTTATTACCTGATGGTGTAGCTGATGTATTACCAGAACAAGCGCAAGTCATCGAAAGCCTGCGCCGTCAATCACTGGATTTCCTCGCATCTCGAGGTTATCAGCTGGTGTACACGCCATTTATTGAATACATTGAATCTCTATCTTCTCTCTCAGAATCGAATCAGGATTTAGACTTAGCCACTTTTAAAGTGATCGACCAGTTGTCTGGCCGTTTGCTTGGTGTGCGTGCCGATATGACACCACAAGTGGCTCGTATCGATGCGCATGTACATCCAGTGGAAGGTGTGGCTCGTTATTGTTATGCGGGTACGGTTTTACATACGAAACCTCAAGGATTTAATACCACACGTGCACCATTGCAGTTAGGTGCAGAATTATTTGGTTCAGACAGCATTGACGCTGACGTGGAAATGGTTGACTTGATGATCAGCCTGATTCAGGAAGCAGGTCTGGCCGACGGTATCCACCTTGATTTAGGTCATGTGGGGCTGTTCCGTAGTCTGATTGCACAAGCTGGTTTAAGTAAGGCAACCGAACGCCAATTGTCTGATCTTTATCAACGTAAAGCGTTGCCAGAATTAGCTGAATTTACTGCAAATCTTAAGTTTGGTTCAGACTTCTATACGCTTGGCCGCTTTGCAAGTGACCTGGATGCCTTAAAAACGAATTTAAGTGCTGAAGTATTAGAAAATCCAGCCTTCAAACAGGCATTTGATGCACTGCAAACCACCAAAAATGAAGTTCAGGTGCGCTGGCCGAATCTGCATATTGGGATTGATGTCGTCGAGTTACGTTCATACCATTATCACACCGGCCTGATGTATGCAGTTTATGCACCAAACCGTGCTGCGGCACTGGCACAAGGTGGCCGTTATGATGGCATTGGTGAGCATTTTGGTCGTGCACGTCCGGCAACCGGTTTCTCTTGTGACTTATATGCTTTAAGTGCAGGCAAGTTTGCTACAGCTAAAGTTGTGGTAGCACCTAAGGGTACAGATGCTGCGCTGTTAAATGCGATTCAGGCAACCCGTGCACAAGGCTTAAGTGTAATTCAGTTATTAGGTAATGATGATTTAAACTCAGTACCGTATGCAACTCACCAGCTGGTGAATGTGGACGGTGAGTGGACCATCAAAACGATTTAATCGCTTTAATTGTTTTACTCAGTGTTCATGTCGCTGAGTGGGACTTTCAACTTTAACAGCATGATGTAATGAGGCTATTATGGGCAAGAATGTTGTGGTACTTGGTACCCAATGGGGCGACGAAGGTAAGGGTAAGATCGTCGACCTGCTCACAGATCAAGCGGCTGCAGTAGTTCGTTATCAAGGCGGACATAACGCAGGTCATACTCTCGTGGTTGGTGGTAAGAAAACTGTATTACACCTCATTCCATCAGGTATTTTACGTGAAAACGTATTGTGCTTAATTGGTAATGGTGTGGTTCTTTCACCTGAAGCGCTCATCAAAGAGATGGATATTCTTGAAAAAGAAGGCGTGCCAGTACGTGAACGTCTACGCATTTCTCCAAACTGTCCATTGATTCTTCCACACCACATCGCACTTGACCAAGCTCGTGAGAAAAAACGTGGTAATGCGAAAATTGGTACAACTGGTCGTGGGATTGGTCCTGCTTATGAAGATAAAGTAGCGCGTCGTGCAATCCGTGTTGCTGACCTGGTACGTGGTGGCGAACATCTGAAAGCTCAGCTTGAAGAATTGCTTGAATACCACAACTTCCAATTGACTCAATTCTTCGGTGTTGAAGCAGTTAAAGTTGAAGACGTACTTGCGCTTTGCGACGAATGGCGCAAAGTGATCGAGCCTATGGTCATGGACGTGACTGGTGAACTTCACGCTTACCGTAAAGCTGGCAAGAAAATCATGTTCGAAGGTGCGCAAGGTTCATTGCTTGACGTTGACCACGGTACATATCCGTACGTGACTTCTTCAAACACGACTGCTGGTGGCGTAAGCTCAGGTTCAGGTCTTGGTCCATTACACCTTGACTACGTTCTTGGTATTACTAAAGCGTATACTACTCGTGTAGGTTCAGGTCCATTCCCAACTGAGTTGGTGTATGACGCTGCAACAGATACAGGTGATGCAATTGGTAAACACCTGGGTACTGTAGGTTCAGAATTTGGTGCGTCTACTGGCCGTCAACGTCGTTGTGGCTGGTTCGATGCTGAAATCCTGCGTCGTTCAGTAGAAGTGAACTCACTGTCTGGTATTTGCTTGACTAAACTTGACGTTCTTGACGGTTTGGAAGAAGTGAAAATCTGTGTAGGTTACGAAGCTGCTGATTCTGGCTGTGTTGGTTCTTCTGATGCGCTTGCATTTGAAACTTTAAAACCAATTTACGAAACTATGCCAGGCTGGAAAGAATCTACTTTCGGTGCGAAATCACTAGATCAATTGCCACAAGCGGCAATTAACTATGTGAAACGTCTTGAACAATTGATTGAATGTCCAATCGACATCATTTCAACTGGTCCAGACCGTGAAGAAACCATTATTCTTCGCCATCCGTTTGATGCTTAATCCTTTAAGCTGAAAATGATAAAAACCCTGTGATTTCACAGGGTTTTTTATTTGGAAAAGCTTATAAAAATGATTGAAAACCTGTTTGGATTCTTTATGATGTTTTGACCTTATATATTTGAGAAGGTCATGAAATATAAAAATTTATTGGCGGGGATGGTCATTGCGACCACATTAACGGGGTGTACTACGGTTGCAGATTTGATGGGAGCTGATTCAGCTACATTAAATCTGAGTGCAGCACAAAGCTATAATCAGATGCTGACAGAGGCCAAGCAGAAACAGATTCTGGATACGACTTCTGCCACCTATAAAAAAGTAAATCGTGTTTTCCTGAAAATGAAGCCGTATGCAGATCAACTGAACCAGACTGGTCAGAAGTTTGACTGGCAAGTGGCTGTGATCAAATCTAACGAGATTAATGCCTATGTCGCACCAGGTGGCAAGGTGGTGTTCTATACGGGTATTGTCGACACACTAAAACTTACAGACGATGAAGTTGCTGCCATCATGGGACATGAAATGGTGCACGCGCTTGAGGAACATTCTAAAAATAAGGTAGGAGCGCAAGCACTTACCGATTTGGCAGTAAGTATCGGTAGCAAGTATGTCGGGCAGTCCGCTGGTGGTTATGGTGGGCTACTGCTGGATATGGGTGCTCAATTTGGTGTGGGCTTGCCATTCTCACGTAATCTGGAAAGCCGTGCCGATAAAGGCGGGCTCATGCTGATGGCACGAGCAGGCTATAACCCGAATGCAGCGATTACGTTGTGGCAAAAAATGAATGCACAAGACAGCCGTGGCAATAGCGTCCTGAATAAATTTACATCTACGCATCCAACAAATGATGACCGAATTGCAGTCTTGCAACAGCTGATGCCTGAAGCGATGACGGTATATAAGGCTAAGAAATAATTTCGAAACTCAGGACTAAAGTCTTAACGGCAAGTGCTGTGCAGTGGCATGGCGCTTGTTAGAATAAAACAAAATAAAATATGAGTATGCAGGATGCATAAAAATATCTCGGGAACGATGTTCTATTCCTTGTTATTCGCGATGGGCGGCGCACCGACCATTGCGATGCTGATTATCCGTGCCCAAACTCAGGATCCTGACATTATTTACGGTGCATTTATTGGCTTGAGTGTGATCATTGCCTGTGTATTGGTACCGGTCATCTTGTTACAGAATGCTTTTCTATTTTTTAAGCGTAAAAGTGAAATTTTAGAAGAAAAAATTAAACCTTTGTGTTATTTATATTTAGGTTTAAATATTGTCTGTCTGATTTATTGGCTTACGATACAGTATTGGGGTTAAAATTACATAAAATATAACAAGATGAAGTAATTGTACATTTAGTTGCTCCGGCCTTTAACTTATAATTTTTTACAATGTAAATTAACCTTTTGCTTATGGTGGAGTCACTATAATGAAAAATAAATTCTTGTTAGGTATGGGTGCAGCCGCAGCCATTACTTTGTCTGGTTGTACAACTATTGCCGATATTGCAGGTGCAGATACTGCGACTTTAAATGCTTCAGCCAGCCAAAGCTACAATGCCATGGTGGCAGACGCTAAAGCGAAAGGCCAGCTGGATACCAGTTCAGCGACATATAGTCGTATTAATGCTGTTTTTAACCGTTTAAAACCTTATGCCAACCAGCTGAACCAGACGGGTACTGCATTCCAATGGCAGTTGGCCGTATTGAAATCTGATCAGGTCAACGCTTTTGTGGCACCTGGTGGTAAAGTGGTGTTCTATACCGGTATCGTGAACAAGCTGAATCTGACCGATGCTGAAATTGCAGCCATTATGGGTCATGAAATGGTCCATGCCCTGGAAGAGCATGCGAAACAGAAACTTGGTGCACAAGCCCTGACTGATCTGGCATTGGGTATTGGTTTAAATGCAGCGGGCGTAGGACAAGGTGGTGCTGCAGTAGCACAATTGGGTAGCCAGATTGGTATCGGCTTGCCTTACTCACGTAACCTAGAAAGCCGTGCTGATCAGGGCGGTTTAACTCTCATGGCGCGTGCTGGCTATAACCCGAATGCAGCGATTACTCTTTGGGAAAAAATGAACAAGCTTGAAGGTGGTAGCACTGGCGCGACTTTCCTGTCTACTCACCCATCGAACAGTCAGCGTATCGCAGCAATGCGTCAAAATCTGCCAGCAGCAATGCAGATCTATAACAAACGTTAATGATTGCGTAATTTGAGTGATTCGCGATTTTAATGATGAAAAGCAGGGCAGTAGTCCTGCTTTTTTATATTTAAAATCTTAAGGCAATAAAAAAGGCAAAGTTTTCACTTTGCCTTTTTGTGCTAAAGACTGGGAAGTCTTAGTGGTGGTGACCACCTGCACCGTGTACGTGACCGTGATCAAGTTCTTCTTGAGAAGGTTCACGGATAGACACGATTTCAACTTCGAAAGTTAAATCTTGACCAGCAAGCGGGAAGTTAGCATCAACAACTACGTTGTCACCTTCAACTGCTTTAACAGTTACGATTTGAACGCCGTCATCAGTTTGTGCTTGGAACTGCATGCCTGCCTGGATGTTGTCTACGCCTTGGAACATTTGTTTAGGCACTTCTTGCACTAGCTCTGGGTTATATTCGCCATAGCCTTCAGCAGCAGGAACATTTACAGTGAATTTTTCACCAACAGTTTTGCCTTCTAAAGCTTTTTCTAAACCAGGGATGATGTTACCTGCACCGTGCAAATAGGCAAGTGGTTCACCTTGAGATTTGTCGAGAGTTTCACCCTCTGCGTTAGTCAATGTGTAGTGGAAAGAAACCACGAGGTTATTTGCAATAGCAGTCATATTAATTGATCCATTCAATTTTTTAAGGGTACATCATAAAGTGAAATTGTATTTTTGTAGACTAAAAATAGCAAAAAAATGCAATTTGACATGTTTAATGACGATTTTTTCATATATGAGGACAATATTTACAATTTCAATGCAATTTCAGCTTGGGTGCAATTTTTCGTGTAACAAAGTCTTTGGCAGTTAACAGACCAGCATGGGTATAGCCATGAATGGTGGCCTGATGAATCCGGTACAGGGATACATACATGGATTTCGCGACAAAGCCTTGAACATTGACCTGACCCAATAATTCACCGACAGCGCTGTTTTGACTTAAAGACACTAATGAACCTTTGTCAGAAAACTTGAACATCGGTAAATAGCTTTCGCCATTAATGCGTGCTTTTAAGGCTCTGACCAGAAAAGCGGCCTGCTGGCTGGCGACCTGTGCACGGGGGCCTAAAACCGGTTGATCTGCTTCAGGCTGACAGTGAGCACAATCACCAAAAACGAAAATATCCGGGTCTGACAGAGTTTGCAGAGTTGCATAAACTTTTAGGCGATTAATGTTGTCTTTTTCCAGCTCTTTAAGTTTTGCCAGAACTTCAGGTGCTTTAATTCCAGCAGCCCAGACTTTAATTTCTGCTTCGAGGCTTGAACCATCTGCAAAATAAATCTGGTCTTCATCGACTTTAGCGACCCTATGACTGGTTAATACCTCAATACCTAGACGATCGAGTTGCTCCATGGTGTGTTCAGCCATTTTCTCAGACAGTGCAGGTAAGATTCGGTCAGCGGCTTCAATCAAAGTGATTTTGACTTTATTTGGATCGATCTTGTTCAGACCATATTTAAAAAAGTTTTGTTTGGCGATCACCAGCTCGGCAGCCAGTTCTACACCAGTCGCACCGGCTCCAATAATGGCAATTTTAAGCTCACGGGAAGAGGTCTGATTTTGAGCATTGAGATAAAGATGTAGCAGATCCTGCTGGAAGACATCGGCCTGCTGGCGGCTGTCGAGAAAATGACAGTATTGGGCAACACCTTCCGTATTAAAATCATTGGAAGTAGAACCTAGTGCCAGCACCAATGTGTCATAGCTGATATTTTTTTTCTGTTTAGGCTGGGCTTTTTTAGAAAAGTAATCTGTTTCCAGAATAATTTCTTTAGCCTTACGATCCAGATCAACAAATGTTCCCAGCACAAAGTGATAATGATGAGCTGCAGCATGACTAAAATAATTGGTTTCTTCTGCATGCGGATTAAGCGTACCTGCAGCAATTTCATGCAATAAGGGTTTCCAGATATGCGTCAGTTTCTGATCTACCAGGGTAATATGCGCTTTGCCACTTTTGCCTAAGGTTTCGCCCAGTTGAGTAGCCAGCTCCAATCCACCTGCGCCACCACCTACAATTACGATTCGATGTGCTGTCATATATTATTAACCTATTTATTTTTCTAATAAAAATAAGAGAAATTTAGACCAAATATACTATGGCATGGGCAGCAGGCCGTCTTGATTAGAATTGTTATACAAATTACAAAACGTAGCAATTATGTCAGGAGAGGTAAAATTGACGAGAGAAAAGGAAGAAATTTAAAGAGGGAATTAGAAGGCAAATAAGAGGCCTTCTAACTGTATTCAGTGTTTATTTCTGGATTGGATAGAGTTTGGCACTTGGTGCACTTTCTGCAAAGATGCCAAAGAAGCTGGATAACCAGCTCAGGAATTTCTGGAAGAAACTGGCTTCTTCAAGTTCCACCATATCTTCAATCTGGATGGTACGAATAAGCTGATTATTCTGATACACATGAATCGTCGCTAATGGCATCACTTTGGCCATAGGTGCAATCAACTCAGAAGCATTCATTTCTACATTAATATGGGTCTGGGTTTCATGGAGCGGTTCAATGCTTTGCATTACACCATCACCTGTATTCAACATTACCCGTTGATGGTTTTGATCGAACTGGTTCAGGTCAATGGCATAATTCTGATCATATAAAGATGTCGTAATAATCTGCGGCTGTTTAGTCTGAACCTTAAACATTTTCAAAGTCGATTTGATCACCGGTAATTCAGCGAGTAGCTGTTTGTCTTTAATGGCGACTTCATTACGGGTATAGGTATACGCCAGATTCATCAACTTATGCGACACTTCAGCGCGTTTGGCAGCACTTTTGGTACCTAAAACAACCACGATCAAACGACGGTGGGGCAGTTCCATATCATAAGTCGGACGATTGGCGGTGAGCGCCAGGTTATAGCCGGCTGCACGAGTAAAGCCAGTTTTTAAACCATCGACGCTTGAGTCCACTTGCAACACACGGTTAGTGGCACGGTGGAAATGGTTGTTATAGCTAAAACTTGGCTGCTTGGAATAATACAGATAGTCCGGAGTCTGATTGACTACAGCTGCCGACAAACGCGCCAGATCCGCTGCAGTAGAATAGTGCTCAGGCATGGTAATACCGGCCGGATTCTGGAAATGGGTATGAACCATACCTAAAGCTTTTGCTTCCCGATTCATTCGCTCGACAAAGCTCGGAATATCACCTGAAATTTTTTCTGCCAATGTCACAGCAGCATCATTCGCCGACATGATAATCAGACCTGCCAGAAGCTGATCAATCGAAATCTGCTCACCTTCTTTCAGGTACATTTGTGACTCATCCCACATCACTGTTTTCACAATCGGTGTTGCAGTTAATACTTCACTTTTATCCAATTTACCCGCCTGAATTTCCTTGAGTGCAATATAAGCGACCATCATTTTGGTGAGGGAAGCTGGTGCACGTTGAACGTCGGCATTGTGTTCGGCAATGACCTGACCTGACTGTGAGTCAAGAATGGTCCAGGCTTCTGCTTCAACGCTTTCAGGCAAAATATTCAGAAGGGCAGCATATGAAATTGCAGGCACAAACAGGCTGAGAACTGCAAGCAGTGAGATGATGTATTTCAAAGGTGTTCCTTAATAACCAACCGGTCGATGAACGATTTAATTTTCACGCATGCTATGCCTTTTTTTTAAGGATAGCTAGTCAGAAATGTAGACAAATGCGACAGCTAAGCAATACTGGCCTAAAAAATGCTAAGCTAAGCTATAACTCATTTATTTGTATTTTATATCGCCCATTATGTTGCATTATCAAATCGAATTTGACGATTATCGTCAGCACCTTATTCACGTAACTCTTCGCTTTTTAGCAGATCCAACGCAAGTCCTTTCTTTACCGACCTGGATTCCGGGCAGTTACCTGATTCGCGAGTTCTCAAAGCATATTGAAGCGGTCAAGGCTTATGATGAGGATGGACGCCAGCTACAAATCCAGAAGTTTGAAAAGAATAAATGGCGTTTATTCAATACGGATCATGAACTGATTACGGTGGAATATGATGTCTATGCGTATGACCTGTCTGTTCGTGGTGCATATGTGGATCAAAACCGTCTTTATGTGAACCCGGCTTGTGCATGTTTAGGGCTGGAAGGTCAGGAACATAAAGAAATTGAAGTAGAAGTATTCCTGCCGGATGAGCTAAAACATTTCCAGCTTGCGACGGGTATGCAGGCCAAAAGTCTGGTCAAAGGTCGTTATACCTTAAAAGCTAAAAACTATGCTGAACTGATTGATGCACCGTTTGAACTGGCAGAGCAGACCCGTTTCAGTTTTGAAGCCAATGGCATTCCGCATGAGTTTGTGGTGTCAGGCAAACATGCGATGAATGAACAGCGTATGAAGCAGGACATTGAAAAAATCTGTGCGACAGAAATTTCCATGTTCGGTTCTGCGCCATTCAATGATTATACCTTTATGACCATAGCCACCGGGAACAGCTATGGCGGTTTGGAGCATCCAAACTCAACCAGTCTGATTACACCGCGTGATGATTTCCCTAAAGTAGATGAGCCTGAAGAGCCATCGAAAGATTATCAGCGTTTCCTTGGCCTATGTAGTCATGAATATTTCCATTCATGGTTAGTCAAATTCATTCGTCCTGAAAACTTCGTGAATTATGACCTGAACAAAGAAGGCTATACCTCTTTGCTTTGGATCTTTGAAGGTTTTACGTCGTATTATGATGACCTGATTTTGCTACGTAGCGGTGTGATCAATCAGGAATCTTATATTGCATTGCTCAAAGCGCAGATTGACCGTTATTTGCAAAACCCGGGACGTTTTATTCAGTCAGTATCTGAGTCTAGCTTTGATGCCTGGGTAAAATTCTATCGTCAGGATGAAAACTCAAATAATGCCGGTACCAGCTACTACAATAAAGGCTGTTTAGTTGCACTTTGTCTGGATCTAGGTTTACGTCTGCGTGGCTCAAGTCTGGACGCTTTGATGCGTAAGCTATATGAAAATACGCAAAATGGCATTCAGGTCAATGAACGGACTATCTTTGAGTTATGCCAGGAATTGACTGGTGATAACTGGTTAGAACAGATCAATCACCTGATCAATACTACTGATGAATTGCCATTAGATCAGTTACTACCTGAATTTGGCGTGAGCTATACGCTGAAAAATGACAAGTCATTACCATTTGGTTTGAAACTTGTAGATAAGCCTGAAGGTGTGCTGGTTCAGTCTGCACGTCGTGATGGAGCAGGGGTGAAAGCGGGCCTTTCAGCGAATGATGTGATTGTGGCGATTGATGGACTTAAAGCAACGACGAAACTTGTCGAGAAATATGCGAAACAGGAAGGTACGTATACTGTCCATGCATTCCGTCGTGATGAGCTGATGACTTTTGACGTTCAAAATGGTGGTTCTGAACTGACTGAAGTTGAGTTGAAAGTTGAAGATCAAGCTAAAGCCGAGAAATGGTTGAAAGCTTAATTAAGTATTTATTGATTGAAAAAAACCGGTGTTGATGCACCGGTTTTTTTATTGCATTAAGTTTTAGAATAATTATTTAACGATCAGTCGTGAGGTTCCACGGAATTCAGCCACGATTTGATCTTTCTGATTCAGGATCTGAATATCGTAAATCCCACTGCGACCGCTACTGGCTTTATGTTCAGCTATGGCAGTAAGGGTATCACCTAATAAAGCTGGTTTTAAATAATGAATACCGCAATGTTGGCCGACTGCTGGATGTTCGCCGGTATTGCAGGCAATGGCAAATGCAGCATCAGCTAATGCAAAAATCACAGCGCCGTTACAGGTCTGATGCCCCTGTAAATGTTGTTCAGACACTTTAAGTTCAATCTTCGCATGATTGTGGTTATAGGAAATTAGATGTGCACCGAGATACTGAATTAATCGGTCCTGATTAAACATCTGGTTCACTTGCTGATCCATTGCAGAACTCCTTTTTTAGATACACTTTGTTTTAAAAATATTAATTATGTGAATCATAAATAGCATTCCAGGAGATAAATAACAAGCGAAAGCCAGATGAATGATGAAATGCAGCCATTTTACTTATCAAAATAAAGCGCCATGAAAATGACGCTTTTAGATAATAAGGATTAATTACCACGATAGGTTGAATAACCATAAGAGCTCAGTAATAACGGAATATGATAGTGCTCCAAAGCACCGTCAATCGTAAATACCACAGGTACTTCAGGGAAGAAGGTGCGTTGATTATTGGCCTTAAACCAGTCACCGGTTTTGAAGGTCACTTTATAGATGCCTTTCTGTAAAGCTGTATCTTTAGGATAAAACTCTTTGATACGGCCATTGGCATCTGTTTTTAACTCATTCAGTTTTACCCACTTGTCACCTTGCTGAGCTTCCAAAATCACCGCGACATTGGCGGAAGGCAGACCAGTTTCCTGATTCAGCACATGCACACTTAAAGGATTCTGTGCAAAAGAAAAGCTTGCTGTCGCCGCTAGAAGAGCACCAAAAATAATTTTTTTCATAGGTCTGTTCCTATTCAATAGATAGATAAAATTAAAGTTGTTTTAAAGTATGTTGAATGCCTTGTGCGGCACATTGATGATCCTGTTCAGAGCCACCAGAGCCTGCAACGCCAACAGCGCCAATGAGCTGGTTTTTATAAACCACAGGTACCCCGCCGCCCAATAATAACAATTCATCCAAGGTATTTAAATTCTGTGCATCCGGGTTCTTTTGTGCATGACGCATAAAATCTAATGTATTGGTCTTAGTCGAGTATGCAGTAAAGGCTTTACGCTGTGATGCAGTTAAATTGTGAATTCCGACAGATTCATGCCGTTGACTGGCCAGAACATTACCGCCTTGATCCAGTACTGTGACTGCAGCGGGTTTGCTGGCTTTCTGACAAGCCTGCATGACGTTCTCAGCAAGTTGGTTTGCTGTGCTCAAGTCCATAATATAGGAAGTTTTTAATTCAGCATGGCTTAAGCTGATCATCGCCAAGCTCGCTAGATATAAAAATATTTTTCTCTGATTTAATCTACTTCTCATGATAATGTTCAGTCATATAGAAATTGAGAAGATCATAATCAAAGAATTGAAGCTCATGGATGACAATCAGATTACCAATTTGTAATCTTTGCGCTGTATGAAATTGATTAAACTCAGCCCATGCATATTTTAATTGTAGAAGATGAAACCAAAATTGCCGGCTTCTTGGCTACAGGCTTAAATGAATCCGGCTACCAGACTACACAGGTGGGTAATGGCCTGCATGCCTTATCGGTGCTGGAACAGCAACCGATTGATCTGGTATTGCTGGATGTGATGCTGCCCGACCTGGACGGCTGGCAAGTCCTCAAAACCTTGCGTACTTTCTCTAAAGTCCCCGTACTCATGCTGACTGCCAAAGATCATGTGCTTGACCGGGTCAAAGGATTGGAACTGGGTGCAGATGACTATTTAACCAAGCCTTTCTCTTATATCGAACTCTTGGCCAGAATAAAAAGCCTGCTGCGCCGTGTACCAAAAGTTGAACATGAAATGTATCAGGTGGCCAATTTAGAGCTGAATCGTTTAACCCGGGAAGTATTTCGAGACCAGCAAAAAATTGAGCTTACCCAAAAAGAGTTTGCACTTTTGCAGTTGCTGATGGAACACCAGTCCGAAGTGTTAACCCGGACACAAATTGCTTCACTGGTCTGGAATATTAATTTTAATACTGACACCAATGTCGTTGATGTTGCTGTACGCCGATTACGTTCTAAAATTGATGACCATTTCAGTCCAAAACTTATTCATACTGTACGTGGTATGGGTTATAAGCTGGATGTGCACGCATGAAAATGCATTTGGGCACACGTCTCGGCATCGCTTTTGGCCTTATTTCCTGTATCGTTTTTTTAAGTATCGGCGGGTTGTCCTATCACAATATGCAGCAGATGGTGCAACAACAGCAGGATGAAGCCTTGGCCTTGCGGATTTCCAGGATTGAAATATTTCTGGCTGATCAGCAAAGCTTTCAGGTGCTGATCGAACATCCGGAGCTTTATGAGAATATGCTTGGACAGGAAGACAACTTACTGATCCTTAAAAACGCGCAGAATACATTAATTGATATTAATCCTTTAAATATTACTATTCCTCTATTGGATTATCATACCAGGCTGAATTATCAAAATAATAAGCTTGAACAACCCACGACCCGTTTGGCATTTAAGCAGGTGAAGTTTAATGGACAGTCTTATCAACTGATTGCCGGTAAGCAGCTCGTGGCAGGGCAACAGGTTTTAAAACATTACCTGATAAAATTAGTGATATACACTCTGCTTGGTATTATTTTATCCACCTTGTTAGCCTGGCTGATGGGACACTATCTACTGCGATCCATGCGTCAGTTAATTTACGCGACTCAGCAGATCAGTGTGCAGCAGCTGGATCAGCGCATCGAGTTGCAATCCCGGACTATTGAGGTGCAGCAATTAACCGAGGCCATGAATGCCATGCTGGACCGAATCCAGCAAGGCTATGAACAGCTGGCCCGATTTTCTGAAGATATTTCTCATGAATTACGAACGCCCCTGAATAACTTGATGGGGCAAACCCAGATTGCCTTGTCGAAGTCACGTAGTCGCGATGAGTTAGAAAATTTGCTGTATTCCCATTTGGAAGAATATGAACGTCTGACCCAGATGATTGAAAATATGCTGTTTATTGCCCGGGTGGAACATGGCCACTATCAGATAGAAAAACAGACACTAGAACTGAGCCAGATCATAGAGGATTTGCTGGCATATTTTGAGTTTCTGGCAGAAGAAAAAAATATATCTATTTATACGGATATTCCGGCTCAACTGAATATAGCTGCGCATCCGGAACATCTGCAACGTGCGCTTGCCAATTTGCTCAGCAATGCCGTGCAATATGGCAAGGAAAATGGCGAGATCAGAATCACGGCGATGACTACAGAAAATAGCTGTCGGATTGATGTGCTGACAGCAGGTGTACAGATCCCCGAGCAGCATTTAGCCCATCTGTTTGAACGCTTTTATCAAGTTGATAGCAGCCGGCATCAAAAAGCCCAAACGGGTGGTTTGGGCTTGGCGATTGTGCAGTCGATTATGCAGTTGCATCAGGGGGAAGTTCAGGTGAATAACCATCCTCAAGGTGTGGTTTTTAGTTTGATCTTCCCGACCTGAGCAGTGGCTTAACGTGTACGACGGCCACGACTCTTGGTATTTGGACGGGTGGTACCATTGGTCTTGCGACGTGGTTTTTCACCTTCTTCCATTTGCCAGATACGCGGTGTACCGGTTTTTTTCTTGGTGCCGTCTTTCGTTACTTTCTTGTTAATCGGTTTACCACCGGTACCACCCGGTTTTTTCACATAAGAGCGCGAACGGTAAGGTTCTTGAGCAGGCACATCTTTAAAGTCTGGATAAAGTAGGGGTTCAATTTCTTTAGTTTCACCTGGCTGTAAACCTAATTGAACCAGATCAATCGAACCGATTTTGGTACGGATCAAACGTAAGGTAGGAAAGCCGACTGCTGCAGTCATACGACGAACTTGACGGTTACGGCCTTCACAGATTGAAATTTCGACCCATGAAGTTGGAACAGAAGCACGGAAACGTACCGGGGGATTACGTTCCCATAACCATTCCGGTTCAGTGACTTTAATTGCTTTGGCTGGCAGCGTAATACCGTCATTCAGTTCAACGCCCTTACGAAGCTGTTCCAAAGCTTCTTCAGTTATATCACCATCGACCTGAACCAGATAAGTTTTGAATTTTTTGCTGGCTGGATTGGTAATATATTGGTTTAAACCGCCATGATCGGTCAGGAACATCAAACCTTCAGAATCCATGTCCAGACGACCGGCAATACGCAGATCTGGATCGTCTACGAAATCCGCCATAGTCTGATGTTTTTCATCTGGACGAAATTGGGAGAGGACGTCATAAGGCTTGTTAAGAATGACAATTTTCACTTTAACCTACTAAAATATATAAAATAATTCTGGTGTGGCAGTCATGTTGCCCATTGTGATACTCCTTTACTTATAAGTAGGAGATAAGGGAAGACATAAAAGAGTCCACTAAGTGGAAGCTATCATAGCAGATTCTGATTTATCTTCCTCGAATTTATGGTTTGCATCTCATTTGATTGCGGCCATGCCGCTTTAAAATGATGTACTTTTTGTATTCAAATATGATCTTCCGTTTAAGAATGTTAATCATCGATGATCCTTATTTTCCACTGCACTCGTCGAGCCGGTTAAGGGAAAATAAGACAATTCAAGGCAAAGCAAAAAATTGATAATGAATTTATAGACCCAAAATGGTTCTGACGGATTTACATACCATACAAAAAGCTTTCCAAACTGGCTTAGACCACTACAAAGCAAGCTGATATTTTAATTTCACAGTTTCTAATATTTTTAATTTTGAGGTGAACAATGAAATTGTTGACTTTAATTAGTATGGGTATTGCAGCGAGTTATTGTTATAAAACCATCAAACATAACAAGCAAAATCTTTCAAATCTAAATTTTGATGAAGTGATAAATCAACACATTTTACGAGATTTTATAGCCTGAACATTACCTATATTTACTGCAAGCTTAACCCGATTATGAATAGAGAATCTCAACATATCCTGTTGGGATTTTTTATTTTTATCATTTAATATTTTTAAATAAGGTGCATAAGAAAATTTATATCAAAATGAAAGTTACATGATTAATCTATTAAATAGTCAATTAATACAACTCTATAAAGCAATGTAAACGAAAAATTCAAATCTTCTGCTAAATTAAAAAATAAACCAAATGTGTGGAGGTCTGTATGAGAAATATACCAGAAGGAACCCAGGTTATTCATCATATATCAGCTCAGGACTGTGCATTCTATAAGGAAGAAAATGGAATTCTGAAAGTCTGGAATAGTGGCACTTGGGTGAATGCGATTGTACCAAATCTGGAAAAGATGATGGAGCTTGATTTCGAGTTAGAAGTACTCAAATCTATGTAGTAATTTAAAATTTAAAGATCCTTCTATTTAGGATCTTTAAATTTATATATTGAGGTTTTAAAAATAATAAAAAATGATCTTTATGGAAAAAAAGAGAATTTTATTGAAAATAAATTAGCAGTGTTGATTATTTAAAAATACATATCAGATGTTTAGTTTTAATTTGATATCATATAAGGAAAATAAATTATGAAATAGTAAAATTAAAACCTACGAAATGACTTAAAAAGACATTAAGTTCAAAAGCTTAAATTTTGGAATGGCAATATATTACATAGAAAAATTTTTTATAAACAAAGATTATTTTATGATTTCAAAGAAATAATCTATTAATTTTTTAAATAAAATTTATTAAGTAATTGATAATTAAAAATATATTTATTGATAATTAAGGTTTAATTTATAGTTTTACTCTCTTATATTGTGTTTTACTTTAGTTTAAATATTCAAGATTATGTAATATTTTGTTATTTGGTTTTATGCTTATGTAGTGTATAAATAATATACAGCTCTCCATGAGGGTAAAACACATGACTAAAGCAGAATTAGCTGTCTCCGCATTGGTCGTATTCCTTATTACCTTGATGGTTTATGGAGTAGGACAATCATTGAGTTATTAAAATAACTTTTTTCTAATGATTCCCGTATGTAAATAAAGCCCTTCGTGGGCTTTATTTTGTTTTTAGTCTGAGTCTGAATCACTCTTCTGATTTTCAGAATATTCTAGCGCAGCTTTTTGTGCTTCTGCGGCGGCTTTAGCTTCCAAAGGAATAGCATCTGCTGCAATAGTAGAAGTACCATAAAGGCCTATCATAATGAGTATTAGAATTTTCGAAAACTGTTTCATATGAAATCCTCTAATTTTCTAAAACTTGATTTCAGTGTAGGGGATAAAACTCTCTGGGCATGTATGAGCGGTGTCTGCTTATGTAAGATATTCGGGCTTAGCGTGAAAACCCTTTCACCTTATGTAAGAACAATTATCTTATGAATTATTTTGTAGAATTAATTAAAGAAATGTTTTAGAAATTGAAAATATTAAATTTTCTTAAATTTATAACGAGAAAGATATAAATTTAATAACCTTAAAATTTAATTCCTTTAAAGAAAATATAACCATTTATTGAATAAAATAATGTGGATTAAAAAATAGTTCAAATAGGAACAATAAAAATATTATAGAGCTAAGAATATTTGAACCTTAGCAGATTCTATGCAAGTAGTAGCACAATCAAAATTAATAAATTGTTAAACTTCAAAATTGTGACAAGATGACTCTGAATACAGATCTAATATTCAATCTACCTTATCATCCAGTTATTCCTTGACTGCGAAAACTGTGGCATACATTTTATAGCCTCTCGTACTAAATATACTATTACTGCGTTAGTTCGATTCTGAACTGGAAACTTTGTGAACGTTGATACATCAATGCTAAATTTGGATCATCACGTTGGATCCACATCTATTGTTAGATTTTTGAAGGGTTTTATTCAGAAAACCATATTTATATTCAGAGTTAAAACAGGTATCAACATGCAACGCTATGTAAGCGATGTAAATACCTCGAATAAAGATCTAATCGGAATTGAATGACTTAATAAAGATGCTTTTACATTGACGTATTTAGATACAGCTCAGCGATTGGCTTATTTTATATAAAGGTTAGAGTGATTAATGCAACTTCCAGTGATAGAGACAGTTCTCCAAAGGAGTTTATGCTATGGCTAAATCAAGAGCAAAACACAAGCAGGTTCAGCAAAAGGATAAAAAGGACAGTGCTCAAAATGAAGAGCAACAACAGCAACAGCAGCAACCCTCTAAACCATCCCGTGCGAAAAAGCGTAAATAAAATTTAGACTTGATTCAACAAAACCCTCAGCTGAGGGTTTTGTTATTTTTAAGACTGTTTCCGACAAACAATCTGGAAAAAACATCACTAAAAATAACAGGATTTTGACTTTAAATTTCTGTGTCTTCCTTAAGATAAAACGAACCCCCATTAAACGGCTATGCGAGCTATTGTGAAAATTCCCAAAATCCTGCTTTTAATATTTTCCTTAAGTATATTACTTACTGCCTGTCAGCCACCGCCATCAGGTGAGCCAGCGGGCTGGAAAAGCCCGTATCTGTACTGGCAATTAAAAAAATCTGAGCTGATTAGACCGGTAGAAATTCCTGTACAAGGAGTAAAACCTCGCCAGATTCAGGATACTTGGGGTGGAGCGCGCAGTGAGGGACGTAAACACGAAGGAACCGATATTTTTGCTCAACGAGGTACACCGGTAGTCAGTGCGACCCAAGGGATCGTCCGCAAGATTGGAACCAATAATTTAGGCGGTAAAGTTATCTGGATTACTGGCCCGAATTTAAGCCAACATTATTATGCACATCTAGATGATTATGCTGAACATATTCAGGAAGGAGACTGGGTAGAAGCAGGTGAAATCATTGCCTATGTCGGTAATACCGGTAATGCGAAAAATACACCACCACATTTGCATTATGGGATTTATCTCAGTGGGGAAGGTGCGACCAATCCTTATCCTTATTTAAAGGTAGAAGAATTGGAATAAGCGCAGGTGAATGTAAAAAAAATGTAAAAGATCGCCATCTAAAGAATGAAAAGCATAAAATAGCGTATCTCCCGCTTTTCCTGTTTTTATGAGTTTTGCTTATCGACCAGATATCGATGGCCTGAGAGCTATTGCAGTATCATTGGTCATTTTCAATCATCTCGGCTGGTCATTATTTTCTGGCGGCTATATTGGTGTTGATATTTTCTTTGTCATTTCCGGTTATCTCATTACGACCATTCTGACGCGCGATATTGAGTTGCAGCAATTTTCAATTGCACGGTTTTATAAGAAACGTGTGATCCGTCTGGCACCTGCATATTTTACTGTACTGGCAATTGTCAGCCTAATTGCCTGGCAGGTGATGTTGCCGGGTGAGCTGACGGAATATTTTAAAAGCGTCATGTATGCGACTGTGCTTATTGCCAATCTGTATATGCGAAATGAGGTGGGAGATTATTTTAGTCCGAATGTAGAAAATGTGCCTTTATTACATTTATGGTCATTGGGCGTAGAAGAGCAGTTTTATATTTTCTGGCCGCTCTTGCTATGGCTATTCTTGAGTAAGACCTCGCGTAAATATCTTTGGGTTGTCATTAGTGTATTCATTGTCGCTTTAGTTATATACGCCCAGCAGCAACTGACTCATAATCCGGCCAAAGCTTATTATAGTATGCCGGTACGAGCATTTGAGTTGTTGATTGGTGCATTGATTAGCTGCTTGCCAAAACTGAATCTGCCAAAAAAACTATTACAGGGATTGGTCTGGGCTGGATTAAGTGTTCTATTTGCAACTGCAATTTATTTTGATCAGCAAACCCCATTCCCAGGACTGATGGCATTGATCCCATGTCTTGCAACGGCACTGATTATTTATTTGGGGCAATCCATATCTTCAAGTAATTTATTACTGAGTAATCGTCTTAGTACATGGATTGGTAAAATTTCATATCCTCTGTATCTATGGCACTGGCCGATAATCGTGTTCTTTGGCATTTATATGCTGCCCTTGAATCTGGAAAATCAGATTATTATTGTTTTCCTATCACTTATATGTGCATTTCTGACTTATAAACTGGCTGAAACACCCCTGAAACGCTTTGTGATGGCTGCAAATTATAAAGTGATTATTCTTGGATTTCTGTTACCTGCAGTCAGTTTTATTGCGATCGCCCAAACCATCAAAACACATGAAGGTTTCCCGGAGCGTTTTCCAAAATCGGTGCATGACAAACAGGAAGCATTACATACGTATGCTCATGTGATTCGCAGTAACTGTATGGATACCGCGGATCCAAATGTTTTACCCAGTGCTCAAGATTGTGTCTTAGGACAATCTAAAGAAGATATTGATTTCCTGTTGATTGGCGATTCGCATGCCAATGCTTATACAGCAATGCTGGATGAATGGGCAAAGGACGCCAATTTACGCGGTTATGATGCAACGCAAAGTTCGACCTTTTATCTGCCAGGTGTGCAGCGATTTGAGTTAAAGCTGAATCAATGGAAAGAACTGACCAAATTCCAAAAACGTAATGATGCTATTACTGCGCATCTGGCAGAAACCCATTATCCAATGATTATACTGGCAGGTTCTTATGCACCGTATTTTGGTGATGATGTAAAACTTAAAGATAGTGCTCATCATACTGAGGAAGAGATATTTAAAGCAGGCTTGATGAAGGCCTTAGAAATTGCCCATCAATCTAGTGATCAGGTGGTGCTAATTAATGATGTACCACATCTAGACTGGGAAGGGATTCCATCTGATTGTAATATTCGTAAAGAGATTCTTCATCGAGACGCTTCATGTACAGTTTCTCGAAAAAGTTATGAAGCACATTTAAAGCAATTCAATCAGATTTTGGCAGAAGCAAAACTGAAATATCCGCAATTGAAAATCGTTGATCCAACCAAAGTTATCTGTGATCAGCGGGCATGTAAAACGATGCTGAATGATGTACCTTTGTATCGGTTTAAGGATGATAATCATCTTAATGATCAGGGTTCACGGCAATTAGGCGTTGAATATCTAAAACAGTTTGGTAA
>ENA-UOWK01000423-UOWK01000423.1-bioreactor-metagenome-genome-assembly--contig:-NODE-423-length-25244-cov-17.985073_pt1 | contig 25244 bp, 20 predicted proteins | sample MGYA00238157_ERZ761612 | MGnify/ENA primary metagenome ERZ761612 (study PRJEB28901, sample SAMN06268035) | bioreactor metagenome | isolation source: Joint BioEnergy Institute, California, USA... | reverse complement strand
GGCCGGCGAGCGCTACAAGACCATCACCAACGAGGTGAAGCTGTACCTGCAGGGCGGCTACGGCCAGGCGCCGGGCAAGGTCAACGAGCAGCTGCGCAAGCAGGCCATCGGCAGCGAAGAGGTCATCGACGTGCGCCCGGCCGACCTGCTCAAGCCGGAGATGGACAACCTGCGCGGGCAGATCGGCGACCTGGCCAAGTCCGAGGAGGACGTGCTGACCTTCGCCATGTTCCCGGACATCGGCCGCAAGTTCCTCGAAGAGCGCGAGGCCGGCACCCTGCAACCCGAAGCCCTGCTGCCGATTCCCGATGGCACTGGCGTGGCCGCAGCGGGCGGCGCGGGCGTGCCGACCGAATTCATCATCGACGTGCACGGCGAGAGCTACCGCGTGGACATCACCGGTGTTGGCGTGAAGGGCGAGGGCAAGCGGCACTTCTACCTGTCCATCGACGGCATGCCCGAGGAAGTGGTGTTCGAGGCACTCAACGACTACGTCGCCGGTGGCACCGGCAGCAAGCGTCGCAGCGCCAGCGCGCCGGGCGACGTGAGCACCAGCATGCCGGGCAATATCGTCGACGTGCTGGTCAAGGAGGGCGACACCGTCAAGGCCGGCCAGGCGGTGCTGATCACCGAGGCGATGAAGATGGAAACCGAAGTGCAGGCGCCGATCGCCGGCACCGTCAAGGCCGTGCACGTGGCCAAGGGCGACCGGGTCAACCCGGGCGAAGTGCTGATCGAAGTCGAAGCCTGAGCACTACCGATTAACCTCTGGGGGCCGCAAGGCCCCTTTTTTGTCTGGCGGTTGGCCAAGGCCAGCTGAAACCGCGACCCACTTCGCCATGGCAACAACCTCGACGCTCACCATTGCCTGCAAAAAACCGTGGGAGCGAGCGGGGCGCCCAGGACATGCCCGCGAGTTATTCGGGCGCATGGCGCCCTCCCACAATGACTTGGGTGTACATCGGCTGGCCGCCATCGCTTGCAATGGTGCCTAGGCTCCAGCACCATATCTGGGCCTGAAGTGGCATACTGCCAGTATCTGGGTTGTGGCGATTGCCGCTCTGCCTGCCGGCGCCTGCAATGCGCCGGCTCGACCTCTTTATAAGGATATTCCATGCTGCGTCGTTGCGTTCTACTCATCCTGCTGTTCAGCCTGGCCGCCTGTTCCAATGGCCGCAAGATCGACTATTCCCAGGCCTACCCCGTGGTGCCGCAAACCTTCACCAAGGCCGTCGAGGTGCAGGTGATCGATGAGCGTCCCTACGTGGTTTCCGGCAACAAGAAGGGGCATTTCGTTGGTCTGATCCGCGGCAGCTACTACATCCCCTATGACGTCAACACGCGCTCCGGCGAGCCGCTGGCTCAGGAGCTGCAGAAGTCGCTGCTCGGTGGCTTGCAGCGCAAGGGCGTCGCCGCCCGCGGCGTGGATGGCACGGTGCGCCAGGCGTCTTCTGCCGACGCCATGCTGCTGTCGGTTCGGGTGCGTGAATGGAAGAGCGAAAGCTTCATGGGCGTGGTGCTGACCCACGCGCTGACTGCCGACGTGTTCGATAGCCGCGGCCAGCGCCTGGCGTCGGTGCCGCTGCAGGGTTCATCGAGCGTCTATGACTTTACCGACTCGGGCAAGGCCATCCTGTCCAGCGTGCTGACCCAGCAGTACGTGCAGAAGGCGCTTAATGGCGAGCAGGTCGAGGTGGTCGAGGCAGCCGAGATCGAAGAGGGTTCGGTGCGTCGTGATCCTGCCGGATTGTTCACGCCGCCGATTGCCCGTGACGGCGTGTTCTGAAGGCTGCCGCTTGCAGGCATAACCTTTTCAGCAATCGTTCTAAGCATCCGCATGCCGGGGCGGGCTAAAATAGCCGACCGTTTCAATTGGTTATTCGAAGGTCTATATGAGTCTGTCCATTCCTGCCGCAGCGCCGGCCAATCGCTCGGGTACGCCATTGGTGGCCATCGGGCTGCTGCTGGCCGGCGCGCTGCTGCTGACCTTTGCGGTCAGTGGCCGCCAGGCGTTGTTGTTCATCGTCGGTGGCGCGCTGGGCCTGGTGCTCTATCACGCCGCATTCGGCTTCACCTCGGCCTGGCGCGTGTTGCTCAACGAGCGCCGTGGCGCCGGCCTGCGGGCGCAGATGGTGATGCTGGCCATCGCCGTGCTGCTGTTCTTCCCCGCTCTCTCGGCCGGCACCCTGTTCGGCGAGCCGGTCAGGGGCCTGGTGGCACCGGCGGGTACCTCGGTGATCGTCGGCGCGTTCATCTTCGGTATCGGCATGCAGCTGGGCGGCGGTTGTGCCTCCGGCACGTTGTTCACCGTGGGTGGCGGCAATGCGCGGATGCTGGTGACGCTGCTGTTCTTCATCATTGGTGGCGTTGGCGCGACCCATCACCTGGAGTGGTGGTCGGCGCTGCCGAGCCTGCCGCCGACCTCCATCGTCAGCAGCCTGGGCCTGGTGCCCGCGCTGATCGTCAGCCTGGCCTTGTTCGCCGCCATCGCGGCAATCAGCGCCCGCCTGGAGCTGCGTCGCCACGGCAGCCTGGAACGTGCGGCGCCGAGCGAGCACCAGGGCTGGCAGCGTTTCCTGCGTGGCCCCTGGCCGCTGATCTGGGGTGCGGTGCTGCTGGCGCTGCTCAACTTCGCCACCCTGGCGCTGGCCGGTCGCCCCTGGGGCATCACCTCGGCATTCGCGCTGTGGGGCGCCAAGGTGCTGCAGGGCAGCGGCGTGGACGTTTCCGCCTGGGCGTTCTGGCAGCAGCCGGGCAATGCCCAGGCGCTGGCTGCGCCGCTGTGGGAAGACATCACCACGGTGATGGATATCGGCATCGTCATCGGTGCGCTGCTGGCCGCAGGCCTGGCCGGGCGCTTCGCGCCGAACCTGAACATCCCGCTGCGCTCGCTGATCGCCGCGGTGATCGGCGGCCTGCTGCTCGGCTACGGCTCGCGCCTGGCCTATGGCTGCAACATCGGCGCCTACTTCAGCGGCATTGCCTCCGGCAGCCTGCACGGCTGGTTGTGGCTGGTCGCTGCCTTCGTCGGTAACGGTGTGGGTGTGCGCCTGCGGCCGCTGTTCTTTCCCGGTGAACGCCGCGAGGCGAAGCTCACCGGATGCTGATCGCCCGCCTGGCAAGGCCGGCCGCGCTGCTTGTCGGCGCGCTGCTGGCCCTTGCCTTGGGCGGCTGCCAGTCATCGCAACAGCGGCTGGGTGAACTGGCTGGCCAGCATGACCAGCGATTACAGACCCTGGACAGCAAGCCCTTTCCCTTGCTGCTCGCTGCGCCGGCCCATGTACCGGCCGCAGCGCGTCTGCGCGTTTATCTGGAGGGCGACGGCCATGCCTGGGCGACGCCCTCGCAGCCCAGCCTGGATCCGACCCCGCGTGATCTGCTGGTGGCGCGCCTGGCGTTCAGCGACCCGACGCCGAGCCTGTACCTGGCGCGGCCCTGCCAGTTCGTCAGGGCTCCGGGCTGCACCACCCGGCTGTGGACCAATCAGCGTTTCGGCGCCGAGGTGCTGGGCAGCCTCGACCAGGGCCTGGACCTGATCAAGGCGCGCTACGGCAACCACGACTTCGAGCTGATCGGCTATTCCGGCGGCGCCGCCCTGGCGCTGCTGCTGGCCGCCCGGCGTGATGATGTGGCCAGCGTACAGACCCTGGCCGGCAACCTGAGCCCCCGTTACTGGGTGCAGGTGAAACACTTGAGCCCCCTCGATGGCTCCCTCGAACCCCTGGACGACCGCCAGCGCCTGGCGCAGATCCCGCAACGCCACCTGACGGGGGCCGCCGACACGCTGGTGCCGGCGGCTGTCATGCAGCATTACCTCGATGGCCTTGGCGCGGCGCGGTGCGTGGAAACTGCCAGCCTGCCCGGGGTGACCCACCATGCAGGCTGGGAAAGGGCCTGGGCGCAGTGGCGGCAATCGCCCCTGAAATGCGCCTTGAGCAGCCGGCCCTGATAGCCGGCAAACGAGCTTCGGGCATGGCTAATGCCTGTTTCCCCGGGGCCAGTTAGTGAATTCGCCTGTTTTTTTGCCGCCTCTTGGGGGCAAGTTGTTATAGCCTTGGCGCCTTGGCAACAATCGCTGTGCTTTGCAATTGATTGATCCGCCAGCCGTTTTCCAGAAATCGTGTTCATGACGATGGCCCGCTCGGCGGATACTTCGGCGTCACCGCGCCATGCCGATCCTGGCGGCCACAAGCCGACATGGACATAACAAAAAGGATAACTACCCCATGGATTCATTCCTCGCTTTACTGTCGAGCATCAACAGCTTCGTGTGGGGCCCGTTCCTGCTCATCCCGCTGCTGTTGCTGACGGGCCTGTACCTGACCATTCGCCTGCGCGGCCTGCAGTTTCGCGTGCTCGGCCATGCCTTCTGGCTGGCTTTCGTGAAACGCTCGGAAAAGGGCAACGTGCCGGGCGACGTGTCCCATTACCAGGCGCTGGCCACGGCGTTGGCGGCGACCGTCGGGGTGGGCAACATCGCCGGCGTGGCAACGGCCATCGGCATCGGCGGCCCGGGCGCGCTGTTCTGGATGTGGATGACCGGCCTGCTGGGCATGGCGACCAAGTATTCCGAGGCGCTGTTGGGCGTCAAATACCGGGTGACCGACGCCAAGGGCGAGCAGAGCGGCGGCCCGATGTACTACCTCACCAACGGCGTTGGCGGCTGGTTCGGCAAGACGCTGGGCATCGCCTTCGCGATCTTCGGCGTACTCGCCTCGTTCGGCATCGGCAACATGGTGCAGTCCAACACCGCGGCCCATCAGCTGTATGACACCTGGGGCGTATCGCCGGTGGTCAGCGGCCTGTGCCTGGCGCTGGTCACCGCGGTGGTGATCATCGGTGGCATCAAGAGCATCGGCCGCTTCGCCGCGGCGGTGGTGCCGCTGATGATCGTGCTGTACATCGCCTGCATCATCGTCGTGCTGGTGGCCTTCGCCGACCGTTTGCCGGCTGCCATCGCGCTGATCTTCACCGATGCCTTCAGCGGTTCGGCGGCGGCCGGCGGCTTCCTGGGATCCAGCATCATCCTTGCCGTGCAGATGGGCGTGGCCCGCGGCATCTTCTCCAACGAATCGGGGCTGGGTACCGGCGCCATCGCAGCGGCAGCGGCCAAGACCGACAAGCCGGTGCGCCAGGCCATGGTCTCGATGACCCAGACCTTCCTCGACACCCTGGTGGTGGTGACCTTCACCGCCCTGGCGATCATCGTCACCGGCGCCTGGATGCAGGAAGGCCTCAAGGGCGCCCCGATGACCGCCTGGGCCCTGGAGCAGGGCATGGGTGGCGGCTGGGGCCTCTACACCGTGGCCATCAGCGTGATGGTCTATGCCTTCACCACCATCCTCGGCTGGTCGTATTACGGCGAGCGTTGCATGGAGCGCCTGGTGGGGCGCGTGGCGGTGATGCCGTACCGGCTGGTGTTCTCGGTGATGGTGTTCGTTGGCGCGGTGACCTCCCTGGAAGTGGTGTGGACCTTCTCCGACATCGCCAACGGCCTGATGGCCCTGCCCAACCTGATCGGCCTGCTGCTGCTCTCCGGCATCGTGGTCAAGGAAACCCGCGACTACATGAGCCGCAAGAACTGGAAGAGCGAGGACTGATTAATCGGCGCTGCTGGCTTTCCGCGATTCAGTGTGGGAGCGCGCCATGCGCGCGAATCGCGGGCATGGCCTAGGTGTCCCCGCCCGCTCCCACAGCATGTAGGGTGGATCACGCTGCATCGATCCACCGTGGCGGTGGACGTGAAAAGCGACGTCCACCCTACATTGCCGATTGGCGGCGCCAGTCAGCGATTGCGATAGCTCCCACGCAGAGCGTGAGCAACGCTCAGCCTGCAAGCTCAGCAACGAAATGGCCCCGCATGAGCGGGGCCATTTCGTTCTGCAGCCTGGGCGCTACAACCCGCAGACGCTGCCATCGCTGCGCGGGTCGGCGGCGCCCTCCAGCACGCCGTTGGGGTGGCGCAGCAGGGCGCCGGCATGGCCCATGGTGTCGCTGAAGGCGTCGTCCAGCAGCTCGACGACATGGCCCGCCTGGCGCAGTTCTTCGACCAGTTCGGCGGGGAAGCGGCTTTCCAGCTTCAGGGTGGTGCTGATATCGCCCCAGGTGCGCCCGAGCAGCCAGCGCGGCGCGCTGACCGCCGCCTGCAGGTCGCTGCCCAGGCGATAACGGCTGAGAATCGCCGCCTGGGTCTGCGGCTGGCCTTCGCCGCCCATGGTGCCGTAGCTGAGGGTGCGGCCATCGTCGAACAGCGCCAGGGCCGGGTTGAGGGTATGGAAGGGTTTGCGCCCCGGCTCCAGGGTCTGCAGCGCCGCGGGATCGAGGGAGAAGCTGATGCCCCGGTTCTGCCAGGCGACGCCGGTGGCCGGCAGCACCAGCCCCGAACCGAACTCCCAGTACACGCTCTGGATGAAGCTCACGGCGCGCCCCTGCGCGTCGATGCAGCCCATCCAGATGGTATCGCCGGGCTGCGCCGGCTGTGGCCAGGGCAATGCCTGGTGTGGATCGATGGCGGCAGCCAGGCGCTGCAGGTTGGCTTCGGTCAGCAAGCCTTGTGGATCTTCCGGCACGCGGCCGGGATCGGTCACCACGCGGTCGCGAATCAGAAAGGCCTGCTTGGTCGCCTCCACCAGGCCGTGCACGTGGGCAAAGCCTTCGGCCTGGGTGACGCCGAGCTTGTCGAAGATGCCGAGGATCAACAGCGAGGCCAGGCCCTGGGTGGGTGGCGGCATGTTGTACAGGGTGGCATCGTTGAGGCGCACGCTGAGCGGTTCGACCACGCGAGCCCGATAGCCCTGCAGGTCGCTCAGGCGCAGCGGGCTGCCCAGGCGTTCGAGGTCGGCGGCCATGCGCACGGCCAGCTCACCCCGGTAGAAGTCGTCCAGGCCGGCATCGGCCAGGCGCTGCAGGGTGTCGGCCAGGGCGGGCTGGCGCAGCAGGTCGCCTTCGCGTGGCGGTTGCCCGTCATGCAGGTAGACCTCGGCGAAACCTGGCACATCGCGCAGCTCGGCCAGTTTGCCGCGAGTGAGCTGCGCCTGGCTGCGGCTGACCACGACGCCGCGCCGCCCATGGCCGATGGCGTCGGCCAGCAGCACCGGCAACGCCAGCTGTGGCTGCCAGTGGCTGGTCCGGGCCAGGGCTTCGGCCCAGCCGCCGACGGTACCGGCCACGGTCAGCGCGGCCAGCGGCCCACGGCTGGGTATCTGCGCATGACCGGCGTAGAAATCGCGGTCGGCCAGCGCCGCGGCGCCGCCGCAGGCATCGATGGCGATGGGCGGCTTGCCCGGTTCGTGGATCAGCCAGAAACCGTCGCCACCGATGGCGTTCATGTGCGGGTAGACCACGGCAATGGTGGCCGCCGCGGCGACCATCGCTTCCACGGCGCTGCCGCCGGCCTTGAGCACGTCGCGCCCGGCCTGGGCGGCCAGGTGGTGAGGCGCCACGAACAGGCCGCCGGTGGCATGGGTCGTCTTGAGCATGCTGGATCCTTTCTTGTTGGTTGGCCGGGCCGATCATCGCCGGCCCGGCTTGATTGCGCCATCACCAGCCAATGGCGGTGGGCAGCCAGGTCGCCAGTTGCGGGAAGCAGAACACCACGGCCACCGCCAACGCCTGCAGCGCCACGTAGGGCAAGGCGCCGAGGTAGATATCACGGGTGCTGACGCCGGGCGGCGCCACGCCCTTGAGGAAGAACAGCGCCCAGCCGAACGGCGGGGTGAGGAACGACATCTGCAGGTTCAGCGCCACCAGGATGCCCAGCCACACCAGGTTGGTGTCGTAGGCGACGAACACCGGCAGGAACATCGGCAGGGCGATGTAGGAGATCTCGATCCACTCGAGGAAGAAGCCGAGCACGAACAGCACCGCCATCAGGAACAGGATCGCTCCCAGTTCGCCGCCGGGCAGCAGGTCGAACATCTCGTGCACCAGGGCTTCGCCACCGAGGCCGCGAAAGGCCAGGGAGAATGGCTGCGAGCAGAGCAGGATCAGAAAGATCATCGCGCTGATGGTCAGGGTGCCGTGCAGGGTGGCCTTGAGGGTTTGCCAATCCAGGCGCCGTGCGCAGGCGGCGATGATCAACGCGCCCAGGGCGCCCATGGAGGCCGCCTCGGTGGGCGCGGCGACGCCGCCGATGATCGAGCCGAGCACGGCCATCACCAGCAGCATCGGCGGCAGTACGCTGCGCGCCATGTCCTTGAGCAGTTGCTTGCGGCTGGTCAGGGCGCGCTCCTCGGCCGGGATCGCCGGCACCCAGTGCGGGCGCAGCCAGCCGAGCAGCAGCATGTAGGCCACGTAGATGAGCGCCAGCACCAGGCTGGGGATAAAGGCGGCGGCGAAGATCGAGCCCACCGACTGGCCGAGGATGTCGGCCAGCAGGATCAGCACCAGGCTCGGCGGGATCACCTGGCCCAGGGTGCCCGAGGCGCAGATGGTGCCGCAGGCCACGCTCTTGTTGTAGCCGCGACGCAGCAGGGTCGGCAGGGTCAGCAGGCCGATGGTCACCACGGTGGCGCCGACGATGCCGGTGGAGGCGCCGAGCAGCACGCCGACCAGGATGATCGCCAGGCCCATGCCGCCGTTCAGGCCGCCCATGGCGCGGCCGATGGTGTCGAGCATGTCCTCGGCGACCCGGGATTTCTCCAGCATCACGCCCATGAAGGTGAACAGCGGTATCGCCAACAGGGTGTAGTTGCTGACCACCCCGAACATGCGCGCCGGCAGCAGGGCGAACAGCATCGGGCCGAAGCCGAGCATGCCGGCAACGAAGCCGGACACGGCCAGGGAAATGGCCACCGGCACGCCGACCATCATCATGGCGAAGAAGCCGATGACCATGGCGATGGCCAGCCATTCATTGGGGCTCATGCGCGTACCTCCCGAGCAGGGGCGGGCTGCAGCAGCAGGCAGAGCGCGCGCAGGCTATCGGCGACCCCCTGCAGGCCGAGCAGGCCGAAGCCCAGCGGCAGAAAGGCCTTGATCAGGAAGCGATAGGGCAGCCCGCCCGGGTCGGGCGAGCCCTCGCCAATGGCGTAGGACTGCAGCGTGTACTTGAACGCCAGGTGGGCGATGTAGAAGCCGATGGCCGCGGTGGCCAGGCCGCTGAACAGGTCGACCGCCGCCTTGCTCTTCAGCGCGAACTTCTCGTAGAGAAAATCCACCCGCACGTCCTGGCGGTGCTTGAGGGTATAGGCGATGCCGAGCAGGGCGATGGGCGAAATCAGGTACCACTCCAGCTCCTGCAAGGCCACCGGGCTCAGGTCGAAGAGGTAACGCATCAGCACGTCGAACGACACCAGCAGCACCAGCAGCAGCACGCAACCGCGGGCCAGTGCGCCGAGGGCCTCCACCAGCGCCTCGATACGGCTGACGATGGCCATCATGACTCGCCCATCCCGATGTCCATGAACGCCTTCTCGCCCACCGAGGCCCAGGACAGGTACTGCTTGCGGAAGGCGAAGAAGTGCTCGTAGATCTTCTTGGTCGGCGCATCGCTCGCTGCCATGCTCGACAGGGTGTCGCGGGTGACCTCATGCAGGCGCTTGATGATGTCGGCCGGCAGTGGCCGGGCGATCACGCCCTGGTTGTTCACCAGGTCCTGCATGGCCTCGGCGTTGACCGCATCGCACCACGACCAGCTGTCGACATTGCAGCCCTGGGCGCAGAACCGCACGATGGCCTGCAGGTCGGCCGGCAGGCTGTCCCAGGCCTGCTTGTTGATGATCAGCTCGGTGACGTTGGTCGGCTCGTGCCAGCCGGTGGTGTAGTAGTTCTTGGCCGCCTTGTGCAGGCCCATGCGCCGATCCTGATAGGGGCCGACGAATTCGGCGGCGTCGATCACCCCACGCTCCAGCGCCGGGAAGATCTCGCCACCGGGCAACAGGCGCACGGCCACGCCCAGCTCGCTGTAGACCCTGCCGGCCAGCCCGGCGATGCGCATCTTCAAGCCCTTGAGGCTGTCGACGTTTTCCAGCGGCTGGCGGAACCAGCCGGTCATCTGCGTGCCGGTATTGCCCATGGGCATCGGCACCAGGCCGTGGGGTTGGTAGAGTTCTTCCCAGAGTTGCAGGCCGCCGCCGTTGTACAGCCAGGCGTTCATGCCCTGGGTGTTCATGCCGAAGGGTACGGCGGTGAAGAACTGCGCGGCGGGGATCTTGCCGGCCCAGAAGAAGGCATTGGCGGCGTTCATCTCGACCATGCCGCTGGCCACCGCATCGAAGCCCTCCAGCGCCGGGATCAGCTCGCCGGCGGCGAAGTGCTGGATCTTCAGGCGCCCGCCGGACATCGCCTCGACGCGCTTGCAGAAGTCGGTCGGGCTGCCGGGGCCCTGCACGTAGAAAGGTGAGCCGGGCGCATAGGCGTTGGTCATCTTCCAGTTGAAGGTCTTGCTGCTGACCGCAGCGCTGGCCACGCCGCTGGCACCCAGCGCCAACCCCGCGCCAGCGGCAAGGGCGCCGGCACCAATGAAGTTGCGTCGATTGAGGCTCATGGAAGATCTCCTGACAGTTGGCCATGGCAGCAGGCATTGCCTGCCGGATGTAAAGTCGCTGCTGATTGCCATCAGCAACTGCCATGCCAGCAGAAAATATTTATAACTTGTTGATTGTTATCGGTTTTATTTTTCGCTCGAATGTTCGGCGAGGGTTCGCAGCGCACAAAAACCAAGCGCGATGGCAGCCCCAGCGCTGACGAAACGACAAGCAAAACGGTGATTACTGAACATGTGGCAGGTCGCGGCGGTTACTCGGGTTCATACCGTCAAGCAGGGGCACGGTGAGCAGCCAAATGTCAGTTGTGCACCAAAACGCACCGCCGGCACGCTTTTAACGCAGCCTTGGCGGTGTGGCGGACGGCTGACACTGCTTACCGCCGATGCGGCGAAGGGCCCGGGGCCGTCTCTGCGCCGCTCTGCCGGGAGCGCGCCATGGGCGCGAAATCGCGGGCCTGAATCAGGCGCCCCGGCTTGCTCCCCAGGGTCGCGCTGAACCGAGGCCGCCGGCTTACAGCCGCGCACCGCCGCGCCGATGCTTGACCCGGGTCAGCAGCGCCTTGCAGTCCACGGTGAGAATTTCCGGGTGGTTGAAGATGTGCTGGCGCACGAAGGCATCGAAGGTTTCGTAGCTGTCGGTCAGGGTGTGGATATGCAGGCTTTTCAGGTCGCTCATGATGTACAGGCTGACCACTTCCATGGTCGCTGACAGCCGCTCGGCGACGGCCTCGATGGCGTGCGGCGCGACGGTCAGGTCGACGAAGGTGGAGATGCCCTTGCCGAGCTTTTCCGGGTTGACCACTGCGGTGAATTTCTCGATCACGCCATTCTCCACCAGCGCCTGCACCCGGGTGCGGGCGTGGGCACGGGAGATGTTCAACTGGCGGGCGATCTCGGCGAAGGAGGTGCGTGAATCCTTGATCAGGATATTCAGCAACGCATTGTCCAGTTTGTTCATGGTTCGCTCGGTCGGTAGATGAACCGACTGCGATGCGGGTTGCGTGCCAGGCCGGCTGCGACGTCGCCGTGTCGATGTCTCTAGAGCAGCTTGCGGTACTGCTCGAACCCCGCGCGCTCACCGATGCGCTCGTAGAGCAGCTTGGCCTTGGCGTTGCTCTCGTGGGTCAGCCAGTGCACGCGCGAGCAGCCGGCCTGCCGGGCCTGGGCGTAGACGTGTTCGATCAGCTGGCGGCCGATGCCGTTGCCGCGCACGTCCTTGCCGATGAACAGGTCCTGCAGGTAGCAGTAGTCGCCCGTGGTCCAGCAGGAGCGGTGAAAGACCCAGTGCACCAGGCCGACGGGATTGCCGTCGTGCCAGGCCAGGGCGGCGAACATCGGCTCGGCGGGGTCGAGGAAGCGCTGCCAGGTCAGCTCGCTGGTCGCCGTGTCGATCTCGGTCATGTAGAAGCGCTGGTAGCCCTGCCACAGGGGCAGCCAGACAGCATGGTCGGCGGCGCTGACGGCGCGGATTTCCACGGGAATGCGAACGCTCATGGGCAGCTCTCCTGAAAGTCGGTCGAGGGTCATCCTGCGTCGCCGGGACCAGCATCGCAAGCATCCGTGCAGGTGAAGCGTCCTAGCGCCCGTTCAGGTAGGCCTTGCCGTAATGCCGCTCCAGGCGCGCCTGGATCAGCTCGAGGCCGATCGACAGCAACCAGTAGATCACCGCCGCAGTGGTCAGCATCTCGATGTAGCGGTACGACGAGCGGCCGTAGGACTGGGCCAGGAACATCACTTCCCAGACGCCCATCACCGAGATCAGCGACGAGTCCTTGAGCATCGAGATGAACTGGCTGGTGGTCGGCGGGATGATGGTGCGCATCGCCTGGGGCAGGGTCACCCGCCAGAAGATCACCACCGGCTTGAGGCCCAGGGCCAGGGACGCTTCGCGCTGGCCGGGCGGCACGCCAAGCAGGCCGGCGCGGAAGATCTCGCTGAGATACGCACCGTAGTTCAGCGACAGGGCGATGATCCCGGCGGTGATTGCGCCCGGCACCAGGCCCAGTTGCGGCAGGCCCAGGTAGATCAGCAGGATCTGGATCAGCAGCGGCGTGCCGCGAAAGAACGAGGCGTAGAAGCTGGCGATGCCGAACGCCACGGCGCTGTTCGACAGGCGCGCCAGGGCGGTGACGAAGCCCAGCGCCAGGGATGCCCAGATCGAGCAGAAGCACAGGAACAGGGTCAGCGCCGCGCCCTGCAGAAAGCCGTTCGGCGCCAGGCTGGCGCCGAGCAGGTTGGGCAGCTTGTCGAGGATGATCGAGAACTTCAGGTCGAAGCTCAGGAAGAACGCCACGCACAGGGCGAACAGGGTCGCCCAGGTGAGGTACAGGCGGCTGCGAAAACCGAACAGGCGCTGCAGCAACGACTCGCCCGCCTGGGGCGGCGGGCGAGGGGTTTCAGGTGGAGGCGTCATTGGCTGATATCGGAACCGATCCACTTCTTGGAGATGGCCGCCAGGGTACCGTCCTGGCGCAGCTCTGCGAAGACGCTCTCGACCTTGGCGCGCCACTCGGCGTCGTTCTTCTCGATGGCCACGGCATTCGGCTCGGCGTACAGCGCATCGCCGGCCAGCTTGAAGCGCTTGTCCTGGTCGATGCGCGGCTGCGCGGTCACCAGGTTGGTGAGGATCGCATCGAGGCGCACGCCGGCACCCAGGGCCAGGTCGTGGAAGGCCACGGTGTCGTTGTCGTAGGGGGCGACCTGCACGGCCTCGAACGGGTATTCCAGCGGCGTGTCTTCGGCGCCTTCGATGACCAGGTCCTTGTTCAGGTAACTCTCGTAGGAGGCGGCGCTGGTGACGCCGACTTTCAGACCGGACAGGTCCTTGGCCGAGTGGATGCGATCGTCGTTGGCGTTGACCACGATCACCGCTGGCGAGGCGTAGTAGGTCACCGGGAAGTCGAACACCTGGGCGCGGGCCTGGCTGGGCGTCATCGAGCAGATGCAGATGTCGTAGCGGCCGTTCCAGCGGCCGGCGGCGATCACGTCCCAGGAGGGCGTTTCCAGGCGCAGCTTGACGCCCAGTTTGTCGGCCACCGCCTTGGCCACGTCGACGTCGAAGCCATCGAGCTGGTTCTGCTCGTTGAGGAAAGAGAACGGCGGATAGTTTTCCATCAGCACGTTGACCAGCTCGCCGTTCTTCTCGATGCGCTCGAGGGTGGCGCCGGCCAGGGCCAGGTTGCAGAGGGAGGCGAGGGTCAGGCCGAGGGCGGCGAGCAGAGTGGTTTTCACAGAGATCCTTGGGCGCGAAAAAGGTTGTGAGCAGCAATTTGTGTGTATTAAATAGTTATAAACAAGTGCATCCAAATGAATTGAATGCATATAGATATGACTGGAGCTTATATGCGCGAGCGATCTCTGACTTTGCTGGATGGTGGCATGGGCCGCGAGCTGCAGCGCCGTGGTGCGCCATTTCGCCAGCCGGAATGGTCGGCGCTGGCGCTGAGCGAGGCGCCCGAGCAGGTGGAGGCGGTGCACGCCGCCTATATCGCCAGCGGCAGCCAGGTGATCACCAGCAACAGCTACGCCGTGGTGCCTTTTCATATCGGTGAGCAACGCTTTGCCACCGAAGGCCGCGCCCTGGCCGAGCGTGCCGGCCAGTTGGCCCGCCGCGCGGCGGACAAGGCCGATGCAGCGGTGCGCGTCGCCGGCTCGCTGCCGCCGCTGTTCGGCTCCTACCGCCCGGACCTGTTCGAGCCCGCGCGTGTCAGCGAGGTGCTGACCCCGCTGCTCGATGGCCTGGCGCCCTATGTTGACCTGTGGCTGGCGGAAACCCAGAGCGCGATTGCCGAAGCGCGCGCCATTCACGGCCATCTGCCAAAGGACGGCAAGCCATTCTGGCTGTCGTTCACCCTGCGCGACGAAGACACCGACGAGGTGCCGCGCCTGCGCTCTGGCGAGCCGGTGGCCGATGCGGCTCGCGCGGCGGCGGAGCTGGGCGTCGAGGTATTGCTGTTCAACTGCAGCCAACCGGAAGTGATCGGCGACGCCATCGACGTAGCGCGTGACACCTTCGCCAGCCTCGGTGTGGATGTGGCCATTGGCGCCTACGCCAACGCCTTCCCGCCGCAGCCCGAAGAAGCCACCGCCAACGACGGCCTCGACCCGCTGCGCGAAGACCTCGACCCGCCGGGCTACCTGCGCTGGGTCGCTGACTGGCGGGCGCGCGGCGCCAGCCACCTGGGCGGTTGCTGCGGCATCGGCCCGGAGCACATCGCGGTTTTGGCACAGCGCCTCTGAACGTCGCTGTGCTTTGCGGGTCAGTCGTGGCGTCTATGGCTGATTGAGCCCGGCAGCCGCCGGGCCGGATTGCGAGCGTGTGCATGCAAGCGTTGTTGAATGAAATCCTCGACCAGGTTCGCCCACTGATCGCTCAGGGCAAGGTCGCCACCTATATTCCCGCCCTGGCCGATGTGGCGGTGGACCAGCTGGGCATCGCCGTGTACGGCAACGACGGCGAGCTGTTCACCGCCGGCGATGCGCACACGCCGTTCTCGATCCAGAGCATCTCCAAGGTGTTCAGCCTGGTGCAGGCCATCCAGCATTCCGGCGAGAGCATCTGGGAGCGCCTGGGCCACGAGCCGTCGGGCCAGCCGTTCAATTCCCTGGTGCAGCTGGAGCTGGAAAACGGCCGCCCGCGCAACCCGTTCATCAACGCCGGTGCGCTGGTGATCAGCGACATCAACCAGTCGCGCTTCGCCGCCCCGGCGCTGTCGATGCGCGACTTCGTGCGGCGCCTGTCGGGCAACCCCCACGTGGTGATCGACCGGCACATCGCCGACTCCGAATACCAGCACCGCGCCCGCAACGCGGCCATGGCCTACCTGATGCAGTCGTTCGGCAACTTCCACAACGATGTCGAGATGGTGCTGCGCAACTACTTCAGCTACTGCGCCCTGAGCATGAGCTGCGTGGACCTGGTCAAGGCCTTCTGCTTCCTGGCCCGCGACGGGTTCTGCAAGCACAGCGGCGAGCAGGTGCTCAGCGCCCGGCAGACCCAGCAGGTCAACTCGATCATGGCCACCAGCGGGCTGTACGACGAGGCGGGCAACTTCGCCTATCGCGTCGGCCTGCCGGGCAAGAGCGGCGTCGGTGGCGGGATCGTCGCCATCGTGCCGGGGCAGTACACGATTTGCGTGTGGTCACCCGGGCTCAACAAGGCGGGCAACTCCCTGGCGGGTATGGCCGCGCTGGAAGTGCTCAGTGAGCGGATCGGCTGGTCGGTGTTCTAGCGATCTGCTGCGCGTCGGCCCGGCGGCGTCGAAAGCAGGCGCTAGATGAGAGCGTTGTCTTTGTGGAATGACCGGCCTATAGCCGGTCATTTGAGCTGGGCTGCCTGAGCGGCAGCCGCGAGGTCATTGGGCGTCGCGGTAAGCCTTGCGTAGCATCTGCAGGTCCTGGTCGGTGCAGGTGCCGGCCACCGGGGCGGTCAGGTCATAGCACGGGTGACGGAAGCCCATCGGCCAGTAGATGATGCTGTACGGCGGCCAGAAGATCGATACCACGCGAAAACGCGTGCTCAGTCTGCCTGCCGAGATCGGCTGGCCAGTGGTGGTGCTGGTCAGCTTGTACGGCACGCCACCGGCGCGGTTCCAGAAGAACGGACGAATCTTGACCAGGCCCTGAGGGTGCTGCTCGGCACGCTCGTTGATGGAAACGGTGCTGTTTTCCGGCAGTTTGAAGAAGGCTTTGGTCGAGCAGCCGGTAATGGCCAGGGCGAGCAGCAGGAATACGCTGGAGCGAAGCAAAGGCATGGGACGTCCTTGTGGAGTAGGGCATGAAAAACGGCCGGTCGTCGGCCGGGGCGCGACTATACCGACTGCGTGCCCTTTGTTCCATGACGTGGGCCACACACACCAGGTGATTTGCCATTCCCGCCCAAGGCACGCGGGTCGGCCTGGAATGCGCCAGCGAGGCCTATTGGACCCGCTGCATGGCAATCAGAAGCGCAACTGCCATTGCGCGACCAGTGCGTGATTCTGGGTGCGGCTGCCGTACTCGCCGTTGTAACCCAGCCCCAGGCTCTGCGCGCTGCTGATACCCAGATCCAGGCCTGCATCGGCCAGCAGGGTATCGCGATCCAGCGTGGTGCCTTCGACACTGAAGGCGTTGCCGCCGCTGAGGAAGGACTGCCGCGCCTGGCTGCCGAGCTCGCCGTAGGTATGGCGCCAGCCAAGGCTGGCCCGCGGGGTCAGGCTCATGCCGTTGCCCAGCGTGCCGAGATGGGCAACACGCAGCCCCAGGGTGCTGTTGAGATTGTCCTGCTCGTGGCTGTCGACATGCAGGGCGGCGGCGCCGCCTTTCTCGTCATAGGATTGGTGGCTGTAACGTTGATAGCCGATGGCCGCGAAGGGCTCGGCGAGCAGGCGGCCGCTGGCGAGCTGATAACCCAGCTCGGCAAAGGCCTGCTGGCTGTTGGCGTGGTAGTCACCCCGCAGGCGATCGCTGAACCCGGCAAAGTCGACCTGGCGTTTGCTGCTGTTGTCGTGGCGACTGTAGGCCGCCCCGAGCCGCAAGGCGAGGGCGCCGCTCTGACGCAGGGCGTAGACACCCAGGTGCAGGCTGTCGATATCGCTGGAGGCGCCACGCCCGGCATCGACATCGGTGCCCGCGTAGCCACCGAGTACGCCAACGCGCCAGGCCGAATCCACCGCCCAGTCGGCACCGAGTACCGCACCACGGGTGTCCTGGGTGAGGTCGTCAGCGCCGTTGCTGCCGTCGAGTTTGCCGTGGCTGCCGATACCCTGTAGCCACAGACGACCTTCGGCGCCCGGGCTGTTGAGGTTGCGAGCCTGACGGGGAACGCCGCTGGAGGCCAGCAGCGGCGCATCGTCACGCAGCAGTGAGGCCTGCAAGTTGGCGCTGCCGCTGGTCTGTTGCATGGCACCGAGCATGCTGTTGCCCACCTGGGCGCTGCCGGCCAGGCTGGCAGTCATCAAGCTGGCATTGCTGCTGGCACTCAACTGGTCGAAGGCACTGGCAGCCTGGTCGCTGCTGCTGCTCAGCACGGCATTGTACAGCGTGCCGCCGCCCTGGGATTGCAGGGCGCCGGCCGCGCCTCTGCCGTTGGCGTTGCGGGCCAGGTCGGCGAAGCGGCGGTCGTTGCGTGTCAGGTTCACATCGACGCTGTGGTCGGTGTAGTGCAAGGTCGGCGTGAGGAAGGCCAGGTTGCTGCTGAAGTCGGCGAAGGTACCGGTGATCGCGCCTTTGGCCTGGAGCACCTGATAGCGGCTCTGCAGCGGGTAATCGCCGGCAAGTGCGTCGATGCGCAGGCGGGCACCGTTCAACGCTACAGTGCCGCCGACCTGCAGCGCATTGCTGGTTCCGCCAGGGCTCACCGCCAGTGCCAGGGTCGAGCCGCTGGCCAGGCCGAGATTGCCGCCGACGCGGCCACCGCCGAAGGTGGCGCCGCTGTCGACCCGTACATCACCCTGCAGGGTGCCCAGGTTGAGCAGGCTGGCGCCGCTGTAGATGCGCGTGCTGGCGCTGAAGTCGTCGCTGTCCAGGCGCCAGGCGCCGCTGCGCACGTCCAGGTTCTCGAAGTTGCGACTGTTGGCGAAGCTGCCGCCAGCAGCATCGTCGAGCGTCACGCTGTCGGTTCCTGCACCGCCGTCGACCACGCCGATGAAGCGCGCCGTGGAGCGCAGGGTCAGGTTGTCGTCGCCGTCACCCAGGTCTACGGCGAGGCCGTTGCGGCCCTCGATCAGGCCGGCGTTGACCAGCGTGTCGTTGCCGGCGCCCATTTGCACGGCCGCCGCTGCGGTCGCGCTGTTCAGCTCGTCGACCCGGACGGTTTGCAGGCCGCCGCGGATGACGCCGCTGGCCTCGTTGATCAGCACGTCATCGTAGCGGCCGACCAGGCCGACACCGACCTTGTCGGCGCCGGTGATGTCGCCCGCGTTGACGATGTAGGCCACGCCACCGTTGGCCGCCTTGTCACCCAGGGTGCCTCGGCCGCTCGGGTGTTCGCTGCCATTGGCGCCGTCGTCGATGAGGATGCCGGCGCTCTGCCCGAAGATCGACGCACCAGCCAGGTTGCGGATGGTGCCGCCGCCTGCGGCAATGCCATCGCCGCCATTGGGCCGGCCGCCGGAATCCAGGCCACCAGCGCCCAGGCCCTCGATACGGCCGTGGTTTTCGATGTAGGCGATGCCGTCGATGTCCACACCATCGCCGTCGCCATTGGCGATGGTCACGCCCAGGCCTTCGTGGTCGTAGATATTGCCCGCGCCCGCGTAGCGTCCGCTGACAAGGCCGTAGTTGAACACCACGCCGTGGCCATCCAGGCCGATCCCCGAGCCGTTCCTGCCGATCACCGTGCCGTCAGCCTGGTTGATGATCACCGGGTTGGCGATCTGCACGTTCTCGGTGGTGACGCCGTTGGCGATCCTGTCGAAGGTCACCCCGGCACCCGTGGCCGAGCGGATCACCAGGCGCTGCAGGCCGAACAGGTTGGCGTCTGCCTCGGCACTCAGCGGCGCGCCCCCGTCGATGCCATGGCGCGGCCCCTCGATGCTGCCATGGTTGATGATGGCGACATTGGCGCGCTGGTTTTCGATGGCCACGCCGTCGGCAGCAGAATAGTCATTGCTGCACTGGCTGCTGATGTAGCCAGGACAGCTGGTGTTGACCGTGCCTGTGGAAAAGATGCGGCCGTAGTTGGTCAGGGTGAAATTGCTGCCCAGGCGCAGGGCGTCGTTGCCTACCGAGCTGATCACGGCATCGCGGTTGTTCTGCGCGCCATTGATGATCTGGTTGCCGGTGCTGGTGTATTCGCCGTCGGCCTTGATCGCGCGCTCGCCGCCGATTGTCTGGCCGCTTTGCGAGATGGTGCCCTGGTTGTCGATAAGGTACTGACCGCCGGTACGATTGAGGCGGATGGCAACGTTGCCCACGGCATCGATGGTGGCACCCGCCCTGTTGTGCAGGGTGAACAGTGGATTGCCGTTGTTGGCGTCGATGGCGCGCGCGCTGCCGGTCTGGCGGATTTCGCCGGCATTGACCAGTGTCGAAGTACCACCGCGAACCGCCACCGCGACCGTATTGTCGGCCACGCTCAGCGTCCCACCGCTGGCGATGCTGCCGCTTTCACCGGCGTTGAGGGTTTGGCCCTCGGTGCTGCTGGTGTCGATGCTGAAGCTTGCCGCGAATGCCGGGCTGGCGATGGCGGCCTGCAGGGCGAGAACGAGAGAGAGCGGGCTTGGCCTGCAGATTGGCAGCATCACGAGGGTACCGGTCGTTGGGATTGTAAGGCCCGCGACTATGCCCGCGTGATGTTACGAAGATTTGACGGTCAGCCTTCGGCGCGCTCGCCACACAGGTCGAGGCTGAACAGGCGCTCCACTTCGTCCTGCGCCAGGCCCGCACCGAGCAGGGCGAACAACTTGCCCAGGGCCGCTTCGCGGGTCATGCCGCCAGCCGAGATCAGCCCCGCCGAGGCCAGTTGGCTGCCCGCCGCGTACACGCCGAACTCCACGTGCCCGTGGGCGCATTGGCTGATCGCCGCCAGCACCACGCCGCGGGCATGGGCCGCGCGCAGCACGTCGAGCAGCTCGGCGTCATCCGACGGCCCGGTACCGCTGCCGTAGCACTCCAGTACCAGGCCCTGCACGCCGCTGTCCAGCAGGGCACGCAGGTGGCTGGCGCGCAGGCCGGGCACCAGCGGCAGGCTGAGCAGGTTGACCGGCTGGCGCGGCTGGCGGAAGTCGATGGCCACCGGCAGCTCGGCCAGGCGCGTGCCCTGGCGCCGACGTGGCGCCACCTGGAAGGCGTCGAAGGCCTCGCTACTGAGCTTGCTGACGCGGGCGCCGTGCATCAGCGCGCCGTCGAAATACAGGTGCACGCCCGGCGCCACGCCGTCATGCAGCACCTGCATGGCGCCAAACAGGTTGGGCCAGGCGTCGCTGTGCTCGGCACCGGCCGGCAGCATCGAGCCGGTCAGCACCACCGGCACCGGCAGGCCCAGCAGCAGGAAGCTCAGGGCAGCGGCGCTGTAGGCCAGGGTGTCGGTGCCGTGCAGCACCAGCACGCCGTCGCAGCCATCCTGCTCGATGCCCTGGCGGATCGCCGCAACCATCGCCAGCCAGTTGGCTTGGCTCATGTTGGCGCTGTCGATGGGCGGCAGCAGTTCGCGGAAGCTCCAGTTCGGCAGGCGCTCGGCTTGCCGGCTTTGCTGGGCACGCACGCGGGTCTCGAAGCCGGAGGCAGGGGCCAGGCCGCTGGCGCTGGCCTGCATGCCGATGGTGCCACCGGTATAGAGCACGAGAATATGGGATGAAGTCATGGATCACCTGAGGGGTGGTCTTGGCGCGGGGCCGTCATCGAGGTACTGCGCTGCTGCACAGCTGATGCGGCCCGCTGATCAGGGGCAGAGCCATGGCGGGCATGGCTCTGCTTCGCGAGGGCTCAGCGCTGCTGAGTGTCCTGGGCGGCTGGCTGCGACGGCAGGGCCGGCCAGGAGGTCTTGTCCAGCTTCAGGTCGGCGAACTTGGCCGGGTCGAAGACCGGAATCTTCACGCCAGCCTTGATCTGCGCATCGTAGTCGTTCATCAGGCGCAGGCCGGTCTTGAACAGCAGGGCCATGGCGATCAGGTTGACGATGGCCAGCAGGCCCATGGTCAGGTCGGCGAAGCCGAAGACGGTGCCCAGGTCCTGGGTCGAACCCCACATCACCAGCACGATCACCAGCACGCGGTAACCCTGCACCATCGCACGGCTCTTGCTGAAGAAGCCCAGGGCGTTTTCACCCAGGTAGTAGTTGTAGATCAGGGTGGTGAACACGAACAGGCTCAGTGCCACGCTGATGAACACGCGGCCCCACTCGCCGACGATGGCGGCCAGGGCGCTCTGGGTGAGGATCACGCCGCCGACTTCGCTACCCGGTGCGTAGGTGCCCGACAGCAGGATGATCATCGCGGTGCAGGTGCAGATGATCAGGGTGTCGATGAACACGCTCAGCGACTGCACCACGCCCTGTGCGGCCGGGTGCGGCACTTCGGCCACGGCGGCCACGTTCGGCGCGCTGCCCAGGCCGGCTTCGTTGGAGAACAGGCCACGCTTGACACCCATGATGATCGCCGCACCGATACCGCCGGCGAAGGCGGGCTCGAGGCCGAAGGCGCTGCGCACGATGAGCATGAAGGTTTCCGGAACCTGGCTGATGTTGCTGCCGATCACGAACAGGGCGATGGCGATGTAGGAGCCGGCCATGACCGGTACCAGCACGTCGGCGAACTTGGCGATGCGCTTGATGCCGCCGAAGATGATCAGGCCGATGATGCACACCAGCACGATGCCGCTGACCCACTCCGGGATGCCGAAGGTGTCATGCATGGAGCTGGCGACGGTGAACGACTGCAGGGCGTTGAAGCCGAAGCCGAAGGTGACCAGCAGCAGGATCGAGAAGACGATGGCCATCCAGCGCTGGCCCAGGCCATGCAGGATGTAGAAGGCCGGGCCGCCGCGGTAGGTGCCGTCGCCTTCGTTCTGTTTGTACAACTGGGCCAGGGAGCACTCGAAATAGCTGGTGGCCATGCCGACCAGCGCGACCAGCCACATCCAGAACACCGCGCCTGGGCCGCCCAGGGTGATGGCCACGGCCACACCGGCGATGTTACCGGCGCCAACCCGGCCGGCCACGCTGAGCATCAGGGCCTGGAACGAGCTGAGCTGACCTGGCTTGCGCTGCAGCGCCTGGCCGAAGATCTGGAACATGCTGGTGAAATAGCGGAACTGCACGAAGCGCGAACGGATGCTGAAGTAGAGGCCGAGGCCAACCAGCATGACGATCAGCACTTTGCTCCAGATAAGGTCGTTCAATAAATCGAGCATGACACTCTTCCTGTTGTTATTAGGGGTATAGGTTCAACCGCGCGTTCACCAGGCACCCGGCAGCGGCGCTACGCGAGCGATGTTCAGCGCATGGACGGTGCATGCGGGTTTACCGACCGCAATGGTTGGGCAAAGCCGCCGGAGCGGCAATTTCGCGGGTCGACCCTATATGATGCGACTTGATGCTAGATTAGAGTCGGTCGCATCATGTGAGGCGGGCTTCTGCAGAGGCGGGTGACCCAGGCTGGGTCACTCGCTAGACAGGGCGTCAGCGCTGCGTCGGCAGCAGCTCCGGCGCGCCCTGGGCCTGGGCTGCGGTGGCGGCGGCTGGCTTGGCGGTCGGCCAGGCGGCGCGATCCAGATCCAGGTCGGCGAACCGGGAGCCGTCGAACACCGGCTGGGCGACACCGGCCTGGCGCTGTGCGTCATAGTCTTTCAGCACGCGCAGGCCGACCTTGATCAGCAGGGCCAGGGCGGTCAGGTTGACGAACGCCAGGCAGGTCATGGTGATGTCGGCGAAGGCGAACACGGTGCCCAGGTTCTGCATCGAACCCCAGCAGATCAGCGCCAGTACCAGGCCGCGGTAGCCGAGCAGGGCGACCTTGCTGCGACCGACCAGGAACTGCAGGGCGTTTTCGCCCAGGTAGTAGTTGTAGAGGATGCAGGTGAACACGAACAGGCTCAGCGCGACGCTGATGAAGGTCCGGCCCCAGTCGCCGACCACCGCCGCCAGAGAGTTCTGGGTCAGTGCGATGCCGTCACCTTCGAAGCCCGGGGTATAGAAACCCGACAGCAGGATCAGCAGTGCGGTACAGGTGCAGATCACGAAGGTGTCGAGGAATACGCTGAACGCCTGCACCACGCCCTGGGCGGCCGGGTGCTTGACCGAAGCCACGGCGGCCACGTTCGGCGCGCTGCCCAGGCCGGCTTCGTTGGCGAACACGCCGCGTTTGACGCCCATCACGATGGCGCTGCCCAGCAAACCGGCGAAGGCCGGCTCCAGGCCGAAGGCGCTCTTGACGATGGTCGCCAGCATGCCCGGCACCAGGTCGATCTGGCTGATGATCACGTACAGGGTCACGGCCAGGTAGGCCAGGGTCTTGACCGGCACCAGCAGGTCGGAGACCGAGGCGATGCGCTTGATGCCGCCGATGAACACCAGGCCGAGCAGCACGGCCAGGGCGAGGCCGCTGTACTGCACCGGAATGTCGAAGGCGTTCTGCAGCGAGTGGGTCACGGTGAACGACTGCAGGCCGTTGAAGGCGAAGCCGTAGGTGACCAGCAGCAGCACGGCGAAGGTCATCGCCATCCAGCGCAGCTTCAAGCCGTGCTGGATGTAGTAGGCCGGGCCGCCACGGTACAGGCCGTCACCGTCGCTCTGCTTGTAGAGCTGGGCCAGGGTGCATTCGAAGAAGCTGCTGGACATGCCGACCAGCGCGGTCACCCACATCCAGAACACGGCGCCCGGGCCGCCCAGGGTCACCGCGATGCCGACACCGGCGATGTTGCCGGCGCCAACGCGGCCGGCGAGGCTGAGCATCAACGCCTGGAAGGAGCTGAGCTGGCCGCCGCTGCTGCGCAGCGACTCCTTGAACACGCTGAACATGTGGATGAAATGGCGGAACTGGACGAAGCGCGAGCGCAGGGTGAAGTAGCTACCCAGGCCAACGATAAGCACGATCAATACTTTCCCGGAAAGAAAGTCGTTCAGTACTTCGAGCATGATCAGAATCCTCGACGCTTATTGTGATTGTTCGCAGGCCAGCGCTGGCGCGCGGGGGCATTGACCAATCTTTGAGCAAGGAGGCCTCGGGAACAATTTCGCGGATCGACCCCAAGTGACGCGACCTGATGCTATAATCACGCCATTCGCATCATCTGAGCCGATCATGTCCAGTCATCTCGGTGAGAATCTCCGGCTGCTCTGCAGCCACTATCGCTCCATTGCCGAGGTGTGCCGCAAGATCGGTATCAACCGCGGCCAGTTCAACAAGTACCTGGCCGGAGAGAGCCAGCCTACGGCCTACAACCTCAAGAGAATCGGCGATTTCTTCGGTGTCGAGGGGTACGAGCTGGGCTTGCCTGGCGATCAGTTCGCGCGTTTGATCGGCGCCCGTGGCACGCAGATCGGCGCGCCACCCGAGCGCGATCCGTTACATGCCTTGTTACAGCCTTTGCGTGAAAGCTCAGGTGATCTTTCGCGCTATTGCGGCTACTACTTCGAGTACGCCAACTGCATGTCGGTGCCGGGCACCATCCTGCTGTCGCTGGTTCACATGCGCGAGGAGGGTGGCAACTTCCTGTTCGAGCGCCAGGAGCGCCAGGTGCTCGCCACCGGCGGGTTGGCCGAAGATTCGGCGCGCTGTCGCTACCTGGGCGCCGCCTTCCAACTGCAGGATCGGCTGTTTCTCATCGACTACGAGTCGCTGACCGTCAACGAGATGAGCCAGACCATCCTGATCCCCAGCTTCAAGAGCCGCATCACCCGCCTCAATGGCCTGAAGACCGGGGTATCCAGCGGCGACCGGCGCACGCCGGCCTGCACCCGGGTGGTGTGGGAATTCCTGGGCACCGAGATCAACCGCATCAGCACCTACCGCCAGGTGATGCTCTACCAGCCCGACGACCCCCGTATCGACGAGGACATCCGCCAGCGCCTGGCCCAAGCGCCGGTACGTGATGGCTTGTTCGAGGTGGAGTGAGCGGGGTGTGGTGACGTACCGAGCGGCTGTTTGGACATCGGTGCAGTACCTGTGGGAGCGGGCCATGCCCGCGATTTTTCGCGCGCATGGCGCGCTCCCACAGTGGATCAGATTCGTAGGGTGGGTGAAGGCGCTTGTTACGTTCTGAGCATGATTGAGGTTTTTGGCGCGGCGTAACCCACCATCGGCGCAATGCAATACATCGCCCGGTGGGTTACGCGGCGCGC
>ENA-UOWK01000421-UOWK01000421.1-bioreactor-metagenome-genome-assembly--contig:-NODE-421-length-25338-cov-6.595657_pt1 | contig 25338 bp, 23 predicted proteins | sample MGYA00238157_ERZ761612 | MGnify/ENA primary metagenome ERZ761612 (study PRJEB28901, sample SAMN06268035) | bioreactor metagenome | isolation source: Joint BioEnergy Institute, California, USA | place... | reverse complement strand
CCCATTTCCTTCACCACCTGGGCGATGAGCGCGCTGGCCTGCCCCTCATCGCTGACATCGCACGGTACCAGCAGTGCGCGCTGACCGGCCTCTTCGATCAGTGCGCCGATGGCCGCGGCGTCCTGCTCCTCACCTTCGAGAAAGGCGATGGCAACATCCGCGCCTTCTCGCGCAAAGGCAATCGCTACTGCCGCACCGATGCCGCTGTCGCCGCCGGTAATCAGCGCACGCTTGCCCTTCAGCAGGCCATGCCCCTGGTAGGTCTGCTCGCCGTGATCCGGGCGCGGTTCGAGCAGACCGGTCTTTCCCGGGAACGACTGCTGCTGGGCCTTGAACGGTGGGCGGGGGTAGTGAGGGACGGGCATGCGAGGCTCCTGACGTGGGAAGGGTGGCAAGCAGTGTGGGCGTGCAGGTGTAAACGTGGCGGCCCGCAGGCGTCGCTGCGATGTGCAGGCCGGTATCACACCGGGTAGGCCAGCGTGGTCATGATCGAGTTCTCTGCCTGGCGCGAGTCCAGGCGCGTATGCTGCACCACCACGGGGACGTCGGACTCGACCACACAGGAGAAACCCACGCCTCTGGGAACCGGGGCCGGGTCCTGCAGGTCGTTGAAGCGCAGGTGGAGGGTACGGCGTGCGGCTACGGTAAACCGATAGGGACCCTGCGGCTCGCGATCCTCGAAATACAGCATCAGGCTGACTGCGGCGTCGCTGGCTCCGGTATTGAGCACACAGCAGGTTTCATGGCTTTGCAGCTCGGGCTCGGGCCCGTTGCTCCAGCCGGGGATGTAACCCTCGGCGATGGCCCAGCGGTGACGTCCAATGGGGGTCTCGTTGATCATGGCAGACTCGGATGCCTGGAGGGTCGGCAGCATCGCAGGCTGCTGACGGTCTACGCCGTGCAGGACGTGTGGGCGCAGGATCAAGAAAGCGCCGGTTTAACGGAATGACGGCACAGACTGGACGTGGCGCATACAGCGTGGTCACCGCGGCGCCATGCACGCACGTGCGAGGCTGCATCCACCCCCTGACGGAGAGTGCATGATGCAGGCGTTGACCTACCATGGCCGCAAGGACGTACGCGTTGAAACGGTTCCCGATCCGGTGCTGGCCGCCGAAGATGATCTGATTCTGCGGGTGACTGCCACTGCGATATGTGGATCGGACCTGCATCTGTACCGTGGCAAGATTCCTGATCTGCACCAGGGTGATGTGCTGGGCCATGAGTTCATGGGCATCGTTGAAGAGGTCGGTCCCGGTGTGACCCAGGTGCGACCTGGCGACCGCGTGGTGATCCCTTTCGTCATTGCCTGCGGCGAGTGTTTCCATTGCCGCCTGTCCGAGTATGCGGCTTGCGAGACGACCAATCCGGGCCATGGCGCCACCTTGAACAACAAGGGCATGCTGCCGCCGGCCGCGTTGTTCGGGTACAGCCACCTTTATGGCGGTGTAGCCGGAGGCCAGGCCGAATATGTCCGCGTGCCGAAGGCCAACGTCGGTCCGCTGCGTATTCCCGAGGGCGTGGCTGACGAGCAGGTGCTGTTTCTCTCCGACATCCTGCCGACCGGCTATCAGGCCGCGCTGAACGCCGGGGTCAAGCCGGGATCGACCGTGGCGATCTTCGGTGCTGGGCCCGTCGGGCTGATGAGTGCGGCGTGCTGCCGGTTGCTCGGGGCGGAGACCATTTTCATGGTCGATCACCTGCCTTACCGCCTTGAGTTCGCGCAGCGCACCTATGGAGTAACCCCGATCGACTTCAAGCAGATCGACGATCCGGCCGATTACATTGTCAGTCAGACCAGCGGTCGCGGCGTCGATGCGTCGATCGAAGCGGTGGGCTTCGAGGCTGAAGGCAGCGCGCTGGAAACCGCACTGACCGCCGTCAAGCTCGAGGGCAGCAGCGGCGTTGCCATCCGCCAGTGCATCGCGGCCACCCGCCGTGGTGGGGTGGTCAGCATCCCCGGCGTCTACGCCGGCTTCGTCCACGGCTTCCTGCTCGGCGACGCGTTCGATAAGGGACTGACGTTCAAAATGGGTCAGACCCACATGCAGGGCCTCATGCCTGAGCTTCTCACCGCCATTCTGGAAGGGCGGCTGGACCCGGGCCATATCATTTCCCACCGCATGCGCCTGGCAGACGCGGCACAGGGCTATGCGATGTTCGACAACAAGGATGACGATTGCCGGAAAATCGTGCTCACGCCATGAGCGGCGTGATGATGGCAGGCCTCTACGCGCTCTGGCTGACCGCCGGGGCGCTGGACTTCCATTTTCACCGCCGTACCTGTATCGCGCAGACCTCGGGCCTGCGCGAAAGCGTCCTGCACGGCCTACAGCTGGGCATCATCGGAGGCGCGGCGCTGTTGTGGTTGACGCTGGCGCCAACCCGAGGGCTGGCTGCAGCGCTGGCCCTGGCAGCCGGGCTGCACGCGCTGGCGGGCTATATGGATACCGTAAGCGCGGATGGGCGCCGCCGTATTTCTCCAGCCGAGCAGCACGTACACAGCGTCCTTGATGTGGCCCCGTGGCTGTTCGTGGCCTGGGTTGCTGCCGGAAGCCAGGATGCATGGGGCCTGACATGGCAGCCCGCACCGCTGGTCATCTGGTTGGGCGTGCTCGCGCCGGCCATCGTCCTCGCCGGCCTGCCATGGCTGGCCGAGCTTCGACGCTGCTTGCAGGCTGCGCCGAACTAGCCGCCGAGCAGGGTTTCCACCTTCTCCTGCAGTTCGGCGACGTGGAAGGGTTTGGCCAGGAACGGTACGCGCCGGTGCCGCGCCGGAACCAGCTGCGTATAGACCGCGGAGGCGAAAAGGAAGGGGATGCCGCGCTCGGTGAGGCGATCGGCGACAGGAAACACCGTGCCGTCCAGCAACTCCCCGTCCAGTACCGCGCCGTCGAACTGCTCCCGCTCGAGCAGGCTCAACGCTTCAAAAACACTGTTTGCATGCACGACCTGTTTGCCACATTGCTCCAGTGCCTGCTCGACGAGCCCGGCCAGGTCCAGCTGATCCTCCACAAGCAGCAGCCGTGTGCCAGCCGGGGCAGATCGTTCCAGTTTCATTGCCGATGTCCGTAATGCCATATTGCGTTCTACTGTGTGCCGCGACTGATCAAGGATGCGGTAAACCACCGTGTGCATCATGCGAAGGCACCGCAACCGGCGCTTTCTTGTTAGCGGCAGGTGGTGGTCGCGTCGTCAGTTGCGCCGTCGTGCACTCACGCCAGCCGACGTCGCAGTGATGCCGCGCCGGTAACGATGGACTCCCACGCCAACGCCGCGGAGCACCGGATGTCCACCAAGCACGATATACGTACCGCTCGCCTGCTCAAGTGGCTGCAGGACGCCTATGCCATGGAGCAGGAGGCAGAAACGATGATGAAGGCCATGGCCTCGCGCATCGAGAACTACCCCGCTCTGGCTGCACGCATCGCCCAGCATGTGCAGGAGACCCGCAACCAGGCGCAGACACTGCGCGAGTGCATTCATGCTCTGGGCGGCAGTGTGCCTACGGCCAAGGGGCTGGTGGCCAGCGTCGGTGCCGCATTGCATGCAGCCGGCAACAGCATGATGGAAGACGAGGTGGTCAAGGGTATCGGTCTGTCCTTTGGCTTCGAGAATACCGAGATCGCCACCTATCGGGCGCTGATCCTGGCAGCCGAGCGTGCGGGCGCTACCGATATCGCAGCCGTGTGCTCTCAGATCCTGCAGGAAGAACAGGCGATGGCCGGCTGGCTTGAGCAGCACCAGGACAGCCTGGTCGGCGCCTTCCTTGACCGTGAAGAAACCCCCGGCGCCGAATCCAAGCGCTGAACCCGCCCGCCACCGCCAGCAAAGGAGTTTCCATGTTCTTTCACCACAAGAAACTGATGTATACCGTGCGCGTCCGCGAGTCCAACCCGCAACTGGCAACACTGATGCTCGAGCAGTTCGGCGGCCCCCAGGGAGAACTGGCCGCCGCCATGCGCTACTTCACCCAGGGTCTGGGTGAGTGCGACCCGGGACGCAAGGATCTGCTGATGGATATCGCCACCGAGGAGATCAGCCACCTGGAAATCATCGGCACCATCATCGCCATGCTCAACCGCGGCCCCAAGGCAGTCCAGTCGGAGGGAATGCTGGAAGCCGAAGACATGCGGCTGCTGGGCCAGAACAGCACCAGTCACACCGAGCAGATCCTGTACGGCGGCGGCCCTGCGCTGGTGAACTCCAGCGGCGTACCGTGGACGGCGGCCTACATCGATACAATCGGCGAGCCGACGGCCGATCTGCGTTCCAACATCGCCGCCGAGGCCCGCGCAAAGCTGGTGTATGAGCGCCTGATCAACGTCACCGATGACCCCGGCATCAAGGACGCGCTGACCTTCCTGATGACGCGCGAGGTGGCCCATATGAAATCCTTCGAGAAGGCGCTGCACAGCATCCAGCCCAACTTCCCGCCGGGCCGGGTGCCCGGCGATCCCGCCTTCACCGACCTGTACATGGACATGTCCCAGGGCGGCATCGAGCCTGAAGGGAGCTGGAACAGCGGCGAGTTGTGGGAGCGGGTAAGCGACCGCGACGCGCAGGCGGCACTGGACGGTGGCGATGGTGGCTGCAGCGTGGGCTTGACCGAGCGCGAGCAGGCAGCCGAGGCGGCCATGGTCCTGCGAACGATGTCCGCCCCCGAGGCGCGCCCGACGACCGGTGCCGAGCTGGGAGCAGGCCCGGGTGCGGGTGCGTTGGACCTGCCGCCGCGCGAGCCCTGAGCAGGTCCGGGCCACAGGTGCGGGCAATGTCCGCGCCTGTCGGCTGAGCCCCTGTGGAAAGACGGGACGCGTTGTTTCAACACCCCGTGTTGACGCTGTATCGGTAAAGCTGGACGCTCCCATTCCAGGCAGACACCGAAGGACAATGGCAAACCGCGCGTTGGCGTATGTAAGCGAGCCGATCAACGGCCTCTCGACGCAGAAAGTGGCGGCTCTGGTAGAGGATGCTGCGGCGTTCAACCAGCTGCACGGCATCACCGGGCTGCTGCTGTTCGACGGCACGCGGTTCCTGCAGTACCTGGAGGGTCCGGAAGAGGCGCTGAAACGCACCTATTCTCGCATTCTGGCCTCCACCAGCCATCATGAGATCGTTGAGCTTGCGCGCGGACGCATCAGTGGCCGGATGTTTCCGGCCTGGTCGATGCGTCTGCTACCCGTGGGCGCACCTGAACTCAGCCAGGCCGCGCTGGCCGACTGGCGCGGGTTCGTCAAGCGTGCGGGCCGCCAGGGCGGGACCCCGGCGGCGATGGACCATCTTGCGGCTGCCGCAGCTCCCTATCTGGCCTGACAGCGCACTGCCCGCAGTCGCTCAGTCGGTCTGCGGGGCAGGGGACCGCAGCAGGTCCACCAGCGCGGCGTTGCTCATCAGCTCGGCGGTATGCGAGCGCTGGAGGGTCTGCAGCGCAGGTTCGCGCCGATCGGGCAGCGCCGCCACCGCTTCGTGGGCAATGATGGTCTGATATTCGCGGGAGTTGGCGTCCATTGCGGTGGCGAGCACGCAGGAGTCCAGCGCCATGCCGGTGAGGACCACCTGGCCCACGCCGAGCTTGGCCAGCAGCACCGGCAGCGGTGTGGCCAGGAACGCGGAGTGTTTGGGCTTCAATACGAAGTAGTGCTCGCGCCTGGGGGCCAGCAGCCGGGCGATCCCGGCCGAGGCCCCGCCGCTGCGCCGGCATGCGTCGACCAAGGCAGGGAAATCACGCTGCCAATTACCGAAATTGTCGTTGGCATAAATGACGGGCAGCCCGTGGCGATCGAACAGCGCACACAGTTTCGCTGCCTCGCGGGCCGCCCGCAGCGCCAACGGCCCCAGGCGCCGCCCCTCCGGGAAGTCGAACAGGCTGAAGAAGTCGATCAGAAGCAGGGCCGGTTTTTTTTCCACGGCAGTACCTGTCAGCAGGGTGGGGGCGGCGTCGTGGACCGCTGTCTTCGTCGCCAGGCAAGAAACTGCCCGGCAATTGCGGTTCCAAGCAGCAGCAGGTTGGTGACCACAAAAACGCTCGATCCGAGCAGATAACTGTAGAGGGTGAACAGCGCTGAGGCGCTCATCTGCCCGAGAAACAGCCACCGCGATACTGTCTCCGGATGCGCCGCCCGATGCTGTTTGATCATCTGCCGGACCAGGGTGGCCACCAGCACGAGCGTCGCCAGCCAGCCGAGTATGTCAGGATGCATGGTCCACTCCCTTGAGACTGCCGCCGTCCCCGGTGACCGGAGACGGCGGCCCGCGCGATCAGGCGGCCTGTGCGGCCTTGGCGTTGCCGCCGGATTTGGCCAGCAGCGTGAGCTTCTCGTCGGTTGCCTTTTCTTCTTCCAGCGTCTCCAGCAGCAGGGGCAGCGCATCCTTGTAGCCCAGTTCCTTGGCCAGCGCCGCGATGGTGCCGTAGGAGGCGATCTCGTAGTGTTCCACCTTCTGTGCGCCGCCGATCAGCGCCGCGTCGCGCACCGGCCCCTTGTCGATGCTGTCGATGACTTCCTTGCTTTCTTCGACCAGACCCTCCATCGCCGCGCATTTGATGCGTTTGAGCCGGATGCCGAGTACTTCCACAACCTGGTCGATACGCTCGATCTGACCCTGCGTTTCCTCCAGATGCGTCTCGAACGCGGCTGACAGATCGGGGTTGTCGGCGGCGCGGGCCAGACGGGGCAGGGCCTTGGTGAGCTGCTTTTCGGCACTGTAGATGTCGGAAAGCTCGTGGATGAACAGTTCTTCGACGGTCTTGATCGCCATGGGATCTCCTGCGTTGCCGGATGGGGATTTCACCTTAGGGCAGCCGCCGTGGAACGTCGGCGGAAACCGCGTGAACGTCAGATCGTTGCAGGCAGGTTGTCTCTACATGCGGCCACAACAACTGTCCGGACAGCCCGGACTTTCCCCCACACGCCTGCTCTTCATCCGGTGCGCACCTGCCGGTAACGGGGCCGTGACCTGCCGCCAATTACGTTCAGCTGCCCCGACTGTATGACCGCTGATGAACCTGCAAGGAAACCCGCTTGTTGACCGCGTGCGCAGCTGGCTGCAGAACGAGCCGGCACTGCCGCTCCCCGGTGGCGGCGATACGTTGGGACGCTGGCGGGCGCTTGCGCGGATGGGCGCTGAGGATCTGGCGCTGGCCAAGGTACTCGAAGCCCACCACGATGCGATCGCGATTCTGCACGAACTTGGTAAGCCCGCCCTGGCAGCGCCGCACGGCCGTGATGTGCCGCTGCATGCCGTCTGGGCCGCCGAAGGCCCCGCCTGCACGCTGCGGGTGGACGAACGTGGGCGTCTGGACGGAGACAAACCCTGGTGCTCGGGCGCGTCGCTGGTCGATGCGGCGCTGGTCACCGTACGCGGGCCGCACGGCACCGCCCTGTATCGCGTCGATACCGGCCAGTGGACGGCACTGTCGGAGCAGCAATGGCACGCGCCGGGCATGACGATGATCCCGTCGACAACGGTGCACTTTTCACGCGTCACTGCCGAGCCGGTTGGCGGGCCGGATGCCTACCTCGACCGGCCCGGTTTCTGGCACGGCGGTGCCGGCGTTGCCGCCGTCTGGTACGGCGCTGCTGTTGCACTGGCCGAGAGAATGCGGCCCTGGTGTGCCGATGGCCTGCGCGCCCGTCTGCTCGGCGAAGTCGACCTCATTCTGCCGCCTGCTGCGGCATTGCTGCGGGAGCTGGCCGGCGCCATTGATGCGGCGCCCGATAACAGCTTCCAGGAGGACGTCATCCGGGTCCGCAGTGTGGTCGAGCGCGCGGCCTCACGCGTGCTGGACCTTGCCGGGCGCGCACTCGGGCCGGCGCCCATGTGCCTGGAACCGGACCACGCACAGCGCTGGGCGGATCTGGCGGTCTTCATCCGCCAGAGTCATGCCGACAAGGACTGGGCCTGGCTGGGCGCGGCCCGCTCGCGGCAGGAGGCACCATGGACGCTGTAGCGCTGATCAACGGTCAGGGCTCGGATGAGCGCTCCTGGCAAGGGTGTGACTGGCTGTGGCAGCAGCCTGAGACGGGATTGCAGGCACTTTGTGCCGGCGCTGCGCGCATCGTGGTCGTCGCGCCGCACCCTGACGACGAGGTCCTGGCCTGCGGCGGGCTGCTGGGTCTGGCTGCGGCAAACGGGCTGGACACCTGGGTGGTTGCCGTGACCGACGGTGAAGCCTGCTATCCCGACGAAGCCTGGTGGACGCCGGGCCGGCTGCGCGACGCTCGGCGGCACGAGCTGGCTGCCGCGGTGTCGGCGCTTGGCATCGGGGCCGAGCGCATTACCCACCTTGGGATCGCCGATGGCGGGGTGGCCGCGCGTGAGGCCGTCCTGCAGCGCTGGCTGAGGCGACATCTGCACAAGGACGACCTGGTACTGGCTCCGTGGCGGTTTGACGGTCATCCGGATCACGAGGCGGCGGGGCGGGCGGCCTGCCACGCCGCCCGTGCTGTCGGCTGTGCACGCCTGGAGTATCCCGTGTGGGCGTGGCACTGGATGGATCCCGCTTACGCGCATATCGCGTGGGAGCGGCCACGACTTCTGGACATCAGTACCGGCCGTGACGCCAAGCAGCGCGCCATCGCCGAGTTCCGTACCCAGACCGGCGATGTCGAACAGCTGCAGAGCCCGCCAATCCTGCCAGCGCATGTTCTGGCGCGTTTTCACCGCAACCACGAGGTCTATCTGGCATGAGCGCCCAGCCTTTCTTCGACGAACTGCACGCGCAGGACGACCCTTTTGGCTATAGAAGCCGCTGGTACGAACAGCGCAAGCGTGCGCTGCTGCTGGCAAGCCTTGACCGCCCGCGCTACGTGCGTGGCTGGGAACTTGGCTGCTCCAACGGCGTACTCACCGAGGCGCTGGCACCGCGTTGCCAGCGTCTGCTGGCCACGGACATCAGTCCGCGCGCCACGTTCCAGGCGCGACGAAATCTTTCTCACCTCCCGCACGTGCAGGTGCAGTGTGCCCAGCATCCACAACAATGGCCCGCGGGACGGTTTGACCTGGTTGTCTGCAGTGAAATGGGCTACTACCTCGAGCCGGGCGAGCTGGTGCCACTGCGGGAGGGGCTGCATGCGGCGCTGCGCCCCGATGGCCTGCTGGTGGCCTGCCACTGGTTGCCGGCCTTCAGTGGCCGGACCTGCAGAAGCGAACTGGTGCATGAGCGGCTGGGGCAAGGCCTGCAGGAGGCCTTCCATTACCGTGACGCTGATTTTGTGTTGCAAGGGTGGACCCGGACGCCCCGATCGCTGGCCCGAGATGAGGGGCTGCGGTGATCGGCGTTGTGATACCGGCGCACAACGAGGCTGACACCATCGCTGCCTGCCTGGGCTCCGTGTTGCGGGCCGCGCAGCATCCGGACCTGCGGGGTGAGGCGGTGCGCATCGTCGTGGCGCTGGACAGCTGCTCGGATGCAACCGGGGTCATCTGCCAGCGCCTGGGCGTGACAGCCGTGTCCGTACAGGTGCGCAATGTCGGGGTCGCGCGCGCGGCTGCGGCCGCGCACCTGCTGGCAGAAGGGGCGCGCTGGCTGTCCTGCACCGATGCCGACAGTCGGGTACCGGAAGACTGGTTGGCAGGTCAGCTGGCGCACGGCAGCGATGTGTTCTGTGGGCTGGTCGACCTTGACCCTGCCAGCGCGCCGGACCGGGAACTGGAAGCACGGTTCCGGCTGCGGGAGCAGTGGGGGGACGATCACGGCCGCATCCATGGCGCCAACCTGGGGATCTCGGCGCAGGCCTACCGGACCGCAGGCGGGTTTGCAGCGCTGCACTGCGCCGAGGACGTTGCCCTCGTTGAAAGGGCCATAGGCAGTGGCGCGCGCGTCAGCTGGGCGACCTCCCCTGTGGTACTGACCAGCGCGCGTCTACAGGGTCGCGCGGTGGGTGGCTTTGCCGATTTTCTTGCGGGCATGGCCTTGTCGGCGGCGGCGCTGCCATCCGACGCGCCACGCGCCGCCTGACCGGCACCCGTATGGCAGCGGCGGGCGCCGCCCCCGGATGCGACGGTGGTGTGCAGACAGAACGAGCGCAATCAGCGCTGACTGCGCGTTGACGCTTTCCCTGTGTTCTCTTGCCGGAGTGCCGGTTCGGTCCGCCTTTTCTCTGCGCGGGACACTGTGTCGTCGATCAGCCCTTCGGACGTGCTTTCGCATACCCGTGTTTTGGGCTCGATGGTACGACCACGACCAGCGTCGTCACCTTCGTGACTTCCCCGGCCGGCCGCTGCAGCGGCGACTACCGCTCCACATTGTGGGCATTGCATACCGGCGCCGGGCGCTGTGATCTGCAGCAGCTCACGCTTGAGGGCAGTGCTGTCTCGCCCAGGGTGAGTCCCGACGGGGGCTGGATTGCATCTCCGGGCGCACGCTGTGCGCGCGACCGTCCCATGCCTTACCTGATCGTGCTGGAGGCGGTGAAGCCAGGGCCATTCCGAACCCGGGCGATCTGCAGATGCAGCGCCTGCTGCAGTGGTCGAGGGACGGACGCCGGCTGCCCGGCGCGCCAGTACCACGGTGGCCTGCGCGGGAAGCCCTGCCGCGGCTTCCTGAGTGCGTGGGCGATCGCCAACGGCGGGAGGATTATCACGGACGGGTCGTGACGTTCCTGCTTGAGCAGGTGGCGGCGCAGCCTTGCGCCAAGCCGGTATGAGGGTTGTGGCGGGCAGTGCGAAGAGCACGTGCGTGCGGCGTGAGCAGATGGATGGGGCGCTCACGCCGGTTTACTCGCGAGAGCCCACTCTCACCCCTTGGAGGTTTTCCCATGCCCATGAATGCCATCGTCTATGCAAGTCAGGCCGTCGCTGACCTGGAAACGGCCCGTCTGCAGGCGCTGGTGCGCAGTGCCGCCGAGTTCAACGCCCGTATCGGGGTGACCGGCATGCTCCTGCACGACGGTCAACGGTTCCTGCAGTACATCGAAGGTCCCGAACGCGAGCTGCGCCAGGTATATGCGCGCATCTGTGCCTCCAGTTCCCACCACGAAATGATGGAGCTGGCGCGGGGGCAGATCGATGTCCGGCGCTTTCCCGACTGGGCACTGTACCTGGCCCCAGCGACGCCGCCCGTACTGCGGGAGCTGGTCCTGTCCGACTGGAGTGCGTTGGTCCGCAGCCGGCACGGCGGCGCGCGTGCAGGCACCGCGATTGATCGTCTCATCGGTCTCATCGGCAACAAGGCCATGGCGTTGCCGGTCGAGCGCATATCACTTTAGATGGCCTGTCACGGCTGCGTCGCTTTTTGTTCACGATTGCTTGATTCACCAAACGTATAGATTCGTTCTAAGCCTCCGTCGGCGTTCCCCCACGCCTCCGTGACGACCCCTCGAACTTTTCTGCCGCAGCCTCTGAGGGTTGCGGCGTGCACCTGCCTACCTGTGAGCTCCCATGAACGCCCTTGTCGAACCGCTGCTCCGTACCGCTCCGTCGCAGCCGTCAGTCACCGCCACCACGCCGCGCAGGCGCGACGCGCGGGGTCGCTTTGCTGGCGCCGGCGGAAGCCCCCAACATCGTGAACGGGTATTGTTCGTGGCCTCGGAGATGGCAGATTTCATCAAGGCCGGTGGCCTGGGTGATGTGGCAGCGTCGCTGCCGCGTGCGCTTCGCAGTGGATGTGACGTACGGGTGTTGATTCCCGGTTATCCGGCGGTGCTGGAGCGCTTGCCACAGCTGCAGCCGGTCGGCGTGATCGCGCCGCGCGCGGGATTGCCCGAGTGTGTCCTGGCCTGCACCGAGCAGGGCGATGGTCTGCCGATCTATGTGCTGCTCAACGCCGCCCTGTTCGAGCGCGAGGGGTCACCCTACGTAGACGAACAGGGCGCCGAGTGGCCCGACAACGCGCTGCGCTTTGCCACATTGGCCCACGCCGCCGCCGAGATCGCCGCCGGCCATGGCGACCTGGAGTGGAGCCCGCAGCTGCTGCACCTCAACGACTGGCCCGGCGCGCTCGCTGCGGCGTACGTGCGCTGGAACGGCACCGATGTTTCGACATTGCTGACCATTCACAACCTCGCCTACCAGGGGCTGTTCCCCAGCGCGCTCGCGCCGGTGCTGGGTGTCCCGGCTGCGCACGCGCATGAGCTGGATTTTCATGGCCGGCTCTCCTTCCTGCGCGGCGGCATCGTTCACGCTACGCGGCTGAACACCGTGAGCCTGCGCTACGCCGAGCAGATCACCGACGAGCGTGATGGCTGCGGATTGCACGGGCTGCTGGCACAGCGTGCCGAGCGCGGCCATCTGTCCGGCATCGTCAATGGCATCGACGAAAGCTGGGACCCGCGCAGCGATCACCACCTGCGCGCCCACTTCAGCGCTGACCAGATCAGCGGTCGCGCCGAGAATGCACGCAGCGTGCGCGAAACGTTCCGTCTGCATCCCGGCACCGGGCCGCTGTTTGCGGTCGTATCGCGGCTTGTTCACCAGAAGGGCATCGACATCACCTGCGAAGTCGCGCCGCAGATCATTGCGGCCGGCGGCCAGCTGGTGATCATCGGTGGCGGTGAACCGGCCGTGGAACAGCAGGTGCGGGAGCTGGCGCAGCGTTATCCTGGCCAGGTCGGCGCCTGGATCGGGTTCGAGGAGCGCCTTGCGCGGCAGATGTTCGCTGGCGCGGATTTCCTGCTGATGCCCTCGCGCTTTGAGCCATGCGGGTTGAGCCAGATGTATGCCCAGCGCTTCGGATGCCTGCCCATTGCCCATGCTACCGGCGGGCTGGTGGATACGGTCGATGATGGCGTTACCGGGTTCCTGTTCGAGCAGGCGACCGCTGACGGCATGCGCCGCTGTGTGGAGCGCGCCATGCGCACCTGGCGGCTGCCGGTGCTGCTCAAGGCGATGCGTCGCGCGGCCATGCTCCGTCCCAGCGGCTGGAAGCTCGCCGGTGGGCGCTATCTTGACCTGTACCGTCAGGCGATCGGGGCGGCAGCATGATGGCGCTGGACGGCGGAACGGCGCAGGACGCCGGCGCGGACATGATGATGTACGACCGCGCCGATGAGGCATTGCCGGCGCTTGGCGCGCTGGTGCGGGGCGAGCCGGCTGATGCGTTTGCGCTGCTGGGCGTGCATGCCACCGAGCAGGGGCGGGTACTGCGCGTGCTGCTCCCCGGCGCGCTGGCAGTCGCCGCACGCGGCGACAGCGGCGCCTGGCAACCGGTTCATGCAAGCGCGCTGGAGGGTCTGTTCACCTGCCCGTGGCCACATGCGTGCCGACGTGCACAGTTGCGTGTTCAGTGGCCCGGCGGCGAGCAGATCATCGATGACCCCTACGGCTTCGGCACGCTGCTTGAGGAAAGCGTCCTGCAGCGGCTCGGACAGGGCGATCCCGATGCGATGCGCGCCCTCGGCGCTGTGGCGACCGAGGTCGACGGCATCGCCGGGGTGCGCTTTGCGGTCTGGGCGCCCAACGCGCGCCGCGTGGCGGTGGTGGGCGAGTTCAATGGCTGGGACGGCCGCCGGCTGCCGATGCGGCTGCGACATGCCGCGGGCGTCTGGGAACTGTTCGTGCCCGGTGTCGAAGCAGGCATGCGGTACAAGTACCAGATCACCGGCGCCGACGGTCGTCTGCTGGCCGACAAGGCCGACCCCATGGCGCGCTGGGCGGAGGTCGCACCAGCAACCGCCTCCCGCGTGGCCGCCCCGGCACAGTGGGCCTGGAACGATGCGGACTGGATGGCGCAGCGGGGCCGCTGGGCTGAGCAGGCGTTGTCGATCTACGAGGTGCACGTCGGCTCCTGGCAGCGCGAGCAGACCGGCCAGATCCTGGACTGGCAGTCGCTGGGTGATCGACTGATCCCGCATGTACAGGGGCTCGGATTCACCCATATCGAGCTGTTGCCGGTCAGCGAACACCCCTTCGGCGGCAGCTGGGGCTATCAGCCGCTGGGCATCTATGCACCCACTGCGCGCTACGGCGCGCCGGAGGAGTTCGCGCGCTTCGTTGACCGCTGCCATCAGGCCGGCATCGGCGTGATCGTCGATTGGGTGGGGGCACATTTCCCCGATGACGTGCACGGTCTGCAGCGTTTTGATGGCACCGCCCTCTACGAGCATGCCGACCCGCGCGAGGGCCTGCATGCTGACTGGAACACGCTGATCTACAACTTCGGACGCAACGAGGTCTCGGCTTTCCTGCTCGGCAGCGCACTGGAGTGGGTCGAACGCTTCCACCTTGACGGCCTGCGTGTGGATGCAGTCGCCTCCATGCTGTATCGCGACTACAGCCGTGCCGAAGGTGAGTGGATACCCAATGAACATGGCGGTCGCGAGAACCTCCAAGCCGTGGCATTCCTGCGTCATATGAACGGCACGCTGCGCCATCGCCATCCGGACGTCATGCTGATCGCCGAGGAGTCCACCGCATGGCCGGGTGTGACCGCTGCGGTCGAATCCGGCGGACTGGGCTTTACCCACAAATGGAACATGGGCTGGATGCACGACACGCTGAGCTACATGCAGCGCGACCCGGTGCACCGCCGTCATCATCACAGTGAGATGACCTTCGGGCTTGTCTACGCGTTTTCCGAGCGCTACGTGCTGCCGCTTTCCCACGACGAGGTGGTACACGGCAAGCGCTCTCTGATGGGCCGGATGCCCGGCGATCACGATCAGCAGCTTGCGCAGCTGCGCGCCTATTACGGTGTGATGTGGGCACATCCGGGCAGCAAACTGCTGTTCATGGGCGGTGAGTTCGCGCAGTACCGCGAGTGGAACCACGACGCGGCACTGGACTGGGAGCTTGCTGGCGAACCCGGACGAAAGGGGCTGCAGCACCTGGTGGGTGACCTCAATCGTTGCCTGCGCAGCGAAAGCGCGCTTCACCGTGCAGAAACAGACGAACGCAGCTTCCAGTGGAGCGTGGGCGACGACGCCGACAACAGCGTGTTCGCGTTCCTCCGGCATGATCCGGCCGTTCCGGATTCGGTACTGCTGGTGGTAAGCAACATGACGCCGCTGCGGCGGACCGGTTACCGGGTGGGCGTGCCCGTTGCGGGACGCTGGCAGGAGGTACTCAACACCGACAGCGGTCACTATGGCGGCAGCAACGATGGCAACAGCGGCGCGGTAGCCAGCGAACCGGTGACGATGCATGGCCACGCTCAGTCGCTGCAGTTGACCTTGCCGCCATTTGCCACGCTGTATCTGCGGGTCGGCGCATGAGCACCGTTGCTGGTTCCCGATTGGGCGCATGGCCGCGTCCAGAGGGCGACGTCGAGTTCAGGCTCTGGGCCCCGGCCGCTGATCACGTCGAGCTGATCCTCGACGGCCAGCCGGTGCCGATGGTGCAGGAAGGCGCAGGGGTATTCAGTACGAGCGCTGCGGCGCCGAGCGGCACGCCGTATCGTTTCCGCATCGATGGCGAGGCACAGGTGCCCGATCCGGCAGCGCGCTGGCAACCGCACAACGTGGAGGGCGCCAGCGCCGTATTGCCATGCGACGGCTACCAGTGGCGGTGTACGGAATGGCAGGGCCGTCCGTGGAACGAGATGGTCATCTACGAGGTGCATGTCGGCTGCAGCGGTGGCTATGAGGGCCTGCGCGCGCAGTTGCCTGCGCTGGCCGCGATGGGCATCACTGCGCTGGAGCTGATGCCGGTGGCACAGTTCCCGGGCCGTCGGAACTGGGGCTACGACGGGGTGTTCCCATACGCGCCGGCCGAAGCCTACGGCCATCCTGACGGGCTCAAAGCCCTGGTGGACGACGCGCACGCGCACGGACTGGCCGTGGTGCTGGACGTGGTCTACAACCACTTCGGGCCGCAGGGTAACCTGTTAAGCCAGTACGCGCCTGCTTTCTTTCACAGGGGCGCCGATACGCCGTGGGGCGATGCGATCGACTTCGCGCAGCCGCAGGTCCAGCAGTTCTTCATCGACAACGCCTTGATGTGGCTGCATGAATACCGCTTTGATGGCCTCCGTCTGGATGCGGTCCACACCATCGCGCCGCAGACGTTCCTCGTCACTTTGCTGGACGCGGTGCGCGAGAGCATCGAGCCCGGCCGGCACGTGCACCTGATGCTGGAAAACGAGCGCAACCAGGTCCACTGGCTGGAGGCGGGCTACCAGGCGCAGTGGAACGATGACTACCACAATGCGTTGCATGTGCTGCTCAGTGGCGAAACCCACGGTTACTACGCTGACTATGCTGGCGAGGGCCGTGCGGCGGCGCTGCTGGCGCGCTCGCTTGCAGAGGGATTTGCCTGGCAGGGCGAAACCAATGCCGCCGGCCAGGCGCGGGGGGAACCGAGCGCATCTCTTCCCACGGCCTGCTTCATCAACTTCGCGCAGAACCACGACCAGGTCGGAAACCGCGCGCTAGGGGAGCGTCTGGCGGAGCTGGTCGGTGCCGAGCGTGCGCAGCTTGCTACCTCGCTGACGCTGCTGGTCCCGATGGTGCCGCTCGTCTTCATGGGCGAGCCATGGCAGACCCGGCGTCCGTTTCTTTTTTTCACCGACTACACAGCCCCGCTGGACGAGCAGGTGCGCGAAGGTCGGCGCGAGGAGTTTGCCGCGTTCCCTGCGTTCGACGACCCCCACAGCCGCGAACGGATTCCCGACCCCAATGATCCGGAGACATTCGCCGCCAGCGTTGTGACGTTGCCGCAAGCGGATGATGCATCTGCACAGCAGGCGTTGGCGATGTTCGAGACCTGCCTGGCGCTGCGTCGTGAGCACCTTCAGCCGGTGTTGATGCATGCGCGCTCATTGGGCAGCCAGGTGCTGGGCGAGCAGGCCGTACAGGCCGGCTGGCAGCTGCCGGCAGGTCAGTGGTGGCTGGCGTTCAATGCCGGCGAGGCGACAATCAGGCACCATCTGCCCGCAGGCCAGGTGCTGCTCGGCGGCGCTGACACACCGACACTGGCGCCCGGCGAACTGCGCGTGCACTGGGTACAGGCATGAGCGCCGGCACCTCGGAGCTGCGTGACCTGCACACGCAGGCCCGCGCGGCGGGACTGCAGGTCCACTGGGAAGATGTGAGCGGCGCGCCGCGCACGGTTGAGCCGGAGGTGCTGCGCGCAGTGCTCGATTCGCTGGGGCCGGGGGCAGCGGCTCCCACCTGCGCCGCGCTGCAGACCGGCATCATCGGCCAGACAGTGGCCATTGCAGGCAGCAGTCGCTCCGCTGCGGTCTGGCGTGACGAGGAGGGCCGCCAGAGCCCGGCCAGGTGCAACGCAGATGGCCATTGGCTGCTGCCTGCCACGCCAGGATACTGGCAGTGGCAGCAGGACGAGCGGAAGCAACCCGTTGCGGTCGCCCCGCAGCGGGCCTGGCACCTTGAAGAGTCACAAGCACGCTGCTGGGGTCTTGCGTTACAGACCTACAGCCTGCGCGGCAACGCTGATGGCGGTATCGGTGACAGCAGTGGTGCGGCCGCCTGGCTCGGGGCCATGGCCGCGCAGGGGGGCGCTGCCCTCGCCTTGAGTCCGATGCATCAGGCCATGGGGTTCGGAGACGGCTTCAGCCCGTACTCGCCGAGCGACCGCGCAGCGCTCGAGCCGGTTCATGCAGCGCCGACGCAGGTGCTGCCCGAGGCCGCGGCAGCGATACGGGCCGCAGACCCCGACCTTGATGCACGCCTGGCCCACCATGAAGCCCAATCGCTGATCGACTGGCCATCGGCCGCACGGACCAAGCGGGAGTGGATCGATCGTCTGCCTGCGTGGTTGCAGGCCCATCAGCCCGACCTCTGGCAGACAATCGCCGCGCAGCTGGGCAGTGGCTGCGCCGCGCTGGATGATGTGCGGCAGGCATTCGCGCAGTGGCTGGTGCGGCACAGCTGGCAACAGGTGCAGCAACACGCCGTGGGCGAGGGCATGGCCGTGGGGCTGATCGCCGACCTGGCGGTCGGTTTTGATCCCCATGGCCAGGAGGCGCAACGCAACGCCGATGCCGTACTGCGCGGACTCGAACTCGGCGCGCCACCGGACGCGTTCAATCCGCACGGGCAGGCGTGGGGCATCACCGGCTATGCGCCGCACGCGTTGCGGGCTTCGGGCTACGCGCCGTACATCGCACTGCTGCGCGCGGTGATGGCCGACCGTGGGGGCGTGCGGATCGACCACATCCTTGGCCTGCAGCGGCTGTGGGTCCTGCCGCAGGGCGCTGGGGCCGGGCAGGGCGTTTACCTGCGCTATCCCTTCGACGATCTTCTGAACCTGCTCGTCCTCGAATCGAGCCGGCACCGCTGTGTGGTGATCGGTGAGGATCTGGGCGTGGTCCCGGCCGGCATCCGCGACGCATTGGCGACGCGCGGCGTGCTGGGCATGGACGTGCTGCCGTTCGCGCGCGACGACGCCGGATTCTGGCCCCCGCAGCGCTGGCGACGAAGCGCGGTGGCGATGACCTCGACCCACGATCTGCCCCCCTTGGCCGGCTGGCTGGACCGCAGCGACCTGGACATCCGACAGCAGCTGGGCTGGCTGGACGCTGCACAGGCAGAGGCCGCCCACGCGCAGCGCACGCTTGAGATCGACCAGCTGCGCGCGGCCACCGATGACTGGGCGGCTGAGGCGGCACCGCTGGATGAGCGGGCGCTGCAGCTGGTGGCGCGCAGCCCGGCCCCACTGGCCCTGCTGCCGCTGGAGGATGCACTGGGCGAGCGCGCCCAGCCCAATCTGCCGGGCACCGTGCACGAACACCCAAACTGGCGCCGCCGCCTGCCACCGCCTGGCGACGCCGACGTTGAACACCGACTGGCCACCTTCGCCGCTGCGCGCACCCTCAAGGACCCTGCATGACCCCCCTGCGCGCGACTGTTCGCCTGCAACTCCACGCGGATTTCGACTTCGACGCCGTCCGTGCCCAGCTCGATTACTTCGCCACGCTGGGAATCAGCCACCTTTATCTGTCGCCCATCGCCGAGGCGGTGGCCGGGTCGACTCACGGCTATGACGGGGTGGACCCGACCCGGATCAGCAGCGCGCTGGGCGGTGAGGAGGGTTTCGTCAGGTTGGCCGAAGCGGTGCGCAGGCACGGCATGGGCATCATTCTCGACATCGTGCCCAACCACCTGGCCGCCGACCTGGCCAACCCGTGGTGGCGCGACGTACTAGCCAAGGGCCAGGACAGCCGCTACGCCCGCTGGTTCGACATAGACTGGCAGGCCCCGGGGGCGGAGGGCCGTGTGTGGCTGCCGGTGCTTGCCGAACCCCTGAACGCCCTGCTGCGGCGCGATGCGCTCGGCATCGTGCTGCAGGACGACGCACCATGGCTGCAGGTGGACGGCGGCGCTTGCTGGCCGTTGCATGCTGACAGCGTGCCGGCCGAACGCGAGACGTGGCCGCAGTGGCAGCAGGCCAGCAATACGGACCCGGCAGTGCTGGCTGCGGTGCTGGAGCGGCAGGCCTATCGGCTCGCGTGGTGGCGTACCGGTGCGGACCGTGTCAACTACCGCCGCTTCTTCGATATCAGCGGGTTGGTGGCAATGCGGGTGGAGATGGCCGAGGTTTTCGACGCCATGCACGCATTGCCGCTCAGGCTGGTGGAGGCAGGATGGGTGGACGGTCTGCGTATCGACCACATCGACGGACTGGCAGACCCGCAGGCTTACCTGCAGCGGCTGCGTGCCGCGCTGGACGCGGCTGGCGCCAGGCGGGGTCTTGCCGCGGGAGCGCTGAGCCTGCATGTGGAGAAGATTCTCGCTGCCGACGAACAGCTTGACCCGGTCTGGTGCTGTGATGGCACCACCGGTTACGACTTCATGGACCAGGTCAGTGCCGTGTTCCATGATGCACAGGGTCAGGCAGCACTGGATGGACGCTGGCAGCAGGCCTCAGCCGGCGCGCGGGCGTTTGATGAGCTGCAGCGTCAGGCGCGTGCGCAGATGCTGGGTGGCTCGCTGCAGGCCGATATGGATCGCTGCCTGCGTGCGGTGGTCGCGCGCGCGGTCTTCGACGCCGACTGCAGCGAGCTGGGGCCGCGCGTGTTTGAACGCGCCCTGCGCGCATTGCTGGTGGCCTATCCGGTGTACCGGACCTACCGGATGCAACGCGCCGCAGAACAGACGTGGCTGGCGCGGGCCGCAGGCGCCGCAGCCGAGGGCCTGGATACCACCGCCGTGGTGGCACTGGAAAAACTGACAGGTTGGCTCGCCGATGCCAGCGATCCGCGCAATCGCCTGCTGCGCACGCGCGTGGCGCAGCTGTCGGCACCCCTGAACGCCAAGGCGGTGGAAGATACAGGGTTCTATCGTGACGCGCGGCTGCTCTCACGCAATGAAGTAGGCAGTGACCCTGCGGTCTTCTCGTTGTCGCCAGAGCAGTTCCTGCAACGTGCCCAGGAGCGGGCCCGACACTGGCCGCGCGCGATGCTTGCGCTGGCGACCCATGACCACAAGCGCGGCCCAGAGGCGCGCATGCGCCTGGCGGTCCTCTCGGCGTGGCCGCAGGCATGGATCGAGGCGGTGGCCGACTGGACGCAGCTGTCGCAGGAGCTGGGACAGCCCCTGCCACTGCCTGATGCGGAAGCGTACATGACCTGGCAGGCGCTGCTGGCGGCATGGCCGCTGCAACCTGATCCGGCAGAAGCCGCTGACGCAGCGGATGAGGCGTTCGCCGAGCGCATGCAGCAGTGGCTGCGCAAAGCGCTGCGCGAAGGCAAGCGCGTCAGCAGCTGGAGCGAGCCTGATGAAGTGCTGGAAGCCAGCGCGAACACGTGGCTGCACTGGCTCTGCACGGCCACCGGGAGCATGCCGCTACGGCAGCGCATCGCCACCTTCACCGCGCCGGTAGCACGCGAAGCGTCGCGGCTGGGGCTTGCGCAGCTGGCACTGCAGCTGGTCTGCCCGGGTGTGCCCGATCTGTACCAAGGGGGCGAGGGCTGGGATACCAGTCTGGTCGACCCCGATAACAGGCGACCGGTGGACTACACCCAGCGCCGGAACTGGCTCGAGGACGGCCGTCCATGGAACGTGTTGCTGCAGCAGTGGCAGGACGGGGCGCCCAAGGCGCGCCTGCTGGCCACGCTGCTTGAGCTGCGGCGTCAACAGCCGGATCTGTTCCTGGACGGCAGCCTTTCGATTCTGCCGGTCGATCCGGCGCACGTGCTGGCGCTGGCAAGACGGGCGCGCGGACGCACGCTGCTGCTGCTGGTCAACCTGCGTCCACGTGCGTTGACAGGCAGTATCAACGACAGCCTGCGCGACGTCGGGCAGGGCGACGGTGGGCGCATCAAACTGGGGGGGTTGCCACGCGGCACCTACCGGAGCGTGCTGGATGAGCGCACCTGGCACAACCACGGAACGGACACAGAAGAACTTACGGCCCTGCTTGCGGGCGGGCCACTTGCGGTGATGGTTGCTGATACGGAGAAGTACGATGGATGAAGAACAGCGCAGGCGCCGCACCGAGGAACTGGCCCACCAGATATGGGAGGCCGAGGGCAAACCCGAGGGGCAGCAGCAGCGGCATTGGTTGATGGCAGAACGGCTGGTGAAGGCCGAGCTGGCAGATGCGGAGGACGCTCATGTCCAGCCGTAAGTGGGGACAGACCTCGCGCGTACGCGAAGGTCGGCCGTATCCGCTGGGGGCGACGTGGGACGGTCTCGGCGTGAACTTCGCGCTGTATTCGCGGCATGCCACCCGCGTGGAGCTTTGCCTGTTCGACGAGCGGGGGCGCGAGCGCGAGCGGATCGTCCTGCCCGAGTACACCGATGAAATCTGGCACGGATACCTGCCCGATGCGCGGCCCGGCCAGCGCTATGGGTACCGCGTGCATGGCCCGTACGCGCCCAGGGACGGGCACCGTTTCAACCCCAACAAGCTGCTGCTGGATCCCTACGCAAAGCAGCTTGCGGGGGAGATAAAATGGGCCCCGCATCTGTTTGGCTACACCGTGGGTCACCGCGATGGCGACCTCAGCTTCGACCGACGTGACAGTGCGGCGCACATGCCCAAGTGCGTCGTGGTCGATCCCGCCTTCAGCTGGGGAGCAGAGCGCGCTCCGGCCACGCCGTGGGACCGGACGGTGATCTACGAGGCGCACGTGCGCGGCCTGACCATGCAGCACCCGGACATTCCCGAGAGCGAGCGCGGTACGTTCTCGGCGCTGCGCCACGATGCCATCGTCGACCACCTGGCCGGGCTGGGCGTTACGGCGATCGAGCTGCTGCCGGTGCATGCGTTCGTCGACGACCAGCACCTGCTCGAGCGTGGCCTGCGCAACTACTGGGGCTACAACAGCATCGGCTTCTTCGCGCCCAACCCGCGTTACCAGTCGCTGGGCACTGTGGCCGAGTTCAAGCAGATGGTGGCGCGGCTCCACCATGCCGGGCTGGAACTGATCATGGATGTGGTCTACAACCACACCGCCGAGGGCAACGAGCTGGGGCCGACGCTGTCCTTCAAGGGCATCGACAACGCCAGTTACTACCGCTTGGCCGACGATCGCCGCTACTACATCAATGACACAGGCACCGGCAACACCTTCGACCTGACCAATGCCGGCGCGCTGCGCATGGTGATGGATTCACTGCGCTACTGGGTTACCGAGATGCGGGTGGATGGCTTCCGCTTCGATCTTGCCACCATCCTCGGTCGCGAGCGTCACGGGTTTGATGCCTCCGGCAGCTTCATGGACGCGGTGCGGCAGGATCCAGTGCTCAACCAGGTCAAGCTGATCGCCGAGCCGTGGGATATCGGACCCGGCGGCTACCAGCTCGGTGCCTTCGCGCCGGGCTGGGCAGAGTGGAATGACAGGTTCCGTGACACCGTGCGCAGTCTGTGGCGTGGTGATGCGGGAAAGCTGCCGGAGTTCGCCTCCCGTTTCACCGGTTCGGCCGACCTGTTCAACCATCACGGTCGTCGTCCCACCGCCAGCGTCAATTTCGTTACGGCCCATGACGGGTTCACGCTGCATGACCTGGTGAGCTACGACGGCAAACACAACGAGGCCAACGGCGAAGACAACCGCGACGGACACTCGGACAACCTCTCGCGCAACCATGGCGCCGAGGGCGAAACCGACGATCCAGCGATCCTGTCGGTGCGCGCGCAGCAGATGCGCAATCTGCTGGCGACGCTGCTGCTGTCACAGGGGACGCCGATGCTGCTGGCCGGCGATGAGTTCGGCCACAGCCAGCAGGGCAACAACAATGCGTACTGCCAGGACAATCCGCTGACCTGGATCGACTGGGAGAAGGCCGCCACGCCCCGCGCGCAGGCACAGGCGGCGTTCGTGCGGCGGGCGTTGACCCTGCGCCGTCGCTACGGCCTGCTCCGGCGCAACCGCTTCCTGCGGGGCGAGGTGGACAGTGAAACCGGCATCAGCGATATCCGCTGGTGTGCGGCCAGCGGTGAGCCGATGCAGGAGCACCACTGGCAGGATCCCGGCCTGAGTGCACTGACCATCGTGCTGGATGGGCGCAGCCCGGATTCGGGCCTGCGCGAACCGGGTCGGCACCTGAGCCTGGCGCTGCTGATCAACACCGGCAGTGAGGCTGCGCATTTCAGCGTCGGTGACGATACGCTGAACTTCCGCCGCGTGCTGCTGCAGACGCCGGAACAGCCGTTGGAGTGCGATGAGCAGGGCGGCTGGACGCTGCCGGCAGGCAGCCTGTGTCTGCTGGCGGCAAGCAGCCGCTGAGCAGTGGCATGATGGGCCCGGCGCAGCGCGGCTGCGCCGGGCGGTCAACGCGGGCCGCGCCAGGTCGCCGGAGAGGCAACACCCAGCGCATTGGTCCAGCGTGCTGCCGAGGCCGGCCGTATGGCCGCGGACAGCTCGGCGAGGGTGTAAGGCTTGCGCAGCACGGTGAAGCCGTGCCCAGGCTCACGCGCCAGCAGTTCGCTGTAACCGCTGGTGAGCACGACGCCCAGCGAAGGAAAACGCTCGCGCAGGCCTTTGGCCATCTCCAGTCCACTCATGCCCGGCATCACCACATCGGAGAACACCACGTCGTAGTGCGCAGGGTTCTGCGCCAGCTCGTGCAGCGCCTCACTGGCGTCATGGGCCAGAAACACGCCATAGCCCAGCTCACGCAGGGCGCCCACGGCAAACTCGGCGACGTCCACGTTGTCCTCGACCACCAGTACGTTGATGCCCTGCGCGCCGGGCAAAGGCTGCGCATCACCATTGGCCACGGCGGCGGGGGTCTTGTGGGTAAGCGGCAGATACAGCGTGAACGTGCTGCCTTCGCCCACCGTACTGGTGACGTCCACCTCACCTTCGGACTGTTTGACGAAGCCGAAGACCTGGCTCAGGCCGAGGCCCGTCCCTTCACCGACCCCCTTGGTGGTGAAGAACGGATCGAACACCTGGGTCAGCACGGTTTCCTCGATGCCGGCGCCGGTGTCGCTGACCGACACCGCCGCAAAGCTGCCCTTCAAAGGGGCGGCGAAACGGATCGAACGCATCGTGTCGACCTTGCGGATGCTGATCCTGACTCGGCCGTGGCCTTTAATGGCATCGCGCGCGTTGACGGCGATGTTGATGAGTGCGGTATCCAGCTGGGTCTTGTCCAGCAGCACGTGCAATGGCTGCTCGGGGATGTCCAGTTCCAGCGTGATCCGCGCCCCGACCAGTGTGCGGATGATGTCGGCCAGCCCTTTGAGTCCTTCGCACAGGTCGAACACCTCTGGTGACAGCGTCTGCCGGCGCGAGAACGACAGCAGATGGGAGACCAGACTGGTGGCGCGGTCGGCGGCTGAGCCGATGGCCTCGACGTAACGGCTCTGGCGTTCGTCGGCGCTGCCGCAGTAGCGCAGCATGTCCACCGAGCCGCTGATGACCTGCAGCAGGTTGTTGAAATCGTGGGCCACGCCACCGGTCAGCTGGCCGATGGCCTCCAGTTTCTGCGACTGGCGCAGCTGCTCGCGCGCCTTGAGCAGCTCGGCCTGTGCATGGCGGGCTTCCTCGCTGATGGTTTCGACCAGGCGCGTGCGCTGGTCACGCTCGAGCACGAACTCGGTCTGGTCGCTGACCACGCACAGGATGCCCCCGACCTCGCCGCCGACGCGCCGGATCGGGGAGTAGGAGAATGTCCAGAACGTTTCGCGGCTGGTGCCGTCGCGATCCATGAAAACCCGCAGATTCTTGAAGCTGCGGTGCTTGCCGGCCATCGCATCGGCGATCGCTTCATTCACGTCGTCCCAGACGTCGTGCCAGACAACCTGCAGCGGGCTGGCCATCGCCCCGTCGAGCTTGCTGCCCAGCCAGGGCATGAAGGCGTCATTGAAATAGAACCGATGATCGGTCCCCCACGACATCCACAGCGGCTCGGGGCAGTCCAGGATCATGGTCAAGGCGGTGCGCATCTCCACTGGCGCATCGACAGCTAGTCCGGCGTGGACCCAGTCACTGTCCTGCAGCAGGCGATAGGCGGGGGAGTCGGGGGAGGAGGGGGGCAGTTCGTGGGG
>ENA-UOWK01000419-UOWK01000419.1-bioreactor-metagenome-genome-assembly--contig:-NODE-419-length-25526-cov-32.565467_pt1 | contig 25526 bp, 23 predicted proteins | sample MGYA00238157_ERZ761612 | MGnify/ENA primary metagenome ERZ761612 (study PRJEB28901, sample SAMN06268035) | bioreactor metagenome | isolation source: Joint BioEnergy Institute, California, USA... | reverse complement strand
TCGGCTATTGGACCAACGTATAAAAAAAGCCCACCGAAGTGAGCTTTTCTGAAAAAGAGATTAAGCTTATTTTGCCTGTTCGGCACGACGCTGTTCGGTCACAGACGGGCGATACGGTACGGTGTCTGAAGTGTTAACTTTCAAACCACCACCAAGACTCTTGTACAGCTCAACCTGGCTGTTCAGATTCGCCTGTTCAAGTAATAACAAACCTTGTTCTGCTGCATATGAAGCACGTTGTGCATCCAGTACAGTCAGATAGCTGTCAATACCGGCACGGAAACGTGCTAGAGACAGGCGGTAAGTCGTGTTGGTCGCATCAACCAGACGGCGTTGAGCAGCAATACGGTCACCAATATTCTGACGTACCGCCAGGGCATCATTCACTTCACGGAATGCAGTTTGAATGGATTTTTCATAATCTGACAGCGCAATTTGCTGATCTGTTTCAGAAATACGAATATTGGCCTGACGTGTACCCCAATCGAAAATTGGAATATCCAGACTTGGGCCTACAGACCACGCAAAACTGCCAGATTTGAACAGATCACCCAGATCCGCAGATGCAAAACCTGCAGAACCCGTCAGACTGATGGTTGGGTACAGACGTGCACGGGCAGCCCCAATATTGGCACCTGCCGCAGACAGACGGTATTCAGCTGCACGTACATCCGGACGGTTAATCAGCAGGTCACTTGGTAAGCCTGCACCTAGGGCCGCATTAGAGGTAATGCGGGTAACACGTTGTGCCGGTAACAGGTTGGCCGGTACGGGTTGACCTACAAGCAGATTTAACAAGTTTTGTGCCTGAGCCACCTGGGTGCGATAGTTGGCAACATCATTACGTGCAGTTTCAACAGAAATTTGCGCCTGACGTACTGGAAGTTCGCTATCGATCCCCACATCAAAACGTTTCTTGTTCAGGTTGTAAGATTCAAGCTGGGCTTTCAGCGTTTGCTCAGCCAGCGCCAGATTGGCATTGGCAAATGAGTAACTCAGCCATGCTTGGGCCACCTGACCGATCAGGGAAATCTGAGTCGCATCACGCGCACTTTGAGTCGCCAGATAAGTATCCAGTGCATTGTCACGCAAGCTGCGCACACGACCCCAGAAATCCAGCTCAAATGCAGTTACGCCTAGACCGACATTATAAGTCGTTACAGCGCCACGGCTTTGCGGGTTGTTACTGCCAGTATCCTGACGTAACACGCTGCCGCTCGCACCAATGGTTGGCAGGCGGTCATTTTCAGAAATCTGATAAGCCTGTTGGGCACGCTGAATGTTTAATGCGGCAGTACGCAAATCACGGTTATTGGTCAATGCCAAGTCCAGTACCTGTAACAGGCGCTGGTCAGCAAAGAATTCTTTATAACCCTGTTCTGCTACAGAAGTACCTGAAGCATTGGTATAACTGCTTGGGATATTTGCCTCTGCAACGGGCTCTGGGCCACGCATGCTTTGACATGCAGTCAAAGCAAGCGCGAGGGCAGATACCGCAATGCTACGACCTGTAATAGACCATATATTTTGCATTACGACTAGTACTCCTGATTTTGTTGTTTTGGTTTGTATTTAAAGATACTTCGAATCCACACGTAGAATACAGGAATAAAGAAGATACCTAAAAGCGTCGAACTGATTACACCCCCGAGGACACCGTAACCGACAGAGTGCTGGCTACCCGCACCGGCACCTGAAGCAAGTGCTAGTGGAAGTACACCAAAACCGAAGGCAAGGGTGGTCATGATAATTGGACGTAAACGCATTTTTGCCGCATGCAGGGTCGCATCAAACAACTCTTCGCCCTGTTCCTGCAGCTCTTTGGCGAATTCCACAATCAAGATTGCGTTTTTCGCAGAAAGACCAATTACGGCAATAATCGCTACCTGGAAGTAGATGTTATTCGACAGGTTCGGGTCTTTAAACAGAATCATACCGCCAAAGGTCAATAGTAATGCACCCACGATACCTAGTGGTACAACCAGAAGAACCGAGAATGGAATTGACCAGCTTTCATACAATGCAGCCAGACACAGGAACACGATCAACAGTGAAAGCGCGTACAAGAATGGTGCTTGTGCGCCAGACTCACGTTCTTCCAGAGACAGACCAGTCCATTCATAGTCGAAACCTTGCATGCCCATTTCAGGAAGCTTGGCAATGATTTCTTCCATTGCGCGCATTGCATCACCTGAGCTCACACCCGGTGCTGGTGTACCCTGAATGTTCATCGCAGATACGCCGTTATAGCGTTCCAGACGAGGCGAACCATAGGTCCATTCGCCGGTTGCGAATGCCGAGAACGGAACCATTTCGCCACGGTTGTTACGAACATACCACTGGTTCAGGTCTTCCGGCATCATACGAGAGCTGGCTTCACCCTGAACGTACACTTTTTTCACACGACCACGGTCAAGGAAGTCGTTAATGTACGAACCACCCCACGCCATGCTCATGGTGCTGTTAATTTCAGAAATGCTGACACCTAAAGCACCGGCTTGTGCATGATCGACAATCACACGGTACTGCGGGTTATCTTCCTGACCATTTGGACGAACACCTGCAAGACGTTTGTCTTGTGCAGCCAGACCCAGAACAGTATTACGCGCTGCTAAAAGTTGCTCATGGCTTTGACCACTTGCTGCTTTTAACTGCATGTTAAAGCCGGCAGATACACCCAGTTCAGGCATTGCTGGCAATTGTAACGGCATGATGTAAGACGCATCTTTCACAATCATGTTCAGTGCCATACCACGCTGGATAATTGCACCGACCTGTGATTCTGGTGTGGTACGTTCAGACCAGTCTTTCAGTTTGATAAATGCCAGACCAGCGTTTTGACCTACACCTGTGAATGAGAAACCAGCCACACTGAAGACAGATTGGACATGATCTTTTTCATTTTCCAGGAAGTAGCCTGTCATGGTATTGATGACTTTATCGGTACGTTCCAAGGTTGCATTTGGTGGCAACTGTACCAGCGTCATCACGACACCTTGGTCCTCATCAGGTAAGAATGAAGAAGGCAGTTTCTGGAAGATCAGCACAATAATCCCGATCACCACCGCATAGATGATACCGGAGAAAATCTTGTGGTGGGTCATACGATTGACACCGCCCTGATATTTCACAGAAACACGGTCAAAGCTATGGTTAAACCAGCGGAAGAAACGCGCAGCCGGGTTGTTGCTTTGCGGCTTGTTCGGATCATGCTGTTTCAGAATGGTCGCACACAGGGCAGGGGTAAAGGTTAAGGCCACCACCAGAGACAGAACCATTGCTGTGACCAGCGTGATTGAGAACTGGCGATAGATAACCCCTGTAGAACCACCAAAGAATGCCATTGGTACGAATACTGCAGACAGTACAGAGGTAATACCGATCAGCGCACCAGAGATCTGTTTCATCGACTTTGCAGTCGCCGTCACAGGATCAAGATGCTCTTCAGCCATGACACGTTCAACGTTTTCGACCACAACGATCGCATCATCGACTAACAGACCAATTGCAAGAACCATCGCAAACATGGTCAAGGTATTGATCGAGAAGCCGAAGATATTAATGATTGCAAAAGTACCTAATACAACCACTGGAACGGCCATGGTTGGAATAATCGTTGCACGCCAGTTCTGCAAGAACAGGAACATTACGATGAAGACCAGAATGACCGCTTCAATGAGAGTATGAACCACCGATTCAATCGATAACTGAATGAATGGTGTGGTATCAAATGCCAGTGTATCCACCATCCCTTGAGGATAGTTCGGACGTAACTGTTTTAAACGCTCTTCAACTGCTTCAGCGGTATCCAGCGCATTGGCACCGGTTGCAAGTTTAATCGCAACACCGCCAGCCGGTTTACCGTTGAATTTAGAATCAAACTGGTAGTTGTCTGCACCCAGTTCTACACGTGCGACATCGCCCAGACGGACTTGAGCACCTGAAGTGGTATTTTTCAAGAAGATGTTTTCGAACTGTTCAGGTGTTTGCAGCAGACTTTGCGCATTCACCGTCGCATTCAGCACCTGACCTTCAATCTGTGGCGCACCACCTAATTGACCGACAGCCACCTGAGCGTTCTGGGTACGGATTGCCTGAGCCACATCACTTGGAGTCACTTGCAGACTAGCCATTTTGGCTGGATCCAGCCAGATACGCATTGCATAAGAACCACCAAAGACCTGAACTTCACCAACCCCGGCCACACGGCTTAAAGGTTCAGAAATATTTGAGTTCACATAGTCTTTAATGTCATCTGCAGTCAGGCTGCCATCAGGCGAATAGAAAGCTAATACCTGAAGGAAGCTGGCACCAGATTTGGTAACACGTACACCCTGACGTTGTACATCATCAGGTAAAAGTGCAGTCGCTGACTGTAACTTGTTTTGTACCTGTACCTGTGCGATATCAGGATCGACACCCTGTTCAAAGTTTAAGGCGATGGATGCCTGACCGTTACCGGCACTGTTCGAAGAAATATAACGCAAGCCATCCAGACCGTTCATCTGCTGCTCGATGATCTGCGTTACTGTATTTTCTACAGTCGCTGCAGATGCACCCGGATAAGTCGCAGAAATGGTGACTGTCGGTGGCGCGATCGTCGGATACTGAGCAATTGGCATTTTGCTGATGGTCAAAATACCCGCCAGCATAATTACCAATGCAATCACCCATGCAAAAATCGGGCGATGGATAAAGAATTGAGCCATGAACCATTACTCCTTATGCATTTGCAGCAGGTTTTTGTTCAGGTTGTTTCTTTGCATCATCTGCCTTTTTTGCATCTGCTGCAGGTTGTTGTGCAGCTGGAGCAGCACCTTGTGGGGCAGCTGCTTGAGGTTGATAAGGTTTAGGCACCACTTGCTGTTCAGGTTTTACCTTGGCAATACCATCAACAATCACTTTATCACCTGGATTCAAACCTTCGGTTACGATCCAGTTGCTGCCTTGAGTACCGACTGTCGTTACTGGACGTGGAGTCACTTTATTGTCAGCACCTACCAGCATCGCCATAGCCTGACCCGTAGGCGTACGGGTTAACGCTGCTTGTGGAATCAGGAAGGCATTTGGAATTTCACCTTGTACGATTTGCGCTGTGGCAAACATACCTGGCAGAAGTAAATGGTTTTTGTTCGGGAATACTGCACGTAAAGTCACAGTACCTGTTTCAGGGTTCACGCTGGCATCCGAGAATGCAAGACGGCCTTCGACAGGGTAGATGCTGCCATCTTCAAGCTTTAACTTCACTTTGGTGTTGTTTGAGCTGTTGAGGTTGCCTTTGCTTAGCTGTTGACGCAGGCGCAGCAGTTCAGCACTGGATTGGTTGATATCTACATAGATTGGATCTAGACGCTGGATCGTAACCAGTGGCTCTGTCTGATTTGCAGTCACTAAAGCACCCGCCGTAATTGAAGAACGGTTGGTTTGACCAGAAATCGGGGCACGTACGGTTGAATAGCCCAGGTTGATTTCAGCATTACGTAAAGTTGCACGGTTTGCATTCAAATCAGCTTCAGCCAGTTTGACCTGTGCTGCAATGTCATCGTATTCCTGTTTAGAAATGGCATTGGTACCGACCAGTTGACGGTAACGGCCTTCTTTAACACGCAATACACCTAAATTCGCTTCAGCACGGGCAATCGCAGCACGAGCATTATCGACAGTAGTACGGTTAGTGCTTGAATCGATTTCATACAGCGCCTGACCTTCACGGACATAGCTACCTTCAGTGAATAAGCGTTTAAGCACCACACCACTAGCCTGTGGACGTACTTCAGAAATCTCAAATGCTGTTGTACGACCTGAGAGCTCTACAGACTGCTCGACACTTTGTGGCTGTGCAACAAGAATACCGACTTCAGTCGGTGGCATTTGCTGCTGAGCACCAGCTTGCTGGCCCTCTTTAGGATCTTTGCTACAACCAACAAGTGCAAGACTTGTTGCTAATGCGCAAGCAGTCAGGGCGGGTGCCCAAAGCTTTGCAGACATCATTGTTCCACCTCAATTGGATTCTTATCTAAATTTTTTTATTTGTGAGCCGTGCAATATCTGATCCAGACCATATACCACAACGAAATCCAAATAAAACTTATACTCCAGCCGGATATGACATCTGAAGGAAAATGTACACCTAGATAAACTCTTGAAATACCCATAATCAGCATCCATGCACCTGCACCCATCCAGATGATGGTATGTCGGGGATGTTGCCGATATATGAACATTGCCAGACAGCCGAGACAGGCTGCATAGACGCTATGGGCACTCGGGAAGGAGCTTCCATAGCTTTCAACCAGATGAAAAGACTCTGCTGGTCGAGGTCGGGCAATACTGAATTTTAAAAGCCAGCCTAGGAGAATTCCTCCGATAATTCCGATACATATAAAAATTACGCTTGCATGCTTTTTATACCACAGTAGAAAAATACACCATAGTGTGGATAAAAATAATACAAATGGCATGCCACCTATCACTGATAAGGACTGATTAATTTGATTTAAAAATTCTGTGCGATAGCCGCTAATCCATTCTATTGCAAGCACATCTAACTGGCTTAAAGTTGCAATATCAAGAAATAACACACTGAAAATTAAAAATAAAATTCCGACAATAAGTAACAAGTAATGCATGCCAAAAATCCTTGTCCTTTTAACCGTTATTCAGCCGGTTAACTGTCTGCGCTAAAGTGTACTTGTCAGTACACTTTTTTTCAAGAGTGCGTATTTTATGCAAATTCCATTTTTTATTTATGGGATTTTGTACCTAAATGCCCAAATATTCTCGCAATTTTACAGTTTTGTGGATGTATGATTTTCGTCAATTTCAATGGTTTGCTTCGGCGGCCAGAAAAACTCACTTGGGCGAGTCAGGAAATGGGTCATGACCAGTTTAGCGAGCGGTTTCCACTGTTCGAAACGCACCCGTCGTGCGCGTAATGCCACAATAATGGTCAGGCTAAAACTTACAAAAAGGTTAGTCAGGCCAATCAGCAGAACACCCAAGAAAGAGATAATGATGAGTCCAATATCTGGACCATTAATATTGATCAGTCCTTGGATAAAGTTGGCAGAGGCAAAGGCAATATGACGAATATCTAAAGGCAAGCCAAGAATGAAACCGATGGTACCCATACTGCCCAGCATAACCCCAAAAATAAAATTACCCGCCAGTGCACCCAGATTACGTTCAATATAATCGGCAAATCGATGTAAACGTTCTTGTCCCATCAGTTGCGACAGGCGCACATGAGCTCTCAGACGAGGACCAACCTTCCGATACACTGCCATATTATCGAAATAACCGGCTAATAGGCCTGACAGGAACAAACATACTCCAGCCACTGCTGCATGAGGAATCGCCAAAGAAGTAAATGGATTCAGGTCATATAAGGTTTTGGCTGCTTTGGCATGTGTCATTAATGGCTCATGTAGGGCAAATTCCCACATCAGGGCAATCAGTGCTGCAACCGGAATTGCGATGGAAATATTCCCAAGAATTGCGACAAACTGGGTCCGAATGATATTCACAATCAGTGCAGCCAGTTCAGCAATCTGGGCGGTTTTCGAACCCTTACGCTGTTGTACGGTAGAAGCGAGTGCAGCTGCAGTCATCGCCGGCTGTTTGGTTGCAACGGTGAAGTGCAGCACATGAATGAGCATAAAACCGAGCGAATAGTTCATGCTATAGCTAAAGGCTTGCATTAAAGGTGCCATCGTGACACGCGCCATTAAGACTTTCAGCGAAGCCATAAAGGCAATGATGACACCGGCACCGGCTGCCGATTTGTACATGGCCAGAAAGCCTTGCTTGTCGGTACTTACATAATGTTCACCGGTTTTACTGGCATTTTCAGTCACCTGTAAAGCCAGGAGTTCACTATTGGTAGTCAGTAAGGCACGCACACTGCGTTCACTATAAATTGCTTCGGTAATATCTGCGATAAACAGACCAATGGATTGATAACGCAGGTCATCATCATCCAGCACCATATTCAGCAGGATTTCAATCCGTTCCAGACACTGTTCCAGTAAGGCCAGCATATAGGTCAGGCTGACACTGACCCCAATCCGTTTGGTAGAGCGGCGAATTTTGGCGACAACATCGTGACACTGCTCCAGCATGACCAGAGCTTGGGAAGCATCTGGCGGCGTAATCGCATCCACCAGTTCTACCGTGTTATAGCGTTTTTTATATTCCTGGATAAATTCAATGATCTCACGGTTTTGCACCAGAAAAGGTGATTCATATTCCATGAGCTCAGGCTGAGCATTAATAAATTCAGGATGCAGACCGATCCCACTCACCCGGTAGGACAGAATCGTTAGTGCTTTAATGATCTGATCTTTGATTCGGGTTTTTTCTACCTGATTAGAATGACCCTGATTTACAACAGCAAAAAGTCGCTGCCAGTCTGCTTCATCAAAATAATCCAGCCAGTATTTATCGGTACGCAAATAGAAAATTTTGCGGAACAATTCCTGAAGTTGTAGATGATCTGGAATCACCGGTAGGATATGCGCCCCGATCCGCTGATTCAGCTGATTCCAGAAACCATCCAGAGAAAGAATTCCGGTATCGGAAAACAGGCTGGCTTGTTTATAACGATTGATAACTCTTAAAGTGAAACTTTGTAAGGTTAAGACTGCATTGGGAGTGAGCAGTAAAGCCCGGATAAATGCATTAAATTTTGTTTCGATTTCTTCTGTATTTCTGCTGTCTTCTGGGCGTATACGTTCTACAAGTTGGATGAGCAAATTCTCATCCAGCACCGCCTGTGGTTGTTCAAGCTGGTGCTGCATGCTTTGAAAAATATCAAGAAAATTAATATGCATAGGCGAGGTAAGCGGCTATTGAATCCGGTGAAGAGCCAGTTTGGCCAGATTAACGAGGGCCTGACGATACTCTGAATCGGGTAGTGCATTCAAGGCTTGAATTGCAATTTCTGTTTCTTCGGTTGCACGCTGGCGGCAATAATCCAAGGCGCCAGAATCATTTACAATCTTGATGACTTCTGCCAAATGATCTGTTCCGCCCGTTGCAATACTGCGACGAATAATTTCATGTGATTCACCCGTAGTATTCTTCATGGCAGCAATCAATGGCAGGGTCGGTTTACCTTCCATCAGGTCATCACCGATGTTTTTACCTAGGGTTTCAGCATCAGATGTATAGTCCAGAATGTCATCAATAATCTGGAAAGCATTACCGAAGTGACCGGCGAATTTACGTAACGGTTCACGGAACTCAGTCTTGTCGGAAAGAATAGCGGCACCTTCGGTCGCCAGTTCAAACAGGCGAGAAGTCTTGCCATGAATAATGCTCAAATAGGTTTCTTCTGAGGTTTCTGGCTGATGTTGCGATTGCAGTTGCAGAACTTCGCCTTCGGCAATTTCGCAGGTACCCGTAGAGAAGTCTTTGAGCAGGGTCATATTGTTAAGGTCGACCAACAAATCAAAGGCACGCGAAATTAGGAAATCACCCACTAGCACAGCTGTCTGATTGTTCCAGGTCGCATTGGCAGTTGGACGGCCACGGCGTAAGCCTGACTCATCCACAACATCATCATGAACTAGAGTTGCCGTATGCAACATTTCGATAATGGCGGCCAGTTTGCGATGTTGTTCCAGTTCCACGGCGCCACAGGCTTTTGCTGCCAACAGGCACATGATGGGGCGCATACGCTTGCCGCCAGCTTCAACCACATGCTTGCTGACCGCCATCACCAGCGCTACTTTTGAGGTAATTCCTTCGTTAATGAATGTGTCCATCGCAGCAAAGTCGTTAGCAACAGGAGCGAGAATATCTTGCTTAAAGTCGATGGCCATGTGAAAGAAAACCTCTAGTTTGGTAAATCGCAGCGGGTAGTTTAACAATTTATAACATGAGTGAAAGCTAAGAAAAGCACAAACTCCACTAAAAATCAGCTTTTTATAGCACTTCTTTGAGTTTAGCCTAAATTTTGACATTTAAAAAATGAACAATATCTTTCCGCTAAAGTTTTTTTCTAAACATTCTCAGGCAGCCGGAAAACTCGGAATTGAGCAGCATTTTTTGGCCATTATATCCAGTATTAATCTTTGATTTTGAATGAATAATTTAATGATTTATAGGCTTTGTAATGGAGTTCATGATTATTTCCTTAAAATGGCTTGTTGTTTCTTATAATATCCCTTAAAATCTTTGCCCTTGTATAACCCCCAGTGGCGCGCGTTTTAAGATCGATATATTCCTTTATCGGCACGTCGACACGGGCATGTTTGGAGTACATTATGTACGCAGTAATCCAAAGCGGTGGTAAACAGCACCGTGTAGTTGAGGGTGAAACCCTTAAAGTTGAATTATTGAAAGCTGAAACTGGTTCAACAATTACGTTTGATGACGTACTTATGCTTGTAAACGGTGATAGCATTCAAATCGGTGCTCCAGTTGTAGCTGGCGCTAAAGTAACTGCAGAAGTAGTTAGCCATGGTCGTCACGACAAAATCCGCATCATCAAAATGCGTCGTCGTAAGCACTACCGTAAACAACAAGGTCACCGTCAATGGTTCACTGAGTTGAAAATTACAGCTATTTCAGGCTAATTACTAGGAGTAAATAGACATGGCAACTAAAAAAGCCGGTGGTTCGACTAAGAACGGTCGTGATTCGAATCCTAAGATGTTAGGTGTTAAAGTTTACGGTGGCCAAACTGTAACTGCAGGTAACATCATCGTTCGTCAACGTGGTACTGAATTCCACGCTGGTCAAAACGTAGGTATGGGCCGTGACCATACATTATTTGCTACTGCTGATGGCGTAGTAAAATTCGAAGTGAAAGGTCAATTTGGCCGTCGCTACGTATCTGTTGAAGCATAATTTGCTGAAATAGAAAAAAGACCCACAGTTTCTGTGGGTTTTTTTATGCATGAAGATTTATCGGCTTATAAAGCTGTGACAGCGAATGTAAATATCACTATTGAATCTTCATCATGATGAATAAAAACAGGAATTCTGCATTAATAACAATACAAAACTTCTTATTTTCTATCATCTTAGTTCGAGAAATTGGTTTAATATGAGCCATTAGATAAATAGCAATATGCAAATACAAAAAGGTGAGATTATGAGTATGCTTCGTAAAACTGTATGTGCCATAACAATCGGTACGGCGACACTGGCACCTGTCATGAGCACGACTGTATTTGCCGCAACTGCAGCGACGGAGCAGCAAGCTACTGCGAATCTGGTGAAACAGCTCAGCAATATCCGTAGCTTAACTGCAAATTTTGAACAAACGACTAAAGTCACGAATCCGAAAGCGACCCAGAAAAAAGGCTTAACCGCCCAGCACATGAACCAGACCTTTAAAGGTGTGATGAAGGTGGCGCGTCCAGGTAAATTCTACTGGGAAACTTCTAGTCCATCTAAACAGACCATTGCCACTACAGGTAAAACCGTATGGATCTATGATCCAGACTTGCAGCAAGCAGTGCGTCAGAGTCTAGACGATCAAGTGGCAAATACACCGGCATTATTATTGTCCGGCAATACCAGCCAGATTATGCAATCTTATCGCGTAACTCAGCCGAATAAAGCTAAAACCTATTACACGCTTTATCCGAAAAATACCGATGGGGTGTTTGAAAGCCTGACTATTAGTTTTGGTGCGAACAAAGCGCCTAGCTTGATGATTTTGCAAGATTCCTTAGGTCAGACTACGAATATTAAATTTAGTAATGTAAAACTGAATACCACGATTCCGGCATCTACGTTTAACTTTACTCCGCCAAAGGGCACAGACATTATTGATCAGTAAGCATCAATACACCCTAAATAAAAAAGCAACCTCCGGGTTGCTTTTTTTGTTCCTGATCGGGATGGATTTGGAGTCATTACAAGGTTGGCGTATATCTAGAAGTTCGGGTGTTTTAGAATAAACAAAAGTTGAGTCAATGAAATTGCAAAATTTTAGGAGCTCAGGATGAAAATGACTTCATGTAAAATAGGCTGGATCGGTTGTATCTTATGTCTGAATCTTGGGCTATTTGCCTGTCAGCCTCAAACCTCTTCAGTCACTACATCCGCGCAATCAGAAGACACGGGGCAAATTCAGTCCAAAACAATTCCGGTTAAAGATGCTAATCAGGTCGTGTGTGAAATCGAAGGTTGTGTGCGTTTTGATTTGCAGACTGTAGATACCAATATAAGCTGGATTGATCAGTATTTTATGGAGCGGATCCAGCGTACTGAGCCGGTCGCTTTTAGCAAAGTGACCAGTAATAAAATTAAAGCAAAGGATGAGCCGAAATTTATTGATCAGCGTTCCATTCAGGTGAGTTACCTGAATCAGCATGCTCATCTAGCTACTTTTATCTTCAAAACTACTCATCAGCCTGAACGTGCCCAGTCACAATCTCATAGTGAATATGTCAATCTAGATATAAAACAGAAGAAACGTCTAGCTCTTCATCAGGTTGTGCGCGGTAATACAGATGAAAAACTGAAACAGGCTCTATATCAAGCAAATAAAGACTGGCTAGATCGCTATCAAATCACCCAGCAGAAATTAGCATTGAGCGACAATTATTATTTTGACGGTCAGGGCTTGGTACTGGTTTATCCGGCAGGTGAGTTGAGTAAGCCAATCAGTGACATGGCAGAATTAAAAGTACCTTATACAGCATTAAGCGAGATCATCCGGCCTGAATATTTATCGCTTTTGCCTCAAACAAGCCTTTAAATATTGCGCTAATAAACTCCAGCCGGTAGGTCAGTCACTGTATTTTTTGACGTTAAGAGCTTACACTATAGCCAGTTTTTTTCTTATCCAAAGATTGGCTATGATCGACCCGAAATTACTTAGAAATAATATTGAGGCTGTAAATTTAGCCTTGGCAAAACGTGGTGTTCAACTGAATGTTGAGGAGTGGGCATCATTAGAAGCTCGACGTAAAGAGATTCAATCCAAAACTGAATCCTTGCAAGCTGAGCGTAATGCCGGTGCCAAGCAAGTGGGTCAGATCAAAAAAGCAGGTGGCGATGCCTCTGAAATTATGGCACGCATGTCTGCGATTGGTGATGAAATTAAGGCTGCTGAAGCTGCTCTGGCTGAACTGCAAGCTGAACTAGAAGAAAAATCACTGTCTATTCCAAACCTTCCAGATGAATCTGTACCTGAAGGTAAAGATGAAAATGACAATGTGGAAGTCCTGAAATGGGGTACACCACGCGAATTTGATTTTGAAATCAAAGACCATACTGACCTGGGCGAAATGATGGGCGGTCTGGAATTTGAAACTGCGACCAAACTGACCGGTTCACGTTTCAGCGTTCTGAAAGGTCCTTTAGCGCGTCTGCAACGTGCGATTACCCAGTTTATGCTGGATACGCATACCACTAAAAATGGCTATACCGAAGCCTATGTTCCTTATTTGGTGAATGCAGATTCTCTACGTGGTACTGGTCAGTTACCGAAATTTGAAGAAGACCTGTTCAAGCTGCAAGGTGAGAAAGAATTCTACCTGATCCCTACGGCTGAAGTACCTGTAACCAACTTCGTGCGTGATGAAATCATCGATGCCGACCGTCTGCCACTGAAATATGCAGCACATACTCCATGTTTCCGTAGTGAAGCCGGTTCTTATGGCCGTGATACCCGTGGTTTGATCCGTCAGCACCAGTTCGATAAAGTTGAGATGGTGCAGATTGTAAAACCTGAAGACTCTATGCAGGCACTGGAAGAGTTAACTGGTCATGCAGAAGGTATTTTGCAGGCATTAGGTCTGCCATACCGTAAAATCATTCTGTGTGGCGGTGATATGGGCTTTGGTGCATGCAAAACCTATGACCTTGAAGTCTGGGTGCCAAGTCAAAATACGTATCGTGAAATTTCATCTTGCTCAAATATGTGGGATTTCCAGGCACGCCGTATGAAAGCGCGTTACCGTGCTGACCAGAAAAAAACTGAATTCGTGCATACGCTGAATGGTTCAGGCCTGGCTGTAGGTCGTACTTTACTGGCGGTCATGGAAAACTATCAACGTGCTGATGGTTCAATTGAGATCCCTGAAGTACTGCGTCCGTATATGGGTGGTGCAACTTACATCGACTAAATGTCGGTGTATGCACCAAAATGTGCATGAAAATTGCTTAGACAGTCAGATTTAAAACTTTTTGAGGCATTTTGTGGATATCTTTCCAATCTCGTTAAAGTTGCAACAGCAACCTTGTCTGATTGTCGGTGGTGGACATATTGCATACCGTAAAGCGGTATTGCTACAGAAAGCAGGGGCAGTCATTTCGGTGGTTGCCCCTGAGATCGAAGCGAGTCTGCTTGAGATTGTTCAAGCGACCGCCGGTCAATATGTTCAGGCACCTTTCAATTCTGAAATTCCTCTACGTTCCTACCGTCTGGTGATTGCAGCGACCAATGATGCTCGAGTCAACCGTCAGGTGTTTGAAGACTGTGAAGCTGAAAATGTGCTGGTCAACAGTGTTGATGATCCACCACATTGCCGTTTCATGGTACCAGCGATTATCGACCGCTCACCACTGATTATTTCAGTCGCGAGTAACGGTACTTCACCGGTATTGTCCCGTCAGATCCGTACTCAGCTTGAAGCTACCATTCCGCATGGTATGGGTAAACTGGCTGAGTTCTCTGGTAAGTGGCGTAGTGCAGTTAAAGCCAAGATCACTAATCCCGATGAACGCCGTATCTTCTGGGAAGATTTATACGCCAGCCCTTTGAAAGAACAGGTATTTAATGACAATCTGGCTGAAGCTGACCGTCTGATTGAACAAGCCTTAAATGAATGGCAAAAGCCAAAAGGTGAAGTTTATCTGGTCGGTGCTGGACCGGGTGATCCAGAGTTATTGACGCTAAAAGCCTTACGTTTGATGCAACAAGCCGATGTGGTGATCTATGACCGTTTGGTCTCTGCACCAATTATGGATCTCTGTCGCCGTGATGCAGAGAAGATCTATGTCGGTAAGGCGCGGTCTAATCATGCAGTGCCACAAGAAGGAATTAATGCCTTACTGGTGAAATATGCCAGCGAAGGCAAGCGCGTTTGTCGTCTAAAAGGCGGTGATCCGTTTATCTTTGGTCGTGGCGGTGAAGAGATTGAAGAGCTGTTTGCTGCTGGCGTGGCCTTTCAGGTCGTGCCTGGCATTACTGCAGCTTCAGGCTGTTCAGCTTATGCTGGTATTCCGCTCACTCATCGTGATTATGCGCAAAGCGTGCGCTTCCTGACAGGTCATTTAAAAGAAGGTTCACCAGAGCTGCCTTGGAATGAACTGGTCTATGAAAACCAGACCCTGGTACTGTATATGGGACTGGTTGGACTGGAAAAAATCTGTGCACAATTGATTGAGCATGGTCAGCGTCCAGATATGCCAGTAGCCCTAGTCTCAAAAGGCACCACACCAGAGCAAAAAGTCGTGGTGGGAACGCTCCAAGATATTGCATCGAAAGTGAATGAGCACCATATTCAGGCACCAACTTTGACCATTATTGGTGAAGTGGTGCGTTTACGTGAAAAATTGAAGTGGTCCTAAACGGCCACTGAACTCCCAAAAGTAGAGAAAAGCTGTGATCCATGTTGTTTTATATGAACCTGAAATTCCTGCCAATACAGGTAATATTATTCGCCTATGCGCAAATACGGGAGCACAGTTACATTTGGTCAAGCCGCTTGGCTTTGAACTGGATGATAAAAAACTAAGACGTGCCGGTCTCGATTATCATGAATATGCCAATATGCAGATTTGGGAAAATATTGAAGACTGTCTGGCCGATCTGGCTACTAAGGGCGTAGGTGTAGATGCGGTTTATCCGCTGACCACCAAAGGTTTTGAAACCCCGCATACCTCAGATCTAAATCGTTCTGTAGCCTTGTTGATGGGACCAGAAACTCGTGGCTTGCCAGAGCATGTACGTATGATGTTCCCGAAAGAGCATTGGATTCGTCTGCCAATGGCAGAGAATTCACGTAGCTTGAACTTGTCTAATGCGACTGCTGTGATTGTCTATGAAGCATGGCGTCAGCAGGGTTTTAAACCGCTTTAAGTTTATCGTACCAATTTAAAAAGCTGCCTAAGGGCAGCTTTTTTATTTTATGTAACAGATGTGGGTACATATTAGGTCTTTCAGGTAATCTTGTAGATAAGCTCTTGAGAATGTAGAAAAAAGGAACAAGATGTGAAAAAAGGATGGTTTTTAGCAGGCTGTAGTACGTTGTTGCTGGCCAGCATGATGACACAGGCTCAAGAAGCGCCACAGCAATCAGTATCATCACAAGATACAGTTCAGCCCATTACTCAGGAAGAAATCCGCCAAGGGCTGGCAGCGATGCAACAGCGCTTAAATAGCCGCATTGAGCAATGGGGCAAAACCCTCAGCCGTGATGATTTCGAGTGGACCTGGCGTGGACGTCAGATGAAACCAGCCAAACGTCAGGAAGTTTGCGATATTTTTCAGGGCGTGGTGAATGAAATGTATCAAATGGCAGTGAAAAACAAGGCTCGGCTCAGTCCGGAAGATCAGAAACTATTATCCAATCGTGATCAGTTTATTGAAAAATTGGGCTTTCAAAATAACCGGGTAAATACCCAAATGGGTTTTGATTGTCGTCTGCAATAAGCTCAGTCCATTATCCAAGAAAATAAAAAAGGCGCATAAAGCGCCTTTTTTAGGTATGAACAATATCGATTATTCAAACTCGTTATGTTGTGGAGCAGGGTGCTTAAAGCCCTTGGTTTTATAACCCAGGTACAAAATACCGAACATCGCCCACCATAAACCGTATTTCAGTGCAGTTTCTTCAATTTCCAGCCACATCGCAAAGATGCTGATAAAACCAAGCATCGGGATGACCACAAAGCTGAAAATATCTTTCGCAGTTTTAGTACGGCCATCACGCAGTGCATAACGTGAAATTACTGACAGGTTCACGAATGTAAACGCAGTCAAGGCACCGAAGCTGATCATCGAAATCACGATATCCAGATCCATGAAGCCAGCAGTTAAGGCCACTGCACCTACAATCAGAATGTTGTAGTTTGGTGTATAGCTTTTCGGACTGATATGACCAAAGATTTTCTTGTTGATCACGCCATCACGGCCCATGACATACATCAGACGAGATACACCTGCATGAGCAGAGATACCAGACGCCATTACGGTAATGATCGCAAAAGTCAGAACATAAGACTGGAACAGTGAGCCGCCTACAAGAAGCAGAATTTCTGGCTGAGTTTCAGCAATATTCTTGAAGTAAGAACCCGGTGTAGAAGGGAAGTACAGCTGCATGAAATAAGTGCTGATAATGAAAATCACACCAGCGATTAAAGCAGTCAAGAAAATCGCTTTAGGCAAGGTGTTTTCAGTATCTTTGGTTTCTTCTGCCAGAGAGCTTAAAGAGTCAAAACCGGTGAATGAGAAGCACAGTAAGGTCGCACCAGTAATCAGGGCGCCTACCGAAGTCAGTTCATTCCAGAACGGTTCAAGACTCCAAAGCTGGTAACGCTGTTCAGCTGTAATCGGACCATCAGCATTGAAACCGGCCTGCAGTTTGGTAAAGACCATCCAGGTAAAGATACCGATCACCAGTAACTGTACCAGTACGATCAAACTGTTAAAGTTTGCCACGAAGCGTGCACCGCGCAGGTTTACCCCGGTCATGAAGGCGGTCAGCACGATTACCCAGACCCAGTGGTTCACATCAGGAAACAGTGCTTCAAGATAGATCACTGCCAGGATGATGTTCACCATTGGTGATAACAGATAATCCAGCCAGGAAGACCAGCCCACCATGAAGCCAATATTCGGGTGAATCGATTTTTGGGCATAGGTATAGGCCGAACCCGAAGAAGGGTAGCGGCGAATCATGTGACCATAGCTGATCGATGTAAACAAAATTGCAATCAGGGCAATGATGTAAGAAGTAGGAACATGCAAATGACTTTCTTCAGATACCAAACCAAAAGTATCAAATAAGGTCATTGGTTGAATGTAAGCTAAACCAATAATAATGATGTGCCAGAGCCCTAGCGTTTTTTGCAGTTTAGCTGCCGATTGAGTCCCAGAGAAATTTGTCAACGGCGTTATCCTCTTAATCGTTGATCAAGGATCAGTCATATTTAATAAGGATCGTTTGAGACGAACGATCCCCCCTACAATTTTCTATAAAAGCGCGCCAATCTACTTTAAAATTACGGCTTTTACTAGCTATTTTTTGAATTTAGGCCTGCACGAAATGTGCCATTCGAAGCAAAAAACGGCGATTTCCTGCAAGATAAAAGCCCGATGTCTAAAAAAACATCAGGCTTAAATTTTTCGCTATATTGGCTTATTTTTCAGTAATTACCAAGCCTTTTTTAAGATAGATTTCAAATCTTCCAAACTGGCTTCTTTTGGGTTGTAAATGATGGAACCATCATTTAATGCTTTTTCAGCAACTTCATCCAGCTGTGCTTCAGAAATCTTACCTGTTTCACTTAATGTGCGCGGTAATTTGGTCAAGCTATAGATTCGATCACGCATGGTTAAAATCGTAGCAATGGTCTTGTCTGCACGTAAATGTGCTGGCGTCTGTGCATAGATATCCGCACCCGCCAATGGCAGCAGCAGCTCGGCAATCTTGTCGCCATTCACTTCCTTGTTGTATTCCAGTACATAAGGCAGGAACAGATTCATACATAGGCCATGCGGCAAATGCGCGACTGCACCTAGAGCATGTCCAAGGGAGTGCACCAGACCCACCATTGAATTGGAGAAGGCAATTCCGGCCATGGTAGAGGCCTGAGCCAGCTCCAGACGACCTTGAGCATCAGTTGGGTTGTCGAGTACGTTAAACAGGTTGGCACTGACTTTTTTCACTGCAGCTGTGGCATAGGCATCGGAAATTGGATTGGCTGCCATACAGGTATAAGCTTCTACCGCATGAGTCATCGCATCCATGGCTGTCATGGCAGTTAGATGCGGTGGCAGGGTCTGAGTCATACGTGGATCCAGAATCGCTGCATGCGGCATCAGATAATAAGATGCGAATGGCATTTTCACATTCTTTTCGGTATCCGATACCACAGCAACCATCGTCACTTCAGAACCAGTTCCTGAAGTCGTAGGAATTACGAAAAATGGCTTCAGCGGTTTAGGCAGGTTATGCGCACCAGAATATTTGAGTAAGTCGTCACCACCTTCAGAGACCAAAATATTGGTCGCTTTTGAAGTATCAATCACTGAGCCACCACCCACGGCAATAATGGCATCGCAATCATGATCACGATAAAGCTGTGCTGCGCTGCGCACTGTACCTAAACTGGAATCTGGCGGTACATCATCGAAAATCGCTGCAATTTTGGCATCGGTCGATTCAAAAGCAGCTTCAATCGGCGCCAGCAGGTTATTGGCACGTACACCTTTATCGGTAATGATCAGTGGACGTTTGGCACCTAAAGTGGCCAATTCAAAAGGAATGTGTTCTAACGCGGCATGACCAGCAATTACTTTGACTGGGCAGAAAAATTCATAATAAGGTTTTGCCATGTTATACACTCCGTTTCAAATAAGATTGAGCGACTTTTAAGTAGATGCTGCTCGCTTCCATGATTTTATCTTTAAGTCCCAGATTATTCGGGTATTCTTTTACTGCCAGTTGCGCCACCATTTTCGGCAAGATCAGCGCTTCCATTTTGTTCAGGCAACGTACCAGACGGATCGCATAGGAAATATCACCATCGGCAATCATGCGGTCATTGGCAAAGGCCTGAGACGTGCTTTCCTGAAAGGAAAACACCAGAAAGGCATGATGCAGATGCTTAAAGGTAATGGTCAGGTCTGGCTTGATATTGCTTTCTTTGACCAGTTCCAGCTGATGTTGTTCCGTGACCCGGGCAACGAAGGCCGGGCCATGTGGAAAAACATTCATTGAAAGCCTAAAATTGGCGGGAAACTGGGCAACTTCCTGTTTGATTTCTGGGTCTACCTGACTTGCCATGACCAGGCCACGGCCAATGATATCCATCATCAGTTTGACATAGGCAAGCTGCAAAGCGGGTTTTACGGATTTTGTCGCAATCACGTGATGATCCCTATCTTGATATTATTGGTTTAGAGTAATTACTCTAATTTATTTATTGTTAAAATGCAAAGGCTTTATCTTTGCTCGACGTTCACCTGATTAAAGTAACCGCTGCTGCTTAAAGTTTCAATAATTTCAACACACAAGTCATTAAACTTTGGCGGGTTGCTGACGAGGTCATTAATTCGCACCATTTCCAGGCCTGCATAGCCGCACGGGTTGATGGTATGGAAACCAGTCAGGTCGCAATCAATATTTAAAGATAAGCCATGATAGCTACGGCCTTTACGGATTTTAAAGCCGAGAGAACCAATTTTACGTTCATTCACATAGACGCCCGGAGCATCGGGTTTGGCATAGGCTTCAATCTCATGCTTTTTAAGTAGTTCAATCATCAGGTTTTCGGCATAAGACACCAATGTACGGACATTCCAGCCCAGACGGTTCAGGTCAAACATAAAGTATGCGACGAGCTGACCAGGACCATGCCAAGTGACTTGACCACCACGGTCGGTTTGAATGACAGGAATATCAGTTGGAATCAGGATATGTTCCGGTTTGCCGGCCTGACCTTGGGTCAGTACATCATGGTGCTGCAAAATCCATAACTCATCAGGCGTATTTTCATCACGGTTTTCCGTGAAGCTTTTCATTTCCAGAAAACGGTCTTCGTAGGGAGTCAGGTTATTATATTGACGGATAATCAGGGAGGGTTTTTGAACCGCAGCTGTCACAGTGTGCGTCCTTAGAAAATTAAATCATACTGCAAATAATTATAATGATTTCAGCAATAGATAGGGGAGAGATTCGTAGTAATTGTTGGTGAGCTAGTCACACACATAAAAAACACGCCCGAAAGCGTGTTTTTTAATTTGCCAAGGTTGGAGCAGAATAATCTTAAAGTGCAGTCTTGATTAGTGGGCAAGCTGCAAGATCAGCATATACGGCATGCACCTGTTCCAGTTCAAGGAAGCGTAGCTGAGCAGTGATCGAATGATATTTACCAGTACGGGATGGAGTGATGCTTACGCTATCGCCATCAAAGTCAGGAAAATGTTTGGTGAAAATCTCAACGACCGCATTCAGCAGTTCTTCACCTGCAAGGCCAATGAGTTTGATTGGGTAATCCATTGGAAAAACCCAAAGATCTTCGCGGAGTTCACGAGATGGTGTACGGTCTAACATGTAGTCCCCCTATTCGAAACGCCTGCATAGCGCAGGCGTTTGGGTGTATTGCAATACAAAATGGAGACGAGAGATGAAATTTCAAGTCTCCAAAATTGTATTAAATCTTAATCATTTTCCAGGAATGAACGCAGGTGTTCAGAACGGGAAGGGTGACGTAACTTACGCAGTGCTTTCGCTTCAATCTGACGGATACGTTCGCGGGTTACATCGAACTGTTTACCGACTTCTTCTAAAGTATGATCCGTTGGCATGTCGATACCGAAACGCATTTTCAGGACTTTCGCTTCACGTTCAGTCAGGTTTTCCAGCACTTCGCGAGTCGCTTCTTTCAAGCCTTCTGAAGTTGCAGCATCCACAGGTGAAGTGATGTTGCTGTCTTCAATGAAGTCACCCAAATGCGAATCTTCATCATCACCGATCGGTGTTTCCATCGAAATCGGTTCTTTAGCGATTTTCAGTACTTTACGAACCTTCACTTCGTCCATTTCCAGACGTTCGCCCAGTTCTTCCGGAGTCGGTTCACGGCCCATTTCCTGAAGCAATTGACGAGATACACGGTTGATCTTGTTAATCGTTTCAATCATGTGTACTGGAATACGAATGGTACGTGCCTGATCCGCGATTGAACGGGTGATCGCCTGACGAATCCACCAGGTGGCATAAGTCGAGAACTTGTAACCACGACGGTATTCAAACTTGTCTACGGCTTTCATCAGACCGATGTTACCTTCCTGAATCAGATCCAGGAACTGCAAGCCACGGTTGGTGTATTTTTTCGCAATCGAAATTACCAGACGTAAGTTTGCTTCAACCATCTCTTTCTTGGCACGACGCGCTTTCGCTTCACCGACTGCCATACGTTTGGCAATGTCTTTGATGTCACGAACTTTAAGATCAAGGTCTTTTTCGATATCTGCAATTTTTTGCTGGAAGGCCAATACGTCAGGACGTACTTTTTCCAGATAAGCTTTCTGATCAGCAGGTGCTTTCGCAATCTGCTCATCTAACCAGGCTGGATTCGATTCCTGACCCGGGAAAGTAGTACGGAACTGGGTACGGTCCATACGGCCACGACGGACGGCATAACGCATCACTTCACGTTCTGCACCACGGATCTGGTCATGTGTACCACGAATCATTTCAGAAATGATATCGAACAGACGCGGCGTGAACTTGAACATCATGAACACAGTAGCAAGCGCTTGAAGTGCTTCTTCTGCTTCTTTGCTGTTACGGCCGTGTTTTTCCAGTACCGCTTTGGTATTTTTCCAGGCATCTGAAAGTTCGGCAAAACGAACTTTGGCAATTTCTGGATCTGGGCCTGAGTCACCTTCAGAATCGTCATCGCTATCAGACTCTTCATCTTCCTCGTCATCATCCAGTTTTACATCTTTGGTTGACTTGGTCGTTGCTTCTTCGTCTTCTTCGATTTCAGCGACTTCTTCCAGGACTTCTGGAATTTCTTCATCTGATTCAGGGTCTAAATAACCTGACAGAATGTCAGCAAGGCGGCGTTCGCCAGCTTCATAATCTTTGTATTCTTGTAGTACAACTTCTACAGCATTCGGCCAGTAAGCAATAGAGTGAAGAACGTCTCGGATACCTTCTTCAATGCGTTTTGCAATGCTAATTTCGCCTTCACGCGTTAAAAGTTCAACGGTACCCATTTCACGCATGTACATACGTACAGGGTCAGTCGTACGACCTGGTTCGTTTTCTACAGATGCAAGTACAGCCGCAGCTTCTTCTTCTGCAACTTCATCAGCAGCTTCTGCAGTATCCTCGAACATTGCATCATCAGATTCAGGCGCACGATCATGGACAGGAATACCCACATCATTCAGCATTTGAATGATGTCTTCAATCTGTTCGCTTTCTGTGATGGAGTCCGGGAGATGATCGTTAACCTCAGCGAAGGTTAAGTAACCTTGTTCTTTGCCTCGGCTAATCAGAGCCGCTACTTGAGAAGTAGGGGAAGTCATATCGCTCATCTTTGCTTACTCTTCGTTGAATCTGTGGCAGTGAAAAACCGTGCATGATAGCACAATTCACCTGAAATAGTTTTGGAATTGATCAGTCAAGCATGATTTTATAAATATGTTTGAATAACAATTGAATATCGATATTGGGTCTAAGTTTATCTTTTCAAGTGTATTTCCCAATCTAATTTTAGAAACGTCCCTCATCCATGGGATAAAAAGCGTTCACTATCTAACCAGCTAATAAATACACAATTATGCTGTAGAAAAACAAGAGCTAACTAGTATAAACATACAAAATATATAAATAAAACTTGACAAGTTTTTAAAGGCAAGATAAATAGCGCCTAGACCCATTTACATTTTTCACTACGAGGTAGTTTTAGTGTCTTCGACAGATTTTGAACTAGATGATAGCTACGGTGATGATGATGTTAATTTCGATGAGGCATCGAGTAAGCTAAGTGCGAAAGAGTCGTTGGAAAAACGTCGTCTGATTGATGATCTGCTCTCGCAACGCCGCCTGGAACGCGAACTCAAAGATTTTGATTATGACTTCGACGATGATGACGACTTTGACGACGAAGATTAACGAATTCAGATTTAGCATAGCCTGAATAAATGCTATGCTAATCCTTTCGGTTTTCTAAGTTTGGATGTTAAATGAGTGCTTTAGATTTAGACCTGTTGAGTGAATATCTGGATGGCGACCAAAATGAGTATGGTCTGGATTTTGCGGCAACTCATGGTTTCTTATGTGCTATCGCAGTAGGCCCGCAATTTGACAAATGGATGGATGAACTTTTTGAAGGCAACCAGAAAAAAGTGCCTGCAGAAATCATCAATCAGGTTAAAGCATGGTTAGAGTCAATCCGTCAAAGCTTGGCCAATGAAGAAGGGATCACTTTCCCGTTTGAAATTGAAGAAGCAGATACCGAATCAAGTCTAGGTGACTGGAGCGTGGGCTTTGTAGATGCCATGTTCCTGAACGAAGAAGCCTGGTTTACAGAAGAATTTGAAGAACAGTTGGTCGATTTAACGCTGCCAATTATGGTATTCAGTGGCATCGATGAAGAAGATCCGCAAATGGAATCTTTCCGTCGCAATGGCCAGTTAATGGATGAGCTTGCAGAAGAGATTCCAGAAAACTTGAATGAATTATATCTGATGTACCACACACCAGAATAAGTCATGCGCCGCCATGAAAAAGCACCGTCAGGTGCTTTTTTTAGCTCAGGTGTTTTGTACAACGTTTGGACTAGTGGATGATTTAATCTAAGGTTTATGATCAGCACCGGTACGCTTGCTCAAGCTGTAACGCGCATAGCCATTGTAGGCGATATGGAACAGCAAGGCATGTAAAGCAATACTTGCAGCTACCAGAAACGAATTTGGCCCGCGTCCTGTATAGGCCATCCTTCTATAGATTTCCTCCGTCTGCGGATGCAGCCAGATGACTATAAACAAAAAGATAAATCCGAAGGTCATGGCAATAATCGTGGAACCCCAGACCAGTCTGCTTTTCTCTTCCTGGGTGGGTAGTCGGAGTTCTTTTTTTACAAAGTACCGGGCGCTGAGAAAGGCGGAGGCAATCAGGGCAGGAATCAGCAGAATGGCGCCCAGATTGAACACGTAGATGAGTATGCCGACTATTAAGACCAGAGTCAGATAAACGGTGGCAAAATATTTAAGATAATGCGACATCGTTTTAGCCTCCTTATGCTGAGGTCTCTTCAGGATGGACGATTTTTACGTTGATGTCTACGGTATAAAACCCAGCCCACGATGATCACGACAATCGCAATAATCACATAACTGACCTGACTGAAGATTTTGTGCATCAATTCCTGATTTTCACCAAAATAAAAACCGACACAGGCCAGGAACGTGGTCCAGATAACAGTACCTAGTCCACTATAGAACATGAATTTCCAGAAAGGCATATGGCTCATGCCAGCCGGGATACTGATGAGGGAACGTACTGCCGGAACCATCCGGCCAAAGAATACAATCCGGTGTCCATACTGCTCGAACCATTCCAGAGATTTTTTCACGTCTTCAGATTTGATAAACAAGAATTTTCCATATCGGTCTATGAATCTGAAAATACTGTCGTGGTTAAATTTATAGCCAATCCAATAGAGCAATGCCGCTGCCAATAACGAACCGATACTGCCTGCAATAATGACTCCAACCAGCAGTAATTCTCCTTGAGATGCGGAATAGCCGGCAGATGGCATAATAATTTCAGAGGGGATCGGGGGAAAGACATTGTCAAGAAACATGAGCAAGGCAA
>ENA-UOWK01000405-UOWK01000405.1-bioreactor-metagenome-genome-assembly--contig:-NODE-405-length-26995-cov-9.901782_pt1 | contig 26995 bp, 28 predicted proteins | sample MGYA00238157_ERZ761612 | MGnify/ENA primary metagenome ERZ761612 (study PRJEB28901, sample SAMN06268035) | bioreactor metagenome | isolation source: Joint BioEnergy Institute, California, USA | place... | reverse complement strand
GGATAGCCGTCGAGGATGAAGCCCGACTGCGTGTCCTCACGCGAGAAGCGGTCTTCGAGCATGCCCAGCAGGATCTCGTCGGAGACCAGATCGCCGCGCGCCATGATGGTCTTGGCTTCCAGGCCCAGCGGCGTGCCGGCGGCAACCTCGGCGCGCAGCAGGTCGCCGGTGGAGATGTGCGGCACCTGCAGATGGTCCTTCAACCGCGCTGCCTGCGTGCCCTTGCCCGAACCGGGTGCACCGAGAAGAACCAAACGCATCGAACGCTCCTGCAACTGTGGGGGGCCGTACCCGCGCGCGTACACTCGGCACACACGGCGGCGGACAGCCGCGCCAGCTTACCGTATCCCGCCCAGCCCCATCGAAAGGACACGCGTCATGGCCTCCGGCACCCTGCTCTACGCCCAGTCCGGCGGTGTCACCGCCGTCATCAACGCCACCGCGTCGGCGGTGCTGCAGGAAGCGCGCAGCCGGCGGGTCAAGGTGCTCGCGGCGCGCAACGGCATTCTGGGCGCGCTGCGCGAGGATCTGGTCGACGCGTCGAAGATTCCGCTGGCGACGGTGCGCGCGCTCGCGCACACGCCCGGCGGGGCGTTCGGTTCGTGCCGCTACAAGCTCAAGTCGATCGAGGCCGACCGCGCGAAGTACGAACGCCTGATCGATGTGTTGCGCGCACACGACGTGCGTTGGTTCCTCTACAACGGCGGCAACGACTCGGCCGACACCGCGCTCAAGGTGTCGCAGCTGGCGCAGGAATTCGACTATCCGCTGACCTGCATCGGCGTGCCCAAGACCATCGACAACGATCTGGCGGTGACCGACTGCTGCCCGGGCTTCGGCTCGGCGGCGAAGTACACCGCGGTGTCGGTGCGCGAAGCGGCGCTCGATGTCGCGGCGATGGCCGACACCTCGACCAAGGTCTTCGTCTACGAGGCCATGGGCCGCCATGCCGGCTGGCTGGCGGCCGCGGCGGGACTCGCCGGGCAGGGTCCGGACGACGCGCCGCAGATCATCCTGTTCCCGGAACGCGACTACGACGAGGCCGCGTTCCTCGCGCAGGTGCAACGCGTCGTCGAGCGCGTGGGCTGGTGCGTGGTGGTCGCGAGCGAAGGCATCCGCGACAAGGACGGCCGCTTCGTCGCCGATGCCGGCGGCGGGCAGGATGCGTTCGGCCACACCCAGCTCGGCGGCGTGGCCTCGCATCTCGCGGGTCGGGTCAAGGACACGCTGGGTTACAAGGTGCACTGGACGCTGCCCGATTACCTGCAGCGCTCGGCGCGACATGTCGCGTCGAAGACCGATGTCGACCAGGCGATGGCAGTCGGCCGCGCGGCGGTGCAGTTCGCGCTCGCCGGGCGCAACGCGACGATGCCGGCGATCAGGCGCACGTCCGAATCGCCGTATCGCTGGACGATCGAGGCCGCGCCGCTGGAGAAGGTGGCCAACCACGAGAAGACCATGCCGGCGGGCTTCATCCGTCGCGACGGGTTCGGCATCACCGAGGCCGCGCGCCGGTATCTGGAGCCGCTGATCCGCGGCGAGGCGCCGCCGCCGTATGGCCGCGACGGGTTGCCCAAGTACGTCACCATCGACGCGCCGGCGATCGCGAAGCGTCTGCCCGGCTGGACGGGCTGATCGGCAGACGCCGGCATTCGGCCGCGTGGATTGAATCCGCGCGGCGACGCCCGATCTAGAGCGCATGCCCGAACTGCCCGAAGTCGAGACCACCCGCGCCGGCCTGGCGCCGCACGTGCTCGGCCGCACGATCCACCACGTGCTGCTGCGCCGGCCCGACCTGCGCTGGCCGATTCCGGCCGAGGTGCCTGACCTGTTGCCCGGCCGTCGCATCGAGGCGATCCGGCGCCGCGCGAAGTACCTGCTGCTCGTCACCGACGCCGGCAGCGCGCTACTGCATCTGGGCATGTCCGGCAGCCTGCGCGTGCTGGCACCGGACGTGCCGGTGCGCGCGCACGACCACGTCGACATGACGCTCGACTCGGGGCAGGTGCTGCGTTTCAACGATCCGCGCCGGTTCGGCTGCCTGCTGTGGCAGGCGCCGGGCACGACCCACGACCTGCTGCGCGACCTGGGGCCCGAGCCGCTCGACGATGCCTTCGATGGCGACCATCTGTTCTTCGCCAGCCGCGGTCGCCGCGCACCGGTCAAGACGTTCCTGATGGACCAGCGCATCGTCGTCGGGGTGGGCAACATCTACGCCGCCGAAGCGCTGTTCGCCGCGGGCATCTCGCCGCTGCGCGAGGCGGGGCGGATCTCGCGCGAACGCTATGCGCGACTGGCCGCCGAGGTGAAGCGGATCCTGGCCCATGCGATCCACCGCGGCGGCACCACGCTGCGCGATTTCATCAGCCCCGACGGCGCGCCGGGCTACTTCGAACAGGAACTCTCGGCCTACGGGCGCGGCGGCCAGCCCTGCCCGGCCTGCGGTACCGCGCTCCGGCAGGCGTCTGTGGGCCAGCGGGCGACCGTGTGGTGCCCCCGCTGCCAACGTTGACCCGGCCCCGCCGGCACCATCGGGAAGCGCTATAGTCGCCGCGCGGGGCGAGGGCGGGGCATGAGCGAAGGGGCCGAGATCACCCAGTGGCTGGACGCAGCGCGCGGCGGCGATCGCGACGCGCTCGATCGCGTGCTCGCCACGCTCTACCAGGAACTGCACCAGATGGCGCGGCGCCAGCTCGCCGGCCAGCACGGGCACACCCTCGATGCGACGGCACTGGTGCACGAGGCCTACCTGAAACTGATCGGCCGCCACGAGGCCCAGTTCGACGACCGCGCACATTTCTTCGCCTATGCCGCTTCGGCGATGCGCAGCGTGGTCGTCGACTATGCGCGGCAGCGCCTGGCGCAGAAGCGCGGCGGCGACCTGCACCGCGTGACCGGCCTGCCCGACAACATCGAAAGCGGTCTCAAGCTCGACGAAGACACGCTGGCGCTGGATGCCGCCCTCACGCGCCTGGCGGCAGTGGATACGAAACTGGCACAGGTCGTGGAGCTGCGGTACTTCGCCGGCCTGTCCGAACTGGAGATCGCCGCGCTGCTCGAGCGGTCGGAGCGCAGCATCCGCCGGGACTGGCAGAAGGCGCGCATGTACCTGCTGGCTTCGCTGCGGGAAGATTGAACGGAACCCATGGACGGCGCGCGCTGGCAGCGGCTGTCCCCCGCGCTCGATGCACTGCTCGAGCTCGACGCCGGCGCACGCGCGGCCGCGCTCGACGCGCACCGGCGCGAAGATCCCGCGCTGGCCGACGAACTGCAGGCACTGCTCGCACTCGAGGCCGCCAGCGACGAGTTCCTGGCCGAGCCCATCGTCGCCCAGCTGGGCAGCCTGCTGCCCGGCCACCACGTCGGCCCCTACGCGCTCGAACGCCTGCTCGGCGAAGGTGGCATGGGTCAGGTCTGGCTGGCGAACCGCGCCGACGGACTCTACGAGCGGCGGGTCGCACTCAAGCTCCTGCGTCCGGGCCTGGCCGACCCCGGACTGCGGCTGCGTTTCACGCGCGAGCGCCAGATCCTCGCGCGCCTCGAACATCCGCACATCGCGCGCCTGCTCGACGCCGGCATCAGTGCCGACCAGCAACCCTATCTGGCGCTCGACTACATCGACGGCGAGCCGATCACCGACTGGTGCCGGCGGCAGCGGCCCGGCGTGCAGGCGCGCGTGCACCTGCTCCTGCAGGTCTGCGATGCGGTCAGCCATGCGCACACCAATCTGATCGTGCATCGCGACCTCAAGCCGTCGAACATCCTCGTGACGACCCTCGACGACGTGCGCCTGCTGGATTTCGGCATCGCCAAACTGCTCGACACGCAAGGCCACGCGCCCGAGCAGACCCGCACCGGCGTGCGCGCCTTCACCCTGCACTACGCCGCGCCGGAGCAGATCCGTGGCGAGCCGGTGACCACGCTGACCGATGTCTACGCGCTGGGCGTGGTGCTCTACGAGCTGCTGGCCGGATGCAAGCCCTACCAGCCGCTCCGGGCCAGCGATGCGCAGTGGGAACAGGCGATCCTCGACGCCGATCCCGTGCGTCCGTCGCTGGCTCTGCGTCGCGGACGCGATGACGGCCTCGACGAGCTGCAACGGCGCCGCATGGCACGCGCGATCGCGGGGGATCTGGACACGATCGTGCTGCGCGCGCTCGCCAAGACGCCGGCGCATCGCTATCCCTCGGTCGAGGCGCTCGCGCTCGACCTGCGCCGCTGGCGCGAGGGCAAGCCGATCCTCGCCCGGCCGCAGCACCTGGGCTACCGCGTGGCGAAGTACCTGCGTCGGCATCGCTGGGCGGTGACGAGCGCGGCCGCGGTGAGCCTCACGCTGGTCGCCTCGATGGTCGGCGTGACCTGGCAGGCGAACCAGGCAATGGACGAGTCTGCGCGCGCGCAGGCGATGCAGGACTTCGTGGTCTCACTCTTCGAGCAGGCCGGCGCCTCGGCCGGCGGCGCGCCGCTCGATGTGCGCCAGCTGCTCGACGCGGGCGTCCAGCGTGGCGACGCCGAGCTGGCCTACCAGCCCGCCGCGCGCGCCGAACTCTACGGGGTCATCGCGCGGTTGCGGCTGGGACTGGGCGATTACGAACCGGCCCTCGGCCTGCTCGAACGCCAGTCCGCGATCCTGCGCACGCTCCCCGACCCGCCCGCGAGCCTGCGCCTGCAGGCGGCGAGCGACCGTGGCCGGACCCTGCGCCTGCTGGGCCGCCAACGCGATGCGATCGCGTCGATGCAGCCGCTGCAAACGTTGGCGATGCAGCGCGAACAGGTGCTGCCGCGACAGGCTGCCGAGTTCTACACACAGCTGGGGCGGTCGCGCCGCGACATCGGCGAACACGCGCCCGCGGGTCTGCTGTTCCAGCGCGCGCTGGCGCTGCGACGCGACGCCCCGGTGCCCGACGAAGCGGGCACGATCGAAAGCCTGGCCGACCTCGCCTCGCTGCACAGTGCCGCCGGCGACCTGCCACGCGCGCTGGCCGGCACCGACGCGGCGATCGCGCGGCTGCATGCGCGCCTTGATGCACGCCACCCGTTGGCGATCGACCTGCTGCGGACCCGCTGCGCGCTGCTGCGCGCCAACGGCCGGACGCTGCAGGCCGAAGCGAGTTGCCGCGAGGCGCTGTCGCTCGCGCTCGCCCTGCACGGCGCCCGGCACCCGGCGACGCTGGACGCACGCCGGCAGCTGGCAGCCCTGCACGTCGACCAGGGCCGCTTCGCCGAGGCCGAAAGCGAGTTCCGGGATGCCCTGCGCTGGACCGTCGCCCGCCTGGGCCCGCGGCACGCGGACGTCGCCCGCATCCACAACAGTCTGGGCATCGTCGCCTGGGAGCGCGGGGACAGTGCCGCGGCCGCTTCCGAACTGGCGCGCGCGGTGGACATCTGGCGCCAGACAAGTCCGTCGAGCATGCTCGCCGACGGCCTGTTCAATCACGCGATGGTGCTGCACGCCGAGGGCCGCGACGCCGAGGCGCAGCCGTTGCTTGAGGAGTCGCTGGCCCTGCGACGCGCGCGCTTCGGCCCTCGGCATGGCCTCGTCGGCGACACCTTGCGGATGCTCGGCGAGGTGGAGCACGCACGACACGCGGGCAACGGCTCGGCGCACCTCGACCAGGCGGTGCGCCTGACGCTGCAGGCCTACGGGCACGATCATCCCAGTACGCTGCGCGCCGAACTCTCGCGCGACCGCGCGCGTGCCGACGCCGGCGATGCGAGCGCACTGGCCGCGCTCGACCGCCTCTCGCGCCTGCCGCCGGACGATGGCGAACTGCGCAAGATCGCCTGGCTCGCCCGCGCGCACGCCGCAGCGACGCGCTGCACCGGCCCGGCCTCCGCCAATGCCCGCACCGACCTGGCGACGCTTGGCGCAGAGGTCCACCGCGCCCTGCCGGAAGGTGGTGCGATCAGCCGCGACGTCGACGCCGCGCGCCGCCGCTGCGGGCGCCTGTTGGCGCGGCGCTGAGCGAGACGCGACTCGCCTTCAACGGCAATCACGTCTTCGGCATTGCAACCCGGCCGGACCCCGACTTCTTTCCGAAAAGTCTCATGGCCGGCGCGTGTGGCACGTGGTTGCATCTGGGCGTGGATGACGCTGCGAGATCGCGCATCCGAGAACTCCCCGCCTTTCGCCAGTGGAGATTCCACCATGAAGAATGTCGCTGCGCTGCTGCTCGTTGTGTCTGCATGCATGTCCACTGTGGCGTTCGCCGCCCCACGTACCCCCAACAAGAGCAATGTGGTCGAGCAGGCCCGGTACGCGGCCGCGATCTCCAACAAGTGGTCGCGCGAGATCCGTGCCCGCTACGGCATCTCGTCGAGCGAATGGACCGAACGCATGCTCGACACGTTCAGCGCTTCGGATCTCGCCAATCTCCGGCGCGCGGCCGCCGCCGACACCTTCGACGGCATGTCGGGCGCGTTGTTCGGCGGCAGTTCGGCCGCCAACATCGTCGATGTCCGGCCGCTGCAGCTCGGCTCCACGGAGAACAGCCTGACCTTCACCCCGCTGCCGCCCTGCCGGATCGTCGACACACGGCTGGTGGGTGGCCCGATCGCGGCCTCGGGAAACCGCAGCTTCGTCGGCTGGACGTCCACCGATTTCGTGGCGCAGGGCGGTGCCTCGACGAACTGCGGCATCCCCGCGAACGCATCGGCGCTCAAGGCGAACATCGTCGCGGTCGATACGGCCAATCCGGCGGGCTATCTCACCGTCTATCCCTCGAACACGCCGCAGCCCAATGCCGCTTCGGTCAACTTCAACGGTTCCGATGTGGCCAATGAGATCGCGCTGAAGCTGTGCCGGCCGGGCTGCCCGACCCAGTTCTCCGTGTTCTCCACCGCCTCGACGCATTTCGTGGTCGATGTCTACGGGTACTACATGGAGCCCATCGCGACGCCACTCGATTGCGTGACGGCCACCGCGACCGGCGGATTGCTGAACCTGGGATCGATCACCAACGTTACCGCGAGCTGCCCGACCGGTTACACCGCGACGGGGGGCGGCTGTGGAGGCCCGCTGGGACTCACGGTCGCCAGCACCCGGGCTGCCGTCGACGCGAGCGGGCGGCCGATCGGCTGGACCTGCGGCCTGACCACCTCCCTGGTGGGCGGCCTGCTGGGCTACTCGGCGGATGCGACCTGCTGCCGGGTGCCTGGACGCTGACCCTCGCCGACAGTGGCCGGGCCGGAGGGGCACACGATGCACGTGCGCCCCTTTTTGCGTAGGCTTCGCACAGCGTCCCTCGGATCGACGTCCCATGCATGCCAGTTCCATGCAGCACATGCAGGATCTCCTGCAGCGATACCTCGATCCACGGACCCCACTGACGATGGCGGACATCGGCAGCTACGACGTCAACGGCAGCTATCGCGCGCTGATTGGCCATACGCAATGGCGCTACACCGGGGTGGACCTCGAGCCCGGGCCGAACGTGGACGTGGTGATGGAGTCGCCGTATCGGCTGCCCTTCGCCACGGCGTCGATGGACGTCCTGATTTCCGGCCAGGCGCTGGAACACATGGATTTCTTCTGGGTCAGCTGGCTCGAGATGATCCGCGTGGTCAGGCCCGGTGGCCTGATCTTCATGATCGCGCCCTCGCGGGGGCCCGAACATCGCTATCCGGTCGACTGCTGGCGCTTCTACCCCGACGGCTTCGATGCGCTCGCGCGCTGGGGTGGGGCAGACAGCGTCGAGATCTCGACCGACTGGTCACCGCACGAAGACCCGGCCAGCGCCGTCTGGGGCGACACGGTAGGCGTGTTCCGGGTCAGTGCGGCGGGCTGGCGGCACCGCATCGCCCGCGACCTCATCCTGCGGTTGTCCCGACGGATGCTGCGGAGCCGACTCGGCACGACGCGCCCGCTGCATGCGGGTCGCGACCGGGGTCCAGGCGCGGTGGGCGGAACCGCACTCGAAGGCTGATGCCGCTCAGAGCGAGTCGACCCGGCCTTCCCCGCGTGCGATGCGCTTGAACTCGGCGCGGCTGACCGAGACATAGCGCTCGTTGCCGCCGATCTCGACCTGGGGGCCGTCCTGCACGGCATAGCCTTGCGCATCCACGCGCACGGTCATCGTGGCCTTCTTGCCGGTGTGGCAGATCGTCTTGATCTCGGTGAGTTCATCGGCCCACGCCAGCAGGTGCTGGCTGCCCTCGAACAGATCGCCACGGAAATCGGTGCGCAGGCCGTAGCAGAGCACCGGGATGCGCAGCGCGTCGACGACGTCCGACAGCTGCCACACCTGGGCCCGGGTCAGGAACTGCGCCTCGTCGACGAGCACGCAATGCAGGGCGCCGTCGCCATCCACCAGCGCGCGGATGCAGGCAAGCAGGTCGTCGGTGCCAGCGAACGCGATCGCCTCCGACGACAGGCCGATGCGCGATGCGACCCGGCCCACGCCCGCGCGATGGTCCAGGCGCGGCGTCAGGATCGCGACCCGCATCCCGCGCTCGCGATAGTTGTGTGCGCTCTGCAGCAGCGTCGTGGTCTTTCCGGCGTTCATCGCCGAGTAGTAGAAGTACAGCTTGGCCATCCGGGAATTCTACCCAACGCTTCCGAATCCCCGGACGAGCGTCAGGGCTTCCCGCCCTCGGATGCCCTGCGCAGAGGCTCGACGTCCCCGATATCGACACGCCCCACGCGAGGCTTGGTCCAGATCGCGTCCTGCCAGGCCTGATAGGTCTCCGGGTCCCAGAACTTCTCCGCGTAGTAGTGACTTCCGTCGATGGTGTGCGGAACACCTCCCGGCCCGGGGATTTCGATGCGCAGGTTGCCCACCATTCCCACCCGGCTGCCGGTCATGCGGTTGCGCGCCCGTCGCAGGACGGACGCGATCCGGGGCTTCGCCACCTCGTCACCGAACTGTGCATACACCGCCTGCCCCTGGCGGACGGCCTCCGCGCGCTGCGCGGAATCGAGCGCAGTCCAGTAGCGCTCGCGGATGATCACGAAGCCTTCGTAGCCCCGCTCTGCCGCCAGGTCCATCCAGATGTACGCCAGCACCGGATCACGGGGCACGCCTTCGCCCTTCCAGTACATCTCCGCGATCATGCCCTGGGACGGTTTGTCGGCATATCGCGCCGCACGACGGAACCACGTCATCGCCTCCGCGTGTGCCCCGCTGTTGTATGCGGCCCAACCACGTCCGCGATTCTGAAGATCGGGATGCGCCGCCAGAAAGCCTTCCGAATCCAGAATCACCTGTTCCGACGCGCTGGGCGTCTCTTGCGCCAGCACTGCAGGTGTCGCGACCAGCCATCCGGCAAGCATCGCCGTACCGGCGATCGTGCGTGTGCGTTTCCTTTGCACGCGAGCATCTCCTGTATCCGTCGAACCGAGCGTAAGCACCCGGGGCCCCGGTGTCTGCCCAACCAAAGACATAGACCAAACCCGGCCGATGCCGCCCCGGCCGCTACAATGAAGGCCACTGGAAAATCCCGTACCGATGCACGGTCTGAACCCACAACAAGCCGCGGCCCTGGCCCACATCGAGGGACCGCTGCTGGTGCTCGCCGGCGCGGGCAGCGGCAAGACGCGCGTGATCGTGGAGAAGATCGCGCACCTGATCCAGTCGGGGCGCTATCCGGCCAAGCGGATCGCGGCGATCACCTTCACCAACAAGTCGGCCAAGGAGATGCGCGAGCGCATCGCCAGGCGGCTGCGTGGTGATGCGGCCGATGGCCTGACGATCTGCACCTTCCACGCGCTCGGCCTGAAGATGCTGCAGATCGATCACGCCAAGCTCGGGCTGCGACGCGGTTTCTCGATCTTCGATGCCGACGATGCGGCCTCGCAGATCAAGGACCTGCTGCCGGGCGTCAAGCCGGACATGATCCAGCTGCTGCAGGGTCTGGTCTCGAAGGCCAAGAACGCGGGGCTGTCGCCCGAGCAGGCGCACGGCGTCGCACTGAGTGCGCGCGAGTTTGAGGCCGCTGCGCTGTACGCGCGCTATCAGGAGCGCCTGACCGCGTTCAATGCCGTCGACTTCGACGATCTGATCCGCCTGCCGGTACAGCTGCTCGAAACCGACGAGGACGCGCGAAATGCCTGGCGCGAACGCATCGGTTACCTGCTCGTGGACGAATGCCAGGACACCAACGACGCGCAGTACCGCCTGCTCAAGGCGATCGCCGGGCCCAAGGGCAATTTCACCTGCGTGGGCGACGACGACCAGAGCATCTACGCCTGGCGAGGTGCCAACCCGGAGAACCTCACCGCGCTCGCCCACGACTACCCCGAGCTGCGCATCGTGAAGCTGGAGCAGAACTACCGCTGCAGCAACCGCGTGTTGCGCGCGGCCAACGCACTGATCGCCCACAATCCGCACGAACACCCCAAGACGCTGTGGAGCGCGCAGGCCGACGGCGAGCGCATCCGCATCTGGGAATGCCGCGACAGTGCGCACGAGGCGGAGAAGGTCGCCGGCGAGATCCACTTCCTGCAGACCTCGCGCAAGCTCGAATGGAGCGAGTTCTGCATCCTGTTCCGCAGCAATCATCTCTCGCGTCCGCTCGAAAAGGCGCTGCAGCTGCTGCGCGTGCCCTACCACCTCAGCGGCGGGACCGCGTTCCTGGATCGCGGCGAGGTCAAGGACGCGATGGCCTGGCTGCGGGTGCTGGCCAATCCCGAGGACGACTCGGCGTTCCTGCGCGCGGTGCAATCGCCGGCGCGGGGCGTCGGACAGACCTCACTGGCGCGGCTGTCGGAGCTGGCGCGCGAGGCCGAGGTGCCGATGTCGCGCGCGATCGAGTCCATGGGCCTGCTCAAGCAGCTGCCGCCACGCGCGGCCAATGCACTGAGCGAGTTCGGCGACATCGTCCGAGGCCTGCGCCAGGACGCGCGCCAGATGGCGCCTGGCGAGCTGGTCCGCACGCTCAACGAGCGTTCGGGGCTGATCGCCATGCTCAAGGCGCAATGCAAGAGCGAGGAGCTGTTCCGGATCCGCTGCGGCAATCTCAACGAACTGGCCGACTGGTTCGAGGGCGCGCGCGGCACGGCGCCGGGTGAACTGGCCTCGCAGCTCGCCCTGCTCAGTCACGCCGACAAGAGCGAGCCGGGCAACCAGGTGCGGCTGATGAGCATGCACGCCGCGAAGGGCCTCGAGTTCCGCTACGTCTTCATCATCGGCATGGACGACAACACCCTGCCGCACGAATCGAGCATCGACGAGGGACGGATCGACGAGGAGCGCCGGCTGCTCTACGTCGGCATTACCCGCGCCAAGGAGCAGCTCTGGCTGAGTTACCCGCGCGAAACCCAGCGCTGGGGCCAGAAGTTGAAACTGACGCCGAGCCGGTTCTTCGACGAGCTGCCCGCCGCCGAACTGCAGCGCGACGGCGCCGATCCGGTGGCCGATGCCGCACGCAAGCGCGAGCGTGCCGATCACGGATTCGCGGCGATCAGGGCCCTGCTGGACGGTTGAGCATGGCGTGAAGCGCGAGCGCGCTTCGCGTCGATCAGTCCGGCAGACGGGCTGCCAGCACCTCCAGCGCCTCGCGCAGGGCGGCCACCTCGGCCTCCAGCGCTTCGACGCGCGCGCCCAGCGCGGCGTCGCCGGCCGACGCGCGCCCGCCGGCCGCAGACGCGGCGATCGCGTCGACGTCCACCGACCCGCACAGCAGATGCGCATACCGGTCTTCGCGGCGACCCGCCGACGGGGGAATCCGCACGACCAGCGCCTTGCCCGCCAGACGCTCGAGGTGGTGGCGCGCGTCTTCGGCATCGGCGAACGCGTGCAGGCGCTCGCTGCGCGTCACCAGCTCGGTGAGGGTCTGCGTGCCGCGCAACATCAGCAGCGCGAGCAGCACGACCTGCGGCTGCGGAATGTCGAGCGCGGTGCCGAGCGTGTGCTCGTGGCGCTCGGCGCGCGAGGAGAACGACTGGCGCGCGAAGCGATGCGTCTCCAGCTGCCGCAGTGCGTGCTGCACGTCGCCGAAGGACAGCTGCATCCCCGGATCGCGCGCGGTCTTCTGGTTGGCGGCCGACTGCGCGGCGTTCACCGTGAGCGGATAGACATCCGGGGTCGTGGCCTGCTTCTCCACCAGGCACCCGAGCACCCGCGCTTCGGCCGGCGTGAGTCGCGGCCAGCGGTCCTGATCGTCCATCGTCTTGCGCTCCGGGCCTGTTCGAGGGGGCGACAGGATGCCGGCCGCGCGGCGGCCTGTCATGTCCGCCGGCACGCGGGCCGCTAGACTTGCGTGTTCACACGCCGAACACGGATCGCCCATGCGCAAGACTGCTCCCGTCCTGTCCCTGCTCGCGAGCGCATTGCTGCTCGTTGCCTGCAAGCCCACGACGCCGGCGCAAGCCCCCGCCAGCACCGAGGCCCCGGCTGCGCCGGCCGCAGCGCAGGCCCCGGCCGCAACCGATCCGAACGACAACCTCAACGCGGTGCTGTGGATCCAGCGTTCGGAGGAATACAAGGCCAACAGCCTGTCGCTCTTCCGCGCCGCGGCCGACCATCTCGACGCCGCCATCGCCGAAAAGAACTGGGACGCACTGGTGCCCGAGGAGCGCGAGCTGATCGGCGACGCCACCGCGCTGCCGCCGGCGGTGATCATGGACATCGACGAGACCGTGCTCGACAACTCGCCCTACCAGGCACGCCTGGTGCACAACGGCCTGGCCTACGACGAAGTCACCTGGGCACAGTGGGTCGCCGAGAAGAAGGCCAAGCCGGTGCCCGGCGTGCTCGAGTTCGCGAAGGCGGCCGAGGCCAGGGGCGTCACGATCATCTATCTCTCCAACCGCGCCCAGCACCTCCAGGACGCGACCATCGAGAACCTGCGCGCCGAAGGCCTGCCGGTGAAGGACGACAGCGTGTTCCTGGGCCTGGGCACGTTCGTGGAGAACTGCGAGCAGCACGGCACCGAGAAGACCTGCCGGCGCCGCCTGGCAGGCCGCGACTACCGCGTGCTGATGCAGTTCGGCGACCAGTTGGGCGACTTCGTCGACATCGTCGCCAACACGCCAGACGCCCGCGGCGCGCTGCTCGAGCAGTACGGCGACTGGTTTGGTGAACGCTGGTGGATGCTGGCCAATCCGAGCTACGGCGGCTGGGAACCAGCCCAGTTCAACAATGACTGGGCGCAGCCCGAAGGCGCACGGCGGGCGGCCAAGCGCCAGGCGCTCCAGCTTGCAAACTAGATGGATCAATCACTTGCACCATTTAATTTCAAGTGTTGCATCAGGTGTCGGCGCGCGCTAGCGTGGCGTCCGCCACACCAACGTCCTCCGGCCCTGCCGGCTTGAAGGGAGACCTCGGGTCTCCCTTTTTTTTCGGTGAGACCACGGTCCCAGAACCGTGCAATCTAGGGTCGACCCCAGGCTGTGGGGCACGCGATGCGCCTCTACGCTGACTGGGAGCCGTCATCAGAAGCGCTCGGCGCGTCGCGTTCCGACTGCCATCCCGCCCCCAGGAGGCAACGGTCATCATGCTCCCCGATCCGCTCGGCCTGTTTTCCAGTCGCGCCGGTCCCAGCGGACCGGGCGGGTTCGGACCCGGCGGACCGCTTCAGGCGCTCAGCACCCACTTCTCCAACTTCATGAGCGCCGTTCCGGGCGCGCTTCTGCCCGGCATCTTTTCGCGCGGCGAGAGTGCGACCACGCCGGGCACGCCCCATTCGACGAGCCCGTCGCCCGGCGGCACGGCGCCCTTCACCACGCCGAGCGGTGTTCCGCTGCCGCCCCACGTCGCGCCTCCCGGACTGTCCGGCCATCCTGCGCACGGCAGCGCCCCGGCCATGCCGGCCCCGGGCAACGGTCTGCTGCAGACGACGGGCAACGTGCTCAATGCCGCCACCGACACGGTCCGCAACCTGCTGTCGCCTCCGGGGCAGCCGCCGGGCGGACCGATGGCCAGCGCCTCCGCGAATGCCGGCACGACGCCGGGCGGCGTGCCCGCCCATGTCGCGAACGCCGCGACCGACGTCGCCCGCACCGTGGTGTCGAACCTCACGCCTTCCCAGGCGCCGGTCGCCACGCAGGCCCCCGGCTCCACGCAGACCGCGGGTCTGCCTGCGGCCCTTGGACAGGCCAACGTGTCCGGCCTTCCGCAGACCGCACAGGCCGGTCTACCGGCGCAGGCGAGCAGTCAGGCGCCGCAGGCGGCGCCTGTGCCGTCCCAGGTCTTGCCTGCCCGCGCGGACGGCGCGCCCGTCCCGTTGGGCACCCCGGCTGCCGATCGGGCGGCCTTGGCGCAGGCCCCGCAGACGCCCTCGCAGCCCGCCCTGCCAGCGACCGCACCGGGCGCTTCCCTCGTCGCCGCGCTCCCGCTGGCAGCAACCATGGCGCAACCCCCGGTCGCCGCGCCGATCGCGGGCAATCCCCAGGCCCAGGCCGCGGGGCAACCTGTCGCGGGCAATGCCGCGCTGGATGCCGGCGGCGCGGCGCGCGCGGAGCTTGCCGGCACCGGAACCTATACCGCCGATGGCCCGGGGCTGCGTCGGCGACAGCGGATGAAGGTCGGTGCCCAGCAGATGGGCCAATGGATGCTGGCCGTGGCACAGGGGCGCCTGCATCTGGTCCGCCCGCACGACGACAGCCGTCACGAGGCCGAGCGGGTCTTCCAATGGCTGTTCTGGATCCTGGCCATCGTCGCCTACGGCAGCCTGGCGCTGGTGCTGGTGGCATTCCTGCTGAGCCTGGGCGAGCTTCCGGCGGCGCCGACGCTGCGTCGCTGGACCGGCGAGTTCGCATTCGCAGGGCTCCTCGCCGCCGGCGGTGCCTGGTGGCTGGGCCGCCAGCTCACGCGGGCCGCACGCCCGCCGCCGGATCCGATGCGCCGCTGAGCGGCTCGGCACGGCGCGCGGCAGACGCGCCTTGGATTCCGATCCGCCTCAGCGTGCTACCAGGCCGCCGTCGCCCAGAGTGAGACGCTGCAGGTCCACGCCGTTGCCTTGCAGCCCCTGGCGCACGCCCGCGGCGAGCGTGCGCAAGCCGTCGCGGTTGCCGTCCCGCTTCATCGACTGGTAGGTCAACGCCGAAACCATCGTCAAGTACGCGGTGCGCTCGGCCTGGGCCTGCTTGGCGGCGTCGCTCATCGCTGCCACTTCGGGCACGGCCGCCAACGGACCGATCAACTGTCGCCGCACGGCCCGCTGCCCCGCCGGAGACTGCCGCGAGTCGCGGTCGTTGGCGACCTCCCACGAGATCAGCAGGTGCGCGGCAAGCACATCGCCGAGATTCGCCGGGTCATACCCGTACCGCCGCAGGATCCTGTCGAACTCGCGCATCATGTCGCCCGAGCCGATGACCTTTTCCAGGTTCGCCACCTGCTGCGGATTGCGTCCGAACGCACGGATGGTCTCCTGCTGCACGCGTGCGGTGACGGCCGGGTCACGCCGGAACGCGAGCGTGTCGACCGCGCGGGCGTCCACCTGCGCCGGCGCCGGCCGCGCGACCGCCTCCTGCAGCGCACGCCGCACGCCCGCTTCGCCACCATTGGCTGCAAAGGCGGCCGACGACCACACCACCGCGCACACCGCCATGATCCACAGCACCGGTCGCCATGCGTTGTTCCGATCCACGCCTCTCATACGAACTCCTTGACTGTCCCGCTTCGAGAATTCAAAAGCACCCCTGCACGCCATTACTTCAGGCACACCGGCACACGCAGCATGCTCATGGTCCCGTCGCCGATGCTGGCCACGGGCCGCATTTCGTAACGGATGCTGCGACAGCGCCCGCCCTCGCCCTGGGCACCCGAGCTCATGTCGCGCGCGCCTTCGGGCGCTTCCCGCGACAGCGTGTAATCGAACTTGAAGCGACTGGCGACCTGCGCCTTGCCGGCATCGAGTGGCGTCAGCTCGACGGTCAGCAACATGCGCCCGGGGCGCGCGCGGCCCGAGAACGCGTAGCGGTTTCCGCCTGACGCACCGCCGCCCTCGATGCGGCCGTCGTCGGCGATGCGCATTTCGACCTCTCCGGCCTGCGCGGTCCATCCATCGCGGCCATACGTCCCGTCGATGGCGAAGCTTGCATCGCCGGCCGTGCCGGAGGCCCCGTCGATGACCCCGGTGACGACCAGGCGCGCACGGTTGCCGCCGGTGGGCTCGAACACCGCACTGCCTTCGCCGCGACGGGTCATGAGACGGTTGTCCGAACCGTCGTAGACGATCGCCCGGACCCGTCCCATGTAGGGGTCGCCTGCGTAATCGGTCAGGAACTGGGAATCCGCGCCGCAGGCGGCGCTCGACAGCGCCAGAGCCGACGCGACGCACCCTCGCAGAAGCGGACGCAACATCTGAATCTCCTCGGTCTTGCCGGGCGTGAGGCCAACAAAAAAGCCAAGGCACGCGAACGTGCCTTGGCTCCGTGACAGGGTGCCACCCGGAGGCGGCACCCTGCGATGCGCTTACTGCTTGCGAGCCAGGGCGCTGTTGCCTTCACCGACCGACTTGATCACGTTGTTCGTGGCTTCGGTCAGCATCTTGAAGAGCTGGCTCAGTGCGGTGAGCTCGGCGGTCAGTTCGTTGGCCGGCTCCTCGTTCTCGGCGGCAGTGTCGATCTCGCCCGCCTTTTCCATCATCTGGTCCGAGATCTTGTTGGCGATCTCGCCCATCACCGTCGCGAACTGCACCAGCCAGCTGCCGCTCTTGCCGGACATCTGCGCCTTGTTCTGCAGTTCCTGGAGGGTGTTCTCCGCGAAGTTGAAGCTGAAGCTGCCTTCGATGCTGGTCATGTCATATCTCCGTTGGGTTTTTTGAAACGAATCCGGTTGTGTGGATCAGGCGGCGCGTGTGCCGCCAAGCGCGCCCTGGCCCTTCTGCGCGCGCAGCCAAGCCACCGCGCTGTCCTGGCCGTCGGCCTCGAGCCGCCGTGCGAACTCGACCGCGACCTGCGACTCCCTCGACTCGAACGCATCGAGCGCGTCGTTGAGCGAACGGATCAGGCGTGCCGCCTCGTCCTCGCTCAGCCCACCGACGGTCTGGAGCGACTCGACCGTGTTGCGCCAGGCGTTGCGGTCGAACGGGGCCGCGGTATCGGGCGAGCGTGCGGCGTCGTCCATGGACTGCTGGAAAAGCCGAGCCAGTTCCTGCCGTTCCGCCGGATCCATGCCCTGCTCGCCCGAAAGGAACGATTCGAACTGCTTCTGCAGTTCCACCCGGCCCTGGTCGACGATCTTGCTGACATTGGGATCCTGCATCACGGTGTCCTCGACTGTTGGAAGTTTGAGCTTCGCCGGTAGGGTGTTAAGCGGCCGCGTTGACCGAGGTCAGGGAGTCGACGAGCCGCTTGGCATCCGCGCCTTCACGCTCACCCATCTCGCGGGCAACGCCGCCGATCCAGGCATCCGCCGCCTCCCGCCCATCCGTCTCCACCCGGCGCTCGTACTCCGGCACCAGTGCAGCGAGCTCCCGCTGCACGGCGTCGAGACGTTCATCCATGTGGCGGATCAACGCGCTCTCGTCGTCGGCGCCAATCGCACCCTGCGCCCGGAGCTGGGCGAGGCCTTCGATCCAGGCCTGCCGCTGCGCGTGCTGGTCGCCGACCATGATTACTTGCCGCCGCCGAAGACGATGTTGAAGCCGGCCGAGAAGCCGTCGGTGATCGCATCCTGGGCAGAGGACGGCAGGCCCAGCGACGAGAACATGCTGTCGAAGGCGCTGCTGAACATCTGGCCCATCAGGTCGCCGATGAAATTGCCGATCAGGCCGCCGAGGGGACCGCCGATCGCGGTGCCGATCAGGGAGCCGATGCCGGAGAAGACGTCGCTGGACATGGTGAAACTCCTTTTGTGTGGAAAACGGATCAGAACGCTGGAATCCTGCGTGCCCTCCGTCCCTGCTTGCGACGGCTGGCCCGACTGCGAGGCCAGTGTCCACAACGGCCACGCCCGAAACAGCTAGGTCGTGCCCCATCTAGGGTCTGCCCTAGACCGCGCATGCTCACGCGCGACGGCGTGCCCGGCGCACGCTATAAACACGCCATGCCGCTGGACCCGACACCGTTGCCCGGCCTGGGCGCCTTCACCTCCGCCGATCTCCCCGACGGCCGGGACTACCCCGCCGTGGAACACCTGCGGACGCGACGCATGCGCCTGGGAGGCTTCGCGTTCCGCCACGCCCTCGACCTGATGCGGCTCGGCCGCGAGGAGCGCGTGACGCGACTGCTGCTCGACGATCCCATCGCCACGCTCGACGACGCGATGGGCCTGGTGGTCTGGGCGAACAAGCTTTATCGGGAGCGTCCCGGACTGGGCCTGTGGCATACCTGTGACCGCGCGGGCCGGTTCATCGGACTGTTCTCGCTGACGCCGAGCGGTGATGCCGGCGACATCGCGATCGGGGTGCGCCTGCTGCCGTCGGCGTGGGGCCGCGGCTACGCCCTTGAAGGCGGGGCCGCGCTGTGCACGCATGCATTCGACACGCTGGAGCTGCCCGCGCTGCTCGCGCAGTGCGCGCCCGACAACCGTTCGGTTCCGCCGCTGCTGCTGCGCCTGGGCTTCGAGGAAACCGCGCCGGGCACGCAGTTCGGAAACCCGGCACGCCGGTTCCGGCTGCAGAGGCGCGACTGGCAAGGCCTGCAGCCGCGCAGGAGGCCCGCGTCCCGGCAGCCAGACGAACCGGCCCACGACTGAGCAGGCCTGCGCGCGGCCGCAATCCTTCGCGGCGCGGAACTCAGCCGTGGTAGTGGGGCTCGATCGTCAACGTCCCGAGATTCTGCTCGGCGAACCGCCGCGCCAGCTGCGGCCCGGCTTCCCGGATCGCGTCGAAGCTCTCGCGCGAGCGGCTGTCGGCGCGCAGCACCCAGCCATCGGCGCTCTTGCTGAGCAGCAGGTCGGTCCCGGGGAGCGTGGCGTCGGCCATGCGCAACAGCACCTGCCCATCACCACCTGGATCGCGCGCATCGTGCACCGCCATCTGTCGCACATGCTTTTCCATCATGTCGAACAGATGCCCGGCATTCGACGCTGCAGCGGCGGGGGACGCCGTCGGGGCGCCGTCGCGCAGCGCCATCTGCGCCTGCAGCATCGCGGCCGACTCCATGCCTTGCGACTGCGGACCGAGGCCGGGATCGTACTGCTGGCGGAACGTGCGCGCATCCACGACGTCGCTCAACGACTGCCGGGTCCTGAGCGCTTCCTGCTGACTCGCCGTGTCGGCCAGCTCGCCGTCCTGCGCGTCGCCGGCGCCGGACGACTCGATGCCGGCCTCGAGCTGGCCGGTTTCGCCCCGTGCCTGCTCCAGCATCGAGCGGAACTGGTCGACCCGTTCGCGCGGCGGCGCTTCCCGGGTATCGGTCCTGGCCTGCCGGTCGACCTCGCGGTTGCGGGCCGTCTGGTCCGGCGCCCGGGAAGCGGAATCGTTGCGTTGCACGCTCATCGTCGTCTCCTCGCGTCCTATTGCCGCGCCATGAAGCGCGCCTGCATCAGGTCTTCGTTGACTGCTTCTTCGCGGCGCTCCGAAAGGCCGCGCTGTTCGCGCTTCCACACGTCGCGCCGCTTCTCCAGTGCGTCCTGCCGGTTCTTTGCGCGGAAGAACGCGTCGCGCGCGTCCTTCAGCGCCGCTTCGGCCTGCAGCACGGCCTCCTGGGCCTGCGCAAGCCGCTGCTGCGCGCCCGCGATGTGTTCGCCGAGCAGGTCGATGTGCGCCTCGCGCTGCGTGAGCGCCGCCGGCCACGGCACGCCCGGCGGCGGCGGATCGAGCAGCCGCGCGCGATGGGCTTGCCGGTCGCGCTCGAGTCCGGTGAGTTCGGTCTGCACGCGCTCGCAGGCCTCGATGCACTGCTGCAGCGCCCGCTGCCTGTCGAGCACGACCATGCGCGCCGCTTCGGTCCGGTGCGCGCGCAACTGCAGCAGCGTGTGCAGGGGGTAGCGCTTCATCCGAAGAGCTTCCGCAGGGCGCCGGCCGACGCGTCGAAGGGCACCAGTTCGTGTTCGGACTGCTGGAGCAGGGTGCGGATCGGACCGATCTTCTCGATCGCGATGTCCGCATCAGGATCGGTGCCGCGCTTGTACTCGCCCAGTTGCAGCAGCAGTTCGATGTCCTGGTGCTTGGCCAGATACTTGCGCAACTGGCCGGCTGCACGCAGGTGCGCCTTGTCTACGACGCGCGGCATGGTGCGGCTCAGGCTGGTCAGCACGTCGATCGCCGGGTAGTGGTACGCGGCGGCGAGCTTGCGCGAGAGCACGATGTGGCCGTCGAGGATCGAGCGCACCTCCTCGACGATGGGATCGCCGCCGTCCTCGTCCTCGGCCAACACGGTGTAGAACGCGGTGATCGAGCCCCTGTCGTTGTTGCCCGCACGTTCGAACAGCTTGGGCATTTCGCTGAAGACCGACGGCGGGAAGCCACGACGGGCCGGCGGCTCGCCGATGGCCAGACCCACATCGCGCAGCGCGCGGGCGAAGCGTGTGACCGAATCCACCAGCAGCAGGACGCGCTTGCCCTGGTCGCGGAAATACTCGGCGATCGCGGTGCCGACCCAGGCGGCCCGGCTGCGCTCGAGCGCAGGCCGGTCGGACGTCGCCACCACCACGACCGATTTCGCCAGTCCCGCCTCGCCCAGGTTGTCGTGGATGAATTCGTTGACCTCGCGGCCGCGCTCGCCGACCAGGACGATCACGTTCACGTCCGCGTCGCCGCCGCGCGCGAGCATCCCCAGCAGGGTGCTCTTGCCGCCGCCGGCGACGGCGAAGATGCCGATGCGCTGCCCTTCGCCGGCGGTCATGGTCGCGTCGATGGCACGCACGCCGGTGGAAAACGGGCGCTCGATCAGCGTGCGCGACAGCGGATTGGGCGATGCGGCGTAAATGGCGCCGTCGACCGTCGGACCCAGTGAACCCTTGTCGTCGATCGGCGCGCCGTGCGCATCGAGCACCCGCCCCAGCAGGCCGTCGCCGACCGGCACCGAGGCCTGCTTGCCGGTCGCATAGACCTCGGTGGTGGACGCGATGCCGTCGAGCGGGCCGAGCGGCGTGAGCAGGGTCAGCTGCTTCGACACGCCGACGACCTCCGCGGCGAGTTCGAACGTCGGGTCGCCGGGATTGCGCAGGTAGCACAGCTCGCCGATCGCCGCGCGCAGGCCCGTGGCGCGGATCAGCGTGCCGTAGGCCTCGCTGACCCGACCGACGCGTTCGATCGCCTGGACCTGGCCGAGCGCATGCAGCAGCGGATCGGGCGCGGCGACGCCAGCGGCCGGATCGTCCAGCAGCGAGAGCACCTGCCCGCCGCTCATGTGCTCGCCGCCGCGCTGGCCTGGGCGAGCGCCGCCCGGATCGCCTCGATCTGCTGGCTGACGCCGGCGCGGACTTCACCAGCTTCCGACACCACCACGCAGCTCAGCGGGTCGAGACTCTCGTCGTCGACCAGTTCGATCACGCCCACGCCCGGGTGCGCCTGGCGCACGGCGCCCAGTCCCTGCTCGACGCCCTCGCGCGCGTCGGGGTGCACCCGGATCATCAGGAACTGCTCGGCCTGCGCCGATTCGACGGCCCGCATCACCAGGCCAGGCACGACCTTGGCGGCATCGAAGCTCGGTGCGATGCGCGCGACGATCGCGCAGGCCAAGTCGCCGATGCGGCCGACCGCATCGCCGAGCACGCGCGCACGCCGCTCGTTGAGCGAGGCGAGCTGTTCGGTCATCTGCTGCTTGACGCGCTCGAGGCCTTCGGCGAACCCGTCCGCGTACCCCTGCTCGCGCGCCTTCTGTATGTCCGCCTCTGCCTGGTCGTACAGCGCGTTGACCCGTGCGAGCAAATCATCGAGCTCGCCGATCGCCTGCCATTCGGTCGCACGCACGATGGGCGACGACACACCCCGCTGGAACTGGCGCCGCTCGAACACCGTCGCTGCACGCGATGGCGCGCGTCGGGTCTGGCTGGAGGCGGCGTCTGGTGTCGGCATGGAAGCTCCGGTCCGGCGGGCTCAGGCGGCCACGGCGCGGTTCTGGTGGTGGGTGTGGACGACGAGCAGGGGTTTCTCGGGAAGATGTGCCGTCGGCAGCGCGTCCGGGCCGTGCAGCAGACGCGCCCAGTCGGCGAGTGCCGGCTCGCGCTGGCTGGCCCACGCCTGGAGTTCGGCCCGGCCCTGGTGTTCGAACAGCACGGCAAGACGCGCGTCGATGTCGTCGCCCGCAGCCAGCACGTCGCTCAGGCTGCCTGCAAGCCGCGCCTGGACGTCCGGCGGGACCTTCGCGTCCCAGATGCTGCGATCGAGCGCGAGCAGATAGCCGTTGCCCAGCGCCGCCTTCAGCCGCTTGACCGCGTCGCGCCTCACTTCGGCGCGGATCACCGGGGCGTAAGCCAGGATGCCCAGATCCCGGTGCAGCGCGTCGAGCCGGGCGCGGCTCCATCGTTCGATCAGGCCGCCGAAGCCGTCCGGCGCGGGCGCCAGCAGATGCGCCGCCGGGCCTTCGGCCAGCGCGCCTGCGAGCAACCGTCGCCCGAGCCGGCTGGCCCGGGCGCGTTGCAGCAGCGCGGTGTCGAACCCGTCGTCGCCGGCGCCGTGCCAGCGAGGATCGACCTCGGCGAGCAGCGCATCCAGCGACACCAATTCAGCCCTGCCAGCGTGCGGGTGCCGCCTTGTCCGCGTTGGCCGCGGTCCTGCGGGACTTCAACCGCCCGGCGAACGCGAAGGCGATCGCCAGCAGCGCGACCACCACCGCGGCGATCACGATCGCCATCGGGCTGATCGCCGAGAGCGCCATCGCCGTGCCCGTGGAGCCGCTGGTCTCGGGCGGGGCGGGCATCGAGACGAACTTGACCGACACCTGGTTGATGTCCGTCAGGCCTTCAACGCCGTCCTTGACCACGATCTTGATGTCGGCCTCGCGGTCGCGGACGTTGGCGCCTGGCTGTTCGAAGATCCACACCGCCGCGGAGGTCTTGCCGGTCGATCCGCCGAGCGGATCGCGCTCGGGCAGCGCCAGATGCACGCGTGCCTGCGCGACCCCGGGCAGCATCGTCAGTGTCTGCGTGATCTCCTGCTGCAGCGCGTGCAGATAGCGCCCGCGCTCGTCGGTTGCCGACGACGCGAAGCCTTCCTTCTTGAAGATGTCGCCAAGGTTCTGGTAGTTCTGCCGCGGCAGGCCACGGGCGCTGAGGATCGACATCGCCTGAGGGATGTCGCTCTCGGCGACGAAGACATCCCAGCCGACCTTCGATGCCGACGGCTTCTTCTGCGCCTGCACGCCCGACCCGATCAGGGCGCCCATCATCTCGTTGGCCTGACGCTCGTCCACCGAGCTGTACAGCGCGGTCCCGCCGCAGCCGGCGAGCAGCAGGCAGGCGAGCAGCATCGCCATCCAGCCTGCCCACCGCGCGGGCGCGCGCCGGTCGGAAATGCGTTTGTCGGAGTCGCGCATGCCGGTCACCTCGCTATCAGGACTGCTGGCGGAACAGCTGCTGGATGCCGTCCGACGTCCGGTTGGCCACGTTGGAGGTCATCTCGCACTGGAACAGGAAGTGATGGGACTTCATCGTCATTTCGATGACCTGGCCCGGTGACAGGTCACCGGCACTCTGGGTCATCGTCTTGGCGAGGTCCTGGATGCTCGAGGCCCCGCCGTTGAGGTTGTCCATTGCCGACATCAGCATGCGGATGCCTTCCGACGGCTCGGATGCGCCGGTCGCGGCCACCTGCTGCGTGGCGTTGGCGGATGCGGCGGAGCTCGCGCCCGCACGATCCATCGCCTGTGCGAACTGCCCCACTTCGTACGCGGCGGCAACCGGCTGGTTGCCGCCGGCGCCGGTTGCCCCCTGTGCCGCGGCTTCGAGCCCCGCGGCCTGGATCGCGTCGACCATGTCGTTCTCCTCGCTTGAGTGGAAGCTGCGGACGCTTACTGCTTGCGACCCAGCGTCTCGAGTGCCTGGCCGACGCTGTTCTGCGAGGTCGAGGCGTTGTTGGACAGGAACTGCATGCGCAGGCTCTCGGCGGTCAGCTTGACCACGTTGGACGGCTGGTCGCCACCCTGCCCGATCACTTCGGACAGATTGGTGATGCGCGTGGCCTGCTGGTCGAGCGTCTGGCCCCACGCGCGTGACATGGCCTCGTACCAGCTCGAGGCGCTGGCGCCGCCACTGGCCTTGCGCACGCCGTTGTCGTTGTTCATCGAAGCGCGGCCGATGAAGCTGCCGATCTGATCGTTGGTGATGGTGGTCATGCGGTGTACTCCTCTTTGGAACGCCTGGAATGACGGATGTCTGGTGCGACGCCGCGGCGCCGCGGTGAAAGTCACTGCCTCGATTCGCCGGCCGCGCCGCTGCCCACGGTCGCAATCGCGCCCTTGCGCACGCTGGCCACCACGGTTGCAAAACGCGGATCGCCGCCGGCGGCTGCATGCGCCTGGGCCTGCGCGGCCTGGGCCTGCTCCTCGGGCGACGGCACCGGGCCGGGAATGATCTTGATCGTCGCCCCGTCCGGACCGATGACGTGGGCAAATTCGCCGATCGCCACCAGATTGCCCTTGCCGGGAATCGTCTCGCCGACGACGAAACGGCGGCCGTCGGATGCAAGCAGGTGCGGATCGTCGCCACGCACGATGCGCACGATGTGGGTCTCGGGCGGCGCCTGCGGCTGCTCCACTTCGCCCTGCGCGAGCGCGCCGTTGGGCGACCGCGGCAGGATGCGCTGCACACCGGGAATGTCGGCGATTGCACGCGACCGCGCCAGCCGTTCGATCTCCGCGCCGTCCTTGAACTCGCCAATGACTTCCACGTCGCCGTTGCCGACATACCGTGCCTTCACCGGGATCGACTGCGCGCGGAACATTTCGGACACGTCGTTGGCGATGTGCTCGCCGGTGCGCAGCTGCAGGTTGGCCTCGATGTTCTCGGCACGGACCTGCGCGCGCAGCCGCTCGAGCGTCGCGCTGTCGTCGACGGCACCGGTGACCGTGGGTTCGCCACCCGCGCCGTCGGTGATGCGGACGTTCGCGACGCGGTACTCCTCGAGCAGCGCACCCAGGCGCTCGCGCTGGTCAGGCCCCTGCTCGGGCGCCGGCAGCACGGCAGCGAAGATCGCCAGCGAAGCCAGCGACAGCGCCGCGATGCCCGCGATCCACGGCAGTTTGCGCACGAATCCCGACCGCGGCGTGGCGGCCTCGTCGTTCGGCGCGAACACCGTGACGAATTCGTCCCAGGCCGGATCGTCCTCGCGGCCGAATGCGATCACCGCCTCGCCGATGCGGACCTGCTGCACGGCCGACAGTTCCACCGGGTCACCCGGGTGGATGTCCTCGGCGCCCACCTTGACCGGCGCGTCGAGCGCGCGCACCAGGAAGCGGCCGCCGACGAGGCTGACCAAGGCATGGTGCGCGGCAACGCCGTCATCAGCGAGCACGATGTCGCAGTCCTCTCCACTGCCGACGAGGATCATCTCCTCGTCCGCGAGCACGCGGCTGGCACCTGCATGCAGGCCGTCGACGATGCGCAGCACGTTGTGGGTACGGGTCTGGTTGGATTCGTTCATCTCAGTCCTCTCATTGCCTGCGCCGGCGATTCGCGTCGAACGCGGCGACCGTCGGGCGCATGCCCCGGAATGAAGCGACTACAGGATGCTCATGCATTGATCTGCCCCGCCTGGACGATGCGCAGGTCCGGTGCCAGCTCCTGGTACGAAAGCACCGGCAGATCGAAGAAATCAACCTCCATGAGCTTGCGCAGATGCCTGCGCACGTCCAGCGAGCACAGCAGGACCGGCTTGACCCCCGGCGCCTGGCGGCCCAGATGCGCACGCACCTCGTTGCCGAGACGACCGGCCAGCTCGGGCGAGATCGCAAGCTGGCTGGCACCGCCCGCCACGCGGACCGATTGCCGCAGCTTGTCCTCGAGCTCGGGATGGATCAACAGTACATGCAGCGTCCGCTCATCGTCTGAATAGCGATCCGCGATCTCGCGCTTGAGCGCGACACGCACGTATTCGGTCAGCAGGACGACATCCTTCTCGCGGCCGCCCACATCGGTGATCGCTTCGAACGCGTCGCGCAGGTTGCGGATCGGCACGCCCTCTTCCGACAGACGCCGCAGCACGTCGGCCACGCGCTGCGGTGCGACGACGCGCAGCATCTCCTTGACCAGGTCGGGGTAATCGCGCTGCATCTTCGCGAATAGATTCGAGGTCTCCTGGATTCCCAGGAACCCGCCCATCCGGCGGCGGATCGCGGCCGACGCATGCGCGCCGAGCACATCGATCGGGGCCTGCGTGCCCTCGCCCGGCGTCTGCACCCACTCTCCGGCCACGACGGCCGGGTAGAAACCGGGCAGCTTCTGCGCCGTCGCGGACGTCGCAGGCTGGGGCTGCAACAGCGCGTCGCTGCGCAGGCGCCCGGTCGCGATGCGCGCGCCGAAGGCGGTCAGGCGGTATTCGTCTTCGGCGAACGTGGGCACGATGCGCAGCGAGGGTGCCGGCACGGGCACGCCGTACTCCTCGCGCAACCGCTGCGCGGTGTCGACCAGGCGCGCTTCGAGGTTGTGCGCGCCGAGGTTCTGCGCCAGCAACGGCGAGACCTGCAGCTGCAGCGGCGCGGGCGGAGCGAGATCGTCCTGCTTCACCGACTGCTGGGCGTCGGCGACGACCTCTTCCTCGCTGATGCGGAACAGGCGGCGCAGCCCTTCGAACTTGTAGCGGTAGCTCCACGCGCTGAAGCCGAGCAATCCAAGCCCGAGCAGCAGGAAGACCGGCCACGGGAAGCCGGGCACCAGCGTCATCAGCAGCGCGAGCAGCCCGGTGATCATGATCACGCGCGGCTGGCCTGACACCTGGCGCGTAATCGCGTCGCCGAGGTGGCGATCGTCGATCTCGCCCGTGGTGCGGGTGACGATCAGGCCGGCCGCGATCGTGGAGAGGATGGCCGGAATCTGCGACACCAGGCCATCGCCGATCGTCAGGATGCTGTAGACGCGCGTCGCCTCGCCCAGCGGCATGCCGCGCTGGAGCACGCCGATGGCGAGGCCGCCGAGCAGGTTGATCAGGATGATGACGATGCCGGCGATGGCGTCGCCCTTGACGAACTTCATCGCGCCGTCGAGCGAGCCGTGCAGCTGGCTTTCGG
>ENA-UOWK01000402-UOWK01000402.1-bioreactor-metagenome-genome-assembly--contig:-NODE-402-length-27251-cov-22.628548_pt1 | contig 27251 bp, 10 predicted proteins | sample MGYA00238157_ERZ761612 | MGnify/ENA primary metagenome ERZ761612 (study PRJEB28901, sample SAMN06268035) | bioreactor metagenome | isolation source: Joint BioEnergy Institute, California, USA... | reverse complement strand
GCGAAGGACACCAGGCGCACGCCCATGTCCGGGTCGAAGCGCTTGACCGCCTTCATCAGGCCGATGTTGCCTTCCTGGATCAGGTCGCCCAAGGCCAGGCCGTAGCCGTTGTAGCCACGGGCCACATGCACCACGAAGCGCAGGTGGGAATGGACCAGTTCGCGTGCGGCGTCCAGGTCCTGCTCGTCGCGGAAGCGGCGGGCCAGGTCCTGCTCGTCATCGACCGACAGCACCGGAATCTGGTGCACGGCACCGATGTAGGCGTCCAGCGAACCGAGCGCACTGGGAATCGGGAGATTGTTTGCCACAAGGGCAGTCGAGGTGTTCTGGCTCATGGTCACCATCTTAGCAGTCCGGGTTTTCGACTGCTAAAGCGCGGGAAAGTTCCAGTGTTCCGTGAACGAAACAATGGGCGGGAGAACATGGTTACCCTACCCCCATCTGCGCACAATGGCGAGCCGCCCCGCCACTTGCAAAATCCCTTTCAGATCAATGACCTGCTCCCCAATATGTTCAAATTTCGTCGTTTTGGGCCGGTGAATCCCGATCCCGCGCCCCATTCACGTCGCTCGCCGTTGCCGGTGGTTCAGTCCGCGCCCTAGTAGTAGCCGGCCAGATTGAGGAAAACGCCTTTCTGGTCGTATTCCAGCTCGGTGAGGGTGTCGCTGAAGGTGGTGAAGTTGTAGCCCACACCCACCTTGAAGTTCTCGCCCAGTCGCCGGTCCACGCCCACCAGCCAGCCCTTGCGCACACCGCCGTCGCGCACCTTCAGCCAGCGGTGTTCGGCCAGGCCCTCCCAGGTCTGCAGCAGGCGGTAACGCAGCTGCAGCGCGGCGAAGTCGGCCCGGCTGTCCAGCCATGGCCCGGTCCCGCGACCGGTCCGGTACTCGCCCCAGCGTGCCGCCAGCTTGGCCGCCATCTCCCAGCGCGCGCCCAGCTGGCGGATACCCTCCAGGGACAGTACCTGCGAGCGCTGGTCGTAGCGGTTGCCGCCCTCCTGCCCCAGCGAGGCCACGTCGTAGAGGTAGGTCACCTTGCCGAAGCCCGCCCAGCGCGTGCTGTCCTGCGGCCGCCACGCCACCCCGGCATTGGCTTCCACCAGCCGCGCGTCGGCCGCCGGGGTGATCCGGTCCCGGGTGTCGGCATAGTTGGCCCGCAACGCGAACCGCCAGTCCTCGCTGAGCCGGTACAGCAGCCGGTGGGTGGTGACCCACTGCTCGCGCTGCTCGGCGCCACGGTCATGGCGGTATTCCAGCTTGCTGCTCCACTGCGCCACCGCGTCGGTGCGGCCACCACTGACGCTGTAGGCGCGCCGATCGATGCGGCCGGCGGTGGACGCCAGTTCACCGTCCATCACCGTGAACCCCAGGTTCCACCCCTGTGCCGGATAGAGGTCCAGGCCGAACGTATGCACCAGCCCGGCACCGTCCTGCTGGCGCTCCTTCAGGTACTGGCTCTCGTTGTACACGTTGGCCTGGTTGCTCAGCCGCCAGCGCTGGCCCACGGTCCAGCCGCTGCGCAGCCCGGTGTCGAACAGCGGGTCGCTTCCGCCGCGGTCGGTGCTGTGGCTGTAGCTGCCATACAGGCTGTGGTCCGGGGCCATGCGGTATTCGGCATCGACCCTGGCGCCGTGGCCGCGGCTGCCGCTGCTCACTTCGCCACCGACACTGCTGCGGTCGCCGAACAGGTAGCGCGCGCCCAGGGTCACCAGATCGTTCTTCTCGTAGGCGCCGCCGTCATCGTCCACGGTCAGCTGACCGGTACCGTACAGCTCCCACGAGGCGCCCAGCCGCTGGCGGTAGCCCAGCGCGGCCAGCAGCGCGGCAACGTCCTGCTGCGGCTGCGTTTCGCTCACCCGGCGCAGTTCGCCGCTCAGCTGGCCGTCCGTGCCCAGCCGCCACTCCGCGGTGAGCTGGCTCTGTTCCAGTGCCAGCCCGCCCTGCTCGATACGGCTGTGGCGGCCGTACAGGCTCAGATCATCGGTGAGGTAGCCCAGGAACTCCGCGCCGTATTCGCGCAGGGGTTCGCCGCGGTCCTGCCGCGCTACCGAAAAGCCCGCATCCACATCGCGCCACCACGCACCCACGCTCCAGTCGCGCGTGGTCCAGCCCAGTTCGCGCAGGTTCGCCCGCGCGTCCACCGCGCTGGCCGTGCCGGAGCGCGGTCCGGCATACGGATTGCGGCGGATGAAGCTCAGGCCGCCGTTGTCCGAATAGAACACCGGCGCGGCGGTGGCTTCGGTGCGGGTCTGCTCCATCTTCAGGTAGGTGCCGCGCCCGGCCTGCAGGGTGACATCGGCGCCCTTCAGGCGATAGGTGTCGCCGCTGCGGTTCTCTTCCACCCAGGTGCCACCTACCGCTACGTGGTCACCCACCCACTGCCGACCGCGTGCACCGTAACTGCCATCGTCGCGGCTGAAACCTGCCGGCACGTACTCGTAGTCCACCAGCAGCAATTGCTCATAGCCATCCAGCGGGGTATCCCGGGTCAGGCTGCGCACGTTCTCGCGGGTCAGCTGGGCCAGCGGCCGGGTCAGGATCAGGCGGCCCTGCAGATCATCGATCTCGTAGTCCACGCCCTGCTGCAGCGTGGCACGCGTTTCGGTGCGGCCCGTCGTGCGGTCGCGCACTTCCAGCACGACCTGTTCCGAGCCTGGCAGCAGATCGGTATGGCGCAGGTAGTACAGGCTGCCGCCGGTACCGAGGAACTCGCTGTGGCCGGGTGCGGACTGCGCTTCGGCACCGAACAGCTTCAGTTGCGAACGCGCCTCGCCCAGCGGCGTGGCCTGCAGCGAACGCCAGTTCAGCGCGCCGCCGTACAGCGCGCGGACGTACTGGCCATATTCGGTTCCGGTGATGCCGGTGGCGTAGTTGCCCCACAGGGCCTGGCTCTGGTCCCAGTCCACGCGCAGGTAGAGGCGTCCCTGCGTGTCCACGTCGCGCCAGGTGCTGGAATCGTCGCCGTACACCGGGTAGTACAGATCCGGGTCCAGGCGGCGGAACACGTCCTGCGCATCGGTCCGGGTCAACCCACGGAACAGGTCTTCCAGTTCGCGGTCCTGGGTGTCGGCCTGCGCGGTGAGCAGATAGCGGCCCCGCAGCTTGCCCTTCAGGTAGAAGGCCAGCCGCCCTTCGCTGAGGAAATCATCCTGGGCGCGGTCGTCGGCCGCCAGCGGCTGCAGGTTGCCGGTGGCCTGGTTGCGTGACACGGTGACATCGGCGATCGCCACCACGAACAGGTAGCGCCCAGTCACCGCCACGTTCAACGGCTGCTGCGCCACGGCGGTGTCCACCGCCAGCACCTGCACGTCATAGCGGTGCTCGCCGACCGGTTCGAGGAACTCGGCAGCGAACGTGCGCTCCAGGTCCACTGGAAAATCCTGCCCGTTGATGCGCACCCGGCTGTCCGGCTGCAGGTTGCGCCCGTACACACGCACGCGCGAGCCGTGGATGGGAATGTTCTGCAGCCGCAGCATGCTCTGCCCGTACAGGGCGTTGCCCAACTGCAGGTCCTGGGCCCGCTCGCCGTCGTCCACTGCCTGCCCCAGGGTCTTCTGCACGGTGTCGCGGACCTGCTGCAGACCGCGCTCGAAATCCGCCGGCGTGATCAGCTGGATGCGCTGCACGCGGGTTTCATCGAACGTGCCGCCGGCACCGTAGGCGCGGGCCACGTAGAGCAGCTCATCGCCCGTGCGCAGCTTCACCTCGGCGGGCAGTTCGCCGTCCCATTCGACATCGCCCACGTAGTCCGTCGGCAGCGCGATGCGCGCCAGCGGGGTGACCTGATCGATGTCGCTGCCGCGGTACAGCGTGACCTCCAGCCGCTCGATGAACGCGGCGTAGTTGGTGTAGCTGTGAAAGCGCACCGGGCGCAGGATGCGGCCCCCTTCAAACGGTGCCGTCGCCGCGGCCTGCACGCTCAGGCTGGGCGTGCCGCGTCCAGGATCCTCGGTGGCCCAGACCACCGCGCCGTCCGGCAGGTCGGCCATGAACGCTGTCGGTTCAGCGCCTGCCGGCGCCGCCCCGGCGCCCGCGGCCGTGTCGTCAGTGATCCGCAGCAGCAGCGTCGCGCCTTGCTGGCAGCCGGCAGCGGTGCACTGCACCGTGTCCGGCGGGGGTGTCTCCGGCAGCGGGGTCGCCTGCGCCGGTGCGCGTGCCGGCAGCAGCAGTGCCAGCGTTGCAACCACGGAACAGGCCAGGCGTCTCGTGGTGTCCATGGTGTCAACGCCCCTCCGGTGCGTGGTCTGCCGCACCCGGCGGCGCGGCAGGTTCATCCAGGCGCAGGCGCGGTGGCGATGCGGTGTCGCCGCCCTGCAGTTCGATCCAGCTGGCCGCGGCCACGGCAGGCGACACGCGTGCCGCCAGCGCCTGCTGCACCGCGCGCGCGCGCTGCCATGCCAGCGCCGGCGGCACGCCCGCCACCGGCAGCAGCACCCGCCCGCCACCGCGCTGTACGAGCGCCTGCGCGGCCGCCTCCAGCACCACCGTGCGATCGGCCGGCCACTGCGCGCGCGCGTCGATGAACAGCGCACTGCCCAGTTCGATGCGAGCCGGTGCGCCACCGGTCGCCGCGACGCTGCCACCCGGCAGCCGCACGCCGAAATCGAAGCGCACCGGCAGCCCCGGCGTGATGCGGCGGACCAGCGGGTTGGCGGTGGTGAACCGGGCACCGTCGGGCAGCGTGGCCGGGTCGACCTTCAGGATGAAATTGCGTCCGCGTGCCTGGCCGGCCTCGATGCCGACCAGGTGGTAGCGGCCGTAGGCATCCGTTTCCATCACCAGGCCTTCCACCGCGGCCACCCGTACCCCGGGAATGCCGCGCTCACCGGTATCCTGGAGGCCGTTGCCGTTGCGGTCGTCGAACACGCTGCCCACGATCAGGCTTTCATCCAGCAGCGGATCGGCGCCCACCTCCACCTCGGCCGCGGCGACGTTGCCGATGCTGCGGTTCTGGCCATCCACCGCGGTGATCCGGTTGGTGTGCACGCCGCTGCCGGTACCAGCGCCCACGCGCAGGACGTACGCCACCGTGGCGCGGCCACCGGCCGGGACGTCGATGCCTTCGATGCGCAATGGCTGCACCCCGGCGGTGCGCGCGGTATTGTCGGCGTCTTCCACCGCGAAGCCGGCACTGACGAAGGTGAAGCCCGGCGGCAGCGTATCCAGCAGGGTCGCGCCGGTGGCGTCCACCTCGCCCACGTTGTCGACGGTCACGGTGTAGCGCACCAGATCGCCGATCTGCGCGCGGCGGGTGGCCGCCGTCTTGGTCAGCCGCAGCACCGCCTGCTGACCGTCCACGGTGACCGCCACGTTCGCTTCGGCGCACTGGGCGGTGGGAATGGTGAGATCGCATACGCGGTAACGGAAGCTGTCGGTCCCGGCGAATGCGGCCGCCGGCGTGTACTGGCAGCGGCCCTCGCCACACTGCGCCGTGCCGGCCTCCGGCGCCTGCACCATCCGCAGCGACGCCGGATCCAGCGGCGCACTGCGTGCACCATCGTTGGCCAGCACATCGATCACCAGCGCGCCGGTGCCCTGTGCACGCACCGCATCATCCACCAGGGTCAGCACGTTGTCGTCCACGGTGACGCTGACGTTCGCCACGGCACACCCGGTGGCGTTGTCCACGGCGCAGACCTCGTAGGCGAATGCCTGCACACCGGCGAAGTGGGTGGCCGCCGCGAAGCGGATGCGGGCCTGCGGCATCACCGTGGCCGTGCCGTACGGCGGTGGCGTGGTGATGGCCAGGGTGATGCGGGCCGGATCAACCGCCGCGCCACCCAGGCGATCGTTGGCGAGCACGTCGATCTCCAACGCGCCGTTCTGCGGCAACGACACCTGGTCGTCGTTGACCTCCAGCTGCGCGACCCGGGCGACCACCGCCACGCTCACCGTGCCCACCGCGCACACGTCCGGCCGCTCACGCAGGCAGACGGTGTAGGTCGTGCGGTAGCTGCCCGGTGACAGCCCGGGCAGCACATCCACCCAGCCGTCGGCAGCAAAGCGCAGCGCCCCGGTATCCACGGCGGTGAACAGCAGCTGGGCCGGATCCACCGCGACGCCGTCGAGCGTGTCGTTGTCCAGCACGTTGCGCACGCGCGGCCGGCCCGCTGTATCCACCTCACCGAGCGCGTCGTCCACCGCCCGCAGCGCGCCTGCGGTGGCCTGCACGCGGACCGTGGCCACGGCCGTGCTGCAGTTGTCGGGCACGCCGTTCTCGCACAGCTGGTAGGCCAGCTGCACCACGCCCGCAGGAACCCCGGCGGCGACGCTGATCTGGCCCGCACTGTTCAGGGTGAAGCCCGGGGTACTGCCGGTCAGGCTGACCACCACGCTGCCCACCGGCGGGGGCGACACCGTGTTGAAGCGGTCGTTGTCCAGCACCGATCCCGCCAGCGTCCCGCCGGTGGCCGGGTCCACCGGTGCAGCACTGAAGTCGTCGTTGACCGCCAGCACCACGTTGCCGCTGGCGCCCACCACCAGCTGCACGCCGGCGCTGGCGCAGACGGCGGCATCCGGGGCGGGCAGACAGGTCTGGTAGGTGAATGCCACGGTGCCGCCGACACCGGCCGGCGCGACATAGACGAAGCTGCCGTCGTCATTGAAGGTCAGCCCTGGCGGTACGGGCCCCTGCACGCGCCACACCGCGCCGGCCGGCATGTTGTCGTTGCCGGCCACGGTGCTGCTCAGCGTGCCCCGCGCCGGCAGCGGGAAGGTGTCCGGCTGCGGCGCCGGATCCACCCGCAGCGTGACGCTGGCACTGGCACAGTTGGCCGGCACGGCGCGCTCGCACACCTGGTAGCTCACGGTACGGGTTCCCGAAACCACGGCAGCGGCAATCCGCAGCGTGCCGTCGGCCGCCAGCGTGATGCCCTCCGGTGTGCCCACCAGGCTGACCGTCACCGCCTCCGGCGACAGCGGCACCCCGTTGAGCAGATCGTTGTCCAATACGCTGGGCGTGGTGCTGCCCGGCGCCTGGCCAACGAAGCGGTCATCGGCCGCGACCAGCGTGCCGGTGTTCACGTTCAGCGTCAGCACCGCACTGCCGCACTCGGCCGCATCCGGCGCGGGCAGGCAGGCCAGGTAGGTGACCGTCACCGCCCCGGTGGTGCCGGCGGGCGGCGCATAACGGAAGCTGCCGTCGGCATTGAACAGCAGACCGGCCGGTGGCGTGCCCTGCACGCGCCACTGCGTCCCGGGCGGCATCGCATCGTTGGCCGCCACGGTGCCCTCCAGGACCTCTCCGACCTGTACTGCGAAGACATCCGCCTGCGGCGCGGGAGTGACCCGCAGCGTGACGCGGGCGGTGTCGCAGTTGCCGAGCGCGGCGGCTTCACAGATCTGGTAGGTCAACGTGACCGCCCCGGCGATGGTCCCGGCCGCCACGCTGATCCGTCCATCCGCCGCGATGCTGTAGCCGGCCGGTGCACCCACCAGGGTCAACCGCACCGTGACGGCGGCAGGGGGGCTGACGCCGTTGAGCTGGTCGTTGGCCAGCACGCTGGCCGCCGTGCTGGCACCGGCGTCGACCACGCCGAGCACATCGTCACCGGCCACCAGGGTGCCCGTGGTGAGGTTGATCAGCAGCGACGCGGTGCCGCACAGCGCGCTGTCCGGGGCGGGCAGGCAGGCCTGGTAGACCAGCGACAGCGGGCCCGGGGTACCCGCCGGGGGCGCGTAACTGAAGCTGCCATCGGCGGCAAACACCAACCCGGCCGGCGCTGGGCCCTGCAGGCTGTACACACTGCCGGGTGGCAGACGGTCGTTGTCGGCCACGCTGTCGACCAGCGTCTGCCCGGGCGCGACCGCGAACGCATCATCGCGCGGCACCGGGGTGACCACCATGCGCACCCTCGCGGTGTCGCAGTTGGCCGGCGCGGCCGCTTCGCACACCCGGTAGGTCAGGGTCGTGGCGCCTGCGTCCACGCCGTTGCCTACGCTGATGCGTCCGGTCGCATCGATCAGGAAGCCGGCCGGCGCACCCACCAGGGCAACGCGCACAGTCTCCGCGGCAGGCGGACTCACCCCATCGAGGCTGTCGTTGGCCAGCACGCTGGCGCCGGCGGTGGTGCCCGGCGACACGCCATTGATCACATCATCGTTGGCGCGCAGGGTGCCGGTGTTGACGTTGATCGTCGCCGTGGCCGTGCCGCACACGGCGGCATACGGTGCCGGCAGGCACACGCGGTACTCGAACGCCACACCACCCAGCGTACCCGCCGGCGGCGCGTAGCTCAGGGTGCCGTCGCCGGCCAGGAGCAGACCGGCCGGTGCGCTGCCCTGCACGGTGAACAGCGCACCCGGCGGCACCGCATCGTTGCTGGCCACACTGGCCGACAGGGTCTGCCCGACCTGGACCGCAAACGCATCCGGCTGCGGCTGCGGGGCCACCACGACGGTCAGTGCGGCGGTCGTGCAGTTGGCCGGCGCGGCGGCTTCGCACAGCTGGTAGGCCATCCCGACCGGCCCAGCGGGCGCACCGGCCGGTACCTGCAGGCGGCCTTCGGGGGTCAACGCATAGCCGCTGGGCGCACCCACCAGGGTCAGCACCACCGTGGCCGGATCCGGCGGGCGGATGCCGTTCAGGCTGTCGTTGTCCAGCACGCTGGCGCTGGACAGCGCGCCGGGCAGGACACCCGCCAGCGTGTCATCGGCGGCGGCCAACGCCCCGTTGTTGATGCCCAGCACCAGGGTCGCGGTTCCGCACAGGTTGCCCTCCGGTGCGGGCAGACACGCACGGTACGGGACCCGCACCGGCCCGACCGTGCCGGCCGGCGGGGCATAGCTGAAGCTGCCATCGGCAGTGAACGTCATGCCGGCCGGGGGCGGGTCCAGCAGGCTCCACGTTGATCCGGCCGGCAGGTTGTCGTTGTCCGCGACGCTGCCGGTGAGGCGCTGTCCGGCCTGCACGGCCGCCGCATCATCCTGCGGGCTCGGCGCGATCACCACGGTGACGGTGGCGGTGGCGCAGTTGGCCGGCGCCACCGCCTCGCACAGCTGGTAGGTGAGCGTGCGCGGTCCGGCCATCAGCGCCACAGCGGCGGTGAGCGTGCCATCGGCGTTCAGGGTGAGCCCGGTCGCGATATCGACCAGACGCAGTACGACGTCACCGGGCGCTGGCGGGCTGACGCCGTTGAGGCGGTCATTGGCCAGCACGCTGATCCCCGAGGTGGCGCCCGGGGCAAGCCCGGCCAGAGCGTCATCGCCCGCGCTGACGCTGCCGGCAGTCAGGGCCACCGTCACGCTGGCGCTGCCACACAGGGCGTTGTACGGCGCAGGCAGGCAGGCGGTGTAGCGGAAGCTCACCGGACCGGGGGTGCCGGGGGACGGCGCATACACGAAGCTGCCATCCACGGCGAACTGCAGCCCGTCCGGCGCGGCGCCCTGCACGGCGTGAAGCGTACCGGCCGGCATGGCATCGTTGCTGGCCACGCTGGCGTTCAGGACCTGCCCGGCGCGCACGCTGAACGCATCATCGACCGGCGCGGGGCGGACCACCACGGTGATGCGGGCGGTATCACAATTGTTCACTGCGGCCCGCTCGCACAGGGCGTAGGTCAACGTGGTGGCACCGGCCACCGTACCGGCACTGACGCCCAGCCGCCCTGCCCCATCCAGGCTGAATCCGGCCGGGTTGCCCACCAGCGCCACGCTCACGGCGGCGGTATCGGCCACGCCGCCATTGAGGCGGTCGTTGTCGAGCACGCTGACGCTGCTGGTGCTGCCGGCAGGCAGATCGATGAAGCTGTCATCGGTGGCCAGCAGGGCGCCGTCGTTGAGATTCAGGGTGACGCTCGCGGTACCGCACAGCGCGTTGTCGGGCGCCGGCAGGCAGGCCTGGTAGTCGAACCGTACCGGCCCCACCGTGGCCGGCGGTGGCGTGTACTGGAAGCTGCCATCGGCGTTGAAGGTCAGCCCATCCGGTACTGCACCCAGCACCGCATATCCCGCACCGGCCGGAAGGTTGTCGTTGGCCGCCACATTGCCGTTGCCCAGCGTGCCGCCGACCTGCACCGCGTAGGCATCGTCCTGCGGCGCGGGGCTGATCACCAGCGCGACCGTGGCGGTATCGCAGTTGCCCGGCGCCGCGGTTTCGCACAGCTGGTAGGTCAGCGTGGTCGGGCCGGATACCACCGCCACCGGCACCTCCAGCCGCCCGTCGGGACGGATCACGAACCCGGCCGGTGCACCCACCAGATTCACCTGCACGCTGCCGGCAGGCGGCGGCGACACGCCGTTGAGCGCATCGTTGAGCAGCACGCTCGGGGTGGTGCCGCCGGGGGCGATGCCACTGAAGCGGTCGTCGCCGGCCTGCAGCGTGCCGGTGTTGACGTTGATCGTCGCCGAGGTGGTGCCGCACACGGCGGCATCCGGCGCCGGCAGGCACGCCAGGTAGGTGAAGCCGACCGCGCCCAGCGTTCCCGCCGGCGGCACATAGCTGAGGCTGCCGTCCGCGGCCAGCACCAGGCCCGCCGGCGGTGTGCCCTGCACGGTGAAGCGCGAGCCGGGCGGCATGCGGTCGTTGTCGGCCACGCTGACCGCCGCCAGGGTGCCGCCGGCCTGCACCGCGAACGCATCGGGCTGCGGCGTCGGGGTGACGCGCAGGGTGATGCGTGCCGTGGCGCAGTTGTCGGGCGAGGCCGCTTCACACAGCTGGTAGACCAGCGCGGTGGCGCCGGCCGTGGCGGTGAGCGGAATCTGCACGGTGCCGTCGCTGTCGATCACGAAGCCGGCCGGTGCGCCCACCAGCACCAGCTGCACCCGGCCTGCCGGCACCGGCGTCACCGTGTCGAGCACATCGTTGTCGAGCACGCTGGGGGTGACCGCACCGGCCGGCAGCGGCACCGGGAAGCTGTCATCGTTGGCCACGACCGCGGTGATGGCGAAGGTCAGCGTGGCCGTGGCCGTGCCACACACGCCCGCGTCCGGCGCCGGCAGGCAGGCCCGGTAGTCGAACGTGACCGGGCCGGGCGTGCCCGGCGGCGCGGTGTAGGTGAAGCTGCCACTGTTGCTGAACTGCAGCCCCTGCGGCGCGGCCGCAACACTGAAGGTGGAACCGGGCGGCAGGCCGTCGTTGCCGGCCACCGTGGCAGCCAGCGTCTGGCCCGCCTGCACGGTGAACGCGTCGTCCACCGGTGCCGGGCGGACCACCACGCTGAGGGTGGCGGTGGCGCAGTTGTTGGCGGCAGCCACTTCGCAGATCTGGTAGACCAGCGCGGTCGCACCGGCGCTGGCGCCCACGCCGATCGTCACCCGGCCCGCACTGTCCAGGCTGATGCCGGGCGTGGTGCCCACCAGGGACAGCGTGACCGCTGCCGCCGGGGGCGTGATGCCGTTGAGCACGTCGTTGTCCAGCACGCTGCCGGCCGTGGTGCCCGGACCGAGCGGGCCGAACCCATCATCGTTGGCCACCAGGGCGCCGTTGTTGATGTTCAGCCGTACATTGGCGGTGGCACACACGCTGGCGTTCGCGCCCGGCAGGCAGGCCTGGTAGGCGAATGTGACCGGGCTGGCGGTGCCTGCGGGCGGGGTGTAGGTGAACCGGCCATCGGCGTTGAACACCAGGCCCGCTGGCGCCGTGCCCTGCAGGCTGTAGAGCGCGTCCAGCGGCAGGCTGTCGTTGCTGCCGACCGCATCGCTGAGGCTCTGGCCCGCCTGCACCGTGAAGGCATCGTCCACCGGCGACGGCGCAACCACCAGCTGCACGGTCGCGGTATCGCAGTTGTCGGGTACGGCGACCTCGCACAGCTCATAGGTGAGGGTGACCGCGCCGGCCAGCGTGCCCGGCGCCACGCCGAGGGTCCCATCAGGATCCACGCTGAAGCCGGCCGGCGCGCCGACCAGGCTCACCTGCACCTGCGCCGGCTGCGGCACCAGCGTGTCCAGGCGGTCGTTGTCCAGCACGCTCGCGGTGCGCTCGCCCGCCGCGAGCGGTGACGGGAAGGCGTCGTCGTTGGCGACCAGGGTGCCGCGGGTGACATTGAGCGTGGCCGTGGCCACCGCGCACACGCCGGCGTCCGGCGCCGGCAGGCAGACCTGGTAACCGAAGGTCTGCACGCCGCTGAAGCCGGTCACCGGGGTGTAGCTGAAGCTGCCGGACGCATCGAGCACCAGGCCGGTGGGTGCCGGGATTCCCCCGACCAGCGAGAACAGCGCGGTGCCGGGCGCGTTGTCGTTGCCGGCCACCGTGCCGGACACGGGTTGCCCGGCCGGGGTGGAGAACGCATCGTCCGTGCCGACCGGTGCCACCACCACCCGCGCGGTGCTGGTGCGGCAGTTGCCCGGGGCGGCAGCCTCGCAGAGCTGGTAGTCGAGTACGCGCGCGCCGGCGGCCACGCCGGCCGCCACGCGGATGCGGCCATCGGCCTGGATCGCGTAGCCGGCGGGGGCCGCCTGCAGGGTCAGCAGCACATCGCCCGGTGCGGGCGGCGTGGCCGTGTCCAGGGTGTCATTGAGCAGCACCGACGCGGTCTCCCCGCCGACCAGCGGGTTCAGCGGCGCGCTGCTGAAATCATCCGGAATGGCGACCAGGCTGCCCACCGTGGTGGTGAGCGTCAGGGTGGCCGTTGCGCACAGCGCGCTGTCCGGTGCGGGCAGGCAGACCCGGTAGTCCACGCTCACCGGGCCGGTCACGCCCACCGGCGGCGCGTAGCGGAACGCACCGGTGGCGGCGAAGTCCAGCCCGGGGGGTGCGGCGGCGGTCAGGCTGAACACCGCCCCCGGCGGCACGTTGTCGTTGTCACCGACCGCGCCGCTGACAGCCTGGCCGGCCGCGGTGGTGTAGGCATCGTCGGTGGCCGACGGCACCACCAGCAGGCGGACCGCCGCAGCCGCGCAGTTGTCCGGCGCGGCCGCCTCGCAGAGCTGATAGGTCAATACCACCCCGCCGGCGCGGGCATCGGCCGGCACCGCGATCCGGCCGCCGGCGTCCACGGCGTAACCGGCCGGCTGACCCACCAGCGCCAGGAGCACCGCCGCGCTGTCCGGCGGCGTGCTGCCGGACAGGCTGTCATTGCTCAGCACGCTGCCGGTGCTGAGCGCGCCGGGGGCGAGTGGTGCGGCACTGAAGTCATCATCGCGCGCGATCAGCGTGCCGGCGTTGACGTTGATGGTCGCGGTGGCGCTGCTGCACGATGCGCTGTCCGGCGCCGGCAGGCAGGTCTGGTAATCGAACCGTACCGGACCGGTGAAGCCCGCCGGGGGCAGGTACTGGAAGGTGCCTTCCGGCCCCAGCTGCAGGCCGGCCGGCGCCGCCCCGGACAGGCTGTAGACCGCGCCCACCGGTGCGTTGTCGTTGGCGGCCAGCGTGCCCGACATCAGCTGGCCCGCCGGCGTGGAAAACACATCGTCGGCGGCCGCCGGGGCCACCACCACGCGGATCCGTGCGCTGTCACAATTGCTGTCCAGCGCCGCTTCGCACAGCTGGTAGGTCAGCGTGGTGGCGCCGGCCGGCACGCCCGCGCTCACCACCAGCACGCCATCGGGCTGCAGGACGTACCCGGCCGGTGCGCCGGTCAGGCGCAGCACCACGGTCGCCGGCGCCGGGGGGCGCACGCCATTGAGGCTGTCGTTGTCCAGCACCGTGGGCGTGCTGCCGCCGGTGCCGGGATCCAGCGGCGAACTGCTGAAATCATCATCGGCGGCGGCCAACGTGCCGGCATTGACGTTGAGGGTGACCGTGGCACTGGCGCAGACCGTCGTGTCCGGCGCCGGCAGGCAGACGCGGTAGGCGAAGGTCTGCGCGCCCTGGCTGCCGGCAGGCGGTGTGTAGGTGAAGCTGCCATCGGCGTTGAAGTCCAGCCCGGCCGGTGCCGCGCCGGTGACGCTGTAGAGGGAACCGGCCGGGGCATTGTCGTTGGCCGCCACCGAGGCACCGAGCGGCGTGGCCGCGGTGGTGCTGAAGCTGTCCGCCACCGCGACCGGCGCCAGCAGCAGCTGCACCGTCCCCTCGGCACAGTTCCCGGGCAGCACCGCTTCGCAGAGGCGGTAGCCGAATGCCACTGTCCCGGCCGCGCTGCCGGCCGGTACCGAAACGGTGCCGGTGCTGTTGAGCACGTAGCCCGCCGGTGCCCCCAGCAGGGTCACGATCACGTCGGCCGGCGCAGGCGGCACAGCGCCGTTGATGGTGTCGTTGGCCAGCACGCTGATGGTGGTGCCCCCGGTGGCCGGGTCCAGCACGGCGGCGCGGAAGTCGTCATCGCGGGCCACCAGCGTGCCGGCGTTGACCACCAGGGTGACGGTGGCGGTATCGCAGGCCGTGGCATGGGGCGCGGCAAGACAGGCCTGGTAGCGGAACGTCTCCGTGCCGGTGAACTGCGCGGGGGGCACGTAGCGGAAACTGCCGTCCGCCGCGAAGACCAGACCCACCGGCGCGGTGCCGCTGAGCGCGAAGGTGGTGCCGGCCGCCACGCTGTCATTGGCGGCCACGGTGCCTTCCAGTGCGCGGGCCACCTGGGTGGTGAAACTGTCATCGCGTGCCTGCGGTGCGACCACCAGCGTGATCGGCGCGGTGGTGCAGTTGCCCGTACCGCTCTGGCACAGCTGGTACGTCAGCGCCAACGGTCCGGCCGGCGCGCCGGCCGGCACCTGCAGGCGGCCGGCGGCATCAAGCGTGTAGCCCGCGGGCGGTGCGTTGACCAGCGCCAGCGTGGCCTGCGCCGGCAGGATCGGCTGGCCATTGAAACGGTCATTGTCCAGCACGCTGGCGGTCAGCGCACCGGTGGCCGGCACGGGTGTGGCGGTGAAGTCATCGGCCACCGCCACCAGCACTGCGGCGCTCACCGCGACGGTGACCGTGGCGGTGTCGCACACCCCGCTGTCCGGTGCCGGCAGGCACACCTGGTAGCGGAACGTATCCGGGCCGGCATACGCCGCCTGCGCGGTATAGGTGAAGCCACCGGTGGCATCCACGCTGACCGTGCCATGCGTGGCCGGGGCCAGCAGGCTGAACTGCGCGCCTGCGGCAACGTTGTCGTTGTCGCCGAGCAGCCCGGTGAGCGGTACGCCGGCGGTCGCGGCAACGCTGTCGTCCACCGCGTCCGGCGCGACCACCAGCCGCACGCTGGCCGTGGCGCAAGGGCTGCCGCCCGGCAGTTCGCAGATCTGATAACCGAAGCCGACCGCCCCGGCCACGGCGCTGGCCGGCAGCTGTACCCGGCCGTCCGCGGTTACCGCGAAGCCGGCCGGCGCACCGGTCAGCACCAGGCTCACTGCGGTGGCCGTGACCGGCACACCGTTGAGGGTATCGTTGTCGAGCAGGCTGGCCGGCGTGGTGCCACCGGCGGGCAGCGGCGCCATGATGAGGTCGTCGGCCGCCACCAGTTCATTCGCGGCCACCGTCACGCGCACGGTCGCGCTGTCGCAGACACCGGCGTTGGGCGCCGGCAGGCAGAGCGTGTAGGTGAAGCTGTCCGGACCGGTGAGGCTACCGGTGGGCAGGTAGCGGAAGGTGCCATCGGCACTGACCTCCACCGTCCCCCGGTCGGCCGGCACCTGCAGGGAGAACCGCGAGCCGCTGGCCGCGTTGTCATTGCCGGCCACGCTTCCGGTGAGTGCACGCCCGCCTCCCGGCGTGGTGAACGCATCGTCCACCGCATCAGGACTCACGACCAACCGCACGACCGCCGTGGCGCAGTTCCCGGGCAGGGCGATCTCGCAGACCTCATAGGTCAGCGCCAGTGGCCCGGCCGGTGTACCGGCGGGCAGGGTGATGCTGCCATCACCGGCAATGACCACGCCGGCCGGCGCACCGATCAGGCGCAGCGCCACCTGCGCCTGCGGCACCGGTCCGCCGTTGAACGTATCGTTGCCCAGCACGCTGGCCAGGGTGGCACCGGCGCCGGGCGGCAGTGGCGTGGTGACCAGGTCATCGCTGGCCACCAGCACGTTCGCGTTGACCACCAGGGTCGCCGTGGCCGTGCTGCACACGCTGGCCTCCGGCGCCGGCAGGCACGCCTGGTAGCTGAACGTGACCGGCACCACAATGCCGCCGGCCGGCGCATAGGTGAAGGTGCCCCCCGGGGTCACCGCCAGCCCGGCCGGTGCGCCACCGCCCACGCTGTAGACGGCCCCGGCCGGCACGTTGTCGTTGGCCGCCAGGTCCCCGCTGAAGCTGGCACTGCCGCCGGTGACGTTGAAGCTGTCGTTCACCGCGGTGGGCGCGACCACCAGGCTGGCCGTCGCCGTGGCGCAGTTGGTCGGTGAGGTGCTTTCGCAGATGCGGTACTCCAGCGTGCGCGCACCGGCCGCCGCACCCGCCGGCACGCTGATCACGCCTGCGCTGTTGATGGAGTACCCGGCCGGTGCGTTGACCAGCGCGATGATCAATGCCGCGCCATCCACCGCGTTGCCATTGATCGTGTCGTTGGCCAGCACGGTGGGGGTGAGGCCACCGGTGCTGGAGGACACCGCCGCGCTGAAGCTGTCGTTCACCGCCACCAGCGCGTTGGGCTGGACCGGAATGGCCGGCGCGGTGGCGCTGTTGTCCGCCGGCACCGGATCGGTCATGCCGGCCGGCAGCACCAGCTCCACGGTGTTGGCCGGCACGGTGGCCGGCGTACTGCCGGGCGCGCGGGCCTCCACCTGCAGCACCACGCTGTCGCCCACGCCGAGGGTCACCACCACGTCGATCGCGTTGCCGCTGCCGCTGGCCTGCGCACAGCGGGAGGCGGCCGTGGCGCCAGTGCAGGTCCAGGTGACCGCGCCCAGCAGGGGCGACACCCGGTCCACGACCTCCACGCCGGTGGCCACGGACGGCCCGGCGTTGGTCACCTCGATGCGGTACTGCACCAGCCCGCCCGCGGGGACCGGCGAGGCACTGAGCAGGGTCTTGCGCACGCTCAGCTGCGCCTGCACCGCCAGCGCGTTGGTGTCGAGGGCCGTGTTGTTGCCGGGTACCGGGTCGGCGATGTCATCCGGCGCGGTGACCGTGGCGGTGTTGGTCAGCGGATTGGGGTAGGACTGCGCCAGCAGCGGCCGCGGTGCCAGCAGCGCAGCCAGGACCAGCGCCTGCACGACGCCCGCCGACGCCCGGCCTGCCCTGCCCTGTGTTCCGCTCGCTGCCATGCGCTGATCCTCGAAGGTACCGGTGGACCTGGCTGTGCCAGGGGGCCTGGTGTTCGCGTATCGCGGGCGCCGCCGTGCCGGCCACGCCGTGTCCGGGTGGGGGTATCAGTAGGTTTCCGGGGTGGGGCTGAAACTGACCGGCACGCTGATGGTGGCCTGCCCGCCGTTGAGCAGATCCACCGCCACGCTCACCGCGCTCCCACCCGCCGCGCCGCCGCTGGCGGCCGCGCACCGGCTGCCGCTGCTGGCGCTGCAGGTCCATGCGCCGCGCAGCGTGGTCCCGCCGGGCAGGGTGTCGCTCACCACCGCGTTGCTGACCGCGTCGGGCCCCTCGTTGCGTACCAGCAGCGTGTAGGTGGCGCTGCCGCCCGGCGTGTAGCTGCCCGCCCCATCGCTCTTGGTGATGGACAGATCAGCTTGGCGCGCACGGTTGACGATGCGGCAGACCAGGGTGACCGCCGTGGCGCTCAGCGCCGGTGCCTGCACGGTGAAGCTGCTGCCGGTGCCGGAAGACACCACCGCGTCGGTCTGGTCGGTGCATTGCCAATGGGTGGCATAGCGCGTCAGGAGCGTTCCGGCGGCAGCGGTTTCCGCCAGCGCGTAGGTGCCGCCGGGTACGGTGACCACCGCCGCGGTGGCGCCGTTGTTGCCGACGTTGCTGGCCGTGCCCACCGTGCTGCCGTTGTAGGTGATGGCCAGGTTGAAGCGGCCGGTATCGCTGCTGGGCTGCAGTTGCTTGACCAGCTGCAGCGTCGCCGCACAGGCCTGGGTGATGCCTTCCACGGTGAACACCGCCTGGCCGATGCGGATGCCCAGCAGCGCCAGCAGGTTGTCCACCAGCCCCCCGAGCACCGCCGTCAACACGGGGGTGACCAGGCCGTTCACCGCGGTGCGCACCGGCGTCAGCAGCGCGTTGACGATACCGTTGACCAGGTCGGCCACCGGCACCGACAGCGGCAGCCCGCCCAGCAGCGTGACCTGCGGCGTGCCGCTGACGAGCTGGATGCCCAGTGAGTTCACCAGCGTGGAGACCAGGCTGGCGGCACTGACCGTGCCCGAGCTCAGCGTGCGCGTCTGCGGATACGGTCCGGTGAAGCCGGCACTCTGCAGCCCCGGCGTGGCGGTGGCATAGCCCTGGATCGTCACCGCGATGGGCACGGTGATCTCGGCCACCGCCACGGTGGACGTGAGGACCGTGGTGTTCACCCGCAGCTTCACGCTCAGCGTGGTCAGCGTGGCCGCGGTCAGCGCGGATTCGCCCAGCACGGTACTGCGGTTGAAGAAGGTCGCGTCGCTGATCTGGCCGACATACAGGTTCACCAGCCCGGGACGCGCCTGCAGGGTGACTGCTGCGGCCAGCAGATTCACCGCCGACAGCGCGCCCTCGGCACGGGCCACATCGGCATACACCTGCAGATGCAGCACATCGGCGCTGATGCTGGTGTTGGAGACGCTCAGGCCCAGCAGGTTCAACCCGTTCAGGGCCGCGCTCAGCGCGCCGGTATTCAGTCCTTGGACCAGGTCCAGATCCAGCTTCACGCGGATGGCCGCGCTGTGGAACGCGGTGCCCTGCGCACCACAGGCGTAGACCGGTGGCTCGACCACCTGCGCCCACAGCCGCACGTTGGCCACGCCGTTCAGACCCAGCGCGGCGGTGTTGACGGTGACCGGCGCCGGCGTGGTCAGCACGTTGCGGACGTTGTAGAGCTGCACGCCCCCGGTGAGCAGGTCGAGCACGTTCAGGCGCACGCTGGCCAGCGAACCGGTGGGCAGCGCGATCTGCAGGATCTCGGTCAGGCGGAAGGTGCCGGTGGCACCTGCCACGCCCAGCGGCAGCGCGCCCAGCACGTTGGCTGCGGCGCTCTGGCCATCTGCCGCCAGCACCTGCACCATGGCGGCGCGCAGCTGACCGAGCGTGATAGCTGTAGTGAGCACCTGGCCCGGATCGCTCACCGTCACCCCCCCGTTGAGCTGGGTCAGCAGCGCGTTGAGGTTGAGGTTGGCACCGGCCAGCGCGTTCCAGTCCAGCACGGTGGCGTTGACGTTGCTACCGGGCAGCAGTGCACTGAACAGCAGGTTGAGCAGCGGCCCCTGGGTCGAATCCACCGACGCCAGCCGGGGGCCGGCGCTGACACAGGCACCGGCGGTGCAGGCCGACTGGGCCTGCGCGCGGCCCAGGCAGCACAGCAGGGCGAGCATTGCGAGCAGCAGCACCTGCCGCCAGCGCGATGACGAAAATTTAACGGCCTTCACACTATCCATGAAGTCTGCCTCCGCCGATTCCTGGCATGCACCGGCCCGCTGCGAGGGGTCTGGCCCGTCGCATTCCGTTGGGTCTGTGCCGGCGGCGCGCCTCGTCCGGAGGAGCGCTCAGCGCCGGTTGACGGGGATTAACGCGAGGCAACGGCGCGTCGTCAAACCTGGCGGTGCGTGTGACGGGGCCAGTGACGCTTGCAGGCAGTCCGGCGTCTCCCCAGCATCCCTGCCATTGCAGGGCAGGCAAGCAATTCTGTACACGTGATTTAAGAATCACTTCCAGGGAAGCCGTGCTGAGCAAACAGGGACAGGGGGGAGCAATGACCGAGATATGCGACAGAATTCGCCGCGCCCGACTAACGGCTGGCCTGTCTCAGAGCCAGTTGGCGTTGCAGGTTGGCGTTCGCCGCAGCGCGGTGGCGCAATGGGAACGCCGTGGCGGCACGGTACCCAGCGTGCAGCATCTGTCCACCGTGGCGGTGGTCACCCAGGTGCACTTCGAATGGCTGGCCACCGGCCGTGGTCCGGGCCGGCCCGATGATGGCAGCCAACTGCCGGCGCCGGAGGCGGCGACAGGAGATCCGGACCGCACCCAGCAGGAACGGATGATTCTGTCGCTGCTGCGGCGCATGCCCGCGCGCAAGCGCCAGGTGGCCCAGGCCATCATGGAGATGCTGACCGAGTAGGCCGGCTTACAGCGCGGCGCGTGGCGGCAGCGACCAGTCGATCGGTGCCCTGCCCTGGCGCTCCAGGTACGCGTTGGCGGCGGAGAAGTGCCGGCAGCCGAGGAAGCCGCGGTGCGCGGACAGCGGCGAGGGATGCGGTGCCTTGAGCACGCGGTGGCGGGCGGTGTCGATCACCTTGCCCTTCTGCTGCGCGTAGGCGCCCCACAGCATGAACACCAGGCCCTCGCGCTCGCGGTTCAGCACCTCCACCACATGGTCGGTGAAGCCCTCCCAGCCGCGCCGCTGGTGCGCACCGGCCTGGCCTTCCTCCACCGTCAGCACGGCATTGAGCAGCAGCACGCCGCGCTGCGCCCACGGCATCAGGCAGCCATGATCGGGCCGCGCAATGCCCAGGTCAGCCTCGATTTCCTTGTACATGTTCAGCAGTGACGGCGGCACCGGCACGCCGGGCGCGACCGAAAAACTCAACCCGTTCGCCTGGCCGCGGCCGTGATACGGGTCCTGGCCCAGGATGACCACCTTGACCTGCTCGAACGGAGTGGCGTCGAAGGCGGCGAAGATCTGCGGGCCCGGCGGGAACACCGCCGCGCCGGCAGCCTTGCGCTCGCGCAGGAAGCGCGACAGGTCGCGCATCTGCGGCTGCAGCAGGTAATCGCCCACCCGGCGCTTCCAGCTCTCCTCCAGCTGGACCGGCGCGGGCCCACTGGCCCCGGTCACAACACGGACCGCGGAGTGAGCCGGGCCAGGCGCAGCTGGAACAGCACCTTGGTCACCAGCAGGCGCTCTTCGATGGGCTTGAGCACCAGATCATTGGCGCCGCCCTGCAGCAGCGCCGTCTGGTTGTGCGGGTTGCCATCGCCGGTCATCACCAGCACCGGCAGCCGGCGCTTGCTGTAGCCGAAATCCACGCGCACGCGCTGGACCACGTCGCGCCCGCTCAGCTCGCCCTTCAGGGTCACGTCGGTGAGCACCAGATCGATGCGCTGCTGGCTGCGCCCCAGCGATTCGGCGGTGAGCAGGGCAAAGGCTTCTTCGGCGGTGAGCACATGCAGGACGTTCAACTGCTGCCGCTCCAGCATGCGCTTGGTTGCCTCGGCCACCACCCGGCTGTCTTCCACGTACAGGATGGTGGCGCCGGGAATGGTCTGCGGCTGCACGTAGCCGCGGATGAAGGCCGCCAGGGCTTCGTGGCCCAGCGCCTTGTCGAAATAGTCGGTGATGTAGTCGGTGAAGCGGCGCTGCTCCAGGTGGGTCTGCGCCTCGCCGGAGACCACGATCACCGGCACATAGGCCTGCCCCGCCGCCTCGCGCACCTTGCGCGCCAGCGCCAGGCCGTCACCGTCGACCAGGCTCAGCGAGGTGGTCACCAGGTTCACCGGCCCCTGCTGCAGCGCCGCGCTGGCCTCTTCGATGCTGGCGCACCCCACCACCTCCACGCCGGGCAGGTCGCGCTGCAGCACATCGGCGATCAGCTTGCGCACCAGGCGCGATCCGTCCACCACCATCACCCGCGGCGCATCGGCGCTCAGGTGCTTCAATGCGTGCGAATGCATGCCGGCCTCAGGTCTCGGTAGGGCGGGTCTGGCGCAGGAAATGCCCGGTGACCAGCCAGGCGCCGAGCCAGCCAACCACCACGATCGCCAGCAGCACGATGGACGAGTGCAGCAGGTCCAGGCCCTTCAACACGAACGGGCTGCCGTAGCTGTGCGACAACGTGGCCAGCGGCGGTGCCAGCGCGGCACCGGCACCGGCCACCAGCCCCAGGGCGATCAGTCCGGCACCGAGGCCGTACCAGGCGCCCAGGTACAGGAACGGCCGCCGGATGAAGCCATCACTGGCACCGAGCAGCTGCAGCACGCCGATTTCCTCGCGGCGTGCCTGGATGTCCAGGCGCACCGTATTGCCCACCACCAGCACGGCGGCCAGGCCCAGCAGCACGGACAGCACCTGCACCAGGCGCGAACCAAAGGCCAGCCACGCGTCCAGGCGGGTCCGCCACAGGGCATCGTGCTGCACCAGATCGGCCTGCGGCAGGGTCTCCAGCGCGCGCGCCAGGCGGGCATCGTCCGCCTGCGCCTGCGGGGTGATCACCAGCAGCGCCGGCAGCGGGTTGTCGTCGAGCGCATCGATCGCCTCGCCCAGCCCGGACTGCTCGCGCAGTTCGGCCAGGCCCTGCTCCGGGGTCCGCAGCTGCACCGCGGCAACCTCCGCGCGGCCCTGCAGTTCGCCCGCCAGCGCCTGTGCGGCAGGCACGTCCACGTCGGCCTTCAGGAACAGGTTGATGTCACGCGACTGCTGCACGCTGCCGGTGAAGTGCTTCAGGTTGTCCAGCGCGATCGACAGGCCCAGCGGCAGTGCCAGCGCCAGCGCCATCACCATCACCGTGAGCAGCGTCGCCCACGGCTTGCGCCACGCACGGCCCAGGCTGAACACCACGCTGTGCAGGTGGTGATGCCACCACACGCCCAGGCGCGACGGTGCCGCAGCGGTACTGTTGCCGGCGCGGGCGGCCGTGTTCGGGGTCTCAGCGCTCATTCGGCCAGGTCCTGCGGCTGGATGTCATCGATCAGCTGGCCATGGTCCAGGATCAGCACGCGCCTGCGCATGCGGCGCAGCAGCGCCAGGTCATGGCTGACCACCAGCACGCTGGTGCCGCGCGACGGCAGTTCGGCGAACAACGCCATGATCTCCGCCGCCAGGGTCGGGTCGAGGTTGCCGGTGGGCTCGTCGGCCACCAGCAGCTTGGGCTCGCCGATGATCGCGCGGGCAATGCCCACGCGCTGCTGCTCGCCGGCCGACAGCTGCGAGGGCAGCGCCTTTTCACGATGGCCCAGGCCCATGCGTTCGAGCACCGAGCGCACGCGCTTGCCGATGTCACCGCGGCGGGTACCGCGCAGGATCAGCGGCAGCGCCACGTTCTCGGCGATGGAGCGGTCCAGCAGCAGTCGATGGTCCTGGTACACCGCGCCCACCGCGCGGCGGTGGCGCGGTACATCACCGCCACGGACCTTGAGCAGGTTGCGCTCATCGAACATCACCGTGCCGCGGCTGGGCCGCTCGTCCAGGTGGATGAGTTTGAGCAGGGTGCTCTTGCCGGCACCGGAATGGCCGGTGACGAACAGCATTTCGCCGGCCGCCACCTCGAAGCTGACATCGGTCAGCGCCTGGTGGCCACCGGCGTAGTGTTTGCTGACATTGTCGAAACGCAGAACGGTCATGCCCCGATTATGCAGGAGCGGCGCGACCACGTGCAGGCCGTCGCGCCGTTGACCGCTACCGCCGGTCCGCTCAGCTGCCTGCCAGGATCCGACGGATCTTGCGGCCCAGGCGGGTCAGGAAGCCATCGCCCGCATCAACGTGGCGCACCGGCGTGGCCACCACCTGCACCGGCGTGGCCGGAGCGGTGCGTTCGCTGCCCTGCGCAACCGGCCCGGCCTGCGTGACGGCCTGCGTGTCCGCCCCTTCCACCGGGCGGCCGTTGCGGCGGCGGCGACGCTTGCGCGGCTTGCGCTCGCCGTCCACGGCACCTTCAACAGCGCCTTCGGCACGCGGCGGGCGCACAGGCGCGGCGGCGGCATCGGCGCCGGTCTCGGCAGTGGTCACGGCACCTTCCACGGCGGCCACGGCCGGTGCGTCCTCGGCGCGCGGCTTGCGCGGGCCACGCGGGCGGCGCTCGCCACTGCGCTCACCGTCACGGCCACCACGGCCCGCACCCGGGCCGCTGCGGCCGCCACTGCGACCGCCGCCACGGCGCTCTTCCTCGGCAGCACGGGCTTCGCGCGCCTCGCGGAAGATCTGCCCCACGCTTTCGCTTTCCTCGCCCTCCTCACCCGGCGCCGGCGGCGCGCGCTCCGGGCGCGGCAGCGGGGTCATCAGTTCCCGGGTGACCGGCTCGGACGGAATCTTCTGTTCGATGTAGGCCTCGATGTCCGGCAGGCTCATCGCATAGCGTTCGCAGGCGAAGCTGATCGCATCGCCTTCTTCGCCCAGGCGCGCGGTACGGCCGATGCGGTGCACGTAATCCTCGGCATCGAACGGCAGGTCGTAGTTGTAGACGTACTTGATGCCGTCGATGTGCAGACCGCGCGCGGCCACATCGGTGGCGACCAGGATTTCCAGCTGGCCCTTCTGGAAGCGGTTGAGCAGGGTCTCGCGCTTCTTCTGCGGCACGTCGCCGGACAGCACGCCCACGCGGTAACCGGCTTTTTCCAGCGAACGGGCCACGCGCTCGACGAACACCTTGGTGTTGACGAACACCATGGTGCGCGCGCCTTCGCTGCGCGACAGCAGGCCCAGCAGCAGCGGAATCTTCTCGTCGTCGGCCGGGAAGTAGATGCGCTGGCGCACGCGCGCGGCCGTGATGGACTCGCTTTCCACCACCAGCTTCTGCGGCTCGTTCATGTGGTCATAGGCCAGCTCCAGCACGCGGTGGCTGAGCGTGGCGCTGAACAGCAGCGTCTGCCGGGTGGTGCGCTCGGGCATGCGGCGCAGCAGGAAGCGGATGTCCTTGATGAAGCCCAGGTCGAACATGCGGTCGGCTTCGTCCAGCACGCAGATCTCGCAGGCGTGCAGCGACACCACCTTGTGCTGCTTGACGTAGTCGATCAGGCGGCCCGGGGTGGCGATGATCACGTCCACGCCCTGCTGCAGCAGTTCGCGCTGCTTGTCGTAGTCGACGCCGCCGTAGACCAGCGCGAAGCGCAGGCCCAGGTCGGAGCCGAACTTCACCGCATCCTTGTGGATCTGGATGGCCAGCTCGCGGGTCGGCGCCAGGATCAGCGCGCGCGGGTCTTCCGGCTTGCGGTCGGCCAGCGCCGGGCGGCTGAGCAGGCGGTTGACCACCGCCACCAGGAACGCCAGCGTCTTGCCGGTGCCGGTCTGTGCCTGGCCGGCGACATCGCCACCCGGCAGCGCGACCGGCAGGGTCAGGGCCTGGATGGGCGTACAGCGGGTGAATCCAGCGCCTTCAAGCCCGGCCTGCAGGGCCGGATGCAGCTCGAAGGAAGAAAAAGTCAAATCGGTCAGCGGTTTGTCGCTCATGAGTCCGTCTTTGTATGGCAGCCGGCCAGTGGGCGGGCAGCACTGCATCGTCTGGGGGTACCGTCGCAAACTGCGGCCCCTGCGGCGGGTCGGCGGTGCCGCGACCCACCGGTCCACGCGCCGCACAATGCCCCAGTTTAGCGCACTCCGGCCGGCAAGCCGATCCAGCGTCTCATTCGACAGCGAGATGAGTGCCGCGATACCTTCATCCGCCTTGCCCGGGAGTGAACCCACGCCGCGGCAAGGGTTGTGACCGCCGCCCGGCGGCCTGATGGTGATGTGTAGCGCTGCCCGTCCCGTGTCGCCGGATACCGCGCGTCACACCCGGCATGAGTGCTGACGCACACTACGCTGGGTTCCAGCCGACTACTTTCCCTCCCGGCGGATCGGCGTAAACTGCCGGCCGTGAGCGTCCAGGCATCCCGCCCAGCGCACCGCCCGCGGCCAGGGCGAGGCAACGACGAGGGTCGCGCCACACTGGCATGGCCCAGTTCACCCCCCTCCGGCGTTGACCGGGTGCACCACAAGACGAGAGACCACGATGAGCGACAAGGTTGTACACGTCAGCACCGCTGACTTCGATAACACCGTTTTGAACTCCGACAAGCCGGTACTGGTGGATTTCTGGGCCGAGTGGTGTGGCCCGTGCAAGATGATCGCCCCGGCGCTGGACGAACTGGCCGACGCCTATGAAGGCCGTGCCACCATCGCCAAGATCAATGTGGACGAGCAGCGCGATCTGGCCGTGAAGTACCACGTACGGTCCATTCCGTACCTGGTGGTGTTCAAGGGTGGCCAGAAGGTCGCCGAACAGGTCGGCGCGGTCGGCAAGGCCCAGCTCGCCAGCCTGCTGGACAAGGCCCTGGCCTGACCCCGGCGTGGCCCGGCAGCCGGTGATGCCGGCTGCCGCAGGCTGCGGCCTGCATGAACCACCGCGCGGCGGGCGCTTGCGCGCCGCGGCGGGCCGATGATAGTGTCGGCACATCCGGCCGCGTTCGCGTGCCGCACCCTCTGGATGCCGTTCTCTCCAGACCCTTTCCCAACGTTTGCCGCCCCAAGCCGGGCGCTCGCACCTTCAAGCGAGGAATAACGCTCTTGTCCGACACTACTTCCGAAACCGGCAGCGCCGATGCGCCCGCCGAAAAGCGCGTGCGCAAAGCCCGCGTAAGCAAGGCTGCTGCCCCGGCTGCGGCCGAAACCCGCAGCGACGCACCGTCACAGCCGCACCTGCCGCTGGCCACGGCCTCCGACGCCGCCTCCCCCTCCGCGCCGCCGCCGGCACCTGCCGCAGCGCCCAGCGCGCCTGCCGGTGATGCGCCGTCGGCCGAGCGCGGGGATTCCCGTGGCGAGGGCGGCGACAGCCGCGAAGGCGGCCACGGCCGCCAGAACAACACCGGTGGTGGCCAGGGGCCCTATAACGCGCAGGGCCAGAATGGCCAGCAGGGTCAGGGTCAAGGCCAGGGCAACCGGCGTGACCGCTTCCGCAACCGCCGCGACCGTGACCGCGGCCGTGGCCGCGACGATGGCCTGCCGCAGGACGGCGGCGACCAGCAGCCGTTCGTGCCGCGCCCGCATGCGAGCGTGCCGGAAGGCTTCCCGGTGTACTCGCTGAGCGACCTCAAGCGCATGCCGGCGCAGAAGCTGCTGGAGATCGCCGAGCAGCTGCAGATCTCCGAAGGCGTGGCGCGTGCCCGCAAGCAGGACGTGATCTTCGCCCTGCTGAAGGTGCTGACCCGCCACGGTGACGGCGTCGCCGCCGACGGCGTGCTGGAAATCCTGCCGGACGGCTTCGGCTTCCTGCGCGCGGCCGAGGCCAGCTACCTGGCCGGCCCGGACGACACCTACATCTCGCCCAGCCAGATCCGCCGCTTCAACCTGCGCACCGGCGACCACCTGTCCGGCCGCATCCGCTTCCCCAAGGATGGCGAGCGCTACTTCGCGCTGTCCATCGTGGACACCATCAACGGTGAGCCGCTGGAAGCGTCCAAGAACAAGGTGCTGTTCGAAAACCTGACGCCGCTGTTCCCGCGCCGCCGCTTCACCCTGGAGCGTGGCAACGGCTCGTCGGAAGACATCACCGGCCGCATCCTCGATCTGATGGCGCCGCAGGGCAAGGGCCAGCGCTCGCTGATCGTCTCCCAGCCGAAGGCGGGCAAGACGATGATGATGCAGCAGGTGGCCACGGCCATCACCACCAACCATCCGG
>ENA-UOWK01000401-UOWK01000401.1-bioreactor-metagenome-genome-assembly--contig:-NODE-401-length-27307-cov-22.145421_pt1 | contig 27307 bp, 27 predicted proteins | sample MGYA00238157_ERZ761612 | MGnify/ENA primary metagenome ERZ761612 (study PRJEB28901, sample SAMN06268035) | bioreactor metagenome | isolation source: Joint BioEnergy Institute, California, USA... | reverse complement strand
ATTACGAGCTGGACCGCACCCTGCAGCACACCCGCCAGCCGGCCGGCCGCATCAACCGGGTGTCGGTGGCGGTCCTGCTGGACAACGTGCCGCGCCCCGGCGCCAACGGCAAGATCACCGAACAACCGCTGACCGCCGCCGAGCTGACCCGCATCGAGGCACTGGTGAAGCAGGCGGTCGGCTTCAACGCCGAGCGCGGCGATACCGTCTCGGTGATGAACGCGCCGTTCGTGCGTGATACCACGCCGGTGGAAGGGCCGAAGTGGTGGGAACTGCCGTGGGTCCATGACGCCGGCCGCCTGCTGCTGGGTGCCCTGGTGGTGCTGGCCCTGCTGTTCGGCGTGCTGCGCCCGGCGCTGCGCGGCATCACCGGGCAGGCCAAGCGGACCGAAGCGCTGGACCACGAACCGCAGCTGGCCGACGTGCGGCTGGTGGATGACGACGGTGAACCGCTGCCGGCACTGTCCGCCGAGCGCATGGCCGGTGCCGGCGCCGGCGCCGCCGCGCTGGCCCTGCCGGTGGACTCCTATGAGGAACGGCTGCGCCTGGCGCGTGAAGCCGTGAAGACCGATTCCAAGCGCGTGGCCCAGGTGGTCAAGGGCTGGGTGGCCAATGACTGACCCCTCACTGAGCGGCGTGCAGAACGCTGCCATCCTGCTGCTGTCGCTGGGCGAACAGGACGCGGCCGAAGTGCTGCGCCACATGGAGCCGAAGGAAGTGCAGAAGATCGGCATCGCCATGGCGACGATGACTGACATCTCGCGCGACCAGGTCGAGCGGGTCATGGAGCAGTTCAACCAGGAGCTGGGCTCGAAGACCTCGCTGGGCGTCGGCTCGGACGACTACATCCGCAACATGCTGGTCCAGGCCCTGGGCTCGGAAAAGGCCAGCAACCTGATCGACCGCATCCTGCTGGGCCGCAACACCACCGGCCTGGACGCGCTGAAGTGGATGGATCCGCGCGCGGTGGCCGACCTGGTGCGCAATGAGCACCCGCAGATCATCGCCATCGTGATGGCCCACCTGGAAACGGACCAGGCGGCCGATGCGCTGAAGCTGCTGCCCGAGCGCACCCGCGTGGACGTGCTGCTGCGCATCGCCACCCTGGACGGCATTCCGCCCAACGCGCTGAACGAACTCAACGAGATCATGGAACGCCAGTTCGCCGGCAACCAGAACCTGAAGTCGTCCAACATCGGCGGCGTGCAGTGCGCGGCCAACATCCTCAACTTCATGGACGGCGGCCAGGACCAGGCCATCCTCGGTGAGATCGCCCGGGTGGACGCGCCGCTGAGTGGGCGCATCCAGGACCTGATGTTCGTCTTCGACGACCTGGTCGACCTGGACGACCGCGAAATGCAGCTGGTGCTGCGTGAAGTCAGCGGTGAGCGCCTCGGCCTGGCCCTGCGCGGGGCCGACATCAAGGTGCGCGACAAGATCACCCGCAACATGTCCCAGCGTGCGGCCGAGATCCTGCTGGAAGACATGGAAGCGCGCGGCCCGGTCAAGCTGTCCGACGTCGAAGGTGCCCAGCGCGAGATCCTGGCCATCGTCAAGCGCATGGCCGATGAAGGCACGGTCACCATCGGTGGCAGCGCGGAGGCCATGCTGTGAACAACGTCGTACGCTGGATGGCGCCCGACCTGCTGGCCGCACCGGAGCTGCCGCTGGCAGAGGATGCGCTGCAGGGGCATGCCGAACTGGAACCGGAACAGGCGCCCGAACCGGTTCTGCAGCCCCCTACCCTGGAACAGATCCAGGCGATCCAGGACGAGGCCGAGCAGGAAGGCTTCGCCCGTGGCCACGCCGAAGGCTACGCCCAGGGTCAGACGGAAGTGCGCCGGCTGGTGGCGCAGATGGAAGGCATCCTGGACAGCTTCAACCGGCCGCTGGTGCGGTTGGAGAACGAAGCCGTGGCGGCGCTGGGCGAACTGGCCGTGCGCATCGCCGGCGCCCTGGTCGGCCGGGCCTACCAGGCCGAACCGGAACTGCTGGCGCAGCTGCTGAAGGAAGCCATCGACGCGGCCGGGGGCACCACGCGTGAGGTGGAAGTGCGCCTGCACCCGGACGATATCGCCGCCGTTGCGCCGCTGCTGGAGCTGTCGCCGCAGCAGCGGCTGTCACCGGACCTGAGCCTGAGCCGCGGCGACCTGCGCGTGCATGCCGAGGCCGTCCGCATCGACGGCACCCTGGACGCGCGCCTGCGTGGCGCGCTGGATGCCCTGGTCGCACAAAGTGGAGCCCACGCATGACCGCCCCCGCTCCCCTGCCCGATACGGATTGGACCCACCTGCGCAACCTGCGCCTGGCCGCGCGCCTGGGCGCCCTGAAGGTGGGCACCGCCCATGGCCGTGGACTCATCCGTGAAGGCGTGCTGCGCCGCGCGGTGGGCCTGACCCTGGAGGCGGTCGGCTGCGAGGCGCCGATGGGCGCCAGCTGCAAGGTCGAGGTGGACGGCGGCTGGGTGGATGCCGAAGTCGTCGGCTTCTCCGGCGAACGCACCTACCTGATGCCCAGCGCTGAACTGCATGGCCTGCTGCCCAATGCCCGGGTGGTCCCGTCCTCGCGCCGCGGCGGCGTGGAAGTGGGCGAAGGCCTGCTGGGCCGCGTGATCGACAGCGATGGCGTACCGCTGGATGGCAAGGGCCCGATCCGCGCCGAAGGGTACGTGGGCATGGCCGGCGTATCGATCAACCCGCTCGCCCGCGAGCCGATCATCCAGCCGCTGGATGTCGGCGTGCGCGCGATCAACGCGCTGCTGCCGATCGGTCGGGGGCAGCGCGTGGGCCTGTTCGCCGGCTCCGGCGTGGGCAAATCGACCCTGCTGGGCATGATGACCCGCTATACCGCCGCCGATGTGATCGTGGTCGGGTTGATCGGTGAACGTGGCCGCGAAGTGCGCGATTTCGTCGAGACCACCCTGGGTGAGGAAGGCCTGCGCCGTGCGGTGGTGGTGGCCAGCCCGGCCGACCGCCCGCCCCTGGCCCGCCTGCATGGCGCCTACCGCGCCACTGCCATTGCCGAGTGGTTCCGCGACCAGGGACTGAATGTGCTGCTGCTGATGGACTCGTTGACCCGTTTTGCCCAGGCACAGCGGGAAATCGGCCTGTCGGTAGGCGAACCGCCGACCACCCGCGGCTACCCGCCGTCGGTGTTCGCCAAACTGCCGGCGCTGGTGGAACGGGCGGGCAACGGGGCCAAGGGCCGCGGCTCGATCACCGCGTTCTATACCGTGCTGACCGAGGGCGATGACCCCCAGGACCCCATCGCCGACGCCGCCCGCGCCATTCTGGACGGTCACATCCTGCTGTCGCGCCGGGTCGCCGACAGCGGCCTGTACCCGGCCATCGATGTGGAAAGCTCGGTGAGCCGCGTGGTCACGGAAATCGCCGATGAGCCGTGGCGCCTGCGCATCCGCAAGCTGAAACGTCTGGTGTCGGCCTATTCCGCCAATCGCGACCTGATCGCCATCGGCGCCTACCAGCGCGGCAACGACGCCGCCACCGATGAAGCACTGGAACGCTGGCCGGAAATCGTCGAATTCCTGGGCCAGGATGTCGGCAAGGCGGCCGACCTTCCGCACAGCCAGGCCGCGCTCAAGCGGCTGGTCGAGAATGAGGTGTAAGCGATGAAACAGTCCAAGCGCATCGACCCCCTGCTCAAGCGCGCGCAGGAACATGAAGACGCGGTGGCGCGTGACCTGGCCGAACGCCAACGCATGCTCGACACCCACCTGTCGCGGCTGGACGAGCTTCGCCGCTATGCCGAGGAATATGCGGGGGCGCAGATGGCCGCCACCAGCCCGGCCCAGCTGATGAACCGCCGTGCCTTCCTGGACCGCCTGGACAGCGCGGTGGCGCAGCAGCGCCAGACCGTGGACAGCAACCGCGAGAAAGTCGAGGCCGAGCGGGCGCGGCTGCTGCTCGCCAGCCGGGACAAGCAGGTGCTCGAACAGCTGGCCGCCAGTTACCGGGCACAGGAACGGCAGGTGGCCGAACGCCGCGACCAGCGCGAGATGGACGACCTGGGTGCGCGCCGGGTGCGCCTGCTGCAGACCCCATCCCAGGACGGAGGAGAACCGGCATGACCGCTGCCACCCCCAGCCTGGGTGCCCTCACATCCATCAACGCCGCAGGCGGCAGCAGCACGGCCCGTCGTGGCACGGCGGCCTCGGGCAAGGATTTCAACGCCCTGCTGCACGGCAGGCACGACGCGTCCAGGGCGCAGGACAAGACGCCTTCGTCGGCACCGGCCACGAACACGCCTGCACGTGGCGTCGATGAAGGTCGCCGCGGGCAGCGCCACGCCGCTGGCGAGGCTGCAGACCCGGCCGCCGAGGAGGCGCCGGCCGCCCACACGACCGCACCTGCCGACGCCGACGCGGAGCCGGCCGGACCCACCGCGGACGATCCGACCGGCTGGCCACCCAGCGGTCTGGCCGGCCTGATCCTGTCCGCGCCGCTGCCCGCCAATGAACCGGCGATCACGCCACCCCTGCTTTCCGGCACGGACGGGGCGGCCGGCGCGCCGGCACCGGCGCCGGGTTTGTCCGGCATGCTGGCCGCGAGCGCGGCAACCGCTGCGGGCGCTGTTGCGTTGCCAACCGACGCCGTCGCCGCCGAGGCGCTGGAGGCCCTGCCGGAGGATCTGCAGGCCGCTGTGGCCGCGGCGCTGGAGGCGGCCAGCGAGGGCGGCGATGCGGGTGTCGACGCGCCCGAAGGCGCGCCGGTGCTGCTGCACGGCCTGCAGCAGGCGGGCGATGCGCGTCCCCTGCATGCCGGCACGGCCTATACCGGCGAACCGACGCCGGTACCGTCGCTGGACGGCGGCGACTTCGACGATGCGCTGGGCGCGCGGATCGGCTGGCTGGCCGACCAGAAGATCGGCCATGCCCATATCCGCCTGCGTCCTGACGACCTGGGTACGGTGGATGTCCGCCTGCAGTTGGATGGCGACAAGGTCCACGCCAGCTTCAGCAGCCCGCATGTGGACGTGCGCCACGCGCTGGAAGGCAGCCTGCCCCGGCTGCGTGAACTGCTCGGCGAGCAGGGCTTCCAGCTGGCCCACGCCGACGTGGGCCAGCACGGCAGCGACCAGGCCACGGGCGGCGACGGCGGCGGCTCGCGCTGGGGCGGCGAGGCCGGCGACGGCGAACCGGCGCACGAGACCGTCCTGTCGGCGGCGCAGCTGATGCGCCATCGCGGCCTGCTCGACACCTACGCCTGATCGCCCCGCGCGCGACGGCGCGTCGGAATCCCGGCGCCAACCGGGCAACCGGGTTCCGGCACGCCGCTTGCATGGCAGGAGAGCAACCCTATGGAGCTCTCCCGTGGCCGCAGCCGCTGATAAAACCAAGAAGACCGCTGACAAGGACAAAGCCGCCAAGCCGCGCCGTCCTCTCCTGATCACCGCCGCGATCGCGGTGCTGGCCGCCGGCGCCGCCGCAGGTGGCATGTGGTACTTCAACAAGCCCGCGCACGACGAGACGGCGGTGGCCGCACCGAAGAAGGTCGAAACCCCGGCGCCGGCGCAGTACTTCCCCCTTGATCCGGCGTTCGTGGTCAACCTCAACGGCCCCGTGGACGGTCCGCGCTACCTGCAGGTGGAAGTGCAGCTGATGACCCGCGATCCGGCCGCGCTGGAAGCGATCAAGACCCATGCCCCGGCCATCCGCGCCAGCCTGCTGATGCTGTTCTCGCAGGTGGAGGCAGCGCAGATCGCCGATGTCGCCGGCAAGCAGAAACTGCAGGCCGACGCGCTGGCGGCGGTGCGCAAGGTGCTGCGCGCCGAGACCGGCAAGGATGGCGCTGACGACCTGCTGTTCACCAGTTTCGTGACCCAGTAAGGGCCGGCCATGAATGATCTGCTGTCCCAGGACGAGATCGATGCCCTGCTGCACGGCGTGGACAACGGCGCGGTGGAAACCGAGCCGGAGCCGCCCAGCGGCGAAGCGCGCTCGTACGACTTCGCCAGCCAGGACCGCATCATCCGTGGGCGCATGCCCACGCTGGAAATGGTCCACGAGCGCTTCGCGCGCCTGTGGCGGATCGGCCTGTTCAACCTGATCCGGCGTTCGGCGGAGCTGTCGGTGCGCGGCATCGAGCTGATCAAGTTCAACGACTACATGCATTCGCTGTATGTGCCGACCAACCTGAACCTGATTCGTTTCAAGCCACTGCGCGGCACCGGCCTGATCGTGTTCGAGCCGACCCTGGTGTTCGCCATCGTCGACAACTTCTTCGGCGGCGACGGGCGCTATCCCACCCGGATCGAAGGCCGCGAGTTCACCGCCACCGAGATGCGCGTCATCCACCTGCTGCTCAAGCAGACCTTCGCCGACCTGCGCGAGGCCTGGGCACCGGTGATGGAGGTCGATTTCGAGTACATCAACTCGGAGATCAATCCGCACTTCGCCAACATCGTGACGCCGCGCGAGTACGTGGTGGTGTGCCGGCTGCATGTCGAGCTGGACGGCGGCGGCGGCGATCTGCACGTGACCCTGCCGTACTCGATGCTCGAGCCGATCCGCGAGCTGCTGGATGCCGGCATCCAGAGCGACCGCAACGACCGCGACGAGAGCTGGGGCCAGACCCTGCGCGAGCAGCTCAACGTGGCCGAGGTCACCCTGTCCAGCGTGCTGGCCAGCAAGCGCATGACCCTGCGCGAGCTGAGCCGGCTGAAGGTGGGCGATGTGCTGCCCATCGACATCAACCCGCAGGTGCCGCTCTGCGTGGAGAACATCCCGGTGTTCACCGGCGAGTTCGGCATCGCCAATGGCATGAATGCCGTGAAGATCACGGCCACCCACCCGCCGGGCACGCGCCCGCGGGTACCCGTCCTCCAGGAAGACCTGAAATGAACGAGAACTCCGTCTCCGACGTCACCCCCGCCCAGTTCAGCGCCTTGCAGGCCGAAGAAGGCAGCGATGGCAACGCCGACCTGAATCTTGACGTGATCCTCGATGTGCCGGTGACGCTGTCGCTCGAAGTCGGCCGCGCGCGCCTGCCGATCCGCAACCTGCTGCAGCTCAACCAGGGCTCGGTGGTCGAACTGGAACGCGGCGCGGGCGAATCGCTGGATGTGTTCGTCAACGGCACGCTGATCGCGCATGGCGAAGTGGTGGTCATCAACGATCGCTTTGGCGTGCGCCTGACCGACGTGGTCAGCCCGAGCGAACGGATCCGGAGACTGCGTTGAACGCCACGCTGCTGATCGCCGCCGGCCAGGCCCTGGCGGGCGCCACCGCGCCCGCCGCGCCGCAGGCGGCCGCTGCGCCCGGCTTGTTCGGCGCGTTCATGGCCCTGCTGGCCGTGCTGGCGCTGGTGGTCGGGCTGGGCTGGGTGCTCAAGCGCATGCCGGGCAGCAGTTTCCGGCCGGCCGAGGGCATCAAGGTGGTCGCCAGCGTTGCCGTGGGTCCGAAAGAACGCGTGGTGGTGCTGGAGGTCGGCGGTGAACAACTGCTGCTCGGTGTCACCGCCGGCGGCATCAGCGCCCTGCACACCCTGCCCGAAGCGCTGCCGGTACCGCCCCCGGTCCGGCTGCCCGAGCTGAAGAACCTCAAGAACCTCCCGAATTTCGCACAGCTGCTGCACCAGCGGCTGCGCAAGGACTCCTGACCATGCGTCACCGTCGCTTCAATCCCACCTTCCTGAAGATGCTGCCGTGGCTGGTGCTGCTGGCCGTCTGCCTGCTGCCCGCACTGGCGTGGGCCGCCCCTGCGGCACCGGCGACCCCGTTGCCCGATGTCACCGTGGGCAAGGTGGGCGGCCAGAATGTCAGCCTGCCGATGCAGACCCTGCTGCTGATGACGGCGATCACCCTGATCCCGTCGATGCTGCTGGTGCTGACCGCCTTCACCCGCATCATCATCGTGCTGGGGCTGCTGCGGCAGGCGCTGGGTACCGGGCAGACGCCGTCCAACCAGGTGCTGCTGGGCCTGGCGCTGTTCCTGACCGCGATGGTGATGCTGCCCACCTGGGACAAGGCCTGGAGCACCGGCCTGGCGCCCTACCTCAACGGCGAGATCGATTTCCAGAGCGCCTGGACATTGACCACCCAGCCGCTGCGCGGGTTCATGCTGGCGCAGATCCGCGAGACCGACCTGATGACCTTCGCCGGCATCGCCGGGCATGGCACCTATGCCAGCCCGGATGCCGTGCCGTTCCCGGTGCTGGTCGCTTCATTCGTCACCAGCGAGCTGAAGACCGCCTTCGAGATCGGCTTCCTGATCTTCATCCCCTTCGTGATCATCGATCTGGTCGTGGCCAGCGTGCTGATGTCCATGGGCATGATGATGCTCTCGCCGATGCTGGTCTCCGCCCCGTTCAAGATCCTGCTGTTCGTGCTGGTGGATGGCTGGGTGCTGACCGTCGGCACCCTGGCCGCCAGCTTCAATACGGTCTGACCCCTCTCCACGCCCTGCCCCGGACTGCGCACCATGTCTCCCGAACTCGCTCTTACCGAACTGCGCGGTGGTCTGATCGCCACCCTGTGGGTCGCCGGCCCCCTGCTGCTGACCGTCCTTGTCGTCGGCGTGGTGGTCGGCGTGGTGCAGGCCGCCACGCAGCTGAACGAACCGACCATCGCCTTCGTCGCCAAGGCCGCCGCGCTGACCGCCGTGCTGTTCGCGCTGGGCAGCCTGCTGCTGGGGCACATGGTGGAATTCACCACCCAGCTGTTCCAGCGCATTCCGCACCTGATCGGCTAGTGCACCGCGCCCGGCCCCTCCCTTCCCACGGCACCGGTACCGGCTGATGGATCCCACCACGCAGATGACCACCGACGGCCTGGCCGCCTTCAGCATGATGGGCGACGCGCTGTGGACGATGCTGCGCATCGGCGCGATGGTCATGGCCATGCCGCTGATCGGCACCCGTGCGGTGCCGGCACGCATCCGCGTGCTGCTGGCCAGTACCCTGGCCATCGCGCTGTCACCGATCCTGCCGCCGGTGCCGGAGTGGGTCCGGTTCGATGCCACCACGGTGCTCACGGTGCTGCGGGAACTGGCCATCGGGGTGACCATCGGCTTCCTGCTGCGGGTGGTGTTCGAAGCCGGCGCATTGGCCGGCGAGCTCATCGCCCAGGGCACCGGCCTGGCGTTCGCGCAGATGGCCGACCCGATGCGTGGCGGCAGCTCGGGCGTCATCGGCCAATGGTTCTACCTGATGTTCGGGCTGCTGTTCTTCACCAGCAACGGTCACCTGGCGCTGATTTCCCTGCTGGTGGACAGCTACCGCGCACTGCCGGTGGGCGCGCCCCTGCCCGACCCGCAGGCCCTGCTGGGCATCGCTCCCACCTTCCTGCTGACGGTGCTGCGGGGCGCGCTGACCCTGGCCATTCCGCTGGTGGTGGCGATGCTGGCGGTGAATCTGGCGTTCGGCGTGCTGGCCAAGGCGGCGCCGGCACTGAATCCGATCCAGCTGGGTCTGCCGGTGTCACTGCTGCTGGGGCTGGTGCTGCTCACGCTGCTGGCCGGCGAGATGGGGCCGCCGGTGCAGCGGCTGTTCAACGCCGCGTTCGAGGCAGCCCGCGCGGTCTACAGCTGACCGCGCACGGCGGCACTTGCCCGCCCCCCCGGCGTTCAGGCTAAAGTGACACCCGCAGCAGTGGTCCAGGGGGAACCACACCGCCGCAGGCCGGCCACGGGAGTCGTGGCGGGCCCGGTGCATCACGGCGTGGTTCCTGATCCCAGGTTGTCGCACGGGTCATGTCAAGGGGACTCCCGATGCTTTCAGGTAGCTATGACGCAGGCCTGGTGGCGCTGTCGCTGCTGGTCGCCATGCTCGCCTCGTTCACCGCGCTGGCCATGGCCACGCGTACCGCGACAGCCATCGGCAGTGCCCGTGCCTGGGCCTGGCGCCTTGGCGGCGGCTGCGCGATGGGGCTGGGCATCTGGTCGATGCACTTCATCGGCATGCTCGCCTTCTCCCTGCCGATCGCACTGGGCTACGACGTCGCGCTGACGCTGGCGTCGCTGGCCGCGGCGATTGCCGCCTCGGTCTTCGCACTGTGGCTGGTCTCGCTGCCCAGCGTGCCACAGTGGCGGCTGGGTACCGGTGCGCTGATCATGGGCGCGGGTATCGCCGCGATGCACTACGTGGGCATGGCCGCGCTGCGCATGCAGCCGCCCATCCAATGGCATGCCGGCTGGGTGCTGGTGTCGCTGCTGATCGCGGTGGCCTCGTCATGGACCGCATTGTTCATCGCCCTGCGCCTGCGCGCGGGCACCCCCCGCCTGCATCACCGCCTGGCGGCCTCGGCGGTGCTGGCCGTGGCCATCTGTGGCATGCACTACACCGGCATGGCCGCTGCGCGCTTCCCGGCCGGCAGCGTGTGCGGCGCGGTCGGCCACCACGCCCTGCCGAGCACCACGCTGGCCCTGCTGGTGGTGGTGTTCACGGTACTCATCCTGGGCCTGGCGCTGGGCCTGGCCTGGATGGAGCAGCGCATGGAAAGCCACATGCTGCGCATGCGCAACGCGGTGCTGAGCAGTTCGTTGAACGAAGCGCAGGAAGAACTGACCCAGGCGGCCCTGCACGATCCGCTGACCCGGCTGCCCAACCGCCGTCTGCTGCAGCAGTGCATCGAGAAGGCGCTGGCCCAGGCCGAGCGCGATGGCACCCGTTTTGCGGTGATGTTCCTGGACCTGGATGGCTTCAAGCAGGTCAACGACATCTATGGCCACCAGACCGGCGACGCGCTGCTGGTGGCGGTAAGCGAACGCATCAGCCAGATGCTGCGCGGCGAGGACGTGCTGGCCCGGCTGGGCGGGGACGAGTTCGTGGCGGTGCTGCGGATCGAGCGCGATGAGAACATCGAACTGCTGGCGCAGCGCTTCATCCAGGCCCTGGCCGGCTCGGAACTGCTGCCGGGCCACGACCTGCAGATCAGCGCCAGTGTGGGCGTGGCCCTGTGCCCGGACCACGCCACCACCGAGCGCCAGCTGATGGCCTTCGCCGATGCCGCGATGTACCAGGCCAAGGAAGCCGGCCGCAACCGGTTCGTGCTGTATGCCGAGTGGATGAACGAAAGTGCCGAACAGCAGTTCCGCCTGCTGGCCGATCTGCGCCGCGCGGTGGCCAACGGCGAGCTGGTGCTGCATTACCAGCCCAAGCTGCAGGTGAGCACGCAGAGCGTCTGCGGCGCCGAAGCGCTGATCCGCTGGCAGCACCCCTGCCATGGCCTGATTCCACCGGACCGTTTCGTGCTGCTGGCCGAACGCAGCGGGGTCATCAACGAGATCGGCCGCTGGGCGCTGCAGGAAGCCTGCCGGCAGCTGCGGCAGTGGCACGAACAGGGGCACCCGGACTGGTCAATGGCGGTCAATCTCTCGCCGCTGCAGTTCACCTCGCCCACCCTGCTGCGCGATGTGGCCGATGCGCTCGAACGGCACGGCATTCCGCCGCGGCGGCTGGTGCTGGAGATCACCGAGGGCACCGTGATGCGGGACACCGAGACCAGCCTGCACCTGCTGCAGGCGCTGTCCGCGCTGGGCGTGGGCATTTCCATCGATGATTTCGGCACCGGTTACTCCAGCCTGCTCTACCTCAAACGGCTGCCGGCCACGGAGCTGAAGATCGACCATGCCTTTGTCAGCGACCTGGAAAACAGCCGCGAGGATGTGGTGATCGTCTCGGCCGTGGTCGCGCTGGGACATGCGCTGGACATGGATATCGTCGCCGAAGGGGTGGAAACCGCTGCCCAGCGGGCCTACCTGGAGCGGCTGGGGTGCAACTACCTGCAGGGCTACCTGCTGGGCAAGCCGGTCGACGCCCAGCGCTTTGCCCAGCTGCACGCGCAGAAACGCCCGCGGGTGGAAGTGGCGCGCTGATACCCGCTACAGGGCCGCCCTTCCCCCGTATGGAACGGATCTTGCACGACCCGGGCTGACACCCCCTGGATCCGTGCCCGATGTCCGAGAACGAATCGGCTGGCGAAAAAACCGAACAACCTACCGAAAAACGCCTGCGCGAGGCCCGCGAACAGGGCAATATCCCGCGCTCGCGCGAGCTGGGCACGGTGGCCGTGTTCGGCGCCGGGGTGCTGGCGGTGATGGCCATGGGCGGCTCGCTGGCGCGCAACGCGACCGGCTGGATGCAGTTCGCCCTGAGCCCGCCACCGGGGCTGCGGCAGCACCCGAAGGAGCTGTTCGGCCACTTTGGCGACCTGTTCCTGCGCCTGCTGTGGGTGATCGCTCCGCTGGTGGGGGTCTGCCTGCTGGCCTGTTTCGTGGCCCCGCTGGCCATGGGGGGCCTGCGCTGGGCGAACAAATCGCTCATGCCGGACCCATCGCGCCTGAGCCCCATGGCCGGGATGAAGCGGCTCTACGGAGCTGAAGCGGTTGCCGAGCTCATCAAATCGCTGCTGCGCGTCGGCTTTGTCGGCAGCGCGGCCGGGCTCGTCATCGTCAGCGGCATCGACCCGCTGCGCGGCCTGCTGCACCAGCCGCTGGAAAGCGCCGCCATCCATGGGCTGGGCTTCACCCTGAAACTGCTGCTGGCCACGGCTGGTTCCCTGATGGTGCTGGCCGCCATCGATGCGCCGTACCAGCGCTGGAACTGGATGCGCAAGCTGAAGATGACGCGTGAAGAGCTGCGCCGGGAGATGAAGGAAAGCGAAGGCAGCCCGGAGGTGAAGGGTCGCATCCGCCAGCTGCAGCACCAGATGGCCAACCGCCGGATGATGGAAGCGGTGCCCACGGCCGACGTCGTGGTGGTCAACCCCACCCATTACGCGGTGGCCCTGAAGTACGAAGGCACGCGCATGTCCGCCCCGACCGTGGTGGCGCTGGGCGTGGATGAACTGGCCCTGCGCATCCGCCAGGTCGCCGATGGCAACAAGGTGGCGATCGTGTCGGCACCGCCTTTGGCACGCGCCTTGTATAGGGAAGGACAACTCGGAAAGGAAATACCCGTGAGACTGTACTCGGCCGTCGCCCAGATCCTGTCCTACGTCTACCAGCTGCGCAGCTGGCGCACCGGCCCCATGCCCAGCGCGCCGCACGTGGCAGTGGATGAGTTCGCGCCGGGAGACCGCCCATGAGCGCGCAGATGGCAAGCCCCGGCGTGCGTCGGGCCCTGGGCATGATCCGCCAGGGACTGGGCGCCCCGCTGATCGTGCTGGCGCTGCTGGCCATGGTGGTGGTGCCGCTGGCCGCCCCGGTGCTCGATGCCCTGTTCACCTTCAACATCGCCATCTCGCTGATGGTGCTGCTGGCCGTGGTGTACGTGAAGCGGCCGCTGGATTTCACCATCTTCCCGATCGTGCTGCTGGTCACCACCATGCTGCGGCTGGCGCTGAACGTGGCCTCCACCCGGGTGATCCTGCTCAACGGCCAGAACGGCCACGAGGCGGCCGGCAAGGTCATCGCCGCGTTCGGCGAATTCGTCATCGGCGGCAACTACGCGGTGGGCATCGTGGTGTTCGCGATCCTGACCATCATCAATTTCGTGGTGATCACCAAAGGCGCCGGGCGCGTCTCGGAAGTGACCGCGCGTTTCATCCTGGACGCCATGCCCGGCAAGCAGATGGCCATCGACGCCGACCTCAACGCCGGTTTGCTGACGCGCGAAGAGGCGAAACTCCGTCGCGAGGAAGTCCGCGAGGAAGCCGATTTCTACGGTGCCATGGACGGTGCCAGCAAGTTCATCCGCGGCGACGCCATCGCCGGCCTGCTGATCCTGTTCATCAACCTGCTTGGCGGCCTGGCCGTAGGCGTGCTGCAGCACAACATGGCCTTCGGCGATGCCGCCGGCACCTACACCCTGCTCTCCATCGGTGATGGCCTGGTGGCGCAGCTGCCGGCCCTGCTGGTGTCCAGCGCGGTGGCGATGCTGGTCACCCGCGCCTCGCGCTCGCAGGACATGGCCCAGGCGATGACCGGGCAGGTGTTCGGCCAGTACCGCGCGTTGGCGATCACCGCGGGCATCCTCGGCGTGGTCGGGCTGGTGCCCGGCATGCCGAACGTGGCCTTCCTGACCCTGTCGGCCATCCTGGGCGTGCTGGCGTGGAAGATGTGGCGCAAGAGCCAGGCCCCGGCCGAGGACGCCGCCGCCGGGGCCGCCAACGATGCGGCCGTGGCCGCCGCGCTGGGCCGCAGCCCCGCCGCCGCGCCGACCGCCGAACTGACCTGGGATGAACTGCGCCCGGTCGATCCGCTCGGCCTGGAGGTGGGCTACCGCCTGATCCCGCTGGTGGACAGTGCCCAGGGCGGCGAACTGATGGCGCGCATCAAGGGCGTGCGCCGCAAGCTGACCCAGGACATCGGCTTCCTGATCCCGTCGGTGCACATCCGCGACAACCTGGAACTGCCGGCCACCGGCTACCGCCTGCTGGTGCACGGCGTGCCCGTGGCCACCGCCGACATCCACCCGGACCGTGAGCTGGCACTGGACCCGGGCAGCGCGCTGGGCAAGCTGGACGGCATTGCCGGCAAAGACCCCGCCTTCGGCCTGGATGCCACCTGGATCCAGCCCCATCAGCGCGCCCAGGCCGAGTCGATGGGCTACACCGTGGTCGACCCCGCAACCGTGGTGGCCACCCACCTGTCCCACCTGATCCGCGAACACGCGCCGGAGCTGCTCGGCCACGAAGAGGTGCAGCACCTGCTGGCCAACCTGGCCAAGAGCGCACCGAAGCTGGTCGAAGACCTCACCCCGAAGGCGCTGCCGCTGTCGGTGGTGGTGCGCGTGCTGCAGAACCTGCTCATCGAACGCATTCCCGTACGCCAGCTGCGTCGGATCGCGGAGGCTCTGGTGGAGAACGCACCGATCAACCAGGACCCGGCCGCGCTGACCGCTGCGGTGCGCGTGGCACTGGGCCGTTTCATCGTGCAGGAGATCGCCGGCATGTCGGCGGAGCTGCCGGTGTTCACCCTGAACCCGCAATTGGAACGCGTCTTGCAGGAGTCCACACAGGGCAACGGTGCTGCACTGGAACCCGGTCTGGCCGAGCGGCTTCACCAGAGCCTTGCCGAGTGTGTCGGCAAGCAGGAAGCGCGCAACGAGCCGGCCGTGGTGCTGGTACCCGGCCCGGTCCGTGCCGCGCTGGCACGGCTGGTCCGCCACAGCGTTCCCTCGCTTTCGGTCCTGGCCTACAGCGAGGTACCGGAGGACAAGCGCCTGAAACTGGTCGGCACGATCAGCTGAGGGTGACGGAAAACAGGCACCGCACCCGCACCACCGCTGTACCGACCACCGCACCACCACGAACACGCCCACAGGGGGAATCCGCACATGCCCAGCTCTGCACCGCCGCGCTCCCCGCTTCCCGACACGCCGTCCCCGTCCCGGTACCAAAGCATGAAAATCAAACGTTTCGTCGCCTCCGACATGCGCTCGGCCATGAACCTGGTACGCAAGGAACACGGTCCCGATGCGGTGATCCTGTCCAACCGCAGGATCGAGGAAGGCGTCGAAATCGTGGCGGCGGCGCACTACGACGAGAGCGCCGTGCAACGTGCGCTGGACGCCAGCCGCCAGGACACGGCCCCGGTGCAGGCGCCGGCACCGCGGGTGCGCAGCGCCGCCGACGCGATGATCGCCGCGGTGACCCGCCGCCGCGCGCCGGTGGCAGAGGCAGCGCCGGTGGCCGCGACCACCTCGGCCGTGGCCGCGCTGGCCCGCGCGGCGGTCGGCGCGACCGGGCGCACGTTGGACACCCGTGATGAGAGCGTACCGCGCCGGGGCAGCGAAGGCTTCGCGGCAACCCTGGCCCAGGCCGGCCGCCACGAAACGCAGGCCGCCGAGGCCGCAGGCGAGGATGCCTTCACCCTGTCTCCCGCAGCCCAGGCGCTGGCCGCGCCGGTGACCCGCCCCCAGGTCGCCCGTCCCAGCGTGCCCGCCGCCAGCAACCGCGCGGTGTTCACCATCGACACCTCCGATGCCCACCTGGACCCGCGCCCGTGGGTCCGTTCGGCCGCGCCTTCAGCCGCCGCACGTCCGCTGCCGCCGCCCCTGCCCCCGGTTGCCATGGCACCCGCAGCACCGGCGCCTGAACCGGCGCCCGTGATGCCGGCCGCACCTGCATATGTGGCCGCCATACCGGCGCCCCCGGCCGCGGCTGCGGCACCGGTCGAACCGACTCCCGTGCCAGCCCCGGCCCCGGCCCCGGCACCCGCACCAGCGGCCGCCCCGGCCTTCAACACGGTCGACGCTGCACCGCGGATCGCCCCGGCGCCCGTGCTGACCGTGATCGAGCGCGACGACGAACAGCTGCGCAGTCTGCGCGGTGAAGTGGCCGGCATGCGGCAGATGATCGAGCGGGAAATGCAGCGCTTCACCGATGAACGCCTGCGCGGCAACCCGGTCCGTGCCACCGCACTGGACCTGATGGACGAGTACGGCTTCGACGCCGGTATCGCCCGCGACGTGGTGCTGCAGATTCCGCTGGATACCGAAGCCCACCGCGGCCGGGGCCTGATGCTCGGCCTGATCTCGCGCCGGCTGCCGATTTCGCCGGCCGATCCGCTGGAGGCCGGTGGGGTGATCGCCCTGGTCGGCCCCACCGGTGCCGGCAAGACCACCACCATCGCCAAGCTGGCCTCGCGCTTCGCCGAAGCCCACGCGCCCCGCGATGTCGCGCTGGTCACCACCGACACCGCCCGCATCGGTGCGCGTGAACAGCTTTACGGCTACGGCCGCCAGCTCGGCATCGCGGTGCACGAAGCCAACAGCGGCACCGACCTGGACCAGCTGCTGGAGCGCCTGAAGGACTACAAGCTGGTGCTGATCGACACCGCCGGGCTGGGTCCGCGCGACCGCACCCTGGCCGCGCAGCTGCAGTGGCTGCGCGCCGCCCGCCAGGTCAGCACCCTGCTGGTGCTGCCGGCCAACACCAGCTTCAACGACATGGACGAGGTGGTCCGCCGCTTCAGCGCCGCCAACCTGCAGGGCGTGGTGTTGAGCAAGCTGGACGAGACCAGCCGCTTCGGCAGCGCCCTGTCGGTGGCCGTGGACCACCGCCTGCCGATCACCTGGGTGACCGACGGCCAGGACGTTCCGGAGGACCTGCATCGGGCCAGTGCGGCCAATCTGGTACTTCGCCTTGAAGATTTGCGCCGCGCGGCCGATATGCCCTGCAACCCGGAGTTGAACCATGCCGTCGCGTGAGTACGCCAAGCTGACCACCACCTTCCCGCTGTCGGCGACCCGCAGCGAGCCGCTGGGCCCTGTGCGCACGATCGCCGTCACCGGCGGCAAGGGCGGCGTGGGCAAGACCAACGTATCGGCCAACATGGCCGTGGCGCTGGCCGGCATGGGCAAGCGCACGCTGCTGCTGGACGCCGACCTGGGCCTGGCCAACATCGATGTGATCCTGGGCCTGACCCCGCGCTTCACCCTGGCCGACCTGGTCGCCGGACGCTGCACGCTGGAAGAAGTGATCATCGAAGGCCCCAACGGCCTGCTGGTGGTGCCGGCCGCGTCCGGTCGCCGCCACATGGCCGAACTGGCCCCGGCCGAACATGTCGGCCTGGTCAACGTGTTCTCCGAGCTGGAGCGCGACCTGGATGTCATGGTGGTCGATACCGCCGCCGGCATCACCGATGGCGTGCTGACCTTCTGCCAGGCCGCGCAGGACACCGTGGTGGTGGTCTGTGACGAACCGGCCTCCATCACCGATGCATACGCCCTGATCAAGGTGCTCTCGCGCGAACGCGGCGTGGACCGGATCCAGGTGGTGGCCAACATGGTCCGCGACCCCAACGAAGGCCGCGTGCTGTACGAAAAGCTGAGCCGGGTCTGTGACAAGTTCCTGGCCGATGTCTCGCTGAACTACCTGGGCTGCGTGCCGCAGGACGACTGGCTGCGTTTGTCGGTGCAGCGCCAGCAGCCGGTGGTGAAGGCCTACCCGTCCAGCCCCTCGGCCCTGGCGATCAGCGAGATCGCGCGCCGTACCGCCCGCTGGCAGGCCCCCACCGAGCCGCGCGGCGGCGTGGAGTTCTTCCTCGAGCGCATCCTCAAGCAACGCGGGGTGACGATGTGAAAGCCGCAGCCCACTACCGCGAAGTCCAACGCACGGCGGCCACCGACTGCATTGCCCAGCATTCGGACCTGGTGCGCCGCATCGCCCACCACCTGGCCGCGCGCCTGCCCGCCAGCGTGGAAGTCGATGACCTGATCCAGGCCGGCATGATGGGGCTGATCGAGGCCTCGCGCAGCTACGACGCCGAGCAGGGGGCGTCGTTTGAAACCTATGCCTCGATCCGCATCCGCGGTTCGATGATCGACGAGATCCGTCGCGGCGACTGGGTGCCGCGCTCGGTGCACCGCCGCGCCCGCGACGCCGCCGCGGCGATCCGCCGGCTGGAGCAGGCCACCGGCCGGGCCGCCAGTGCCGCCGAAGTGGCCGCCTCGATGGACATGCCGCTGCCCGATTACCTGCGGCTGATGGAGGACGCCTCGCGCGGCCAGGTCCTCAGCCTGGAATCGCGCATCGAGGACCAGGGCGAGCTGGACACCATCGCCCAGGGCGGACCGACCCCGCAACAGGTGCTCGAGCGCGGCGAGTTCGGTCGCGAGCTGGGCAAGGCCATCGGCCTGCTGCCCGAGCGCGAGCAGCTGGTGCTGTCGCTGTACTACGAACAGGAACTCAATCTCAAAGAGATCGGCGCGGTGCTCGGCGTGAGCGAATCGCGGGTCTGTCAGATCCATGGCCAGGCAGTGCTGCGCCTGCGTGGCCGCCTGAAAGCCTTCGAGGCCGTCGATGCCGGCCTGGAAGAGTAAGCACACTCGAGGAATAGAGCTTTGAACAAGAACATGCGTATCCTGATCGTTGACGACTTCTCGACGATGCGCCGTATCGTCAAGAACCTGCTCGGCGACCTGGGCTTCACCAACACGGCCGAGGCCGAGGATGGGCATGCCGCGCTCTCGTTGCTGCAGACCCAGTCGTTCGATTTCGTGGTCACCGACTGGAACATGCCGGTGATGACCGGCATCGAACTGCTCAAGGCCATCCGCGCCGACGCCCGGCTGAAGACCCTGCCGGTGCTGATGGTCACCGCCGAAGCCAAGCGCGAGCAGATCATCGAGGCCGCCCAGAACGGTGTGAACGGTTACATCATCAAGCCGTTCACCGCACAGACGCTGGAAGAAAAGCTCGGCAAGATCTTCGAACGCCTGGCGGCCAGCGCCTGATGGAGACCCTGGCAGACAAATCGGCGCTGGTGCAGCGCCTGCAGGACGCCCTGGCCGCACTTGAAAACGGTGACGAGGCCGGCTGGCGCCAGCAGATCGACGCGCTGGCGGCCCTGCGCACCCAGCCGATGATGGCCGGTCTCTCGCGCCTGGCGCGTGAGCTGGGCCAGGCGCTGGGCGAGCTGCCCAGCATGCCCGACGAGGCGGTGGAACTGGACGACGCCTGCGCGCGCCTGGACCACGTGGTGGCGATGACCGAACAGGCCACCCACCGCACCCTGGACCTGGCCGAAGAGTGCCGGGCCCTGACCGAGCAGCTGCGGGCCGATGGCCTGCAGCCCGGGCAGGACCTCCAGCTGGAGCGCATCCGCCAGAACCTCACCGAGATCGCGCTCACGCAGAGCTACCAGGACCTCACCGGGCAGATCATCCGCCGCGTGGTCGGCATCGTCCGCCGCGTGCACGAAGGCTTCGGCGCGCTCGGCCTGCCGCCGGAAAAACACGGCGGCAGCGGCACGGCGCTGGCTGGACCGGCGGTGCGCGGCCTGGACCGCCATGCGGTTTCGCAGAACGACGCAGACGATCTGCTCTCGGACCTGGGGCTGTAATCATGAGTGGAATCGCCGACGACATCGCAGCCGACTTCATCATCGAAGCGCAGGAAATCCTCGACCGTCTCGGTGAACAGCTGGTCGCCCTGGAGCAGGATCCGCACGACAGCAACCAGCTCAATGCGGTGTTCCGTGGCTACCACACACTCAAGGGCGGCGCCGGCTTCCTGGCCATCCATGCGATGGTCGAGCTGTGCCATGCCGCCGAGGAAACCCTGGGCCTGGTCCGTTCGGGCCAGGCGACGCTGGCCGCGCATCATTTCGATGCCGCCCAGCAGTCGCTGGACTACCTGCAGGCGATGCTCGATGCGGTCGCGGCCGGTGAAGAGCCGGGGCACGCGCCGCCCGCACTGATCGCCCAGTTCGATGCGGGCGCGGCACCGGTGGCGGCCCGTCCGGCCGCCGTGGCGGGCGATGCGGACCTGATCACCGACGACGAGTTCGAGGCGCTGCTGGACCAGCTGCATGGCAGCGGCGCCCCCACCACGGTCGCCGCGCCGGTACCGGCCGATGATGGCCTGATCAGCGAAGACGAATTCGAAGCGCTGCTGGACCAGCTGCACGGCGGCAAGCCGCCAGGCGCGGTGGCAGTCGCTCCGGCCCCGGCCGTGGCCCCTGCGGCGGTCCGCCCGGCAGCGGCCCCGGCGGCTGCGCCGCGCGCACTGGCCAAGCCGCTTGCCGAAGCCGAACAGACCGTGCGCGTGGACACCAAGCGCCTGGACGCCATCGTCAACCTCATCGGCGAACTGGTGCTGTCACGAAACCGACTGAAGACACTGCGCGTACGCCTGCGTGATGAAGAGCTCGACCGCGCCGTGTCCACCCTGGACATCGCCACCGCCCGGCTGCAGTCGGCGGTCATGCGCACGCGCATGCAGCCGGTCGGCAAGGTGTTCTCGCGCTTTCCCAAGGTGGCCCGCGATGTCGCCCGCAACCTGAGCAAGGAAGTGGAGCTGGAGCTGGTCGGCGCCGAAACCGAGCTGGACCGCAACCTGGTCGAAGCCCTTGCCGATCCGCTGGTGCATCTGGTGCGCAATGCGATCGACCATGGCATCGAGATGCCCGAGCTGCGCGAAGCGCAGGGCAAGCCGCGCAACGGCCACGTCCGTCTGTCCGCCCAGCAGGAAGGCGACTACGTCAGCATCGAAGTCCAGGACGACGGCGCCGGCATCGATCCGGAAAAGCTGCGCGCCAAAGCACGCGAGAAAGGCCTGATCGACCCGGAAGCCGCCGCACGGCTGAGCAGCGAGGAATGCCTGCACCTGGTGTTCCTGCCCGGGTTCTCCACCAAGCAGGAAGTCACCGACATCTCCGGCCGCGGCGTGGGCATGGACGTGGTGCAGTCGCGCATCCGCGAACTCAGCGGGCAGATCCAGATCCAGTCCGAGCTGGGGCGCGGCAGCCGCTTCATGATCCGCGTGCCCCTCACCCTGGCCATCCTGCCCACCCTGCTGGTGCAGGCCGGTGAGGACGTCTACGCGCTGCCGCTGGCACGCGTGATGGAAGTGCTGCATGCACCGCCCACGCAGCTGGGCTGGTTCGACGGCCGCGCGGTGCTGGACCGCCGCTCGCACACCCTGGCCCTGGTCGACCTGCGCCGCTGGCTGGATGTGCCGCCGATGCAGGCCAGCCTGCTCACGATCGTGGTGCTGCAGGCCGGCGAATCGCGCTTCGGGCTGGTCGTGGACCAGGTGCGCGGACGCGAGGAAGTGGTGATCAAACCGCTGCCGAAGGCGCTGCGCGGGTTGCGCGGCTATGCCGGGGCGACCTTGATCGGCGATGGGCGGATGGCGCTGATTCTGGACGTGGACGGACTCCGCGCGCGGGATGACTGAGTAGAAGTGTGACGCAGTTCCGCCCGCCGCCGCGCCCTGATTCAAGTCCCCTGCCCCTACGCCGATAAACCGATCCATGGACCGACTCAGCCTCATTGGACTTTTCCTCGCCCTGGCATCCCTGGTCGGGGGCAGCATCCTCAAGGGCGCCGGCCTGGCGTCCCTGTGGTCGCCGGCCGCGTTCGTCATCGTCATCGTTGGCACGCTGGCGGCCATCCTGCTGCAGACCGCGCCTGCGGTGTTCAAGCGTGCGCTGCATATCGCCCGCTGGGTGGTCCGTCCGCCGCACAGCGACCGCCGCGAGCTGATGGGGCAGATCGTGGAGTGGAGCAACATCGCGCGCCGCCAGGGCCTGCTGGGACTGGAGCCGCAGGTGGAGGCGCAGCAGGACCCGTTCCTGCGCAAAGGCCTGCAGCTGCTGGTGGACGGGGTGGAGCCGGAAACGATCCGCCGCATGCTGGAAATCGACCTCAGCACCCAGGAGCACCAGGATCTGGCCGCCGCCAGGTTCTACGAAGGCATGGGCATCTACGCGCCCACGCTGGGCATCATCGGCGCCGTGCTGGGGCTGATCGCCGTGATGAAAAACCTGGCCGATCCGAGCAAGCTCGGCCACGGCATCGCCGCGGCGTTCACCGCGACCATCTACGGCATCGCCTCGGCCAACCTGTTGTTCCTGCCGGTGGCCTCCAAGCTGAAAGGGGTGATCGCCCACAACAGCCGCGACCGCGAAATGGCCATCGAAGGGCTGATTTCCATCGCCCACGGCGAAAACCCGCGCAACATCGAAACCAACCTGTCCGGGTTCCTGCACTGACATGGCCCGCCGCCGCCCGCACGAAGAGCATGCCAACCATGAGGCCTGGGCGATTCCGTATGCCGACCTGATGACGCTGCTGCTGGCCTTCTTCGTTGTGATGTACGCCATCTCCTCGGTCAACGAGGGCAAGTACCGCGTCATGGCCGACGCCCTCACCGATGCGTTCGGCGGTGCGCCGCGCACCATCAATCCGGTGCAGGTGGGCAACAGCCAGGTCCAGGGCGGCGGCTGGGACAGCCCGTCGGTGATCCGCACCGGCTCACGGGTGGGTCCGTCGGCGCCCGCGCCGGCCACCGACGCCACCCTGCTGCCCTCGATGGCCTCGCAGATGCGCATGCCGGTGTCGCTGCGTGACCATCAGCGTCTGCGCCAGGCCGAACAGCAGCTCGAACGCATTGCCGAACGGCTGACCGGCGCGCTGGCGCCCCTGATCGACGACGGCAAGATCAGCGTGCGCCGCACCGAGCTGTGGATCGAAGTGGAGATCAACAGCGACATCCTGTACACCACCGGTTCGGCCAGCCTTGGCCTGCAGGCGCGCGAGACGCTGTCCCGGCTGGCCGACGTGCTGCGCGACGTCCCCAACAGCGTGCGGGTGGAAGGGCATACCGACAACATTCCCATCGCGACCGCGCAGTTTCCGTCCAACTGGGAACTCTCGGCCGCGCGTGCAGCCAGCGTGGTGCACCTGTTCGCCGACCAGGGCGTCCAGCCGGCGCGCCTGGCCATGGTCGGCTACGGCCAGTTCCGCCCCCGCGAAGACAATGCCAGTGCCGAGGGGCGCAACCGCAACCGCCGCGTGATGGTGGTGATTCTGGCCGACACCCCCCGCGCCGCTGACCCGATCGGCGCACAGCTCAACAGCGTTGTCGGCGGCGACCCGCCTGCCCGCGCCACCTCCCTTTCCCCCACTGCGACCGCGCCCCCTGCGTTGTCGCCGGCCGGCAGCCCGATCGGCGCCGCCGTCACCCCCGCTATGAAGGAGTAGACCGATGCGCATCTGGGCAGTCGCCAACCAGAAGGGCGGAGTCGGCAAGACCACGACCACCCTCGCCCTGGGCCGTGGCCTGGCCGGCATGGGCCACCGTGTGCTGCTGATCGACCTGGACCCGCACGCCTCGCTCACCCGGGCGTTCGGCATTCCGGTGGATCCGCCGCCGGCCGGCGTGCTGGACCTGTTCGGCACGCCCCCGGCTGAACTGGCCGCGCTGTGCCATGGCAGCAGCATTCCCGGGCTGGACCATGTCTGCGCCCAGGCTGCACTGGCCACGCTGGAACGCCGCAGCGCCAACCAGCCCGGCCTGGGCCTGGCCCTGCAGAATGCACTGGCCCGGCATGTGGGCCAGCACGACTACATCCTGCTGGACTGCGCACCGACCCTGGGCCTGCTGATGATCAATGCGCTGGCGGCAGCCGACCGGCTGATCATTCCCACCCAGGCCGAACCGCTGGCCCTGCACGGGCTGGACGGCATGGTACGCACGGGCGAGATGGTGGAGCGCTCGCGCCGCCGGCCGCTGCCGATGTCGATCCTGCCGACCCTGTTCGACCGCCGCACCCGCGCCGGCAATGAAAGCGTGAAGCAGATGCAGGAACGCCACGGGGCCCGGGTCTGGGACGATGCCATCCCGGTGGACACGCGCATCTGCAACGCCGCCACGCTGATGACCCCCGCACATGGCGAGGAATACCCGGGCCGCGGCCTGGCTGCGTACCGCCGTGCACTGAACTGGATCCTCGGCGACGACGCCCGCGCCCTGGAGCAGGCCGCATGAACACGCCCGCCACCGGGACCGGTCAACCCGCCACGGCGGATGTGCTGGACGATTACCTGGAGCAGCTGCTGGGCGATGTGGCCGCCGGCGCGGCCGAGGCGGCCGCGCCCGGCCCCGCAGCCGCCGAGGTCATCGCACCGTCGCGGGAGCCCACGTGGGATGACCTGCCCGACGAGGTCATCTACGAAACCGGCGGCACGCCCGCCGCCGCGCAGGACAGCGATGCCCTGGCCGCCGCCTTCGACGCGGCGGCCACGCCGCTGACCGACCCGGGCGCGCCGCCGTCCGCGCCGGGCCCCGACGCCGAGCCGACCTGGGATGACCTGCCCGACGAGGTCATCTACGAAACCGGCGGCACGCCCGCCGCCGCGCAGGACAGCGATGCCCTGGCCGCCGCCTTCGACGCGGCGGCCACGCCGCTGACCGACCCGGGCGCGCCGCCGTCCGCGCCGGGCCCCGACGCCGAGCCGACCTGGGATGACCTGCCCGACGAGGTCATCTACGAAACCGACCCCGGTGAGAGCACGGCGCTGACCAATGCGGACAGCCCGGCGCTGGAGGCCGCCTTCCACGCCGCAGCGGCGCCGGCGACCGTGGCCGCGCCCGCGTCCGCGCCGCCGGCATCGCGCGCGGCCACGCCCCCTGCTCCGGCGCCCGTGCTGGCGCCGGCGCGGGCCGCCGCCGCACCGCCCGTTCCTGCGCCGGCGGCACCGACCCCCTGGCAGGCATTGCAGGCGCAGGCGCACCGCCATGACCTGGATCTGCAGCCCAACCGCCGCGCCACCGAACGCAGCTCGCGCTGGCTGCGGCTGCGCTGTGGCAGCCAGGCCTACGCACTGGAACTGCTCAAGGTGCAGGAGGTGGTCCTGCCGGTCCCGTTGCTGCCCTTGCGCGGCACGCCCCCGGCCATGCTCGGCGTGATGAACCTGCGCGGCCAGGTGGTGCCGGTGATGGACCTGGGCATCCATCTGGGCGGTGAGCCGATCGAAGAGAACGCACTGACCCGCATCGTGGTGCTGGAAGAGCACGGCGAGATCATGGGGCTGCGCGTGACCGCCGTGGAGGACGTGACCAACCTGAGCGAATCGCAGATCGAGCCGCCGGACACCGCGCGCATCTGCCGGATCAGCAACGACGTGTTCCGTGGCGTGGCCCGCCTGCACCAGCAGCCGATGATCCTGCTCGACGCCACCCGGCTGCTCGGCTGAGCCGGCCCGCCGTGGCCGGTCGCAGCACGGCGGCATCCACCGCAGCCGGGGCTAAAGAACCGTCCGGGGCGGCCGTTATGATTCTCGGAACCGTTTGTCCGGAGCAACGATGAGCATTGTGGACCTGGGTGAGGATCTCGGCATCGAGAGCTGCACCGAGCTCAAGAATCAACTGGCACCGCTGCTGGCTTCGGCCGACGCGTTGACGCTGGATGCCAGCCGCGTTGGCCGCATCCATACCGCCGCCGTGCAGGTGTTGTGCGCGTTCGTGCACGACCGCCGCGTGGCGGGCCGGCAGACCCTGTTCAGTGGCTGCACCGCCACCTTCACCGATGCGGCCCGCCTGCTCGGTGTCAGCCAGGCACTGGGCCTGGCAGTACCCCATGACAACCTGAAATCTGTGGAGAACGCGGCATGAGCGCACGTATCTTGGTGGTGGACGATTCGGCGTCGATGCGCCAGATGGTGTCCTTCGCCCTCACCTCGGCCGGCTTTGCCGTGGAAGAAGCCGAGGATGGCGCCGTGGCGCTCACCCGCGCCAAGGGCCAGCGCTTCAACGCGGTGGTGACCGACGTCAACATGCCGAACATGGACGGCATCTCACTGATCCGTGAGCTGCGCCAACTGTCGGACTACAAGTTCACCCCGATGCTGATGCTCACCACCGAATCGGCCGCGGACAAGAAGTCCGAAGGCAAGGCCGCCGGTGCCACCGGCTGGCTGGTGAAGCCGTTCAACCCCGAGCAGCTGGTTGCCACGGTGCAGAAGGTCCTGGGCTGACCGCCCGGACCCGACCCTTTCTTCCCCCCGATTCCGGACCGCATCTGCCATGAGCATGGACCTGCAACGCTTCCACGCCACCTTCTTCGAGGAAAGCCGCGAAGGGCTTGATGCCATGGAGTCCGGGCTGCTGGCCCTGGAATCGGGCCAGCAGGACGCGGAAATCATCAATTCGGTATTCCGCGCCGCGCACTCGATCAAGGGCGGCGCCGGCACGTTCGGCTTCGATGCGATCGCCGGGCTCACCCACGTGCTGGAAACGCTGCTCGACGAGCTGCGCGCCGGCAAGCGGGCGCTGGAGCCGGTGGCAGTGGATGCGATGCTCGCCTCGGTGGACGTGCTGCGTGCGCTGCTGCGCGAAGCCGAGCATGGGCAACCGGCCGACCCGGCCGCGGTGGCCGCGATCAAGACCCGGCTGGAAGCCATTCTGAGCGGCCAGGCCGCTCCGGCAGCGGCAGCGGCGGCCACCCCCAGCGAACCGGAGCCGGAAGCCTGGCAGATCGCCTTCGTGCCCTCGCCGTCGCTGTTCATGAGCGGCAACGATCCGCTGCGGATCATCCGCGAGCTCGAACACATGGGCCCGCTGCAGGTCGCCGCACGCCTGGAGCGGCTGCCCGGCTTCGAACAGCTCGACCCGCTGGAGGCCCACCTGGCCTGGGATCTCGGGCTGGTCGGGCGGATTCCGCGCAGCCAGCTGGAAGACACCTTCGCCTGGGTCGTGGATGACTGCGAACTGGATATCCGCCCGGCCGCACCACCGAGCCTGGCGACCCAGGCGCCCGCCCCGGCCGCACCGGCTGCAGCGACTGCAGCGGCAGCTGCCAGTGCCGCACCTGCCGCCGCCGCGCCCGCCGCGGCCGAAGCGGAGAGCTCCATCCGGGTCAGCGTGGACAAGGTCGACGCCCTGATCAACCTGGTCGGCGAACTGGTCATCACCCAGGCCATGCTCAAGCAGGTCTCACACGCGATCGATCCTGCCCACGCCGAGCAGCTGTTCGCCGGCCTGGACCTGCTGGAGCGCAACACCCGCGACCTGCAGGAAGCGGTGATCGGCGTGCGCATGCTGCCGGTGGACGCGGTGTTCCGCCGCTTCCCGCGCCTGGTCCGCGACCTCTCCACCCGCCTGGGCAAGCAGGTGCGCC